>JAAUXW010209543.1_pt1 | contig 59103 bp, 97 predicted proteins | sample 7278141 | NCBI WGS metagenome assembly JAAUXW01 (sample SAMN14350115, study PRJNA611818) | marine sediment metagenome | isolation source: surface marine sediment (2.1m) | place: French Polynesia: Moorea | collected 2018-08
CACCTCGGATACGTGACGACCTGGGGGGAGGTCGAGGCGGCGGGGTGGCGCGTCTCTTATCGCCCGCGCGCACGTATTTTATTTTGAGTCTCAAAACAAAATAGAAACGTAATAGCCAATATGCTAATACGATCGGTCTATCCGGGAGGCAATTCTTTTTGTTACAGGTCTCATAACAGAACACGCGCGCACGACGCGTAAGGGACCGTGGGTTGCGTGTCCTTAAAGTTTTTAGTATTATCCATCTGTAAACACGTGGACCGATGTCAGAAAGAGGAGATATAAGATGACTAGCCAAACGATCCGTGGGCACTGCATAGAGCCGTGGAGTGATTTATCGAAGGCCTACCTTCAGGGGGCTAATCTTCGGGATGCTGACCTTCGGGGTGCCGACCTTCGGGGGGCCGACCTTCGGGAGGCCGACCTTCGGGAGGCCAACCTTCGGGGGGCCGACCTTCGGGACGTCAACCTTCGGAGAGCCGACCTTCGGAGAGCCGATCTTCGGGGGGCCGACCTTGGGGGGGCCGACCTTACGAGCGCTAACCTTTGGAAGGCTGACCTTCGGAGAGCCGACCTTCGGGGTGCCTACCTTCAGGGGGCTAATCTTCGGGATGCTGACCTTCGGGGTGCCGACCTTTGGAATGTTGATTTTCGGGAGGCCGACCTTCGGGGTGCCTACCTTCAGGGGGCTAATTTTCGGGATGTTGACCTTCGGGGTGCCAACTTCCGGGGGGCCGCTGTAGTGTTGCAGGGATTATCGTGGCTGGTTGTTATCACACGCGGCCATATCAGGATCGGGTGTGAGGCGCATTTATTGGAGGACTGGCAGGGCTTCTCCGATGAGCGGATCTCAAGGATGGATCCGGGCGCGCTAGCCTTTTGGGAGAAGTATGGAACTATGATCCTTATGTTGGCGGAGGAGTTGGTTGCATCTCGATAGGGTTTTTAGTATTATCCATACATAGGCGGATGGGTCGCCCCTAGAAAGAGGAAATGCGATGACCAATTTTTATGGTGGTGTCTACACTGAATACGGACGGATCGACCCTCACAATCGTCTTGCTGCGGGTCAGGTCCAGGACTGGCTCTCTTCTGGTCACGAGCTTACCGAGGAGAAGGTCGCGGCTATCAATCTTGAGATTGAGGCGTGGGCGAAGCGTGATCCGAGTGGCCACAGTGACTACGAGGCCCAGGATCTTGATGACACGGTGCGTCTGATCTTGAAAGCGGAAGGATAAGCATGCTTGAGGAGCTGCGTGAGAAGTGACCCGAGGCTACCTCATCAAGACCAAACCTTACGCCCACCAGCCGATTGGGCTGGACATGGCGTACGGTCGGCGGGCGTTCGCCTATACGATGGAGCAGGGGACGGGTAAGACGTGGATGGCGATCGTGGAGGCGTCGACCCTGTGGGCTCGCGGGCAGATCGGGGCGATGATCGTGGTGGCGCCGAACGATGTCCACCGCCAGTGGGTGACTCAGCAGATCCCGGAGCACTGCGCTGTGCCCCATCGGGCGGCGTACTGGGTGGCTTCTCCTTTGAAGGCGGAACGGCTCAAGTGGGAAGTACTTTGGCAAGCGAAATTTGACGGGCTCCGGATCTTCGTCTTCAACGTGGAAGCGTTTCAGCGGGCGGGGTCTAGGGCGGCCAAAGAACTCCGCAAAGTGTTGAATGCGTTGCCGACCTATCTGGCGCTTGACGAATCCTCGCGCATCAAAACCCCAGGTGCGACCCGCACTAAGGTGCTGGTGGCGCTCGGGAAGCACGCGAAGTACCGTCGCATTCTTTCGGGGACACCGCTCACGAACTCGCCGCTGGACGCCTACTCCCAGTTCAGATTTCTTGACCCGAAGATCATGGGCTACAGTTCGTTCTCGGCGTTCAAGCATCATTTTGCGGAGTGGGAGAAGCGGCGCACGAGCAATAACCGGCAGGGCTGGTACGAGAAGCTGGTCGGGTATCGCAACCTGGACGAACTGGGCCGAAAGATCGCCGCGCACTCCTACCGGGTGCGGAAGGTGGACTGCCTGGACCTGCCGCCGAAGATCTACGAGACGCGGACCGTGCGGCTCACCGCCGAGCAGCGTCGGATCTACAACGAGTTGGTTGAGGACGGTGTATCGCGTTTGGGCGGACCGAAGCTCACGGCGGGTTCGGACCGGGACGACGCGCTCTGGGCGCTGATGATGGACGAGGACGGTGTTGTTCGCGGGCAGATCGCGCTCACCGTGCTGCTCCGGCTTCAGCAGGTTGTTGGTGGATGGGTGACCGATGAGGAGGGGACGGTCCGTGAGATCCCGGGCGGGAACCCCAAGCTGGAGGCGCTCCTCAGGTACGCGGACGAGCTGGACGGCAAGGCGCTCGTCTGGTCGTCTCGGGTGCCTGAGATCAGGGCCATCGTGGAAGCGTTGCGCGCCCGGAACGAGGGCGTTGTGGCGTATTACGGGGAGATCTCCCGAGATGACCGGGCCGAAGCGCGACGTCAGTTTCAGGAGGATTTGGCGGTGCGGTGGTTCGTGGGGAACCCGCATGCCGGCGGGATCGGGCTGAACCTCACGGGGGCAACGACGGTGCTCTATTACAGCACCGATCACAGTTACGAGAAGCGCGCCCAGTCGGAGGACCGCGCGCACCGGATCGGCCAGACTCGGTCCGTGCTCTACGTGGATTTTGTAGCGGAGGAGACCGTGGACGAGAAGATCGCGGATGCCCTCTTTCAGAAACGACAAATGGCGGAGGAGATACTAGATGGCGGTACGAACGGTGATGATCAGGTACCTGAACGGGTACTCGGCGGAGGTGGGGATATTTCAGGAGGAGCTGGAGCGGTTGATCCAACAGATTCGATCGGCGAAGCGGGGAGGACCGATGTATGTGCATTTCAAGACGACGGAGAATCTGGAGTATTTCATCCGGACGGAGGCGAACATGGATATTGTCGTAAAACCGATCGTGAAGCTCGATTCGTGAATGTGGAGCTGAGCGGGGAGTTCCTTCACGAGACGGACGCGGCGCTTAAGGTGGATTTTGATGGTGACGGGGAGGGGACGTGGCTCCCCAAGTCCCAGCTTTTGGACGTGACGCCACCACCTCGGACGTTGAACCCGGGCGATCTGATTGAGGTGGAGATTCCGGAGTGGTTGGCCGTGGAGAAGGGGCTTGTCTAAACCAAAGACAGTCGTGTGGTGTAGTTTGATATAAAAGACTGGCGCGTGCATCTAAGCGTGTTTATCGCGTTTTTGACGGGTAATCTGGGTCGAAAGACAGAGGATGTGCACGGAAGGCGGTATCGGCGCTTCGGTCATCAGGCGATGGTGCGCGATGTATTATCGGGTAACTCTTGGCGCGTCCGTGTGTTATAGTGATAACTGGATTTAATGATCAGAAAGAGGAGATTAGATGATGAAAGGTAGGGTTTTTGCGGCGCAGCAGCCGATGCGCTACGACAAGCGCGTGGATGAAATGGTACCCTCCATGGATTTGACGCCGGCCACCGAGTATGGGGAGTTGGTGATTGTAACGTCTTGGGTAGGTGCGGATGCGCTTTTAATGAGCGTGCCGGTAGTGAGAAAGATCCGTGATGCGCTTCGACACTACAACGATGATGACTACCTACTCGCGGTGGGCGACCCGGGGATGATCGCGGTAATGGGTGCGGTCGCCGCAGCGGCCAACCGGGGACGGTTCAAGGTCCTCAAGTGGGACGGCCGCGCGCGTCGGTACCTGGAGGTGCCCTATGACGTGTCGGGGAGGGCAGTGTGATGCTGACCCAACGGCAACAGACGTTGTTACGACGGTTCCTTATGGGAGAGGTCCCTCGATGCAGCATCGCGGATTTCAGGGCGATCGATGATCATGCTCCGGGCGTGTTCAATCTGGAGGGTGTGGAGGGACTGCATGGCCCGCTTTGTTTGGTCGCGTTGAAAAGATTGGAGCACCCTGAAGGGTTCGCCGAAATGGAGGCGAAACGGTTGTTAGGTGAAACATAACGTATAGGAGTCATGAACCATGGGGCCTCGCGAAACGAACACAGCTAGCTACAGATGTCTGCAATGTGGTCATAAATGGAGAGGCGACCCAGGTCCAGTAACATGTCCGTCTTGTGGGCATGACTACGTGAAATGGGAGAACTACCAAAAGACATTTAGTCGTACCAGGGTGGAGGACCACAGTAAGTAAACTGTTTGACTAAGGTTAAAGAGTGCTTATCTATCTATATGTCTGTTACTGGGTGGGAAGTCTGCTCAGTACCCATCGGACTACCCGTCGCAGGCTCGAACGTAACCGGCGGACAGTACCAGGGGATTCCTACCGTCTCAGGTGTCTCGCCCTCAGGCAGTTAGGTCCGGTAAACCTGGAACGCGGCGGGTAGTCCGATGGGTGTGTTGAAAGAGGAGAACGAGCATGCAAGAGATTGATTGGGAGACGGAAGCGGGTACGGTCGAGGCGACCGACGCCCAGTTGAAGCGGATCTCCGCGCTAGCCGATCGGCAGGTGGCGCTGGAAGCGTACATCGAGGAGGCCGAGGCGTCGCTGGAGGCGTTGAAGGACCAGCATCGGCAAGTCTCCGAGGTGGATCTGCCGGGGGCGCTGGACGAGGCCCAGGTGGTGAGCTTCACGACCACTTCGGGGCGGCACGTGAGCGTGAGCGAGAAGCTCTATATGAACATTCCGAAGGTAAGGAAGAGCGAATGTGCCGAGTGGCTCCAGGCGAACGGGCTCAGGTCATTGGTGCAGGAGGATCTGACCGTACGGTTTGAGCGGGGCGAGGAGGCCCGGATTGTCGCCCTCCAGGCGGTCTTGGAGGCGGCGGGGTACCAGGACTGGACCGTGACGGAGCGGATGAATACAACGGCGGTCAAGGGCGCGTTCAACGAACGTATGCAGAACGGTGAGGAGGTTCCGTTGGAGAAGTTCGGCGGTTACATCCGTCGGGCAGCGGTGGTAAAGTGAATCTTTCACGGCCTTGATCCTGGCGGGCCTTAAACCAGCCGGGACAACGAGAATGAGGAGTCAGTTGATGACAGACAAGGCGATGACGAAGAAGGAAACGGAGCAGGCGCTCTCCCAGGTAGAGGACGTGTTCGAGGAGTCCGCCGGGTTAGGGTACGAGGAGACCGATCAGGACACCTACGCGCTCCCGATGATGTCCATCCTCCAGAAGGGATCCCCCCAGGTTGACGAGGCGTTGGGGAATCCTGTTCCAGGTGCCAAGGCGGGGATGTTCTGGGACAACATCCAGGAGGAGTGTTTCCCGGGCGATCCGGGACTCACGGTGATCCCGGTCCATTTCCGGCGTAGTGTGATTGAATGGATCCCACGGACGGACGGTGGCGGGTTCGTGGGGGAGATGACTCCGGAACAGGCGGAGCAGATCCTTGGGAAGGCGATCACGGCGCGGGACATCCGGGATGATAAGAACCGGATCGTCGTTCCGGAGACGGGGCACGAGCTGGTCGACACGCGCTCGCATTATTTGCTCGTGGAGCGGGATGGTGAGTTCCTTCCGGTGCTGGTCTCGATGACCTCCACCCAGCTTAAGAAGAGCCGTCGGTGGATGACCGCTATGGGTCAGATCACGCGCCAGCGGAAGAACAAGACGCGCTACCGACCGCCGATGTTCTCGAATGTCTATCAACTCACCACGGTGCCTGAGAAGAACGATCAGGGGAGTTGGTTCGGGTTTAAGATCACCCGGAAGGGGTTTGTGGACGAGTTGTACACGCCTGAGGTTGCCCTGGAGGCGCTGGAAGCGGCGAAGGCGTTTCGGGAGATGTTGAAATCGGGTCAGATCGAGGAACGCCGAGAACAGACGACCGATGAGGTGGAGATTGACGATGAGGTAGGGTTCTGACCGCACCCTCCCGGACCTGAGCCGGCCAAGGGGCCGGCTCTCTTTTCGCGCGAGGGACGGTGGACAGATTTATCCAACTATTTCGGGGACTTGAGCGCGCTTACGGCGTTTATATCATCCCCCAGGGCGATCAAGGGAACTCCGGGCGGAAGCTCAAGGGCGACCCCCGGACGGTCAGAAAGCGGATAACCGATCAGCACTATCGGGAGCACCTCGCGGGCACGCGGGGGCTTGGTGTGATCCCTATCAGAGACGACGGGACGGTGCTCTGGGCGGCGATCGATGTGGATCGCTACAACGTGAACCTGAAGGCGTTGGCGTCGGTCCTGGCGGATACACCGTTTGTTGTGTGTCGGACGAAGTCCGGAGGTGCGCACCTCTATGTGTTCTTCAGGGAGCCGGCGCGAGCCGGGGTGATCCGGGGAGCGCTGGAGGATGTCGCGACGGCACTGGGTTTCGGTGGGTCGGAGATCTTTCCGAAGCAAGACACGCTTACCCCGAAGGACGTCGGGAATTGGATCAACCTGCCGTACTATGACGCTAATCGGACGACGCGTTACGCACTCTCACCGGAGGACGGTCGGGCACTTTCCCTGGAGGAGTTTGTCTCGTGTGCCGAGTCGCGGTGCACGACCCAGGCGGAGTTGCTGGGGTTGAAATTTCGGGTTCCGGAGGATGAGTTCGAGGGTTGTCCGCCGTGCCTGGAGCAGCTGATCGCGGATGGGTTTCCGCCGGGGACGAAGAATAACGGTTTGTTCAATTTGGCGGTATTCGCGAAGCGACGTTTCCCGGATGAATGGGAGGCACGTGTTCAGGGTTGGAATGAGCGGTATATGAACCCGGGTACGGCGCAGGAGGTCGGGAATTTGATCCGGTCGTTGCGGCGGAAGGACTACGTCTATAAGTGCAAGGATGAGCCGATCTGCTCGGTGTGCGACAAGACGACGTGTCGGACCCGCCGGCACGGGGTCGGGGGAGGTGATACCCAGCGGGCACGGTTCTCCGTGGAGATTGGGCGGGTGGTGCGGATCAACACGGACCCACCGTCGTACACTTTGGAGATCAACGGGCGCGTCGTAGAGATGGAGGTGGAAGATCTGTTGGAGCAGCGGCGTTTCCAAAGGCGCGCGCTCGCCGTAGCGAACGTGTTCGTGCGTCGGGTCAAGGAGGATGCGTATGCGACCGTGATCCAGGAGGTGATCGACCGTGCCGAGCAGGTGGAGGCTCCCGAGGAGGCATCGCCCCGGGGGCAGTTCTGGATCTTGGTGGAACGGTTCCTGACCGAGCGCGCTCCGGCGCGGGAGCGGGACGAACTGCTCGACGGACGGCCCTGGACGGACGAGGACGGGACGCGGATCTGGTTTCGGTCGACCGATCTCCTGACCTACATGGATCACCAACGATTTCGGGCATTCACGGCGACCCAGGTTTACGCACTCCTCCGCGAGCGAGGTCTCGATCATAGGGGAATCCAGATCAAAGGGAAGTATGCAAATTACTGGGGGATCGAAGCGGGCCGGTTCACACGGCAGACCGAATCTCTGGAGACACCCCGCGTTGACGGGGAGGATTTCTAACGACCGGGTGTGCCGGAGATGTGCGCAACGGTATGTTACGTTAAGTTACGCAGTTAGACAGAGGAGATCACAAGATGGGTACGAAACAAGATCCAGATAAGCACGACTGGTACGAGATAGCCGAGTCAGACGAGCCGATGTTCACGTTGTTGGCGCGTGACCCGTTGGCCCCGGCGCTGGTGAGCCACTGGGCGGAGCTTCGCCGGATGACGAAGGTCCCGGATGACACCGAGAAGCAGAACGAAGCATTGCTCTGCGCTGTTGATATGGATCGTTGGCGTAATAACCGGGATCAGGACGTTAGGGGAGATCAGTCTGATCAGGAAGCACAGGTCCAGTATTTGATCGAACACTTAAACGATAACGCGAGGCAGTTTCAGATGTTGGTTGAGGAAATGGAAAAGAAGGAAGGACTGGAACAGACCTGGCTTCAGATCGGCAAGATCCATCTTCAACAGGGGATCATGGCGCTGAGGCGTGTGTTGTTGCAGAACGACGAAACATCGTTCTAGAGGAGGTCGTGATGGGCGGACTGTGGCGGAACAATCCGGAGACACCGGAGGGCAAATACCTTGTGCTCCGGCGTGACGGGTCGGTGCCGGAATGGTCGTGGTTCGTGCTGGGGGCGCGGGACCCTGCGGCACCGACCGCGCTGCGTGCCTACGCGGATACGGCCGAGAAGCTGGGTTATGACCCTATGTACGTACAGGACTGCCGGGACCTGGCGGACCTGTTCGATGCGGAGCGAAAGAAACAGGGTGAAGGAGATCCGGATGGAGTGCGTCATCGAAAGGACTGTCAGGCGGTCGTCACGTTGATGCGGGTGTTGGGGCGGTCGGCTTGAGTGCCTATTACAACGAAAATGATCCGTATGTAGCGCAATGGTTGCGGAATTTAATCGAAGCTAAACACATTGCACCGGGAGACGTGGATGAGAGGAGCATAGAGGATGTCCGACCGAACGAGCTCACAAAGTATACGCAGCATCATTTTTTCGCCGGGATCGGTGTCTGGAGTTATGCTCTCAGACTTGCGGGGTGGTCCGACGATCAGCCGGTCTGGACGGGATCATGCCCTTGCCAACCTTTCAGCGCGGCAGGCCAAGGAAAGGGGACTGCTGACGAGCGGCACTTATGGCCGGCTTGGTTTCACCTCATCCGAAAGCACCGACCTTCGGTTATCTTTGGTGAACAGGTTGCAAGCAAGGCTGGTCTCGCTTGGTTCGACCTTGTTCAATCTGACCTGGAGGGAGAAGGTTACGCCTGCGGCCCAGTCAATCTTCCGGCTTGTGGCGTCGGTGCGCCGCACCTCCGTCAGCGGTCTTGGTTCGTGGCCGACCGCAAGCGCAAGGGATTGGAAGTCATCGGCCAGCAACCAGCACGGCAAGAACAGTCGACCTTTGAACGAGCAGGTAATGGCCAAGCTGGCGAGTTGGCCGACTTGCCGCGAGACGGACGGGGAGAAGAACGTTCGAACAAAAGCGGGGGCGGAGAAAGAGGTAGCAAGGAAGGGCGGGCCGCAGGATACGATGCAAGCAGCAATGTTGGCGAGTTGGGTAACACCACAAGCGCACGATACCTCAGGCAGATCGAAGCAACAAAAGGACAAGCACGGGACAAAGCACGGATGCGCGTGCTTGGTGAGGCAAGTGGAGCTAGCAGCGCGGCCAACGCCGACCACTCGTTATCACCACGGAGAGAGCGTGCAAAGCGCGATACGGAGGGCGGAAAAGGGGAAGCAGTTAGAGTTGACCCATCAAGCGAAGCTTTTGGATGGCTGGTATCCGGCCCGACTCACGGCTTCTGGGGTGCTGTTGACTGGCTTTTCTGCCGGGATGGAAAATGGAGGCCAGTTGAACCCGGCACATTCCCGTTGGTTAATGGGACTTCCGCCCGAGTGGGACGCCTGCGCGCCTACGGGAATGCTATCGTCCCGCAAGTCGCGGCGGAAGTGATTCGGGCCTATATGGAGCTAGAAAGAGGATGACGACAAAATTGGTGCTTGGGGGACCCGGCTCGGGAAAGACTGAGCGGGTGTTGCGGGTGGTTGAGGAGGCGCTAGAACGGGGGACGCCCCCAGATCGGATCGCGGTGGTGAGCTTCACCCGGCGGGCGGCGTATGAGGCCCGGGACCGGGCCGTGGACCGCTTCGGGTTCGACCCCGAAGATGCCCCTTACTTTCGGACGTTGCACTCGTTGGCCTTTAGGTCCCTTGGGCTCACCCGCGACGCGGTGGTAGGACGCATCGACTGGGAGGCGTTGGAGGAACTGCTCGGCGCGCGGTTCACGGGGCGCACGGGCGCGGAGGACGGGATGGCGGTTGGTGTCCCCCTCGGGGATCGCATGGTGGCCATCGAGGGATATGCCCGCGCGCGATGCATCTCCCTGGAGGAGGCGTGGCGCGAGCATGACGAGGCGGTCGGCTGGTGGGCGCTCCAGCGGTTCGACGCGACCTACAGGCGGTACAAGGAGGACCTTGGGCGATGGGACTTCTCGGACATGATCGAGGCGTTCCCCGTGCACTGTGATCCCGTCCCGGTGGATCTGGCCATCTTGGACGAAGCCCAGGACCTCACGACAGCTCAGTGGCGGATGGCCCGGCACGCGTTCTCCAGGGCGCGCGAGCGCTGGATCGCCGGTGACGACGACCAGGCGATCTACCGGTGGGCGGGCGCGGACGTGGAGCACTTCCTGTCGCTTCGGGTCGAGCGCGAGGTGCTCCCGACCTCGCACCGTCTCCCGGTGGAGGTGTTTGAAGAGTCCCGGCGCGTCATCTCCCAGGTGGAGCGGCGTTATGCGAAGGACTTCGTCCCCAAAGGACACCGCGGCCGGGTGTCCTGGGTGACGCCCGAGACGCCCGTGGACCTGTCGGAGGGGACGTGGCTCGCGTTGGCGAGGAATCACGCCCAGCTCGCGGACCTAGAGCGGGCCGCCCGTGCCCAGGGGGTGGTGTACCGCACCACTCGGGGGGTGTCGGTCGACCCGGAGCACGTGCGCGCGATCCGCGCGTGGGAGGCTCTCAGGCGCGGCGGGCGTGTCGTAGGCGCGTCGGTTAATCTCGCTCAGAGGTTGCGTAAGGGGTCGGTTCCGGTCGCGGACGAGGAGGCAACCTACGCGCTTGCTGACCTGGGGATCGAGGACGCGCCCATCTGGCACGAGGCCCTGGACAAGCTCCAGGCGGAGACGCGTGAGTATTACGTGGTGGCGCTTCGGGGGAAGGAGAAGCTCGACGCGGAGCCTCGGGTGCGAATCTCGACCATACACGGTGCCAAGGGGGCGGAGGCGGACCACGTGCTCCTCAGGTTGGATGTGTCGAGCCGGACCTTCCGGTCCTATCAGCGCTCGCCGGACGACGAGCACCGGGTCTTCTACGTCGGGATGACGCGTGCACGTAAGTCGTTGACCTTGGTGGAGTCCTGGGACCGGCGGGCGTACCGGGTGCCGTTGTGAACGTACGACCTCAGAACCGGGCAGGTACATCTTGTCCGAGTGGCGTGATCGTGCGATCGACTTGCAAGATGACTACACCGTGTGAACGGAGTTCGGTGATAAGAAAGAGGATTAAGAACCGATTTTAACCAGGCCGGTATGTGTTAAGAAAGAGGAGGAGATGATGACACCTGAAGCGCAGGAATTGAGACGGCAGATCTCTGTTGTGGAGGAAGAGATCGCGGACCTGGAGCAACGACGGGACGACCTCAAGGACGAGCTGCGGTCCATCGTCTATGACGAATTTCCGGATAAGTTGGTGGATATCGGGGAGGAGGACGAGTTGTGTGAGAAGAGTTCGATCGGTGTTTGTGTGTGGGAGTATCAGGAGCTGGGTGGATATCGCTGCTTGTACTGTGGAGGGAAGACGGCTCGTTGAGCAATAAGCTTCAAAAGCTGATAACGGTGTTTCGGGAGAATGAAGATGAAACAGTATCTTGATCTATTGCGTGATGTACGGGAGAACGGCGTCGTCAGGAACGACCGAACAAACACGGGCACGCTGAGCGTGTTTGGTCGACAGTTTCGGTTTGATCTGAGTGAGGGGTTCCCGTTGGTGACGACGAAGCGCGTGCATCTGAAGTCCGTGGTGCACGAGCTGTTGTGGTTTCTGTCGGGGGACACAAACGTCCGGTACCTGAACGACAACGGGGTAACCATCTGGGACGAGTGGGCGGACAAAAGCGGGGAGCTGGGGCCGGTTTATGGGGCGCAGTGGCGGTATTGGGCTGAGCCCGAAGGCGGGTGGATTGACCAGATTGCGGAGGCTGTGGAACTAATCCGGGAGGATCCCGACTCACGACGTAATCTCGTGTCGGCGTGGAACGTCGCCGAGTTGGATCAGATGGCGATCCCGCCGTGTCACGTCATGTTCCAGTTCTACGTTGCCGACGGTCGACTCTCGTGTCAGATGTTTCAGCGGAGCGCGGACCTGTTCCTTGGAGTACCGTTCAACATCGCGTCTTACGCGCTTCTGACCTCGATGATGGCGCAGGTGACGGGCCTGGAGCCTGGGGATTACGTGCACACGTTTGGGGACGCGCACATTTACCTGACTCACTTGGCACAGGTCGACCTTCAGCTTACGCGTGCGCCTAAGCCGCTCCCGACGCTCCATCTGAATAAGGCTGTGAAATCGATCTTCGACTTTCGGTACGAGGACGTTGTGGTGGAGGGCTACGACCCGTACCCGGCGATCCGGGCGGGGGTGGCGGTATGAGCTTCCGGGGATGCTATTTGACGGAGGAGCAACGGGCGCGGATTGCGGCGCGTGATGAAATGTACCGGTCCCAACGGGCACGTTACGGGGCGATGAGTGATGAGACGCTTGTTGCGTCTACACGGTACTGCATGGGACAGATGGTTGATCCTCGATGGAGTCCTGGGGAGCCTGTCTATGATGCGGTGCTTTGGCACGTGATCCTACCGGAGCTGCTGAGGAGGTTGGAACGGTGAGCCTACATTTCGAACTGATCGAGCGTTACTCTCCGATGCTCGCGGTGCGTGTTGCTCAGGGGCTTGCGCTGAGTGTCGCGTGGCAGATTATGACGGGGAAGGCGCTGGAAAATATGACTGCGGGGGGTTACGTGGCGCTGATGGGTGAGGACCTCGTAGGGTGGACCGTGTTAACCGCGCCAATGGGAGATTACTCAGGCGGGGAGGCGGTGGTCTGTGGAGTAAACCCGGATCCGGCAGCCCCGGAGATCGTGATCGAGGTCAAGCACCCGATCGAGGGGGTGATGGGGGTCTTCGAGCATGAGTTGCTTGTATTGGTTAAGGCGCCGTGAGCACGGACCCGCTGGACGAGCTGAAGGACTCGATCGCTCTGATCGAGGTGGCGGGCGGGTTGGATGCGGCAGAGTTGGAGGAGTCGCTCAACCTGCCGGATCAGGTGCAGGCGTTGAAGGAACGTCTGATCGTCGAGGCGGTGCGGAAGCACCAGTGGAACATCAGCGCGGCGTCCGACGAGCTTGGGATCTCCCGGCAGGGGCTTACGAAGATGTTGCGGAAGCTGAAGCTTCAGCGTCCGAAGAAGGGTTGCAATGATCGGTAGTATTTAGTATTATACACACTGGACGGGACATCGGGTCCCGGGAGAAAGAGGAGACTGAAGTGAGGGCTTACGACATGTATCTTCGAATAAATGATGCGATGTGGCGAGCGCACGAGCGCGTCAAGCGCCGGCGCCGGCTGGCCGAGCACGCCTGGCGGCGGTTCAAGAAGACGGACAGTCCTCGGTCTTTTGCCACTTACCGGGAACACTTCAGGGTAGCGCATGGGGAGACCCAGGCGATGCAGGTGTTCCTCCGAGAGCGGTCTTACTGGTTCAATCAGTATATCGAGGAGGCTTTAGATGGATGAGAAGACGATAAAGATTGGTGATGCTGTTATGTACCGCAACGCTGAAGATCACCCTATCTGGAAGGATTATCGCGGCGTTGTTGTGGGGATCCAACCACACGGGCATAGGGGTTACGTCGTTGTGGAATGGAACGGGGTTGATCATCAGATATTTGAGCAGGTAGAAAACCTGGAGGTAGTGCAGCGATGAGCGTATCAACGAACGCGTCCCTGTGTTACGGGATCAGCTTCCCGGAGGAGACGGAATTTCCGTGGGATGATCTACGGTACGACAACGGGATCCATGACTGGTGGCGGGAGGTCCGGGGTTTCGTGCCGAGCGTGGATCCATGGGATGAGGACGGGTACTTAAAGGCAGGCTATGGTCCTGAAGCGGAGATGACTTACTTTCGAGATGAGCGCACATGGGACGAGCAAAACCCGGTCCCGGTGAAGTTGCGTTATTGTTCGGTGGATTATCCGATATATATTCTGGCTATTCCGAACGCGTGTGTGACGACGTCCGGGGGTTATCCTAAGCGGTTGGACACGGTCGATACAACATTGACGCTCTGCGTGGAGGAGGCTGATGTAGAGGCGTTAGAGCGGTTCTGCGAGGAGTTCAATATCGAGTTTGGTGACGATCAGATGGGCTGGTGGCTCGCGAGCTACACGGACTAGAAAGAGGAGATTGTGATGAGGACGGAGACGGAGGTCAGGAAACGGCTGGAAGAGCTGGAAGCGGCCCATCGTCAGTATGAGGGAAAACCCTATGACGAATCTTCAGAGACGGTGGAGCGGCATGAGATGGCCGTATTGCGTTGGGTATTGGGCGAGGACGACCCTGAGGGGCTGTATCGTCCCTGGGAGGGTTCTTCTTTATTCTAGTTGTACTGATCGGCGTTATTTAGTAATATACATATATGGACGGGGACGGCCCCGGGAGAAAGAGGAGACAGACAGTGAACGAGAACATCCAGCGGGCCATCGGTGAGGACGTGATACCCAGCGAGCATCAGGCGCGGTTTTTGGAGTGGGTGGCGTTCGAATCGGGTTCGGCCATCCTACGGGCGCGAGCGGGCAGCGGCAAGACGTTCACGATCCGGCTCGCGTGTAAGGTGATCAAAGATCAGACCCCGAACGCGAGCGTAGCGATCTGCGTGTTTGCGCGCCGGAACGCCGATGAGATGCGCGGGACCTTTCCCGAGGGGCACCGCACGGGCACCCAGCACGGGTTCAGCTTCGGCGCGTACCGCCGGCGGCACCCGAAGGTCCAGGTGGACGACAAGAAGGTCTGGGGGGTCATCGACGAGGTCGTGGCGGGGATCGCCAAGGGCGACGAGGCCAAGGCCGAAGAGATCCGTCGTGCCTATGGGTCGTTTGTGAAGCGGCTGGTGGGTTTCGCCAAGGGTGACGGGATCGGGTACCTGGTGCCCGACGAGCCGGCCTCGTGGGAGGCGCTGGTGGATCGCAACGACCTGTGGCTGGAGAGCGAGGGTGCGACGGTCGAGGCGGCCATTCGTATCGCGCAGGCGGTGCTCCGCCGGAATAACGAGCGAACGGACGTCATCGACTACGACGACATGCTCTACCTGACATTGATCCAGAACATCCGACTTTGGCAAAACGACTGGGTGTTTGTGGACGAGGCCCAGGACACCAACCCGGTGCAGCGGGCACTCCTGAAGCGGATGGTCAGGCCCGGCGGGCGGCTTGTGGCGGTGGGCGACGACCGACAGGGCGTGTTCCTGTTCCGCGGGGCGACCGCGGACGCGTTGGACCAGATCCAGGCGGAGTGGAACGCGAAGATCTTGCCGCTGACCACCAGCTATCGGAGCTGTCGGGCGGTGGAGCCGTTGGTGCGTGGGTTCGTGGAGGACTTCCGGGTCCACGAGACGAACGCCGAGGGCGTGGTCCACCAGGTGATGCCGATGGACCTCGGAGCGCTCCGGGGCGGGGATGCGGTACTCTGCCGGAACACCGCACCGTTAGTTGAGACCGCATATAAGCTAATCAAGGCGGGTGTCGGTGCGAAGATCGTGGGGCGCGAGATCGGCGAGGGCCTCGTGTCCATCGTCAATCGGATGAAAGCGAGGGGGATCGACCGGCTCCTGGTGAAGCTGGCGGAGTGGCGCGATCGCGAGTATGCGAAGGCCGTGGCCAAGGGCCAGGAGGGCAAGGCTGAAACGGTCGTGGACAAGCACGATGCGATCGTGGCCGTCATTGAGAGCCTGCAAGAGACCTCTCGGACCGTGCCGGCGCTGGTGACACGCATTCGGAGCCTGTTCGAGGACGACGCGAATGGCGGGAAGATCGTACGGCTCTCCACGGTGCACCGCGCGAAGGGCCTGGAGTGGGATCGGGTGTTCATCATGCAGGCGGGACTCATCCCGAGCGTGTACGCGCGCCGTGAGGATCAGCTCCAGCAAGAACGTAACCTGGCGTACGTCGCGATGACCCGGGCGCGCAAGGAGCTGTTCATCGAGGGTGAGTTCGGGTTCGACAGATAGAGGAGAACGGAGATGCCAGGACCAACGGACTTTAACTACGTCACGCCTGAGGAGTACTACCGACGGGCGCTGGAGATGGGTGTACAGACAGCGTCTCTGGAGCGTCTCCGGTGCTTCGTGTACAGCTTGCGGGGCACATGTGTGGCGTCTGGTGGGCCTGGGGCTGTGCTTCCCGTGTGTTACCGGGGAGTCGGGCGCGTCGGACCATTACGAGATAGGGGAGCCGTACACATGACGGACATTCTAGGTGAGATCGAAGAGCTTAGACGTGACGTGGAGCGTCATGGCAGAAAGATCGAAGAGTACAGCAGGAAGGTTAGAGAACTGGAGCAGCAGACTGGAGGTTTAATGGAGTGGCATGACCTGTCGAAGACACCCCCGGATGAGATGATCTGGGTGACCAACGGGACCGAAGTCCGGTTGGTTCATGCCGGTCTGATGGGTGGTGTACCTATAAACACACGGTATTGGGCTCGGGCGAAGATCCCAGTGCCGCCGTGTTGACGGCGGAGGAGCGGGACATTCTCGTACACACCCTTACGGGTGGCACGGGGCGCGTCTACCGGAATCACTACGTAACAGGACCGGGGTGCGACGGGTATGAGACCTGCCGAAAGTTGGTCGCGCGTGGGTACATGAAGACGAAGCCGGTGGGGTTTTTGGATCCTACGTACGTGTGTTTCTTTGTCACTCTGGCGGGCGCACGGGCCGTGTGGTTGATGCCAACAGAGGAGAAAGAGGATGCGATACAAGACGATGAAGGACCTCGCTGAGGGGTTCAGGCGGGGTGAGCTGAAGGGCTACGTGCTCTGGTTGGACAACGACTGCTTCGGGCTACGGTACGATGGGCCGGTGCCCGAAGGGCAGGATTCTTTCGACTATCCGGACGAGCGGACGGACGAGGCCCAAGGGTGGTATCGGGGGAAGGGGTACGCTCAATTTGATCTTGTTCTGGAGCTGCTGGAGGTGGTAGGGGTCCCCACCGAGATGGTGTGATGGATGTGGATAAGCCTATACCTGCGCGGGTGGAGCGGAAGCGCGTCACGCTTGCGGAGTTTCTGGAAATGGTCAAGGCCCAGGGGGTCCCGATCGAGCGGGTGACGTTCCGTTGCCCGCGGTGCGGGACGCTTCAGTGCGCCGAGGATTTGATCGAGGCCGGTGCGGGCGCGGACCTTGATACAGTTGAGAAGTACCTGGGGTTCTCATGCGTCGGACGGTGGTCGGAGGAGAAGGGCTGTGACTGGACGCTCGGGGGACTGTTCCAAATTCACGAGCTGGAGGTCGTGACGCCTGACGAGAGGGTACACCCTACGTTCATGCCGGTGGGGAGGGATGATGAAAACTGAGAAGGTCGTGATCACTTTGGAGCTGACGGAGTTAGAGTACGTCGCGACGTTGGACGCTGTTCGGAACTACGAAGGCACCGGATTGGACTCCAAGCTTGATGGGCTCAAGAGAGCTGCGCGAGGGCGGGTCTCCCGGAAATTTGACAAAGCGCTTTTTAGATCGAGGTTTAAGTTATGAACGACGATGATCGAGACCCGGTGGGCGAGGCGCTCGCCAACGAGCTGGAGGAGCGGATCCGGGATCAGGGGATGACCGGGCATGTTGCGATCGTGACGCCCATCCGGGCGCACTTCAGGCATGTGTTCGATGCGCCGTGGACAGCGATCTCTTATGACAAGCGGACGGGGGAGATCCGGTTCCGGCTCAAGTCACGGGACTTCAGGACGCCAGAGCAGGCGAGGGAAGTTCTGGTGGACACGCTGCACGTACTCCTTCAGATCCGGGACCGGTGCCGGAACATCGCTGATGTTGCAGATCGTCTCGTACGAAGTACAGGTCTGAAGGTGCTTCACGACGGTTTTAAGGACTTTCGTCGTAAGGGGACGTGAGGGTTGTAATGATATGAGCAAGCTTGACTGGCACATAGACCGGATCCACAACCTCTCGATGGCCCTCAACGAGGCAAACGATCTGTGGGACGCCCAAGCGCTTGGCTCTGTGGAGAAGGGGCGGAGCCGGCGCATCGTTCAGCTTCTACGATGGGTGTCGGAGCGGGCGGATAAGATCGCGGAGGAGGTTGCATCGGCCGAGGATGTTTAGTAATATACATATATCGGTTGGACAGTACAGAAAGAGGAGATTGAGATGGGGTTAACGCGTGATGATGTGAAACGTCTTCGGAGTGCTGATCGTGTTTTGTTTACCGTCAAAGAGGGTGAGGGCTGGATAACCTTGATCCGTCAGACCGGCAACGAGTGGGATGAAGAGATCCGTCAGACTATCGGGGTCGACGTGTCGGTGAAGTCCTATGAGGAAGGGTACCGGGGAAGCTACATCGAGATCATTGAGGCGTTCGAGATGCTGCATACACCACGGCTTGATGATGAATGGAGCACCGTAGTCGATCTAGTGCGCATGGGAGATCGGTTGAGCTTCCATTATGTTGTGAACAACGTGAGTGATAGCATGCGAGAGATTGGATGGACGCGGGACGAGCTGTCGATCATGATTCATCGACCGTCGAAGCGAGGAGAAAAGCGGTACACTTTTCGGATCGCTTCAGTTGTGGTGCCACGTCATTCAACCGCTCGGATGGTTCGTGGAGTGCGAAAAAGCTTGACATCGCTGTGTAGATCTGTATAATACTAAACATGACGGGGCGGTGATGGGCCGCCCCGGAAGAAAGAGGAAAGTTGAATGGGTGCGGTTCTTGAACGGTTCAATAATGACGAAGACGGCGTCGAGTCGTTGGTTGTTGTCGGGGATCGTGGGTTTCATGTTGTATTACGAGACACTGATGCAGATGAGTCTGTCGGGGTTGTTTTGATCTTCCAAGACTTTGAGTCTGCCGTTGCTAAAGCTAAAACCCTTATTTAGAAAGAGGAGAGTCAGATGGGATCAGCACAGGTGAATCTGGAAGTGGTCCGCACCTCAGGTGACGTAGCCGACGACCTCGGGTCGGTTCGGGCAGCAATTGCGGAGCTTCGCGAACGGGAAAAGGCGTACGTTGCGGAGTTCTTGGGTTTCGATGTGGATGCATCCGAAGGGGCGCTGTTTCGCGGGAAGCGGGTTGCGGCGACCACGCGAGAGAAGACGAACTGGGAGAAGATCGCCAGGGACCTTGGGGCGTCGCCCCAGCGCATCCGGGCGAACACCACGACCGTTTTGATCAAGGCCGGCGTGCGGACTTACGGGAGGAAGCAGGGATGACTTACTACAAACGTGTTCAGGCGCTATCGGCGCGGGCGACACGGCTTTTGAACGAAGGCCCGGACCGCGCCGTCGTTGCGGGACTTCGGCATGCACGAAGGTTGTTCGTGCGCGAGGCGGTGCTCGCTCGCCCCGTGGTGGTCGTGCAGCTCCGTGAGGTGGAAGACGGCTTGATGTTCGAGGCGGAAGTGGGGTCGCGGGCGTATCGGTTCGGTGCGTGCGACCTCGCAGGTGCCCGACTGGTGGCCCGGGAGTGGGCGCGTTACGCATTGGGCGGACTGAATGCCCGGGTCGTCGTGGAGGTGATGCGATGAGCGCTGACCTCAAGCAACGAGTGATCGACGACGTGGGGAACTGGCTTTCAACCGCTTGTAAGCTGTATGGGCGTATATTCGTCGTTGACGACGTGCGGTTCGACATTCGACGGAACGCGGGGCTGGCGGGTCAGTATCAGTATCAACTGGGCATGCCGGAACACGTGCTCCGGTTTAACCCGCATTTCTTAGAGACGGAGACTGAGGATTATCTGGCCAGGACGGTCCCTCATGAAGTGGCGCATCTGGTGAACAAGACACTGGAGCTTCAGGTGCCCGGGCACGTGGAGGACGGGCACGGGCAGAATTGGCGGGGGATCATGCAAGACTTCGGTGTCAGTCCGGTTCCGAGACATCGGTACGACCTGAGCAGGGCACGTCCGCACGCCTACGTCTGCGGGTGTGACGGTCGTGTCCACAGACTCTCTGCGGTGAAGCACGGGCGTATTCAGCGGGGATATCCGTATATCTGCCGGAAGTGTACCCGGCACATTGAGTACCTCGGGAAGTTTGTGAAGAGGAGTCGTAATGGCTGATATCAAGTATCCAGATGTTTACGTCCAGTTGAGCGGGGAGGATGGGAACTCCATGGCGATTGTTGCACGGACCCGTAAAGCTTTGAGGCGGGCTAACGTGCCTTTGAGTGAGATCGAGGCGTATTCTAACGAAGCTTTGAGCGGGAATTATGACAACGTGCTACAAACGACGATGCGGTGGGTAAGCACGTCGTGACTGGTGCGGTATCAAACGGCGCGGTCTTGTCGGATTGTGAGACCTACCGTTATAAGCTCTGGCGATGGTGGGACACCGAGGGGCGTCCGGTCGTGTTCGTGGGGCTCAATCCCAGCACTGCGGATGCAACAACCGACGATCCCACCGTTCGACGGTGCATCGGGTTCGCCCGGGACTGGGGCTATGGTGGCATGATCCTGGTCAATTTGTACGCGTTGCGCGCCACGGACCCAAGGGAGTTGTGGACGCACCCGGACCCGGTTGGCCTACAGAATAATGCGTATCTCCATGGTGCGGTCCGTCTGACCGATACCGTGGTTGCAGCGTGGGGTTCGGGTATCGGCAGACGACCACGGGCAAGGCGGGTCGTTCAGATGTTGGGTCAGCATGTCCCTTGGCATTGTTTGGGGCACACCCGGGAGGGTCATCCAAGACACCCGTTGTATCTACCCAAAGACACAAAACTAGAGGCGTTCTGACGGTGTATCAACCACTTCTCTTTGAGATCGAACAGCTTGCCCCGGTCCCGGAGACGGGATGGACACCGCCGGAGTCCTTTCCCAGGTTAGACGCCGCGAAACGGATCGCGGTCGACCTGGAGACGTGTGATCCCGATCTCAAGGAAAAGGGGATCGGTGTGCGGCGTGATGGACGCACGGTAGGGATTGCGGTGGGCACGGACGATGCCCGCTGGTACTTCCCGTTCGGACACGAGCGGGGTGCGAACCTGGACCGGGAGCAGGTTCTCAGGTGGGCGCGTGACGAGCTGGGGCGTTACCGCGGGGAGGTGGTGGGAGCGAACCTCGCCTATGACCTGGACTATTTGGCGACGGATTGTGGCGTGCATATGAGTTCCAAGTGCACGTACCATGACGTGCAGAACGCCGAACCGCTGCTCGACGAGCACCGCCGGACCTACAACCTGGAGGCCCTCGGGTCGGACTATTTGGGGGAGGGGAAGACCTCGGCCGTGCTTTATCGATGGCTTGCCGACGCGTTCGGTGGGAAGCCCACGGCACGTGAGCAGGGAACGCGCATCTGGCGGGCGCCTCCCTCTTTGGTCGGGCCGTACGCGGAGGGGGACGTAACGCTCCCCTTGAAGATCCTGGATCTACAACACCCGAAACTAGAAGCGGAGGGGCTCTGGGACCTGTTCGAGCTGGAGTCGGATCTTGTGCCGCTCCTCGTGGCCATGCGCCGGCAGGGCGTGCGGGTGAACGTTGGGGAGGCGGACCGGCTTCGCGAGGAGTTGCTGGAAGGCTATCGGGCGGCTCTGGCTCGCCTTCGGGGGATAGCGGGACGTCCCGTGGACGTGTGGTCCGCGGGCTCTCTAGCGCCGATGTTTGATGCGCCCGGGGTGACTTACGCGCGTACGGCAAAGACGGCTAAGCCCTCGATCACCCAGAAGTGGCTGGAGGGGCTGGACAATGAGGAGGCGAGACTTGTCCTGGAGGCTCGTAGGCTCGACAAGCTCCGCGGGACGTTCCTGGACTCCCAGATCCTTGGGTCGGTAATCAATGGCCGGATTCATCCGACATTCAACCAACTTCGTACGGACGACGGCGGAACCGTTAGCGGTCGTTTCTCGGGGACGGACCCGAACCTCCAGTTCATCCCGACGCGCACGGCGGAGGGGGCGAAGATCCGCCGACTGTTTGTGCCCGAGGAAGGGGAGCGGTGGGTGCGATACGACTACGCGCAGATCGAGCCCCGGATCTTGCTTCACTACGCGTCCGGGGAGGCGGCGGAGCGTGTCCGAGAGAAGTACCGGGCGGACCCTCGGACGGATTGTTATCGTGCGATGATGGAGAATATGGAGGGGGATTTGGGGCAGGACCGCCAAGCGGTCAAGTCCATCTACCTCGGGCTCAGCTACGAGATGAAGCCTCCGAAGTACGCCATGGTAACCGGGAAACCGTTGGAGGAGGCCGAGGCGGACTTCGCGGCGTTTCATCGAGGTGCGCCCTACATCCAGCGACTTTCAGACCGGGCGAAGACGCTGGCCCGACGGCGAGGGTATATCGTGACGATCCTCGGGCGTCGGTCACGGTTCCCCTTTTGGGAGAGCGTAGACTGGGACGTCAAGAAGGCCGAGGGCCACGTCCGGGACCGGAACGTCGCTGTGGCCCGTTGGGGACGCGTCGTCCGATCGGGCACGCACACGGCCGGCAATCATTTAATCCAGGGTTCAGCGGCGGACCAGATCAAGAAGGCCATGCGGGACATCTGGAAGAGCGGGGTGTGCGCCGTCATCGGTGTCCCCAGGCTCACGGTACACGACGAGCTGGGGTTCAGCGCGCCACGTACACCGGAGGCAGACGAGGCGCTGGTGGAGACGCGACATATCATGGAGACGTGCGTCCCGATGCGCGTTCCGGTGGTGGTTGACATGAGCGAGGGGTCGAGCTGGGGGGCGTGTAAGTGACGCGTGGCTATGAGGTGTTTGTGGGTGTGGAGCAATTTAATAGGCTCAAAGCGGGTGATCTACTAGAAGGGTTCTCTGCGGATGCTTTAGGGCACACCGTCGGAGACCAGGTGACGATCCGAGAACAAGACTCGGATCGACGGGCGTTCGCTCAGGTGACGGCGCTCACTCCATGCAGTTCTCCGAGGGGTGTCCGTGTGATCTCTCGTGTGTATTGGAAGGCACTATGAAAAGACATGTGTTAAAGACATGGCCGGAGCCGTTTCAAGCGGTCTTTGTTGGGCGTAAACAATTTGAGTTTCGACGGGATGACCGGGGGTTCCAGGTGGGGGACCGGCTTGAGTTGCACGAGTGGGATCCGAAGACGGAGGAATTCACCGGACGTGAATGGACGGTTAAGGTGACCTACATCGTTCAAGGGCCAAAGTTTGGGATCCCTGAAGGCTATTGCATCATGTCTGTGGTTTAGTATAATAGTAAACGCATTCATTGTGATGGTGGCCTGACCGGTCCTCCGGGACCGGTCCTTTCTAGAAACAGGAGAGCGTGGTGGACGTCGTGTTGTTGTTGGTGTTCTGGGTGATCCTGATCGGTAATGAGTCTGTCCGGTTAATACGACGACTCATTGATGTGTGTGAGGAAGAGGAGACGAAGCGATGACGAAGTTGCATGAGGTTCTGGCCGTTGAGCCTGATTTGGAGGGGGTCGCCAAGAAGGTGACGGCGGAGGCGACGAAAACATTTGATAAGGCGGCGATGTTCTTTGGATTCGAGAAGATCTGGGAAATGTTCGACGAGGCCCAGGCGGATCAGGCCCCGGCTCCGGAGCATCAGGCGTTGACAACGACGGTGGGTCAGAAACTTAGCTACGTCTGCAAGCACCTGGGGCGTTACTGGGATGGTGTGCTTACCAAGGAGAAAGCAAATCAGGAGGCGAAAGCGGACCTCGTTGTGGACGGTGAGATACTGTTGACGGGTGCTCCGGCCACGTTCTTGCTCGGATTGGAGAACAAGCTCCGGGGACTCCGGGCGATGTACGAGGCGATCCCGACGCTTTCCACGGGTACAACCTGGGAGCCTGCCCCGGACATCGGTGAGGGCGTGTATCGGGCGTTCCATCCGGAGCAGCGGTTCAAGACCGCCAAGACGTTTCAGCACAAGGTGCTGGTCCCGGCGCAGTTTCCCAAGGAGGGCGAGGGCGGGTCGTCCCAGCCGGCAATCGTTGAGCGCTGGGAGGAGACGGTCAATGTGGGCCGATCGACCAAGACTGTGTGGAGCGGGATGATCTCAGCGGCGCGCAAGGCGGAGATCCTGGGGCGGTTGGATAGGGTCATCCAGGAGACGAAGCGCGCACGCCAACGGGCGAACGGCGTGGAGGTCCAAAAGACGTCGTTTGCAAAGAAATTATTCGAGTACATAAACGGTTAGTGTGCTGGTGTTGATGTTGTTGTTGCTGTGAAGAAGCATCGTTGTTGTGTTCGCACACCAGCTTAATGGGCGATGTGAGATCTTCGTCCCCTGGGGAAACAATGTCCGGCGCTGCGGGTTCGATTCCCGTCTGCTTCGCCTCAGGGCGTTCGATGAGCGTCCTGAGGGGAGCGGTAGTTCAATGGCAGAATTCCGGACCTAGATCATCAGAGAACCGGTGGGACGTGAGAGACGAGGAAGCCCGGTCAGCCGAGCGAAAGCCCGGCAATCGACTTGAGATCGATGACAACCCGGACCCTGGCGGTGAGGCTAAATCCGCCGGGGTCCACCTTCATTAAGGGTGGTGAGATGAATGGCAGAGCGAGCAGACGGATACGGCGGGCAAGCGCGAAAAGCGGTCGTCCGGTGAAGGAGTTGAAACGGGAGTACCGGGAGACGCCCTACCATATGCGGGGGTGCATATTGCCCGGGTCTAGAGCGTTGTCACACGCGGAAGAGGAGCGGAGATGGCGGATGATAATGAGTTCCCGGAGCACGTGAAGCAGGCGAAGGTGCTGGATCAGTCCCAAGCCATCGGGGAGTTCTTAGAGTGGTTGGACGAGTCGGGAGTGGTCCTGTGTCACATCGACACCGACAAAGCCTTCGATGAGTTCACGCCCATTCGAACGCCGAGGATCAAGTTGCTGGCCCGGTACTTCGAGATTGATCTGGAGAAGATCGAGGCCGAGAAGCGGCAGATGTTAGATGAACTGAGAGGAGAAAGAGGATGAAGATCATCAGGTTGGAGAGTGAGAACGTCAAGAAGATCCGGGCCGTGGAGATTACGCCCAAGGGCGACGTGGTGCGGATCACCGGGGGGAACGATGCGGGGAAGTCCAGCGTGCTGGATTCCATCATGTACGCCCTCGGGGGTGAGAAGACAATGCCTTCCAAGCCTGTCCGCCGGGGTGCGGGTAAGGCGCGCGTCAGTCTGGCGGTGGGTGATGAGACCGAGCTGAAGTTCCACGTGGAGCGGCTCACGACCGGGAAGGGATCATACCTGAAGGTTACGGCCGCGGACGGGTCGCGGGTGACCAGTCCTCAGGCGTTTCTGGACAAGGTGGTCGGGGCGCTTTCGTTCGACCCGCTGGAGTTCTCCAGATCAGATCCCAAGCGTCAGACAGCAGTGCTTCGGGAGCTGGCGGGCCTGGACCTGAGCGATCTGGACGCCCGTGAGACCCGGTTAATGGAGGAGCGTCGCCAGGTGAACGTCGACGGGAAACGGCGCGCGGCACAGCTTGACGGAATGACGCCTCCCCGGGAGGGTCTGCCGGATGTTTCCATCGACGTCACCGCGCTCACCGCAGAGGTGGAGGCGGCCGTGGAGCATAACCAGATGGTCGAGGCGACTAGACGACAGGTGGCTCAGGCGAAGGACGAGGTCGTTAACGCTGAGTGGGTCGTAAGTGATCTTCAGACAAAATTGCAGGCTGCTCGGGAAGAGTTAAATGCGGCTCGGTCAAAACAGGCTGCGATGCATCAGGAAGCTGAGATCCCGGATGTTATCGACGTGTCCGAAAAGGCTCGGGCGGTGAAAGAGGCCGGCGAGACGAACGCGGAGATCCTGTCGGCGAAGACGTACCGAAAAGTTGCGTCCGATGTGGAAGACCTCAGACGGGACGCGCGCCGACTTACCTCGGAGATTGATCGAGTGCGTGACGAGCGACGGGTGCGCATCGCCGAGGCGAAGTATCCGCTTCCTGACCTGGGAGTGACGGAGGACGGGGAGGTTATTTACGGAGGGCTGCCTTTCTCCCAGGCGTCTGACTCCGGACGGCTGAAGGTGAGCACGGCGGTCGCGATGGCGCTGAATCCGGAGCTTCGCGTGATCCGTATCGAGAACGCGTCGTTGTTGGATTCCAAGTCCATGGAGACGATCGCGGAGATGGCCGGGAAGGAGCGCTACCAGGTCTGGGTGGAGCAGGTCGACGAGACGGGCAAGGTCGGGTTTTACATCGAGGACGGGACACTCGCCGCAGTGAACGGAGAGCCGGTGTGAGCCGTGGGGCTTTCTTTACCAAAAGGCGCAGAGTTTCCCGAAGTACTTCCCACAGCTACAGACTATTCCGGCGGGGAACGAACGTGGACGTTCCCCCGGGCACATGCACTAGCTGTCATGGAGGATATTCGTCGATTGACTAAGAGCGGACGGGATGAACTATTTCGGCGGCTGCTCGCGGAGGCGACAGAGGATATGAGGAAAGCGGTCCAGGCGTGGGCGAAGTCGATGGAGGTGGGTGATGACTCCGGCTGACCAGCTCATCCAGCACGTGCCGGCGCAGGGGGCTGGGGTGACTGCTTCCGGACGGCGATCGCGTGTTTGCTTGACTTACCGCCCGAAAAGGTACCCCACCTCGCGGACGGGGGCAGTGAGACCGCCGTGCGAGACATGGATGTGTGGCTCCGCCGAGAGCACGGGGTGGGCTACGTGGAGCTGCCTTTTGCGGGGAAGTTCAAGGCGATGATGGCACTCACGGAAGCGTACCTCCCTGATCTTCATGTGACGTTTTTGGGGACATCCAAGCTCGGGGTGAACCACGTCGTGATCGTCCGGAACGGGGAGATCGTACACGACCCGAGCCCCAGGAAGACGGGCATTGTGGGACCGGCGTCGGACGGACATTACTGGCTTGGGTTGCTGGTAGAGGTGGTGTGATGGGATGGGAAGAGTATGACGGTGATATAGACGTCTTTCTTAGAGAGCTTGAGAAGGAGGTTGATGAGTATCTCCAGAAGATTTCGAAGGAGGATAGGACTTCGCACAAAGAAGCGATCATGAAGTGGTTGGAATATGACCTTGGAGAGGCTCCGGAAAGGTATATAGACACTGGGGTGTGATGCACGGATGAGTGAGCGGGCACTGTGGCGGCGGCTGCGCGGGGGGCTCACGGGGCACCTGGTGAGGGTGGAGAACGCCGTGGAGGACGGCACGCCGGACGTGGAGTACTGCCTCCAGGGGGCGTGCGGGTGGATCGAACTGAAGCACGTGGCGAGGGTGCCCGCCAGGCGGACGACGAACGTGCGGATCCCGCACTACACGCGGGAGCAGGCGGACTGGGGTGTACGGCGACGACACGAAGGCGGGCGGGCTTGGGTATTGATTCAGGTGGGCTGGTGGGTGTTCCTGTTCGACGCGTTTGACGGACCGGACATCCGGGAGGGGCGGACGATGGGCTGGTACCGGGAGAACGCCCAGATGTGTTGGGAGAGGACGATCAGATTCGATGAACTTGAGGAGGAGCTAACGAGATGAGGCAAGAGCAGAAAGAGGTGTGGTACGCGGACGACGGAAAAGAGTTTGACGACGAGGCCGAGTGCCGCCGGTACGAGGCGATGGCGCGGCTGGAGAAGGAGGTGGACGCGTGGCTTGACTCGTTTGTGGACGACGATGGGGTGGAGACGATCACGCCACACGCGCGCAAACTTCGGCGGAATACCGTGTTGAGGTGGCTCGCGTTCGACATCGAGGAGCACCCGGGAAGGTACACGGCATGATCGACATCGACGTCGCAAGAAACCGGTTTGAGCGAGAATCACAGAGTCCGGATCTTCAGGTACTGGAAACGGAGTATCTGAAACCTGAGATGCGGTTCGCGCTGGGGATACTGGAACGATGGGCGATGGTGTCCGCAGAGCCAAACGGGGAGGATAGCGCGGGACGCCAATGTCTGAAGCTGATGGACGAGAAGGTGTTGGTGGATCGAGCGTTCAAGATCCCCAGGTTAGCGTTCGCTTACGGCCGTTCGAACGGACTCACCGTGGTCCTTCCGACCATGGAGGAAATGCGAAAACAGTTGGAGGAGGCGTGAGGCTGACCGGGGGTGAGCAGCTGCGCGTGGCGCGGCTTCGTGCGGGGCTCACCCAGTTCCAGGTCGCGCGGCTGGTGGGACGTCCCCAGAATGCCGTGGCGCGTTGGGAGGCGTCTGAGGAGGGGGCACCTCCCGAAGTGTGGCGGGAGGCGGGCCTGACGGAACCGGGGACCGTCTCCCCGGGGGAGGAGGCCCGAATCCTCCGCGAGCGGCTTGGACTGACGCACGAGAAAGTGAGATACCTGCTTGGATGGCACGAGAAGGCGGTCCGGAGACGTTCCGTGTTGGATCCTCCGATATCCCACGTGCATGTTATCCGTATGGAGCACGGAGAGGCGGACGCGTCGGTGTACCTGGGGGTGCTCAGGACCCTGGTCGAGCGATCAGAGCGTAGAGTCGGTCAATCCGTGAAGTGATCTCAGCGCACCGATCTTCCAGTGATCGGACTCTGAGGCGAATGAACGCGTACGTAGCCCCGGCTCCGAAAGCCCCTGAGGCGACGGCGATGACGACATAGATCCAGTCCACGATCGTCACGGTAGCATGTCCTGTGTGGTAAAGATGTGAACTATGCACGACTACGGGCTGATTGGCTGTAGGCTATTTCACCTTGAGATGTGGGAAAATCGCGTTTAGGAACGCCCGCAGCTCCTCGATTTCCACAAACCCCAGCTCGGCGACCGCGGCCCGGTCGTCTCGGACCTGGTCGTGTAGCAATCTGACAATACCTTGCAGCACGCGAGGGTCAACAATCTTCCAGCGTTCCATTAGACGTTCGTAGTCGTTCGGACGTAGCCCTTCACCCCGCAGAATCCGGCGCGCTTCGATGTCGTGCGTTCCCAGGGCGTTCCCCAGACAAACCGGGGAGCGGTACGCGTCGATCATGTCCCGTAGCACCTCGGGGGCGATCTGGTGAGTCTTTTCGAGTGGTCTTGGCACCGTTAGTTTCTCCTAGTCGGTAAAACTAAAGTATAACAGGGTTGACGTATTACCTGTATCGCTATACGCACGCGCGCGCGCGTATTTTGTTTTGATCGCAATAATTAATTGAAACCCAATAGCCAATACGGTAATACGATCGGTCTAGTTGGCAGGGCTTTTATTTCATTACGGGTCTCATAACAAAACACCTGCGCGCGACGCGTAAGGAGCGGTATACTTCGAAACATGGGTGCACCGAAGAACAACGAATTTTGGAAAGCCCGCAGTAGCCACGGGCGTAAACCCATCTTTGCCCATCCAGCGGAGCTAGAGGATGCCTGCTCTCAATACTTCCAGTGGGTGCATGACAACCCGTTGTGGGAGACGAAGGTGTTTTCTTACCAAGGAGAGATCACAAAAACTGAAGTCCCGAAGATGCGGGCGATGACGATTATCGGGCTTTGCCGGTTCATTGGTATCCGTCGATCAACGTGGGATGAGTATCGAGTTAAGAAAGGCTTTTCGGATATCGTGGCGGAGACGGAGGAGCAGATCAGACAACAGAAGTTTGAGGGAGCAGCCGCTGACTTGTTGAATTCCAACATAATTGCGCGTGATCTTGGGCTTGTTGATCGGACTTCGATGGACGCAAATGTGAAGGGCCGTGTCCAGACCTATCTTCCCGACAACGGCATGACCGAGCCTGATGAGGGTAGTTAGACCCCAGCCTGGACCTCAGGAAGCGTTTTGCGCGTCGCGTGCCGATATCGCTATCGGCGGAGGGGGTGCTGGCGGGGGGAAGACCGTGGGGCTGCTCCTGGAGTCTGTGCGCAACGTACACGTCCCTCAGTACGCCGGGGTGATCTTCAGACGCACGACCCAGCAGATCCGGTACCCCGGTTCGCTTTGGGATGTGAGCGCAGAGGTCTATCCACATAACGGAGGTCTTCCGAAAGAGACGGATCTGGAGTGGGAGTTCCCTTCCGGGTCCGTGATGAAGTTTGGGCACCTGGAGCGGGAGCGGGACAAGTATTCCTGGGACGGTGCCCAGGTTACGTTTATCGGGTTTGATCAGCTTGAGCACTTCACCCAGGGGCAGTTCTTCTACCTCTTTTCCAGGGCGCGATCACCCTTGAAGATTCCCAGCTACATCCGGGCGACGTGCAATCCTGATCCGGACTCGTTTCTCGCGCCGCTTTTGTCGTGGTGGATTGACGACGATGGGTGGGCCATTAAGGAACGGTCCGGGGTGCTTCGGTACTTCGTCCGGGACGGGGACGACATCGTATGGGCTGACTCCGAGGCGGAGCACCTCCGTCAGGGGGTTGACGATCCGAACGACATTACCAGTCTCACGTTCATTCCCAGCACCGTTTATGACAATCCAATCAATCTCCAGAGGAACCCTAAGTACATCGGGCGGCTCAAGGGGATGTCGCTGGTTGATCGGATGCGGCTTCTCGGGGAGGGTCGCAAGGGCGGGAACTGGAAGTTTCGTGCGGGGGCTGGGAAATACTTTCAGCGGCCGTGGTTCCCCGTGGTGGACGGCGTCCCCTCCAGGCCGGTCAAGACGGTGCGGTACTACGATCTTGCGTCGACCTCGGATGAGGAGGCGGAGCAGCAGGGAAGTGATCCGTCCTACACGGGACACATGAAGATGAGCCTGTTGGAGAACGGGCTTTACCTCGTAGAGGATTGTGGGCGGTTCCGGGAGCGTCCTCACGGGGTGGAACGGTTCGTCAAGAATACGGCGTCTCAGGACGGCCGGTGGGTCATTGTCGGGTTCGACTGGGACCCGGGGCAGGCGGGTAAGGCCCAGATGGTGCATTATGTTCGGATGCTTGCCGGCTATGAGGTGCAGCCGAACCGAGTCAAAGAGAGCAAGGGTCGGCGGGCCAAGCCCTACTCGGCCCAGGCCGAGCAGGGGAATGTGCTGTTGCTCCGGGGGGATTGGAACGAGGGTTACCTCACGGAGCACGAGAATTTTGACGGGACGGACAAGGGTCATGCTGATCGGGTCGATGCGGGAAGCGGGGCGTTCCACGTTCTGAGTACCGAAGCGGAGATGGTCGAGGGTGCCGCTCCCGTCGGTGTGGGTATCGGTGGGGCCGGTTATTTCAGGGGGGTCTAGTGGCCAAGACGGAAAAACAGGGGTTCGTGGAGCTTGGCGTCACCGGTCTTCGCTACAGCGCTGGACGGGTGTTCGAGGAGTGGCTGAAGCAGCTCAAAGGGGTCAAAGGCCAGAAGGTCTACGCGGAGATGCGGGATAACGACCCTGTCGTGGGTGCGTTGCTCTTCGCCGTGGATATGCTGATCCGTGGGGTTAAGTGGTGGGTCAAGCCCGCCAGTGATCAGCCTGTCGCTCGGGAGGCCGCGGACTTCGTGGAGACGTGCCTGCACGATATGTCGACGTCGTGGGAAGCGACCATTTCGGAGATTCTTTCGTTTCTTCCCCATGGATTCTCGTATCACGAGATTGTCTACAAGCGGAGGTCGGGACCTGCTAGGGACCCACGTCGTCGAAGCAAGCACGGAGACGGGCGGATCGGATGGCGGAAGCTTCCTATCCGTGCCCAGACGACGATCGAGCGGTGGGGATTCGCTGACGACGGGGGTGTGGAGTCGGTCTTCCAGCGGGACCCGAACAAGGGCGGACCGTTGTTGGAGATCCCCATTGAAAAAGCGCTGCTGTTTCGGACCGCACACCACAAGGGGAACCCGGAGGGTCGTTCCGTGCTCAGGAATGCGTTTAGGCCGTGGTATTTCAAGAAACGGATCGAAGAGACGGAAGCTATTGGGGTGGAGCGTGATTTGGCGGGGTATCCGATGGCGCGTGCTCCCTCGAAGATTATGCACTCGAATGCCTCAGCGGAGGACAAGGCGCTCTTCAACACCCTTAAGGATATGGTCCGGAACGTTCGGCGTGACGAACAAGAAGGGGCGGTGTTTCCCAGTGATCGCGACCCGGTCAGTGGAGAGCTTCTCTACGATCTGGTGCTGCTCTCCACGGGCGGGCAACGTCAGATCGATACGGACAAGATCGTCACGCGCTACGACCAGCGGATCGCAATGACGGCGCTGGCGGACTTCATTCTTCTGGGGCACGAGAAAGTAGGGTCGTTCTCGTTGTCTTCGGATAAGACGGCGCTTTTCGCGGTAGCGGCGGGGGCGTTCCTGGACGAGATCGCGTCCGGTTTTGACCGGCATGGAATCCCCAGGTTGATTGGTCTGAACGGGTTCCCGTTGGAGGAGTCGCCGACGTTGAGCCATGGTGATTTGGAGGATGTGGATTTAAAAGGGCTTGGGGATTACATCACGGCGCTTGCCGGGGCGGGTGCGCCGCTTTTCCCGGACGAGGAGCTGGAGAACACGCTCCGTGAGAAGGCGAACCTCCCGGCACGACCGGAGGGGGAAGGGGATGAGGAGTTGGTTACAGGAGAAGGAGAGGAAGGAGAGCTGTAATGTTAGAACGGGGAGGGTTACGAGATGCGTGTTACGTTGATCGTTTTGTGTGTGGTCTTAGCAGGATGCGCAACCTCCCAGGGACAGGTGGGCTCGAACGCGGCGTACGTCTACGAGAAGACGGACGAGGGTTGTCGGGTGACGGTGTACTCGGGTCGGGAGCAGATTGAGAGTGCGGTTATCACGATCAGCCAAGAGTGTGAGTTGTCTGGAGAGGTTAAAGCGGTGTCGGCTGGTCAGACCAACGATGCGTTGATCCGTGTCATTGAACGACTTGCCCCGGCTGAGTGATGTTCGTCCACGTCAAACAGCGGGAACCTGCCCACCTTCAGAAGCGGCTCCCGACGCTTCGGGAGTTCTACCAGGAACTTCACCGCATCGCCGACGGACTCGCGCCGCGTGTGCGGCGGCGGTTCCTGGAGGCGGTGGAACGGGTGCGAAACTCCGTAACACTCCGAGCGTTGCAGGAAGCGGTAGAGTCTGGGTCCGTTGCCCGCGTGCTGAATACGTTGGGTATCGGGGAGATGTTCGGGGCGTTTCTGGAGCCGATGGCGGAGGTCCTTCAGAACATCTTCAGGGATTCGGCGCGGGCCACGCTTATAGAGGCCGGGTTTGAGGCGTCGCTCGACCTGTTGAATCCTCGGAGCGTGGACTTTCTTCGGCGTTATCAACTCGACCTGATCTCGCCCGTGTCGGTGAACCGGCTCGGGCAGGACGTGCGAATCGTGCCGGCCACCATCGACGGGATCCGTGAGGTGATCGTGAATGCGTTCGAGCGGGGTGGTCATCCTTGGGTGCAGGCGCGGACCATTCGGGATTTGATCGGGTTGAACGCTCGGCAGGCGCGGGCGTTGGAGCACTTCAGGCGACTCCAGGAGGACGAGGGCGTCCGGGCGGATGTCATCCAGCGGCGGGTTGATGCGTACTATCGCAGGCTCTTGAACGCCCGGGCGCGGACCATCGCGCGTACGGAGACCATCCGGGCGTCGAACGCCGGCCAGCAGGAGGCTTGGCAGCAGGCGGCGGAGCAGGGACTCATCGACGCGACGACCGCCAGGCGCAAGTGGATCGTGACGCCCGATGATCGGCTTTGCCCTATCTGCCGGGCGATTCCAGGTATGAACCCCCAGGGGGCCGCATTGGGGGCGCCTTTTCGCACTCCTATTGGGCCACGGGTCGCGCCGCCGGCGCATCCGAACTGCCGGTGCGCGACCGGGTTGATGCGGGGGACGTTGTGACGGAAGAGGGTGCGCATCGTCGTCAATACGATGTGGAACTGGGACAGGTCAAGTCCGAGGTGGCGGCGGCGCACGCCCGGTTGGACTCGATCGAATCCTCGGTACGTAGTATCGCCGAGGACCTTAAGGGACTGCGGGGTGAGATGGTGGAAGCGGTCAAGGATACGATGCGCAATCAACCTTCTAAGTTGTTTCTGGGGGCGGGGATCTCCGGGATCTTGGTCGTGCTCACGATCTTGACGTTGGTTATCTCCCCGGTTGTCTCAAGATTGGAGGAGCACCGGGAGGATAATCAGGAGGTGAGCACACGTCTCCTGGAGCATGCTGTGGACGGTCATCCGATGGCGGTCCTCGCGTTGTTGGAGCGGGTGGAGAAGGAGTTGACCCGGCAGATCACCTCCGTGGATCGGAAGCACGCAGAGGAGCACGTTGAGCAGGAGGAGGACATTCGACAGTTGCGGGACGTGGATTCGACGGTCGAGAGACGGTTCGACCGTATGATGGAACGGCTCGTGGCTGTTGAGGTGCAGGAGACGGAGCGGCTTGCGCTGCTGAACCTAAAGGCGGGGGACCGCTGGCCGGGTCGTCTCCAGGAGGTGTACGCTGAGTCTGTTGCTGACAGGTTTGAGCATATGACGGAGCGGATCGGTCGTAATGAGCGTTTACTTGAGCGACTGGTGTCCCAGTTTTTGAGAGAAGACGGTGCCTTATCCCAAAAATAGTGACCTCCCCACGAGCGTTCGTGACGCGCTCCCTTCGGACGCGCAGAGCGTTTTCCGGGAGGTGGTGAACGACGCGCTCGGACGGGGGCTCTCGGAGGAGCGGGCGTTTGCGTCCGCGTGGGCCGCGGTCAAGCGCGGATGGAAACGGACCTCAGACGGGAGGTGGATTAAGAAGATGGCCGAGAAATTTGAACACAGGTTTGATGTTGTAAAGACGGACGAAGATCAGAACCTCGTCTTTGGGTGGGCTTACGTGGCCGAGGACCGGACGGGGAAGACCGTCGTCGACCATTCTGAGGAGTTCGTCACGGGCGCAGAGCTTGAGAAGATGCAGTACGACTACGTGCTCTTGAAGCGCGTGGGTGGGGAGATGCATGAGCGGGAGGTCGGGGAGCTGGTCGAGTCGGTCGTCACGACCCGGGAGAAACAGAAGGCGATGGGTCTTTCCGACGGGGCGCTACCCGTGGGCGTCTGGGTGGGCTTCAAGGTGCATCCGGATGTCTTCGCGAAGGTGAAGGATGGGACGTATAAAGCGTTTTCCATCGGCGGTGTGGCTGAAAAAATTGTGCAGGGCGTGTGAATTGATTTAGACTTCTCCTTATGCCTCTGACGGAACTGCGAAATATCGTCCTGGATGAGATCTCTCTCGTGGACAAGGGAGACGATCCGGAGGCCAAGATTCGACTTTTTAAACGGGGTAAAACCAAAGATGTAGACGGTAAAGCCCTGCCCGCTTCCTCCTTTGCCTTCGTCCCGGATCCCGAGAAGCCCTCCACGTGGAAGCTCCCGATCCACGATGCGCGGCATGTCGGCATGGCCGTCGCCGCGCTGGGGGCGGGGTTCCGGGGTCGTAAGGTCCAGCTCCCCCAGGCTGATCGCACTAAGGTCAAGGCCCGGGTGCGCGCTGCGTGGCGAAAGTTCCATCCCGGGGACGAGGAGATACCCGCTGCGATCAAGCGTGCGTTCTCCGAGGCGCTCGTGGCGGTCTTAAAGGGCGAGGGGGACGCGCAGTCCTTTGAGGAAATCTTGGAGAACAGCGACGCTCGGCTTGCGGTGCTCGAGGCGATGGACCGGATCTGGGGGATGTTCAACGCCCTCCAGGGGGCAGTTGAGTCCATCATGAGTGATGATGAGGTGAAGGACAAGAAGGGGGCGATCCAAGAGTCCCTTGACCAGTTTTCCACTGCCATGCGGGAGGCCGTGCCGACCGTCAAGGCGGATGCGACAGGAGACGATGACATGGCCGACGAGGCTCTGAAGAAACAGATCGAGGAGCTTCAAAAGAAGCTCGACGACGAGGTCGCCGCGCGCAAGGCCGCCGAGGCGGAGCTGGAGAAGCTTAAAGCCGGGGACGGGGACGGTGGTGATGATGTGACCAAAGGGCTCTCCGAGGAAGCGCGCAAGCGTTTCGAGGCGCAGGAGGCACGGATCGCCAAGCAGGATGAGGAGCTGTTGAAGCTTCGGGAGGCGCGCGAGAAGGAGGAGGTCCGCAAGCATCTTGCCGACGTGGCCGATGGTGTGCCCAACACGGACGACGACGCTTTTCGGAAGGCGTACCGGTCTCTGGACCCGGACGGTCGTGCTGCCATGGACAAGGTCTTGGGGGGTGCCAAGGAGGCGTTCGCCCAGGTCGTTGGCAAGGAGATCGGCAAGGGTGGAGAGGGTTCCCAGGGTACCGCTCTGGAGGAAGCTACCCAGAAGGCCCAGGAGCTGATGGAGAAAGATCCGAAGATGTTCTCCACGATCTACAAGGCTCGGGATCATGTCTGGAACACGAACCCAGATCTGAAGAAGCGCTACGACGCTGAGCGCGCCCAGTCGCACTGAGGAGGTTGACAGATGGCTTGGGAGAAAGATGGTTTCACGATCCCCGCGTTGATGGCGAACGGGGACATGTCATCCGACCAGTTCAAGTGCGTCGTGATGGACACTTCGACGGACAACTACGTTGACCTGTGTGACGCCGACGGGGAGGTCATCCTTGGCGTGCTTCAGAACAAGCCCGACGCTGCGGGCAAAGTGGCTGAAGTGCGTGCCATCGGCGTCACGAAAGTGGTTGCCGGGGAGACATTGACCCGGGGGATGTTCTGGGGAACCGACACGGCGGGTAAAGCGAAACAGGTCGAGGCCACGGCCACGGGTGCCGACACCGGGGACTATATCGCCGGACAGGTACTGGAGGGCGCGTCTGCCAATGAGTACGCGACGGTGACCATCGGGTTCCCGACGCTGCACGCCCGCACGGCGTAACCAGTAGGAGCATATCATGGGACAGCCAACCCCTTCAGATGTCCACGTCGATGCGGCGTTGACGGACTTCTCTCTCGCCATCATCCAGGACGAGGCGAACTTCCAGGCTGGGGCTGCTCCGGTCAAACCGGTCAATCATCAGTCGGACAAGTACCACATCTACACCGCCGGGGACTGGTTGCGTGACGATGCGGTCAAAAAGCGTGCCCCGGGGCAGGGAGCGCCGAGGAGCGGGTTCACGCCCTCGAACACCACGTATGACGCGACGGCGTGGTGGACCGCCGTGCCGCTCTCGGAGATGGTGACGGCAAACGAGGATGCGAGCATCGACTCTGATCGGGCGGCCACGCGGCTTGTCACGCATCGGATGTTGATTCGACGTGAACGGCTCTACGCGACGGCGTTCTTGAACACCGCCTCTGTTTGGGGCACGGATGTTACCGGTGGAACGAATTTCACTCAGTGGGACGACGCCGCCTCCGACCCTGAAAAGGATATCGCCACAGGCAAGCGGACCGTGCTGGTCAACACCGGGTATGAGCCGAACGTGTTGGAGGTCTCTTACGATGTCCATATCGCGCTGAAACGTCACCCGATGATCAAGGACCGGATCAAGCACACCAGTTCGGAGTCGATCACGGCTGCGATCATCGCCGCGTTCTTCGAGGTGGACGAGTACCGGGTCTACAAGGCGATCTACAATACCGCGGCCGAGGGTGCGACGGTGTCGACGGGTTTCGTGATGGGCAAGCATGCCGTGTTGACCTATCAGGATGGATCGCCCGGACTCATGACGCCGTCGGCCAACATGGCGTTTGTCTGGACGGGACTTACCGGGATGAATGATCTCGGAGTTCGGATCGACCAGTATTACGATGACGACAAGAAGGAAGACGTCGTCCGTGGTGAGTTCGCGTTCGACATGAAGTGTACGGGTCCCGCCCTCGGGTATCGCTTCGCGAGCGCGGTGTCCTAACATGGTTTCCCCAAAGCGTGCCAACGCCCCAAAACCTCCCGCCATCGCCGCCTATGTTCGGCGGGAGGTTCTTCTTCTGGGGAAGCAGCGGGTGTACGGTGATCCGCTCACACCTGAGGAAGTCGCCGCCATTCCAGGACCAGGTCTTCGTGCCATGGTTGAGAACCGGGACATCGAGTTGGTCGGGGATCTGGAGGGGTCCGATCCGGGACGCGAGGTCGCCCAACTTCAGCGGGAGGTGACAGAGCTGCGCCGTCGGGTCGAGGTGCTGGAGGCCCGCCCGAGCCCGAAGGTCGTCGAACACTTCAAGGAGCCTTGACATGGCTGCACTACCTAAGACCGCTCCGTCGCACGTCATGTACGATCAGGGTGTCATCTCCACCAATGCTGGGATGATGCATCTCGGTGGAGGGCGTTATCTCGGAGTTACGGACGGCGCTCCAACCGGGGGTGACGGCTGGGCCGGGAAGGGTTCGGTTTTTATCGACTACACCAACTCGGACATCTACATGAACACGGGGACCGTTGCCTCTCCGACCTGGACTAAGAAGGTCGACTGATGGTTGGGATCACCCGCGTCGCTCAGGCCGCGGGCACCGTGGGGGCGCTCCCGGCGGTCGCACTTGATTTCGCCAATGGGATCACCCTTTCCTTCACGGATTCCTCCGCCCAGTCGGCCGCGATCGATGCCAACCTGGTCCGGGTGGTCTCCACGGAGAACGTCTACTACACCGTCGCGGCGGATCCGACGGCGGCGAGTGACGGCACGTCCGCTCTGCTCCCCGCGTACACGATCGAACATGTCAAGATCACCCCGGGGCATAAGTTTGCTGCGTTGCGGGAACTTACTAACGGTACTTTGTTCCTCCTTCCATGCGCTGAGGTGTGACTATGCTGAGTCCTGCCCGGACCGGCATGACTCCCCCATTTGGACCTCGGAACCCTCCGGGAGCTACGTTCTTCGCTGAGCTGCTCGTTAATCCAGACGCACGTCTTCAACGTGCAACGGTTACACGCGCTTCTGAGGCGTCGTATCGTTCCAGATCTGATGGTGACTGGACGACGATTGCCGCTAATCAGAGTCGTCACGAGTTCTCATCTGGTGATCCGCTTGGGATGCTGGTTGAGGTGGCGTCGACCAATAAGTGCACGTCTGAAAACGCGAATCCCACCTCAGGTCTGACGGGGATCACGGCGGGCGGTGACGCCGCGCTTGTGGTTTCGCGCGTCCAAGATGTCGCCGCGCTGGCTGCGGCTGATCTGGACGGGCACTGCACGGATGGGAATGTCGTCGAGCTAGATAACTCCGGAGGGGCTACAGGTGCATGGGTAACCTTTGACGGGGAGGTTGGCAATACCAACGATCATACCGGTTCAGCGTGGGTCCGTGGGGACGGTGATGGATACATTGACATTCAAGGAGGTGCCGCAGGCTCGGGTACGTTGACGGCGGGGTATAGCCGGGTCACCGTAACGGAGACCCCGGACGCGACCACCAGGAAGCTCCAGTTTCACGTGGCTGCGGGGGTGACCGGATACATCATCCTATGGCAGCTTGAGCAACACATCTTTGCTACGAGCCCCATCGTGAATAGCACAGGGGTTGCCACGAGTCGTCCACGTGACGAGATCGTGTGGGCAGAGACCGATCGGAACGGTACTGCGGTGGTCAATCAGAGTGAGGGGATGATCGCGATCGAGTGTCGGTATGATCAAATCTCAGCCGATGTGCATCCAGCATCCGGGCTTGGCCTGACGTTTTCTGAGTTTGATGCGGAACCGTTTTTCTTTGTGAGTATCCACCCGGTAAACGATCCTGTCATAACTCTTCGAGGAAATGTATCAGGGGGCAGCAATCTTGATGCGACCACCTCGTTTACTGGTCTTGGAGACAGTGTTCATGTCGTTTTTGTGGGTCTGTGGGAACAAAGCACGGGTTTACTTAGAACAGGTTTTAAGAGTTCTGGGTCGTGGACGTGGGGAACGGCTCAATCCACGTTTAACGCGTTTAATGATGCTGTCGGTTCGACCTTGCAAATGATCAATACGTGGCAGCCCGTGAATCTGTGTAATTACACACTGTGGCACGTCAATCGAGGGACGGGCTGGTTGGAGCAGTATTTCTCGGGGATCGCGGAATGACTAACGCGTGGTTGGCCTTTGAGAACTCTCTAGCGGCATCGATGTGGGCCTGGTATCTGTGGTATCTGTCAGATCGAGACGGGGTGGAGCCGTCGTTATCTGAATGGGATAAGCGGGCGGTCCGAAAGTTGGCCGATATGAAGTTTATTATCGCCCGATTTCTTCAGGCATCTGGGGGAGGTAAGACCTGGCGTCTGTTGAGTGTGTACGACGTGACTAAGGCCCAAATCGACGCCGGGTATGCTCGCCACGGGGACGCAAGCGAGGGTGGTGATTTCGAGTGTGCAGGTCTCTGGACCTGGAACCCTGGGGACACTCTTTGTGTGCGGGACGATACCTACGGGTGGCAGCCCGCTCAGGTGCTCAAGTTCATGCCTGCCGTGTGCACGTCGTATGACGTTGCTGGAGATTGCCTCGTTTACGTGGACGCCACGGAGTTGGCGGATGTGTCACTCGTCATGGGCCAGCCACCGAGGGACTTGTCGTGACCTGGACGTACAACGGGGATCCGTCCACGTCTGATCGAGATGCTATCCGGTACCTCGTGGGGGACACGGACACGACGGATCAGCAGACCACCGACGAGGAGATCGCGTGGATCCTCACTGAGGAGCCGAATGTCTACTTCGCGGCGGCGCGCGCGGCCAGGACCATCAGTGCCAAGTTTGCTAGGAAGGCGGATAAGACCGTCGGCGATCTGTCCATCAAGTACTCTCAATCGCGGGACCATTACGACATGCTCGCGAAGGACCTGGAGGTTCGTGGTGCGGTGCGTGCCGGAAGTGTCTATGCCGGGGGGATCTCGAAGACAGACAAGGAGACCGTTGAGGAGGACGATGACCGTGTCAAGCCCTCGTTCAAGCGAGGTATTCACGACGCGCCGGGGTCGGACTACAGCAGTTCTGACCCGATCGATGAGGTGTGAGCCGTGGGCGTTTCGGATTGGAAGGACCTCATGCCAGAGGAGGTCGACGTCTACTTGTTTGCTTCGCGCGACGCCTACGGAGTGCCCGCCTACGGGACGCCCGCCACCTACGACGCCCGCGTGACGTACAAGCCCGTGCGCGTCGTCGATGCGGCCGGGGACGAGGTCGTCGCGAAGGGCGTGGTGTGGATCGCAACGACCGACGCGATCACGCCCGAGGACGCGATCGAGCTGCCCGACGGGACGCGTCCGCCGATCCTGCGGGTGGACCGTGTGTCCGGTGAGTCGGGCGCGCACCACGTCAAGGTGTATTTCGGATGAGGATCAGGACCCGAACCATCGGACTGCATCGTCTCCGGCGGACCCTCAAGCGCTATCCGCGCCGGGCGGGTCGGGCCGTTGCCCGAGCGCTGTATCAGGAGGCCGAAGAGACGATTACCGATGCCAAGGAGGACACGCCCGTAGATACCGGGGCGCTCCGAGCCTCGGGGTTCGTGGATCGTCCCAAACGTAAGGCTAACCGGATCTCGGTCAAGCTCGGGTTCGGTGGTGTGGCGGGGTCCGGGAACCGGGGCGGGACCAATCAAACCGACGTTGGTTATGCCGTGTACGTGCATGAGGACTGTAACGCGCATCATGAGGTAGGACGGTGCAAATACCTGGAGACACACGTGCGCGCCGCGGTTCGACGGCTTCCTCGGCGGATCGCTCAAGAGGTGAGGCGTGGCACTCCTCGATGATATCGGCGCGCATCTGGTCTCGGAGAACGTCGTGGACGGTGCGACGGGGTGGGCACTCGCGAAGGGGTTCGAGCCGCCGAGCCCGGACAAGGTGGTCACGCTTTACGAGCTGCCCGGCGATGAGCCCGACCAGACGGACGGGACCAAATACGACCTCCCAGCCCTCCAGGTACGTGTTCGAGGTGACGAGTTCGGATACGACGCTGCCCGGACCCAGCTCCAAACGGTGTTCGCCGCGCTGAATGACGCGACCATTACGGGGTATGTCTATGTGTACGCTAACCAGTCCGGTCCTATCTCCTTGGGCCATGACGGGTCAACGCGCCCTCTTCTGACCCAGACCTACGTTACGATGAAGCAGAGATGACAGAACTGAAAGATGAGGAGCGTACCCGGTGCGAGATCTACACTCGGGTGATGGGCTACCACCGACCGGTGGACCACTTCAATCCGGGGAAGCAGGCCGAGTTTGAGGAGCGGGTGCCGTTCCGCGAGGACGTCGCAACGCGTGACCCGAGGATGCGTGTTTGACCCCTGGTACCTCGTCGGCGGTGGACCCTCACTGAGGGGGTTTGACTGGTCCCGGCTGGACGGCCGGCGGGTCATCGCGATTAATCGTTCTTTTGAGGTCCTTCCCCGAGCGGAGGTGGTCTACTTCACCGATGCCCGGTTCTGGGGGTGGTTCTCAGCGAACCTCCTAGATCATTCGGGACGTCTGATCACGGCGGGGCGGGTCTCCCATCCGCGTGTGGAGCGCTACCGGCTCACCGGGGCGAAGGGTATCGACACGAAGCCGGGCTGCCTACGGCACGGAAACAATTCGGGGTTCGCGGCGATCAACCTGGCGTACCATTTCGGGGCGAAGCGGATCTACCTCCTTGGCTATGACTTCAGGTACGGGCCGGACGAGCGAAGCCATCATCACGACGGGTATCCGACGCTGCACCGCGAGCGGGTGTTCGCGAAGATGCTACCGTACGCCGAGGCGCTTGCGGTGGACGCCGACCGACTGGGGCTTCACGTATGGAACGTGAACCCCGATTCCGCGCTCAGGGTGTTCCCCTTCTGCACGCTCCAGGACGCCCTACAGGACGCTGGAATAGCTCGTTTCTCGGGTATCCCAGAGTCTGTACTGTCGTAGGATCTCTTCGGTGCTTTCCAGCTCCACGACAGGGAGTTGGAGGCTTCTCGCGAACGTCGTCTCGTTGTTCACCCCCGTCGATTCCTGGTAGCCGGGGATCATCCCCACCCAGACCGCCGTGGCGACCTCGATCATCCCCTCGTCCCACTTTTGAAACGTCTGATAACCTCCGGGAATTTGGTAGCGCTTCGCCGTGGGGCGCGCGTGCACGATGGGTGAGTAGATGACGGTGCCCCGGCTCCAGAAGTAATGCCAGAGGGCGCACGCCTGTTCGTAGCGACGTTCTTTCATGGCGGGGTCCGGGTGGGTGTAGGGGGTGGCGAGGTAGATCATGACGTGACCTTCTGTTGCCGTTTCTCGTTGATCTCATCCAGTCGTGCCTCTACCCAGATCCGGTCCGGGTCGTCCGCTGGCCAGTCGCTCACCTCATCATTGGCGTTCTCCAACATCTCACCGAAACACCAACACCAACGCTCTGGGATCACTGCTTCCACCCGGTCTCGGATCTCCAGGCACCGTGCGCAGGTCTTCTCCGTTCCGGGGACCCCGTCCCAGATGCCCCGGACGCGTTCGTACGTCTCTCCGGGAAGGATGTCTTCCCGGCACTCCCCGCACCGATGGACCTTGCGGGCGGTGGCTCGTTTATCCCAGTATGCCTGGACTGAGTAATCGCAATCACACATTACAAGGTTTCTCCTAACGCCACTAACTCGCGTCGTCGCCGTTCATTGACCGTGCAGGAGTCCTTGAGTGAACGCCCGCGACGGAGGGAGCTGTACCTATCGACCCAGAAGGGGAGTCGCTCAGCGGCGATACTGTGAACGAGTTTGATGTGCCGTCTGGAGGGGTGGGGGGCCTGTCGCCACCCCTCCGCTTCCAGAGCTTTGAGGATCGCCTCCCGATCTTTGATCCGCTTACTTGCTCGCATCATGCTTGTCTCGCTTTCTTCAGCCAGTAACGACCCATCGCTTTATAAGCTTCTCGGGACTCTTGGCTGTTCCCGTTAAAATGTGTCCGCTTGCGTCCGGTTATTGGGTCATTCCCAGGAAGACAAGAACCTCGAAGCGCCATCCATATGTAGTATTCAGCTCTTGTGTAGGCTTGAAGTCTTGATTGACTCATGGGTTGCTTTCCTCTTTCTGTGTGCCCCAACCGATGTATGTATAATACTAAATAACGGGCCGGGATGCAAGCCTTTCTTCGTTGTCCATCAGCATGAATTCGTCCAATTTGCCGTAGGCGGATGAGCCATAGGCAGCGCCGACAAAGTACCACTCGTCGCGGTTCAGCCTCGGAGCTGGGGTCTGATTCAGCCGGTTGGCGCGTTCTTCGCAGAATAGGCGGAGCCGGTCGGCCTTTTCCGTGTCAGCGTGTGGCAGACCTTCCTCGTCGACGGTGATTAGCGCCCGGTCCACGTTCCGACGCCAGCGGTAACCCTCCTCGGTCTCGGCAATAAGACAGAATGCGTACCCGTGGATCATCGTACCGTCCTCGGTCCGGTGGTTGGTATCGAACCAGTCCTCAGAGAAGCCGAAGGTCAGGGTTGCGGTGTTGGTTGGAAGTTCCATGATATGTCTCCTCTTTCTGGTTGATGTCAAACTGCTTCGTCGATTGGGCGGTTCAAAAAGTTAACCCAAGCGCTCTCACTCGATTCACATTTACTAACACCGCCAAGTGCCTCGTAATAACCTCGTATCCATCCATGAGCGTAGTTCTTATCCTGGTGCTGCTCTAAGACATCCTCGGGCTTATTTATGCGTAAAGCATCGCCGAAACCGAAGTTTTTAGATTGCCAGTTTTCGCGGACAACCTGCACTGCATCATGAAAGCCCCAGTTGAATCTGACTCTAGCCTGAAACTTTGGTGATTTAATCATGCTGTCTCTCCTCTTTCTGTGTTGTCCAACCGATGTATGTATAATACTAAATAACCGGGGAGAATGCAAGTGGGGCGAACCCTTTTCGCCCCATTGTTGTATATATCACCTCAATTTTGTGTATTCAGCCACGCCGCTATTGAAGTTTCTGTCTGTTGCATTACCGTCTGCATCAACCCGATGCCAGGCATCGATAGCGTACTGATCACTGTGCAATGAAGTGGGACGTTGGACATTTCTCCAGTGATTGTGGCACTGACGAACAGCGTCAGCATAGTTGTTTGCTGTTATTTTCGTAAGATCACGAGCCATGGATGGTGCAGGTTGTAAGGTGCTGAGGTAGTAAGTTCTCATAGGGTTTCCTTTTTGATCGAGATAAAACTAAGCCCGGTACGTGCGGCCGGTGGTCGGGTTCAGGAACTCAGTGGTCTTGGCGTGGCGGCGGTCAAGGTAGACCGGGGCAAGCGCGACGGGGACCAACATCAGCATGACAAGTAACTCCACTTCTTTCTCCTCTTTTTATGAAGGAAGGTTATCTAGCCTTCCCACTTTGTTCCTGTTGCTTCTATAGCGTTAACAGCTTCCTCGCGAGTGGCCCAGGTTTTTTGTTTGTATTCAACCCATTCACCGTTTTCCTCATGGGCGCGTCCACCAAAAAGAGCGGATTTACTGGCTGGCACGCGATCACAAAGGGCTGTAGGTATGCGACCCGCAAAACCCCATCGTCCAGTCGGGTATTGCTGTAAGAAAGCGCGATCAAAGTTGAACATGTGTTTCTCCTCTTTCTGTTGGCCGGGGCCGTTTGCCCTGTCCATGTATGTATAATACTAAAGTACGGGGGTTGTGTCAAGGGTTTATTTCTATCCATAGAGCTGGTAGAGTAGGGGGCAGTGGAGAAAGAGGAGACGCGGATGAGGGTTTGTTCGTTATTGAGAAAGTCCCAGGGCTACCCGCACGAGGCGGTTCTGGAAGGGGTACGTGCGGCGGGGGACGAAGTTGTTGAGGATCCAAGTGACGCCGAGGCGCTAATCACGTGGAACTGCTACGGACACGCGGCGGAGGTGGCCAAAGGGGTTAAGGCCCGGGGCGGATTGCATGTGGTTATGGAGAATGGCTACGTGGCGCGCGACCGTGGCTACTACATCATGGAGCGGGGCGGGTTCAACGGCTACGGGGAGCCTCGATTCGTTGGCATGGGCCCGGGACGCTGGGACAGGCTCCACGAGCCGCTGGAGTCATGGCGGGTTGGTGGGGAGTATGTGCTCGTCGTCGGACAACGAGGCGGGGCTTACTCGCCGCTTGCCATGCCGAACGAGTGGCCCGAGGGGGTAATTCTCCAACTTCGACAGTTCACGGATCGACCGATCCGCTACCGACCCCACCCGGCACGTCAGCGACTGCCCACGAAGTTGCCGAACGATGCGGGGATCGTGTCCCACGAGCGTTCACTAGACGACCAGATCCGGCGGGCGGCCATCGTGGTTGGGTGGACCTCCTCGGCGATGATCCGTGCGCTTCAGCTCGGGGTACCGGTCATTTATCGGGGGCCAAGGTTTGTGCTCTCTGAGCTGGCGTCCGTTGGTTTTGATCCAGACGAGATTGAGGCGTATTTCTCTGACGAGGCCCGGGGATGGTATCCGACGGAGCGACCTCAAGCGTTCTGGGACCTGGCCTGGAAGCAGTGGCACATCGACGAGATACGGGAGGGGAAGGCATGGCGGCGCGTGACGCGGGACTGATCGAGGTCTGGTACTCGGAGCGCTCCACGCGCTCCAAGCGGCTCGCGGAGCGGCTCGCGTTCGGGGTTAAGACGATCGGGAGACGTGCGGCGCTATACGACGAACGCGAGTACCGGGGATCGGGCTGGTCCCAGATGGTGGTCTTCTATGGGCTTCACGGTAACCTTCTGAAACTCTACGACGACGCGATCGCCCAGGGGCGCACGGTGCTGTTCGTGGACCTGGGGTATTGGCGTCGGGAGTTGCCCGGGTATCAGCGGTGGTACGGCTATCACCGGGTGAGTCTGAACTCCCGACACCCGAATCCATACTTCCAAGCGCACAGACACCCATCGGACCGCTTCCAGGCGCTCGATCTTGAGGTTCGGTACGCGGTGCCCTACGACGAGCGGGGCGATGCGGTGCTCGTGGTGGGGATGAGTGAAAAGGCAGCGGAGGTCAATGGCCTGGCGTTCCAGGAGTATGAGACGCGGACTGCGGAGGCACTTCGGAAGTACACCAGACGACCGATCATGTATCGGCCGAAGCCGGGGGCGGGCCGTAAGCCCCCACCAGGGATCCCGGGGACTATCTATGTTCCTAAGGAGGAGCCACTGAACGCCACGTTGGCGAAGACGTGGTGTGTCGTGACACGGCACTCGAACGTATCGGTTGACGCGCTTCTCCGGGGATTGCCGGCTATCGTGACGGATGAGGGGGCCGCTCGGGAGATCTGTCACTCTTCTTTGACTATGGTTGACGGTCCGTACATGCCCGACGAGCAGCAGAGGAGGCAGTTCTTTGCGGACCTCGCCTACACCCAGTGGACGCCTGACGAGTTTGCCGACGGGACGTTCTGGCGGCACATGGCGGAGGAGGGTTGGATATGAGGGTACTGATCGATCTAGGGGAGAACAAATACGAGGAACCTCTGACGGTCGCACTCAGACGGGGGTTACGGGCGGTGGGGGAAACAGAGGTTACGGACCCACACAAGGCGCACATTGCGATCGTTTGGGGGATGAAATCTCGTGATCGTTTTCGATTCTACAGAGACTGCCGAACGCGCGTCATCGTCTTTGACAAAGGCTACGTGGCGGGACGCACTGCTCGGTTCCGTGTCGCGGTAGACGCCCCCCAACCGGGACGCTACCTGATGCGGCACGATCGCCCTGGGGATCGTTGGCGGGCGCTCCCGTGGTCCCAGGTGGACGCGGCGACGCTTCCGGCGCGTGGGGATGCGGCGCTCCTCGCATTGTCCACCCAGAAGTACTGCGACTGGTACGACCTCGGGGATGCGCACGCGTATGCTGCTTGGATCATCAAGAAGCTTCGGACGGAGGCCGGGTTTGACGGACCGATTATCTATCGTCCCAAGCCCTCGTGGGCGGCCAAGCGGGAGGAGGATTTCACGGATCTGGGCCGCCGGCTGGGGGCCGAGATCTCAGTTGGGCGGCCTTTTCGAAATGATCTGGATCGAACTCGGGCGGTGATCACCCACGGCAGCGGGGCGGCGATCGATGCGGTTCTTTCTGGAGTGTCGGCGCTCGTCCTGTGTGACGAGGCGGCTGCGGCGCCTGTGTCCAGTGGACGCGACCTGGAGTTTGGTCTTCCGGATTGCTTGGTCAGTGCCGACTTTCGGGTCCGGTGGGCGCACAATCTTGCGTATACCCAATGGACCTTGGACGAGGTCCGTGATGGCACGGCGTGGCGTCACATCCGGGAGGATATGGAGGTGGCCCAGGATGCTTGATGTTGTTTATGTGATGAAAAAACTCTTTAAGAACATGTTTTTAACACTGTATCTGGTTGCCATGTTGACCGGGGTTGTTCTGGTCGGTCTGGGGGCTTGGCGGCTCATCGAGGGGTGCCCATGAACATACGGATCGTCGGGGGCGGCTGGTACGGCTGTCACATTGCGCGGAAGCTCGCGGAGCGAGAGCACGAGGTGCACCTCTTTGAGAAAGGGTCTCGGCTCTTCTCAGGGGCGTCCGGGAACAATCAATCACGGCTCCACCTTGGGTTCCACTATCCGCGCGACGAGGTGACACGACACGGAGCCTACAACGAGTCGATCCACTTTCTGCGTGAGTACGGGTTGTTCACACGTCCGGTGCGGACGAACATCTACGCGGTCGCGGAAGATGTTTCTCTCGTGGATTATGGGACCTACAAGGAGGTGATGCCCGCGCAGTACATTGATCTGCAACCGAAAGACTTCGGTCTGACGTACGTCCAGGGGGCGATGCTCACCGGGGAGCGGGTCATCCTCCAGGGGGCAGCGGCAAGGTACTTTGACGTACAGTTCCGTACGTCGACGTACGTGAACATGTTCCTGGACACGGAGATCGCGGATCTGGAACCAAATGACTATGACTGGACGATCGATTGCACGTTCGGGACGTTCGACATCCATGACGTCGAATGGTACGAGCCGTGCTGCATGGCGCTTTACGAGGACACACGGGAACGGGACCTTGCGTTAACGGTCATGGACGGGCCGGCGGGGGTGTCGCTGTACCCTTACTACATCGAGGGTTTGGTATCCCTGACGTCGGTCGCGGAGACACCGTTAAGGCGTTGCGAGTCGATGTACGAGGCCAGAATGGTTATCGATCAGTTCTTGAAGAAGGAGGTGTGGCAGGAACAGATCCGAACCAAGATGGAGGAACGGATCCTTCGATACTTCCCTAGTTTTGATGGCGGTTACGTCCAAGCCGATCCGGGATGGGCGACGGCGGTGCGGGTTAAGCCAGTGTCCGGCTCTGATCGACGTTCCGTCGTCATTACACCGCAAGAGGACCGGCGGGTCATTACGGTGTTTCCAGGGAAGATCACGGGCATCTTTGACGCGTGGGAGCAGGTGGAGGAGATCATCGGATGAGCGAGAACGATACCCGACCGTTTCCGGTGCAGGGCGGTGTAGACGCCTCTATACGTCCGGTCCGCTACTTCAAGCCGAGCCAGATCCCTCTTTGGCTGGCCGAGGCGGTGTACCGGGGCTACTCCAAGAGGTCTGGATCTTATCAGAGCATGGCGGATCTTGAACGCCGCGGGGGGTTCTCTTGTGAGGAGGTGATGGAGTATTTGAAGGATGGCTGAGCGCGTCGTGGTTACCGGTCTTCAGACTGAGATCATTCATTGGTTGACCATACAACTTTCGGTGGACACGACGTTTCATCGTCCCCGGCTCCCCTTGGGCACCTTTCGGACGGATGCGGTTCGGATGAACGAACACCTCCCCACGAAAGGTGTTGTGCGTTATGTGTTTGCAGCAGGATTCCTTCAACCGACACACATCAGTCACCAAACGTTTGACCAAATTGGGGAATCGCTGGCTGTGAATCTTGTGTCGGTGGTGCAGATGTGCGAGCACGTCCTGCACCGCAACCCTCAAGCGCGGATCTGTGTAGTGGGATCCGCAAGTGGGGAGTGTGGGTCCTATGACACGACCTACGCGCTCGCCAAGGCGGGGCTTCACCGGTATGTCGAGACACGTCAACTTCAGGGGCCTGACCAGCAGCTTGTCTGTGTGGCTCCGGGGATCATCGAGAATTCAGGGATGACATGGCGTCGCAAGGACACTGAGCGACTTGACACAAGACGTGAGGCGCACCCTAAGAGACGTTTTCTGGATGCCACAGAAGTGGCACGCATGATAAGGTTCCTTCTGTGGGAGGATAGGGGTTACACGACGAACACCGTGATCCACATGCAGGGGGACGTTCGGTGCAGAAGCTGACGCTCGTCACCGGGATCGGGCCTGGAGGGTGGGAGGAGTACGCCTCTCAGACGCTCCCGGTGATGCAGCGGCACTGGCCGGCGGACCGGTTTATCCTCTATATCGAGCAGAGAGAGTTCGACCTGTGTTCTTTGGATAAGAGCCTGGAGGATGAGTGGGAGATCTGCTTTGCCGAAGGTGTGCCGGGATGGCTGGCTTTCCAGGCACGTTGTCAGCAATACCCGGTTCTCCAGGGACGTGAGCGAGCCCCAAAACATCGATGGAAGCCCCGGGAACAGGCCCGAGGCTACTCCTACCGCTACGATGCCGCGAAGTTTTCCAAGATGGCTATGTACGCGGCAGACGCCGCCAAACACGCGGAGGACGGTGTCCTCGTGTGGCTTGACGCCGACGTAATGACCCACCGAGACGTGCCCAGGCCGTTGGTCCTGGACACGCTCCGGGATGGGGCGGACGTCGCCTACCTCGGGCGGCGGGCAGCGCACTCGGAGACGGGGTTCGTCGCGTTTCAGATCCCGGAGGGGCGCAAGATCGCGGAAGCCTGGGGACACTGGTACACTTCCGGGAACGTGTTCCATCTTCCGGAGTGGCACAGCGCCTACGTGTTCGACCGGTGTGTACAGGCTCACGCGAGGTCTCCCAGGGACCTGACCCCAGGTGGTACGGGGCATGTCTGGTTCCGTGGGCCTCTGCGTTACCACGCAGACCATCTCAAGGGGATCAAACGTAAGAAAGAGGGTATCAGCGAAGAGTGGGAGGCGAACGAAAAGCGAAGATTAAATGCCCACACCTGAAGATTACAAGTACAAGATCGATCACTTGCTCGTCGCGTTGGATCATGTCCAACGATGGGGCCTGGCGATTGATGTGGGCGCGCATCATGGTGTCTATACGATGCTTCTGGCGGGACGGTTCCGTCACGTGGTCGCCTACGAGCCATGCTCGTTTGAGGTTCTTCAGAGAAATACCCGCCGTGCAACAAATGTTAGGATACGACGCGCGGCCGTTTCAGATGTCGCCGGTCGTACCAAGCTGTGGAGAAAGGAGAAGGTCCGATCGGGGAACACTCAGGGGTGCTACATCGGCGATACCGGAGAGGTGTTGGTGGACGAAGACCTCCCGGTGGTGCGGCTGGACGATCTCAGCTTTCTTTACTCGATCAATTTCCTCAAGATCGACGTTGAGGGAATGGAGCTGAATGTCTTAAAAGGGGCGAAGACCTGTGTAACCCGGGACCGTCCGGTGATCATGATCGAAGCGGTTGATCGTTATCTTAGGAAACGTGGAAGCACCTCGAAACCTGAACTCTTTAGTTGGTTAACTCAACGTGGGTATAGGGGGGTACAAGTTATCGGAGAGGATCACATCTGTGTCCCGACCTGAGATCGTTCGGGTTTTCATCGGGTACGACCGTGCCGAGGCGGTTGCCTACCACGTCCTGACTCATTCCATTCTGACGCACACCGATCGCCCGGTGTCCGTGGCACCTGTGGCGCTTCACCAGCTCCGGGCCGTGCACGGGCGGGAACGTGATCCTCGGGCCTCCACGGACTTCTCGATTACCCGGTTTCTGGTCCCGTGGCTCTGCAACTATGAGGGATGGGCGATCTTCCTGGACTGTGACATGCTGCTCCGGGCGGATATCGGGGAGCTGTGGGATTATCGGTCGATGGACCATGCCGTACACGTCGTGAAGCATGACCACAGGCCACGGGAGACGACGAAGTTCCTTGGGCGTACCCAGAGCGCGTATCCGAGGAAGAACTGGTCTTCCGTGATGCTCTATAACTGCACGCTCTGCGAGAACCTGACCCCTAGGTATGTCGAGACGGCCGCCGGCGTGGATCTTCACCGGTTCATGTGGCTGGAAGATGACGCGCTGATCGGGGAGCTTCCGCGGGAATGGAACCACCTCGTGGGTTACGACGACCCAGATTTGGGCGCAAAGATCGTGCACTACACTCTCGGGGGGCCGTATTTCGAGGCTAGCCGAGGATGTGAGTATGCCCGGGAGTGGTTTCGAGAATTCAGAGAGGCAGCGCACGCCGAGCGCGCCTCGTTTCAGATCATCGTGTAAAGAGGTGCAGACATGGCAGCGGGCAAAGGTAGACTTGTGGTGCTTCAGATCAACACCGGCGGGGGTTCTCCCGCGTCGTATGTGACGATCGCGGGCATCCAGGCGAAGACGCTCACCGTTAACAACGAGCAGGTCGTGATTACATCGGACGACTCCGCCCCGTGGCGTGAATTGCTCGCCGATGCAGGGGAGCGATCAATCACCATTGCGGGTAACGGCGTGAACAAGGATGACGCCCAAATCAACGCGGTCCGTACGCTTGCCTTCAGCGGTGCTTTGGAGGACTTTCGGATGCAGTTCCCAAGCGGGGACACCATCGCGGGACTTTTCCAGGTGGCGAGCTACGAGGAGTCCGGGGATTACAACGGAGCGAACCTGTTTTCGATCTCGCTGGAGTCTGGCGGGACCCAGACGTTGACGGCGGCGTAACGTGGCCAATCACGTCAGAGGTGAGGTGACCATCCGTCTGGGTGGGCGGAAGGTAGTCCTCCGTCCGACGTTCGAAGCGATCGCGAACGCGGAGGACAATATGGGCCGGGGCATCATGGCCGTGATGGTGGACCTTGAGCGTAGGGACTTCAGGCTGAAGGACGCGGTGACGATCATTGCAGCGTGTGCCGTATCGGATCATAGGATGACGAAGGCGGATATCGGCCAGGCTGTGATGGATACGGGACTTGCAGCGTTTGTGGTCCCCATTGGGGAGCTCGTTGCGGGGGTTGTCGGAGGTGCCCCGGAAGAGGAAAACCCTTCCCCTGGGACGGGCTCCGGGAGCTAGCGATGGGGGCGCTCGGATGGTCGCCGGACATATTTTGGGGGGCGACGCCGTCAGATTTGATGTCGGCGTACGCCGGGTTCAGGAAGGTGCACGGACTGGACAAACAGGCTCCGAACATGACCCCAGACGAGTTGGTGCGGGCCTACGAAGAGGAGATCGAGCGTGGCGGGCGAGGTTGAGATCGAACGGCTAGTGACGCGCTTCGAGGCGGACCTCTCCGATCTGCGGACTAGCACCGACCGTATCGAGAAGATGTTGGGTGGGACTGCCGACAAGATCGGGAAGCGATTCACGGCCATCGGGCGGACCGTCCGGGGCGCGATCGCGACCGTTGTGTCCGGGGCCTCTGTCAAGGGGATCGTGGATGTGAATGTCGCGTATGATGACCTGGAGGGGCGCCTTCGGAGCCTTGCGCGCGGGGACGCCCCGTTGGCGCGGGCCGCGTTCAAAGAGCTACGGGACTTCTCCCGGCTTCTCCCGGCGGACGTGGATCAGGTCACGAGCGCGTTTATCCGGCTAAACCGGCTCGGGCTGGACGCTAGTCGCGAAGCGATCGTGGACTACGCCAACATTGCCGGGGCGGTTGGGACGCGCGGGACGCGCAGCCTGGAGCAGGTGGTCGAGGCCCTCGCCGATGCGGTGACGTTTGAGTTTGAACGGTTGAAAGAGTTGGGTATCCGTGCTCGCAAGGAGGGGGACACGATCACGTTCACCTTTGGGGACATCACTCGGGAGGTCAAGGCGGACTCTCGGTCGATCCAAGGCTTTCTCAGGGACCTCGCCCGGGTGGAGTTCGCCGGGGCGGCGACCGAGCAAATGGACACGTTAGGGGCCTCGCTGGGTCGGCTCTCAGGTGCGTTCCGAGAGTCCGCCCGCAAGATCGGGGAGTCGGGGTTCAACGACGCCGTTTCTCAGGCGGCCGACACCGCGGCAGAGGCGCTCCCGCCGATCACGGACTTTGCCATCAGTGCGACCGGGGATGTTGCCAAACTTGGGCAACGCCTCCGGGACATCTTCGGGGGTGCGATGGCGGCGGGTGTCGCGGGTGTCACGGGGAACTTCGAGCGGATGACCAACATCATTCAGGACGTCGCCCGAGGTGGGCGTTTGGAGGCACTGGCAGCCGGAACGACCCCAGGTGGAGCGGGCACCCCGCGTCAGATTGAGGAGCGGAATTCCACCCAAATCCTTCGGACATTGCGATCCATCGACAGTAGTCTGACGGTCACGAATCTTCAAGGGGCAGTACTCCAGTAATGGCGACGGCGACGAGATATGTGGAGGGCGTCAGGCTTTCCGATCGGGCAGGGGAAGGTGTACAGGTCACCGAGCCTTTCTATGTGCTTGATGCGGCCGGTGCGACTCCGGCGGATCGGATGTATGACGCACGGAACGCTACAGGACTTCCCGCTCTCAGGACCGCGCATCCGACAATCCCGAACGTGTTCGCAACGGAGATCATCGTCCAGCCCCTCTCAGTGGGTAGTGACAAGGTCAGCGTTGTGGTCATCTGGCAGAACCCCGAGGTGACGACGTCGGAACCCGAGGCGGGCGTTGACCCGGGAACCATCTTTGTCTCCGCATCGCTCCAGGAAGTTGAGACCCGGTTTGACCGCAACGGGAATCAGATCGTGCTCCAGCGAGATGTCGGTGGAACCATTGAGAACCAGCCCGGAACCGCGACCGTTCAGATCCCATTGGTGATCTACGGCGTTGAACGACGTGAGACCGGCAATCCGAGCGCGTTGGCCAAGGCGCACATCGGACGGGTAAACAGCGCGCCGATCTGGGGGGAGGACGCCCGACGCTGGCTATGCACACGGCTGGACGGTGTCAGTACGGACTTCGGTTCCACCTACACGGTCAATTACGAATTCCAGCGTAGCGAGCGCCTTCGGTACGCGCCGACGGGGTTTTACTCTTCTTGGGACGTGCTGCTGGTCTTCGAAGATGACGAGGGACGTCCGATCGAAAACCCGGTCTTCGGAGAGTCTATGAAGCGGATCGAGGTCGTTGGGGAGTCCGACTTCTCCGTGCTGGGGCTTCCGCTGACGTGATCAAGGGGCCTTTCCAGCGGGTCATCCGACGTGGCAAACGACGGGACAAGCTCACCGCCAAGCGGTGGAATGAGCCGGTGGATGCGGTCAATCAGCTCCTCCGCGGGAGCGGGGGCGGTCGTCAGGTCTCCCCAGCGAAGGCTGCTCGGCCGACCGTGCAACGGTTCCGTGTCGTGTCCGTGGGGTTGGACGTACTGGTCTGCAACACCTGGGATGGGACGACCTCGGGGGCCGAGGCCGTTGATGTGGCGCTTCCCTACCTGCTCCGGCGGACGCCCTTTGACGGGGGGACGCGCGACGGGGTGTCGTACGTCTACACGAGCAACACGGAGCGAAGCGCGACCGACGGGATCAACAATGAGACCCAGATCATCACTCCGGCGTTCGTGGCCGGGGACGAGGTGTGGGCGGACGCCGCATGGGCGATCCTCGGGGGGACGGGCGTCGACGGGACCGAGTGGCTCGCGCGGAATGACACCCGGGCCTGGGCGGTAACTCCCTGATGGCGCTGAACGTTTTCCGGGCCACGGCTCTTGGGGCGTTCGTGGCCACATCGCTGAAGGCGCGTGAGACGGACCTTCCTTCACCTCCGCCGACGACGCTCATCGATCTGCCGTGCCACGGGTATATCCGATTCGCGAACAGTTCTTCTGATCCGGATCCTCCGGATGGCTGTGGTACAAACATCACCTCAGAGACCTACTGTCCCTCTCTTTCTGTTCCAGGTTTCAACGGTGGATCAAGTATCGAGTTCGTCGTGGAGCGGCTTTACTCCCAGTTAAGCTGGAAGAACTTTCCGCTGGAGGTGTACGACAAGGCGACGGGAAATCTGCTACTTACCGTTCCGGCCTTATCCTGTGATCCTCAGTATTGGGGAGGTGGCGCCTGGGAGGTGGTCTCGGCCACTCAGGCGTTCAGCTTCACGTTCGATGATTTCTATACAGGTGCAACCGCTGGTCGGGGTACTTATCTGCTAGGGTTGCTGTGTCAGAAAGGGCCGCTCGCCGTCCTTCCTGTGGAAGGAGTGTGGATCGGGGTCCGGGTTACGCTCGCGACCTGGGGGATCACAGGGTTTGACGCGGGAACGGGATGGATCATCATCGGTGTTCATTATCTACGTGTGGGGGATCTTGTTGAGCTCACGGGGATGTTGCTCAATGGAGGGCGACATGGTGTTTTAGAGGTGGACCACTCCGGAGGACGGATCAGGATTGATTTTCAGGATCTTGTTCAGGAGGATCCTACCGGGAACGTCGTATTGATCCCCGGGCGATTCGCACGGTGTGGAGATTTCACCGCCATCTCTCAGGTAGACCAGGGGCTTTACCCGCCTGTTATGCAGTACACGGGGCCTGCTCTTGGGGCTGTGTCCCAGGATCAGATCGTCCTGTTAACCGACTCGGGGGTCTACGATGGGTTACACACGATCTCTATCGCCGGGCTCTCTCCTGGGGAGGTGATCCTTACGGACACAACGTGGCAGGGTTCTCCTCCCTCTGGGGGCACCTGGGTTAACAACGCTGTTATCCTCGTGTCATCCGATACGCTTCTGGGGGATCGGCGTATGCGGGTGGTTGGATCTTCTGGGGTTTACGACGGGATCTATGAAGCTGGGGATCTGTTCCCTGTTTCTGATCCGCCTGGGATGGAGGTCACCGGGCAGTCGTTCACCGTGACAGAAACGGGTACGATGGAGTTCTCCGGGATCTCATTTTCCGGGACAAACATTCCGTTTGGGTTTTTTACACCAATCACGATAACGATTTCTGGAACAGCGTCGTACGATGGTACTTATGACTGCCAGATCCTTTTTACATCTTTTGTAGGGGGAGATCTGGACAATGTGTTTTTTGAGGGTAGCCAGACCGGCACGTGGGTCGAGGTCGGAGACCCCACAAACACAGGTTTGGTCACTAGCGTGGGTGGCGGCACAAACACGGCTGATTACACCAGCGTCCAGGCAGACAAGTCCGGAGCGGTAACGGATATCGTTTCTAATCATATTCGAGTGACTTCTCCAGGGCACGATGTTGCGATCAATGAGATCGTCTATCTGGAAACTGGGGCTTGGGTGCTCTCGGCACCGGACTATAGCTACGTCCCAGGTCTGTATGACGACGAGGCCCGGACTGTCGCAGGGGTGATCGCGGGGCTCTCTTTCGACGTTGACGGTCGGTACGTAGGCACCGCAACGGGGCACTGGACCGCGGAGGCATGACATGAGCACCAAGTACTTCACAGGCGATGCGACGGCGGTCGCCAAGGTGATCACCTGTACGATTGCCGATCAATCCCCTGGAGAGACGTTTACGCTGTCCGTGGGGGGCGTGGAGATCGCGAGCTGGGAGCATACTACTGGGGAGGGACTTGATGACATTGTCTGGGAACTAAGACAGGCGTGGAATCAGTCGACCCACCCATATGCGACGGGTGTGACGGCGGATGTAGGCGTCCCCGCGAGTGGTGAGGTCATCCTCACGGCGGACGTCCCCGGGTGGGACTTCGACGTGACTCCGGCGGTGGACGTATCTTCCGTGGCCACGTTCGTGAAATCGGTTACGACAACGCTCGTTGGGCCGAATGATTGGAACAGCGGGGACAACTGGTGGGACGTCGCCGCAGGCACCAGAGGTACTGCCCCTCAGACGGGGGATGACGTGATCTTGCGAGATTCAAACGTCAACATCGTCTGGGGACTTGACCAGTCGGCGGTTACGCTCGCGTCGCTAACGGTCGACGAATCCTATACGGGCAAGCTCGGACTTAAGTTCTGCCACATGGCGGCCTCGGCGGATGGGGACACGTCTTCTACGGACGCGGCGCGTGAGTACCGGCAGCACCACCTGAAGATCGGGGCTACACGCGTCGACATCGGGAAGCGGACCGGTACGGGGGCCTCTACAGGCTCGGGTCGGATCAAGATTCACAACACGGCCGCGACGGAGACCACGGTCCACCGGACGGGGACCACTTGTGCGGACGCGTGCCTGGCGGCTGTGCGGCTCCGGTTTGACAATGCATCATCGAATCTCTACGTCTCAAGTGCGCAGAAGGGCGTGGCGATCGCCATGGACGAGCCGGGGGAAACGTCCAACCTGGGGGGTGTTCACGTCAACACCTCACTCGCCACCGATTGGGTGAAGGTAGGTGAAGGGGTCACGATCAACCACGTCAACATGAACAACGCCCAAGTGTTGCTCCAAGCGGCCACGTTCGCGACGACGGTGAACATCTCCGGAGGGACGCTGACGACCGAGGGGGACTTCGTTTTGGGGACGCTGAACGCCTACGGCGGGCGTGTGGTCGCCAACCACATCAACTCCTCCAGCGGCAATGAGATCGACACGGTAAACTTGAAGGGCGGGGAGCTAGACATGACCGAAGGCAGTGAGCCAAGGATCATCGGAACGCTGAACCCCGAGACCGGAACTTTAAGGCTGGACGATCACACGATCACGGTGACGAACTGGAACGAGCCGACAGGCCGGCGGGCGGTAGTGTTTACCTGATAGTATCGCGGTGCATCATAGAAGCCAACGCGATCCGAATACCTCGCGACACGTTGCCGTCTCCAATCTGTTTGGCTCGCTCGACATCTTCGTCCGACAGGGTGACGTTTCGCTTGCGCATGGCTTCCTTGCCGAATCTTGGGCGCCCTCCAGGGTGGCGCTGCATGGCGCGTTCGATGGTGGAGGTCACATGTCCGCGGTAGTTAAGCGGCTTGCCTATCTGCTTTCTCCATTCGCCGGTCATAAGTCAATCTCCCAGCCTGCCGCATTGCCGTAGATCTGCGACCCGTCTTCGAAGATGTAACTCCAGGCTTCGCCATCCCGTTTGATTTCTCCACCTTTGGATTCGGCGAGTTCGTCGAGGGTGATCCCGTCTTCGGTCTCGAAGAGGGTGCCGTCGTCCATCAGCAGACTTGCGATCTCTTGTGCCGTCGTCATTTGTTCCTCTACTCTCTTTGTGGCCGTTAAACACCGTTCGCATTTTGGAAAAACTGTACAACGGTCTTCAATAAGATACCTGGGATCAATACGTTGTCGGAACAACGTACATCGATAGATTAGGCACTCTCCCAGCACCAGGACTGATTGACTCTCCAAAAATCGACATCGATCTTTCATTGATTGTGATGCAGGTGGTTCACAGTAATCTCCTGCGGGGACCGCATAGGTCTCATGGATCTCTATCGTGACTGTCTCCATATCTGTCCTCTTTCTGTGTGTGACGCATGTATATTAGTAAATGTTGGTGGGTGTTGCAAGCCATTCTTTTGGTCGGGTGCGCGACGGTCCCCGAGGGCGATCCGCTCTGGGATGCGACGACATTTGCCCGAACGGTCCAGGTGCCCCCGGGGCGCTCCGGAAACTGCGAGCCGGTGGCCTGGGCGCTCCGTGAGCGTCATGGCGGTGAGGTGGTGTACCTGTCCCACCCCCGGAAGGTGAACAGGCATGCGGTCGTGATCCTGGGGGATGTGGTACTGGACAACGGACACCTCGGATACGTGACGACCTGGGGGGAGGTCGAGGCGGCGGGGTGGCGCGTCTCTTATCGCCCGCGCGCACGTATTTTATTTTGAGTCTCAAAACAAAATAGAAACGTA
>JAAUXW010208881.1_pt1 | contig 48901 bp, 74 predicted proteins | sample 7278141 | NCBI WGS metagenome assembly JAAUXW01 (sample SAMN14350115, study PRJNA611818) | marine sediment metagenome | isolation source: surface marine sediment (2.1m) | place: French Polynesia: Moorea | collected 2018-08
CTGAGGCTCTTAATTATGCTAGATCTCTTCAGAAACAAGAACAATTAATTACTGGTGGTCTAGGATTAAAGCCTAGAGAAGTGCAGGAAGTATTTGAAAGGGAGAAACGTAGACTAGCAGACAGTCCTGGTGTACAGAAAGTTACTCCTGTTAAGTTTGACCAGGAGGGCATCACTTATGAAGTTACGTATGCTAATACCGAGCTACAGTTAGCCACAGAATTACAAGCCAAGGGTTTACCTGAAGTAGCTAAAAAACAAATACTAACAAAAGGTCCTCCTGGCTATAAAGAAACTGTCAAGTATAAATTTACTCAAGATGATATTACCGGAGATTTTGAGACTAAGACGTTGGAGCCTTTGGGCGTTCGCCTGTATGCTTCTCCTAATTTTGTTTTTGGAAAAGATAGGGATCTTTTAGTTAAGCCTGCTACTAGGGGTATGTTGCAGCGAGAAAAAGCTTCTGGTATGTATGCTAAGTTAATTAGGGAGGCTCAGACTGACGCCATCAAATCTAAACAAACAGTACAGATTAATCAGGCACTAAAAGAAACTGAAGAACTAGAAGTTCCTGCACTGGATTACGACGATCTTGTAGGTAGGCACCAGTTAAACGAAAGAGCTATTCAAAGTTATTATAAGCATAGAGAATTAGCCGAAACCGGCTATCATATGAAGGACGCAGAAGTTAAGTCCAGAATGGAACAGCAAGGTGTCAAATATATAAATTCTCCTCAACTAGGCGGTGCTCACAAGCAGTTTCTTGGCAGACCCTACGAAGATCTACGTGCAGCTACCAGTGGACTACAAGGATCTAATACTGCCTATATCTATAAAATAGATACTAACACTGCTGTCAAAAATACTCCCGATGCTTTAAAACAGCACTACGATCAAGACTATGTTTTAGTTAGAAATAGAGAATCTATAGCAGACCATGCTGGGGATGCTTACACCTTTACTTTTGTAAAACGGGAAGCAGTTAATGAGCTTCCTGACAATGTACTTCACTATGTTCCGGGCTATTTACCTAGAATAAATAAAGATGCTAACTATTTTATAGATGAAATTACCAGGGGCACTTTAAATGGTGTGCCTAATCAGATTATTGCTAGACGTACTGTTGGAGGGTATTCTACAAAAATAAATGCTGATACTTCGGTAGAAAGACTTAGGTCGGCAGAGTTTCCTCCTAAACCAGGCAGAGATTATCAGGTAAGATTTGATAGAGAATATGACACTGTAGATCTAGAAAATAATGCTAGGATGTTTAGTGGCGGTTTATTTACTGGAGCAAGAAAACGAGAACCTTTGCTTGTAGATAACGCTATTGCTGAAACTGAGGCTCCTATAGCTTCCCTAGCTAGGTATTATCAGACTCTTGCTAGAAATGGTACGCTTGAACCTTGGAGATTGGGTGTAGAAAAGAGGTGGCTTAATACTGCTAATAATATTAGAGGTAACAAAGAAAGCGCTATTAGGCCCGGATATCAAGATGATTTTTGGCATGCTATAGAAAATCTAAAACCAGGATTACAGCCAAGAGAGCAAATAGCTCTAGAAGAACTTCATCAATACATTAGACAACAGACAGGCATGTTTGCTGCTAACGAGTTGAAGTCTAGGCAGTGGCTAAGATCTTTCTATGAGGCTTTAGAAACTAAAAAATTTCCTGGTGCTAAGAGATTGGCTAAAGGAGTACTAAATCTTAGTGGTAAGGACGCTCCTGGATTCATGAGAGCATTTGCTTTTCATCCTTTGCTCGGTATGTATTCTCCTGCGCAGTTAGTAGTGCAGGCTTCTGGTTCTCTATTACCTTTGAGTAAGCATCCTGTAGCTTTTAATAAGGGAGCATTCAAAATGTTCCAAACTGTTGCCAGGGATTTAGGTAAAGAGGGGGCTAGGAAAGCTACTAAAGGTAAGGAGATTGATAATTTTTACCAGCATTGGCGTGAATCGGGATTAATGGATTCTGTTAATGCTCATGCCGACCTAGCCCTATTGGCTAGAGGTACTGGAGGTACTTGGGATAAAATATTTAATGAGCTAGATAACGCTACTGTATTCTTTCGTATGGGTGAGTACTGGAACCGCTTAGCAGCTTTTGGTACTTCCTATGAATTATTTAAAGCCGCTAATAAGAGACTTCCTGATATCAATAGAGCAGAAGACTTACAGCAGGTTATAGATAAATCTTTTGACCTTATGATGAATCTTTCTACTGCTAATAAAGCTAAGTGGCAGGAAGGATGGTTAGGTACTCTATTTCAGTTCCAACAGATCCAGGCAAAAGTACTCGAAGACTTGTTCGGCAAACACGTTTCTACCGCAGAAAAAATAGGAATGTTTGGTGTTCAAGCTGCTATGTTTGGTGCTAGAGGATTTCCTTTAGCTACTCAGCTAGTTAACTATATGGATCGGTTTGTAGAGATAGGAGATCTTACGGAAGACCAGGCCGTAGGCATTCGACGCGGTTTATCAGCTATGCTCTGGAATATGTACGCCCAACAGGACATAGATTTTCAAGGCAGACTGTCTGTAGCTAATGTTCAGTTTGATGCTCTTACTAGATTGATAGCTAATAAAGATCTAGCAGATGCTATGACTTCCGGGGCTTTTGGTCCTGGTGTTCAGGCTGTAGCTAAAACAACGGATGCTTTTCATCCTTTGTGGGTAGCAGGTACTTCTGCTAAATGGTCTGATGTTGCTATTAGTGCTAGTAAATTGGCTAGTATATCTTCTTCTGTTAGAGGCGCTATTGCTGAATATAGATATTGGTCTTATGGTCGTATCTTTGATACTAAGATGCGAGAAGTAGACTACAGACCAGAAGACAAGCGTAATTGGGTAGAGTCTAGGATGTTAGCTAGCGGATTTCAATCTGCGGATTTCCCTGAAAGATATGATGCTTTAAATTATATCAGAGGCAGGAAAGAACAGATCAGCATGGCGGTTAAGGAAACTATAGCTGCTGTTAGGATGGGCTATGTAGATGAAGTATACAACAGAGAAGCTTTTGCTAGACAGTCTAGTTACTTGAAAGGCTTAACTGAGACTTTTACTCCTGCTGAAAGTCTATCTTATATCAGAGCAGTTGCTAAGGGCATTGAAAACGAACTTACAGAGACAGAAGTAGAGAAAGCCTACGACACAATAACTAAATGGGCCTTTACTGGTAAGGGCGGGGGCACGCAACCTTTCATAATCAGAGGTGCTAAAATTGGCGAATGAAGGATTCCAAAGAACTTTAAAGAGAAGCGTTCCAGTAGATAAGGTTCCAGAAAAGCAGGTAGATCGTACCCTAGCTAAGGGCATATCTCTTGTCGGTAAACACGCCTTAGATGCCCAACTAGGATTTGAAAAGGCTAGATTAGTAGGTGGCGAAGAAGATGAAGTGCCTACCAAGGAAATACAGATAGATCCTTTTGAAGGTCCTGCTATTCCTGAAGATCCTACTGCTGCCGCCGCTCCTGGAGAATCTACTGTAATTAATATTACTGAAGGGCAGGAAGCTCCTTTTATTACTAAGGAAGTATTTGATCCTGACGCTGAGTTAAACTTAAATCAGATATCTAAGGCCAGAGAGCAGGGATTAATAAGTAAGGATGAAGCGGAAGCTAGAGTAAGAGCTGCTACTGCATCTTCTATTAATCGTATGCCTGGTAGAGCAGCAGAATTTAGAAGGGCTGCTTCAGACTTCTTCAGTAAGTTTGGGCCTGGTGGGGGAGCCTTATCCCTTACTGATACTGAGAAAATACAGCAGAGAATTATGGCTGCTAAGGCCATGGATGACTTTGAGATTTCTAGAGTTTCTTCAGAAACAGGTATACCAGAAAATACTATACGAGAACGTAGATCCAGGGCGCAATTGGCCCAATGGAATAAAGTAGTATTTGCAGAAGACTTGGCTAGGTTCTCAGCGGAAGCTGAAGTTGATGTATCCTACGCAATGGATCAAATTGTCAAGAATACAAGAGATTTTATTGTACAACAGGGAGGCATCCTACCTGCAAAAGAACAAGGTATTATTTTAGCTCAGTTAGGAGCTATTAGAAACAATGCTATTAGGGAGCTGGAAAAAACTCAGGGATATAGAACTTCTGATTTTGGATCACAGAAAGCCGCTAAAGATAAAATCAATGCTATCTACGATAGATATGCTCAAGTATTAGGAAGTCAGGATGCTGCTGAAATAATGACTAAAACATTTACTGAGCTTAATCAAGCGGCTAAAGTAGCAATGGCTAGGAGGTATCCAGTTACTCATCAGCAGGTAGCCATGCTTGGTCCTGAAGTGGTTAATAAGTTTTGGGAATTCAAGGCGCTTAATCCTGATTTATTTACTGCTATAGAACAGGGAGATCAAGAGGGCATAAGGAGAAGAAAAGCAGCCATTGAAAGATACGGCGATATGTTTTTTATCATGCAAGAAACCTTTGAAAGAGGAAACGAAGCCTACAATACTTTAATGGATATGGCTCAGGATAAAGCAGCAGGGGCCATGCAAAACCAGAGAATAGAGCCGGGGGCGTGGTCTGGATATACTAGAGATCACGTAAGTACTGTATTTAGAGATTCTACTGTTACTCCTGGTGAGCAGTCTAGTCAATCTGCTACTAATGCCGCACTTAATTATTCAGAAGAAAGTCCTGATAAGTTTTTAGCTCTTACTGATCTTGCTACTATGGAAGGTAGGCAGCATGTACTTAAAACTCCTGGTGCGCTAGAGCAGTTAGAAAGAATTATAGTCGGCAGAATTACTCAGGATTTTATGCGGGTTAGAGGAGCCGAACTACAGGAAGCTTTTGGTCCTGAATTTCTAGGAACTACTGAGTTTGATGAGACTAGCCAGTTTCTAGCTAGGGCTAGGGATGTTAGGAGAACTCCTGCCGAGTTTTATAAACAGGAAATACTAGAAAACTCCAGTCTTACTCAACAATTACTTAGAACTTATCCTGAGATATGGCGAGGTAAATATAGTTCTCCAGAAGCTTTTATTGAGGATAAATTTAATGTAGCTAAACAAGCTTTAGAAGAACAGGCGCAAGTAACAGAAACTGTATCTTCCATGGATAGACTAGCTGAAATGGATGCACAACTTGAAGAGATTAGAAAGGAAATAGCGGCACTAGAAGGTAGGCAGAATGGCGGAACCAAGACTGAAGAGTGATATTCTATCTTCTATTTATGGAGGTAAGGTGACTCCAGATGACTTGAATACCTTTCTTCAGAAGGATAGTAATTCTGTCATGGCTGTGATGGATCACAATATTAGGCAGGAAAAGTTTGAAAAGTCTAAAGCTAGGATGCAGGAACAAATAACTAAAACTAAGGAAACATTAACTACAACATTTCTAAGTCCATTAGCTAAAAAAGAAACGCCAGAATCTATTGTAGATGTTGCTGAATTAGCAACTGAAGCTATTCCAGGAGGGGGAGCATTAAAAGCTGGTGCAGGCGTATTAGGAACACTTGTAGGAGTAGGACCATTAGTAGCTGCTAGAAAGGGAGATAAATCTATAGGCAATCTCTTTGCCTACAAGGGTCCTGAAGGAGCTTTAAGAGTAGAGATATCTGATAAGGCTGCTAAATTAACCAGAAAGCCAGAAGAATTTCTAGAGCAAAGGGTATATAGGTTAGATGAAGTATACGAACATGAAGATCTCTATAGTATATATCCTGATCTTAGAAATACTTCGGTAGTATTTGATCCTAACCTACCTGAAAAAATAAAGGGTGCAGTAGCTAAAGACGGTACAATTAAATTGAATCCTAAAACTGCTAGGAGCAATTTACTAACTGTTATGCACGAAGTACAGCATAAGATACAAGATATAGAAGGATGGGCTAGGGGTTCTACTACTAATGAATTTGTAGGTCTTGGATTAGACGCAGAAACTGCAACAGCTTATTATAGGCTAACCTACGGGGAAGCAGAAGCTAGAGCTATTACTGCTAAATTTGCTGCGCTAGAGCCTCAGTATAAAGAACTTAGAGATATGCTGGCTCTTCGTAAAAAGCATAAAGTAGGTAGTGCTGGATATAATAGAGCAACAGAGTCTGTTAAAGATATTATACGAAGAATTAGAACTATGGATCAGCCTATTAAGTTTTATATACAAAGAGATATAGGTACAGATGTTCCTGCTCTAGTTAAAACAGAACGTACTCCTGTAACAGATCAAGACATAGCAAATTATGAAGAACAACTAGCAGATTGGTCGGCTAGACAGATAGAAAAAGTAGAGCAGGCTAGAGAGTCAGGTGAATTTATTGCAGAGCCAGTAGGTGATTAAGTAATGCCAACTATAAATGATTTGTGGTATAGCTATTTAGTAACAGATCTAGGTATCAACAAAGGTACTGTAAATGATATGTTATTTACCTTCTTTGGACAGGAAGGATATGTAGGCACATTAAACGATAGATTTAGAGCTTACTTGGCTGACCAAGGGCACACAGGATTTACTGTAGATGATGCTTTGTATGCCTACTTAGGAGATCTTGGATATGTAGGTACTTTACAGGATAGATTGTATGGTGCTCTGACAGATGGAGCATTGTTTGGTGCTAATTTTCATGCTTTTGGTGAAACTACAGATGCTGTAATCAAGGCGTTAATAAAAGGCACTGGACCAGTTATATTTGCTAGAGGCTCTGATGCCACTATTGAAGATTTTGAGGGGCTAATTAAAACTTGCCTGGAAAATGAGATCCGGCACGAGTATGGGAGGCGGAATCATAATCTTTTTAGCTACGAAGGAACGCCGAACAATGACCTTGAACAAGGATGGGCTATGCAAGGCGGTGGCGTTGGGTCTATTGAAGATAGCTCGACGATAGAATTTACATCAGGCATCAAACAAGCGGCCTACACCTTGACAAACTTAGGTGCGCAACCTGGACGCACTTTAGTTTTCACAGTGCACGTCACTGAACTAAGCGAAATTGATTCGGGGGATCTGCAGCTAGGCATTTACGATGGCGTTGGCACTACAACCATAAACTTTGCGCCTTCAATGACGGAACAGCGTCTTGCTGTAACGCGGATAACAAATGCGTCCGCCACAACTACTCAAGTCATTATCAAATCTAATAACGGGTGGCACGGGCAGGTCAACGTTAGGGATTGGAAGCTCGAAGACGTAACCGGCCAAGCTAACCAGAACCCCAGCGAGGATGTGAGCGTTGGGGTGGTCACAAGTGGCGGCATTACAGGCGATAACTCGACGTTCGACACAGGACTGGGCGATTGGGTAAACGGCGACCCCACAAGAGGCGATGTCGTCTGGGATTCTGGCGTTATGCGCCTGACGAATACATCAGGTAAATTAGGTTATTGTCGGGCAGCACTGCCGTATGATTTTAGGGCGGGTGTTCAGTATTTTCTGAAATTCACTAACACGGTAACGGGGAGCCAAACCGGTTGCGGTACCGCCGACACGGCAGATGGGGCGACGGAAACGTATCAATCTTTTAGTGCGGGCACCCATTCGCTGTATTTCACGCCGTCGACTGATGCTAGCTATTTCATTTTCTACATTAACACCATAACCGCTGACGACCGCACGCACACAATCGATAATGTTGAGCTTGGATTGACTGAGCACGGCGCCTTCGTCGATGGCGTGCGTTACTATGCTAAGACCAACCCCTGCCAGGTTGACGGCAACAACGTCGTCACCGAGGACGCAGCCACTACGCCCATAACCGACTATCGCACGTTGTTCGAGCCGCTCGCTACCAGTGTCATCTCGGAGCCTGAGGACTTCACGACCGGCGCGGGACAATGGACCGTCGTGGATGATGCAGAGACATCGGAATCCGCTAACGACAGCATTGTGCAAGGACAGAAATGGTGGAGGCTTGAGGCAGCAACTACCAGCTCAAGCCGACGGCAGATCTTTTCTATCGCTCACACAAAAGACGCCGCGGCGGAAACGTGGATGCTGTCGGTATTTGTCGAGGCTGATGAAGTTGACTGGATTTCATTGCAGATTCAGAACAGCGGGAACACCAAACGGGTCATTGATTATTTTGATCTGAGCACGCCCACAACAGGCACGCCGATCGAAACTACGTGGACGCATGAGGCGTCGGGGATTGAAGAGATTGCAACTGGTATCTACCGCTGTTGGATGAAGGTGACGACTGACACGGACACATCCATAAGAGGGCGGATCGGGCTGGCGAGCGCGGATGGAGTCAACACGTTTTCCGCTACTGATGGCGATGGGGTTAATATTATCGGCTGCAACCTTGTTGAGGAGGATTATGAGATCGGGCCGTCGAGCTACTTTGGCGGCACTGGATCGGCAACGTATTCGAGGGCTTCGGATGATCCGAGCCCGATGTTTGACATTGCAAACTGGGACGGAGAGATAGGGACCTGGTATCTCGACATATGGTGGGGCGAGATTAGTGACGTTGGCTCCGGCTGGTCAATATTCGGCCCAAGAGACGGTCTTTCGAATGTGTTTTACTACGATGGCGTCATAATCAAGGCGTCCAACGGGGCGACTAATAGTCGCGTCGATCTTGCGGCGGCGTTGACCGATAACAGGTTCAGACTTGTCGCAGATTTTAAGTTGAACGATACGTTGGAGCTTGGTTATCGTGATGTTGATGGAGTAGGTATCTTTGATTGGGACGACACGCCTGCCGCACATACCCAAGAATTCGTTAGTAGCGGTGCGCTGTATATACTTAGAAATGTTAGTGAACCTATCCGTTTGCGCGATTTAATAGGCTACAAGGGATCGCGCAAAGGCAAAGATTGGGTGGAGGATAACCTATGAAAGCATTAATTGTGATGTTTGCGGCGTTGGCGTTTTCCGGTTTGTTGAGCGCAGACCCAAGATGTAATCAAGACAGAGGACTGGATAGGAAATAACACATGAGCAAAGAAGCGTGGCTTTACATTAAACCTGCCGCTTGGGCTGCCATTGATCCAGGTCCTGAGCCTGAAACTAAAGAAATATGGCACTATCTTTATAGAAATGCTAAATCAGGATTCTGGAATGACTTTACTGGCGGGTTTAGGGTTTACAATGTTCCAGCAAGTAACCAGGTCCAAATACAAGCACTCATAGATCAATTTAATCCCGCAGATGTAGCAAGAGTATATGCGTGGATTCAGGGTCCTGGTTATGATGATTTAGATGCTTGGCCTACTGATCCTACTGATATATTAGCAGTAATGAAAGATCATCCAGGGCCTGTACCTCCTACATTAGAAAATCCTAATTGGGGGCATGTCTTCTTTGGCCAATCAGAACGAATATTCGCAGGAGATTTTAGCAATGATTTTAACGGGGATTTTAGATAATGGCTACACTAAAAACAGTACAGGAATTACTTGACAGCATAGATACCGGGGGAGGGAGGGGTACTACAGGAGAAGAACTTCAAGACCTTGTAGAGAGCTTGGCTAGTGTATATGGACACATGGCGTTATCTAATCCCGGTACTACTCACACTTGCAATAACTCGTGGCAAACCTTCGCTGAATGGACTACTTCTAGAGATACAAGGGGAGTTTCAGAAAACTTAACTACAGGTGAGTACACCCTGCAAGCAGGTGGCGGAGGACAATGGGAGGCTATTATCCACCTTGAGTTTTCTGTGGATACTACTGGTACTTATAGACTTAGACCTAGGGGAGAGCTAGCAGATACTACTCAAGTAGCTATGGGGGCTGATTCAGCTAGAGTACAGGCTTTAATGGCAGGAGATACTGTTATTTGGACTATAATTGGATTGAATATAGCACCAGATATACTAGATACAGGAGGTAAGTTGTATACACAAATTAGAGGTCCGAATAATGCTGTTGTAACGCCTATTCAAGGGTGGTTCAGGGTTAAACGGGTGTAGGTGGTTTATAGGATTGTATGTTGTGAAACAACAAAAAGGGGAGAATACTATAGCCTAAAGAAATATATAAATTCCCATATAGGGTGGAGGTTTACGTATGGATGAACAGCACTATGACATAGACTGTGAGAAGGTAAAGTCTTGTGTGGAGCGCCTAGTATGGGATGTAGAAAACTTAATACAAAAAGAGAAGACTATTGATATTAGAATTAGGCATATAGAAACTCTTATTGTACAAGTTAAATGGACAGTTATTGGCATACTAGGTACTTTAGTGGCGTATACAATCGGAATAATAGAACTAGTTAAGAGTCTTATTGGAGGATGAATATGTCTACATGGTTAATTCCTGCCTTAGCTCTTACTCTAGTATTTGCTGTATTGTGGAGAGATATAGAAGAAGAAACTTATACCCAAGCACAACAAAAAATACTTATAGATATGACTGCTGAAGTCATTAAGTTTGCCGATGAGATGAGACAGATACATTCTTATATGGCTGAATTGCCTATTGATGAGAGACAGATCGCTCATACCGAACACTTACATAATACAGCAAAAATTATAGAAGAAGTAAGATCTTTACAGAGTAGGATAGTAGGTAAAACTCCTGAAGGCTGGCATAGGAAGGACATGGATGAATGGTGCAATGATTTTAATAAAATTAACAATGGTGTAAAATGTCCTGATCCTAGGTCCTTGCCTAGTTATATAAAAAGGATAAACAATGCCTCTAACACAAAAAGGTAAGAAAATTAAAAGGGCTATGCAGTCCCAATATGGGACCAAAAGAGGTAGTCAAATATTTTATGCTAGTCAAAATAAAAGTACTATAACTGGAACACACCAAAGGAGAAAGAAACGTGGCACAAAAGCAAACAAATCAAAAAAAGCGTAGGAAGTCTAACCTTGGATTTCTTAGGGGTGGTGTAGTAGGTAGGGGTATGAAGAGAAGGGAAAGCAGGGCAGCAGATGCTATGCTGGAAGCTAAGAAGGCTAGGAGACGTAGAAAAAGTAAGTAGCCATCCTTGGCTATTTTTTATAACTCAGTTATAACCTAGTAAGGATTCAAGGTGAGTTCTTAGCTCACCTAAGTCTTTTACTGTGTAGGCTTTACCGCTAGTAGTGTTTAAAGGTTTAAAGAACCACATTCTGTTAGGCGCTCTTTCAAAATCTCCTATATATCTATCGTTGTAGTATACTTCATACTTATCATCTCTAAGATTTACTGATTTAAACATTACAATTCACAACTACCTCCAGTACAGGCTAGCTCTTGACTACCAATAGTCATATCTTCCTTCTCATATTTTGATAACTTATCCCACGCAATACTAGTTGGCATTTGCTTAACTTTCTCTTCATATTCTTCTTTAGTGATTTCCTGATAGGGAGCCTGTTCATAAACATGGTCAGAATAAGGTAAGAAAGACACTCCAGATATTTCATCAAAGTGTTCATATACCCAGGCTCCTACCTGCATCCATTCATGCTCCTTTACATATACAGTTATTGAAGGTTTGTGTTCGCACCAATGGTCTTGATATATTTTCCAATGCTCTAACTGCTCAATAGCTGTTCTGTCATTTCTAAACACACTACCTTCAGGTGATTTAATAGGAAAAGAGAATACCCAATTACTGGGGTTAGTCACATCTACTTCCCCTGGTACTCCTTGATCCTTCAGGAAGGTAGTCAAAGGATCTTTAATATCCGAACGCACAGTACGTACATAATAGGGACTATAGCGAGGATGGATACCACTGGCAGAGTCCACCAATTGAGATACAGTACCAGAAGGCTTAACACAAGTAACAGCAGTAGCGGGATTAATACCCAATTTCTTAGACCACTCAACATTTGTTTCTATTACAACCTCTTTTAAAGCTTTTAACCATTCAGGTAATATACTAAACCAACAATTATTATCATTATCCCATTCTTGTACATGACCACTTAGTATTTCATGATCCATTATTCCTGTTAATGATACTCCTAACAATCTCTCTTCTTCAGCATTCTTTTTCCATTCCTTACTTAGATATCTAAAGTCAGTTAGTGTGGCCTGTAACGTGCCCAATATGCTAGCGAATCTAGCTTTTCGTTTAAGGTCTTCAAATGTATCTCCAGACCTGACAACCACTTCGCTGAGATTGCAGAAGCCCCTATCTCTGAGTATGATTTCTGCGGTGGACTATATTTTAACATATGAAATTTTATACTGCATGCAGGCAGGAGTTTGTTGTCTGAAAGGCTGAAGTATTCTCTTAAAAAAGGGAATAATATTTTGTACCCCAGTCATACAAACTTCATTTTTGTTAGCAATTCTAAAATTAAAGCCCATACTGGTAAGTATTGATAATAGTTGTATTCCTATTTCCATATTTTCAACTGCGTAGGATACTTTTTGTTGTCCTTTATTAAAATAACAACCATCATCTAAAAACAACCACCAAAGGCCGAATTCATTTAGATGCTTAACTACTTCTGCTTTTTTACATGTACCTATAGTGTAGAATTTACCATAACCAATAGCCTTTGAATACCAAGAAAACGTATTTCTTTTTTCATTATGCTTTATAACAGTGGAACAGTTAGGGAAAGATTTAATAAACATACTAACTTTTTTCTCTAGCCATTCTCTCTGCTTAGCGCAATGTTCTATCTTCCACGCCCTTCTCTTGGAACAAAAACTACCATCTCCTAGTCTACATGCTGCCCACATTGCTAGATTATTGTCTGTAGTAGGAGTATATACTATTGGTAACAATTCTAGCATAGCTTGTTCTTTGGCTCTAAGGAAAGTACTAACACCTAATATTCTATCGTAGACGCCTTTCCACTGCTCATGAGATACAAAGCTATATTTTTTTCTTAGGTCAACAGCAGTATCACACAAAAGAATATCTCGGATAAATTGTTCTTTATTAGGCTCTCTAAAGTCCCACCGTAGGTCTTTAAGTTTTTTACCGAATATAGATCTCACTTTCCAATATATTTTTTCTACACTACAATTATACTTTTCTGCTAAATCTTTTACTATATAGACAGATTGTACATCAGTACATGTAATTAATTTATATAAATCTTCTTTCATATGTTCTTCCTATTTAGTCTCTGAACCTTCCCTAACGGGCTTGGCTTCTGATTACCCAACGCATATGCTTTAACAGGTTTCCAGAAATTTAGGAAGTTACGTGCCCAGATTAATTAATCAAACACGGGTTAGTTCCCCAATCCTGATTTGAGTCTCTTCTACCATTTTTAGAAGACTGTCTTCTAGCTGCTTCTCTATTAAATATTCCTCGTTCTCCACTTTTTGACTCATAAAGATTGCTCCACTCCTTCATCCAGATACCCATGTCTGGTTTTTCTGTATAACATACAGAGTTGTTGCTTAGTGCCCTTTGTCCATCCGTTAACCACCATTGTCCTGATTTAGCGTTACGCATCCTTTCATCAGTTAGGTTGCTAAGAGATAAAAGAGCACTTCTTCTTACAGCACCTACAACTACTGTTTCAGCTATCTTACAGCACATGTCATGGCACTCAATAGACGTAAGTTTTCTGCCATCGGCTCGTTTAAATATTTCCACGACAAATTTAAATAGTCTGTCCAGTGGTTCAGGTCCTGACGCTCTACCTCCGAATGTCTTGAGGACAGCTCCTGCGGGGCGAATCTTAGTGAGATCCCATTGGACGTTGAAGTTACTGTTATATAATTCGACAATAAGAATTCTGAGAGCTGAGGCCCATCCATATTTTGAATCTGCAACATGCACTGTATTCGTTCTTCTGCTGAACGTGGATAATTCATCTACAGGTACTCCTGGAAAATTATCATCTGTACGTTTATAGATACCTCTAGATAACTTCTTACCTATACGAGGTAGATTAGCAATATACTGACGCTCGACACTAAAGCCAACTCCAGTTCCGCATAGAAGGATGTACATGCATTCATCAAACGCAATAGGATGTTTAAGAGATATGTGTATAGGATCGTCAAGACCGAGTTGTTTAAAATCATCATGCCATATACTAACCTCTTCTCCTCTACCTGTTATTGCAGTGTAGGAACAATTATATCCTGCTACATTGTCGCGCTCTAGTGCAGGTCCTGCTGTCATTAGGCAACGCATACTAGGCATTATTTCCATATCCATAATAGCCACTCCTAACTCGTCCCATATATAAGGAGGTAAATTAGTGGCCACAGGGTTCGTTCTACAAGCAAAAAAATCTATGTATCTATCTACTGTTTCTTCCCATGTCTCCCTTCGTTGTTCATCTGGTAACCATCTAGCATACCTACTGCTCGCTATATAGGCCGAATAATCACTCATCGGGAGTGTTTTTATTTTCTCCATTAAGCGTCCTCCATACTGTCATTGTACATACATCAAGTTCAGAAGCATTAGTATCTGGATTAACATGCTTATAAACGTAATACTGTCTATAAATATCTAGTTCCATTTATATCCTCTATTACTTTAACTGCTTGTTTTAATTTTTCAATAGTTAGTGTATTTCCTACAATAGCCTTGTTAGTAGTTCCCATATATTTTTTATAAGGATAAGTTATTGTAGGATCAATTACGTATACTACTTCCTTTTCTCCAAAATATTCTTTTAGCCAAACATTGTATTTCTTCCTAAATTCATCAGATACATCTACTTTAGTAGATAACATCTCCCTTGGTACTTTATTAGGCACATGATTACTGCTATATACAGGCATTCCAAATATGCTATTTCCCATCATCTTGGTTCATCCTCTCTAATGCTACTACTCGTTTAAGTAGGTCGTCATAATAGCCTTTAAGTACAGAGAATTTATTTTCTAAATCTTTGACTCTATATTCAAACCTACCCGCTTCAAGTTTAAACAAACGACTATCTAGATTTAATTGTTCAATTCCACTGCTCATATATTATACCATCCTATAATTAGTAGAAATATTATAACCGCAACTATATCGAATTTAGTCTGCGCCTGCATTCCCTTTCTCCTTGATGAGGAGTATACTTAGATCTATATTGTTTAAGTAACCATTTCATTCTATTGTTAGCTCTAGTCTTAGTCCAGTATTTAGCTACTTCAGGACTAGTATACATATATCCTTCTCTATCTTGATATAGATGTTTAACTATTTTCATTTAACCAATCTTTAATAGGTATTTCTCTATTAGGTACATCAGGATATTCCAAAACTACACAGCCTTGTTCTAAGTATTCTTTTCTCTACCCATTCAGGTTCAAATTTCCAGTATTCATGCATACCTTTCTATTCCATCCCAATGTTTCTTTAATAGATAGTTAAGGCTAACCATCATAGGATCATAATTACCTCTATCTACTTCGTGTTTAACTACTACTCCTCTCCAGTAGGCGGTTCCTTGGGGACAGAGGTATTCAAAGTCTTGCTCATGTGCTGCTCCAACAATAAGTCCATAGTCTCGTCGGTTTGCTCTTTGTTGAATATGGAAGTCAAGTGTTTGTAAATGTCCGGCAGTGCAAGATTGGCCTTCACGTTGGACTTGAACCCTAGCATTAGGAGCGCCCCTATATGTTTGTACGATGTTACCCGATGCATTACGTGGAAAGTAGTGGGAATAAAGGATGCCGTCAATTTCGATAACGTCAAGGAAACTTCTGACTTCCCATCCTCTATCGGCATAACCAAGATCATCAACTGATAACCGTCCTTCAAGTACTGGATACGCGTTGACGTGCCTATTGATTCTATTTTCATGGTTTCCGATAGTGAGGACCATGTAGGGTTTATATAGGGATTTTTTACTTCTTTTTCTACCTTCGTTGTATTTTTCCATGGGTTCAAGAAGGACATCCATTGCATGTTTAGCGGCTTTAATATCCAACTCATATCTTGCTCCTTCACCAGCTTTAGTGCCTTGGTCATACGTGCTAAGAGATTGCATATCCGCAAAGTCGCCAAGCTGAACTATTACATCTGGTTTTATTCTTACAATGTAGTTGCCAATAGCATTTAGAAAATTGATAGGAGAATCGGGTGCTACCTGACAATCCGGTATAACCATATGAATTTTACTCATTTGGAATTATATACACAGGTCTAGGTCCTGTCTCCTTATCAAATTCTATGTAACCTTCCCATGTACCATTACGGTTATAGATATTACCCATTACATCTACTATACCTTTGTAGGTTCCATTTCTGTCATACTGATTACCATAATCATCTATGCTACCGTTCCATACACCATTTTCATCATAGGTGTGGATTTCAGATGCCTTACATTCAGTAGTAATAAGAAAACTAGCTAACAAAAACAGACATAATATCATTATTAAAAACAAAATAACTATATTACGTTCAATATTCATTTTTTACTATATCCAGTTTAGCTGAAGTATTGCTTTGAGTAATGGCCTCATGGCTGACCTTACCTCCAGGTGTTTCAAACTGTATAGATATACATCCTAATCCTTGTTGCCAATCCTTAACCCATCTAGCAAGTGCATAATCATCAGCATCTCCCGCAAAGGGATCTTTGCTTATAATTATAGTACCATTAGTATCTATCTTAGCTTTCATAGATAAATCCTTCTCCACCACAAGTCATACATTCCATCTCTGTGTTACCATCTTCTACATATCCAAATCCATCGCAATCAGGACATACCTCTGGTACTACTTCCTTGCCTTCGTGTATGTGGCCTTTCCTCCTCCAGGTATCGTCTCTTTCATTCTCTAAATTCTTTGGACGAGAAGTCCTATTAATTATCCAAGGTTTCATTTTCTTTAGGGTAATTTTCTAGTAAGTGCCAATCTAACTCTGCGAAAAAATCCTTTAGTAAATCTAGAATAGCATCTCTTCCATCTTTATTAGTTCCTAGTTGTTTAATGTATCTTTCAAAAATAATTTGACATTCGGGAGCTACTCCTAAAAGGCCGCGAGCAGCTATAACTTCTTTTTTAGATAACCATATTGTTAATTGCATTTATTTTCTGCGCTTCTCATGATATCTAAAAACATCTTGAAACATTTCCCATATCTGATCGTGATCCATTTTATAATCACAATGCATTTCATCTATAAAATGATAAAACAATCTTTGTATTGATTTTTCGTAATCCTCATATGATATTTTACCAGTAACAACATCTGTCATCGGCCATAAAGGAAATCTAGTTGACCTCATGGTATTAATATATTTGTATTTCCAAGTATAACATTCATTAGATTTTGCTTGTTTTTAGGATTACTTAACCATACTCCTGCTTTAGCGTTTATACTATTCTCCATAACTTTTCTTTCCATTTCATTAGCAAAATCTTTTGGAGGAGTTAGAAAATGAAGCTGTATTTTAATATCTATTGAATATTTACAACTACTACTTGTCTCATCAATATCCCAATTATATAAACTCATCCAAACAGTCTTTTCTAATAGCTCCTCTCATTCCGTCAAACGATCTATTGTAATATCTATCTCCCTGCTCAAGACAACCAGTGCAGACGATAGTCTTTGTCTCTGCATATCTGAGAGAAGACTTGGATCTGTGGATAGATCGTATCTCAAAAGTGAAAGCCGGTTTTCCATACTTTCTGATGTCGTCATTAACCCATTTACTAGAGCTTGTGTACTCACGCCATCCTGAATCGTACCAGTGTTTTCCTCTCTTACTCCAGAACTGTTTACGTCCAAAATATATTCTCCCATTTGCGGTGTTAGTAATTTGGTAGACAAAGCCTAGGTAATCATCTAATACGAAGTCAGGGCCAGACCATTTCCAGTGTCCTAAGTTCACATAAACCTCATTAGAGCATTTGCTACTGCCTTTTCAAAAGCCTGTTTTAATTCATTTCTACCCCATGCTGTTTTCTCTTGTAAGATAGTATCTAACTCTTCTCTTATAGCTTGCACAACTTGTGCTACATTGGGGGTTGCCATACTTCACCTTCCTTTCTAAGCATATAAAGTAATTGACCATTTAATACAGCATCTGATTCAGGTCTACCCTGCTCCTTATAAGCCCGTATTACCTTCTGCCACATATCTATGGGGTCATTACATCCAGCTAGTATTTTATCTGCCTTGGCAGGACCTACTTGATATAACCCAGTTATATTGTCTGCTCTATCTCCAGTTAGTATTTGATTGTAAAAGTAATGCTCGGCAGCATCAGGAGTAACCATGTACTTAGTGCGTTTAACAGGGTCATAATGCCACCCTGGTACTGTGTCTAGATCCTTATCAATAGTAACTATACAAAAATCCCTAAGCTGGTTAGCCCTAATGGCTAGGGCATCATCAGGCTCCATACCTGCCACACCAGTTACTTTATATACTAAATTAAAATAATTAGCTACAGCATTAAAGTGTACAGGTTTTTCTAGCTCTCTTCTATTAGCCTTGTATTCAGGATATAATTCATATCTAAAGTTCTTTTCTTCATGCTCCTTATCAGTAATGTACATCTCCATGCTACTAGGTTGTAGATCTTCTTTGATATGATTTATCATATCCTCGGCATAATGATAAGCAGCCTCTTCCTTATCAGCTTCTACTGCTGTGTCTTCTGTAATATCATCTTTAGTAAGTCCAACTGTTTTTAACCATTTATCTCTAGTTTTAGCTGTAGTAAATGATGCTGATAATTCTCCATCTACATAGATAAGTCTAATAGTACGTTGTGCTGCAAATGCAGCCCTATAGATTAAAGGTTCAAGATCTACTAGTGCAGTAGTCACTTCTAATTGTCCTCCATCGCCTTGTCAATTCTTTCGTCCCACTCACCTACTGGACTTAAATAAAGTGGCGCGCTCCCACTTGCGGGATCGCCTTTTAGATACCGATACCTCGCTGCATCCTTCCGGTCCTGCTCGTCCTGGGGGGTGACTTCGCGCATGGGAATGATATAAGGGCTACCCGGAGCAGGATTGTTATTTCCCGCAGTAACTATATTGCGGTCTTCATCGACCCGCGCCCAACACTCCAGCGGCTCAGGGTCGGGGGGCTTGAGGTCTTTTTGCATGTGTTCTTTTATGTAACCCGGCAGATCCCTGTTTTTGAACACGTAGGCAAAAATACTGAATCTGTGCTCTTGCCCCAAATCGAAAAACTTTAGGATAGAGTCGGCATATTCAGTATCATTTTTGCTTTTCGCTCGCAACTGATCCAAAACGAATTTAATTTTGTCCGCTGTTGTGGTCATGGTTGGTTCCCGTATAGACTCAGCACTGCGTTGTGGTGAATGCCGTACTTTTCAATTACTGCTAAAAATGCCTCCTCGCCATAAGCGACCGTTTCTCCTTTTTGCTCTCGGAAAGTATTCTCCGCAACCATGCCTTGAATCTCGGCAAACGCAGCGACGCTATTAGCGAATACGAAACTAGCGGATTGTTCGGGTGTTATGATTGGTCTCCTATACAGGTCTTTTTCGGTTCCTTGTATTTCCAATAAATGCTCATCCTGATAAGTCATGGTTAGTCCTCAATTGGTGGTGCTGGCCGGGACGCTACCCCCGGCTCGTTATAAGCATGTTGGCGATTATCGCAGCACCAAAGCTACTTATTCGGCTAGTTCGTATGTCTTTTCAAAATATTCCTTGGAGACATACCATTGATCTTTTGGATCGTCCTTAGCTTGGGCGATCATGCCGCCTTCTTCAAGCTGATCGCCAGGGCTTACGCTTACGCCCTCCATGTCTTCGCCAGGCACATAAGGGCGCATCTGTTGAAGGTCTTTTTTGCGATACAATTTAAAATTACTCATTTTCTTCTCCTATTGACTGATTAATAATCTGAACAATAAACATGTACGTCTAGATACAAATAGTTATAGTAATCTCTGTCGGAAAAGTCTACTTTGCGTGTAAATTGAGAAAAGAATTTTTCTACTGTCCTAGCATCTTTATTCACATCGGTCAATGTGCATACTTCACCAGCAGCTACTGGGTAGAATGTGCATTTACCATTGTCAGTATCTGGCGTACCAATACGAATACACTTACCCCTACGCAAGTCAAGAAAGGGCTGCATATAGTTAGGCAAATTCTCCAACGAAAACTTCATCTGTTGGTTGACTTCAGCAGTCTGTGAACCTGCGTACTGTAAATTAGGCCCAGTACCTACAGTAATTATATCATATATTTCGTTGTCACAGTTGTTAGCGTCAATACAGGCGTGGAAATCTTTTCCGGCTTGGTCGATCTCAGTGCCTGAGATAACAACAGTATTCAACAGCATACCAATAGTACCACAAAATATTTTCTTCATCATGTTATTCGTCTTCCTCTACATTAAAAGTTTTAGACTTGTCAAACAAGTCCCTAGTCAATACATCTACAGCAGCTACAATAGCTCCATATTGTTTGTTTACGGTAGTAGGCACAGTTACAGCTTTAGGATGGTGAGTCATAATGATGCCGATAAGATTAACTGCATCCTTTCTAGCGGACTGCCACAGTATGCTATCCTGCCTAGCATCCCAGTCCACTTTGTTATCTTTAACAGAACCACTACCAGTAGATTCAGTTACCTTGGCTGAGATAACCTTTTTACCATCGGAATCAACTTCCAGTTCTACTGTATCTTTCCAATTAACACTAGCCAATACTTGTTTAGATCCGTTGTACCACTTACCATCAACTTTAATACCAGTTTCCGCACGAGATTTAGATTCAACAACACCGGTTACTTTAGACATAGATTTATTTCTCCAAAATCTGTTTTCTTCTTTCCTGTAATCAGGAAACATTTGCCTATTAATATAAAATTCTGCTAATTCACCCATCTAATTTATAAGGAGACACCGACTCATATTTAACTTCTTCGCCTTCTGACCAGTGATCTCCAACTTTACTACCAACTCCTAACGGAATAAAAAATTCAATGTTGTATACTTGTTTCAAGTAAAAATATACATAGGTAGTCATGGCATCTAATACTATGTCATTATATTGCTTCTCCTCCGGTAGATATAACTCAGTTATAATCGAATCATGTACTGTGTTGACAATAAATGATGATAGACCTTGATCTTTAATTTCATGCCACAATTTAATTAGGGCTATGGGTATGATCTCTGCTGTTGCCAGGTATTGTACTGGATAGTTACAGATATTATTTGTATTAGTAATAAACCCACTAACTGTGGTCCTGGTATCTGGCCAGTAGAAAACCTGTCCTGTATCTAGAGTTAGTTCTTTATCTTTTAGAACTGTTTTAATCCATCTATCCTGTGCTGCTGTAATTCCTTTGAACCTATCTCTGAATGCTTCGTAATACGATACTTGGGCTTTCGTACCGGACCTACCTCCGTACAAAGGTTTGAAAGTATATGCTTTTGCATCTTGACGTGATACTCTGCTTCGGCTTGCTGCTGTAAGAGTATCTGCTGAGTATTGGTGTATATCGTCCCCTGACTCAATAAATGTAAGGATAGTAGCATCCCTACCAAGATAACCAGCAACCCTAAACTCCAATTGTCTTGCGTCGTCTTCACGGATCTTCCATCCTTTCTTTCTAGCCTTAAACAGGCGTTTAAATATTCTAGGTAAGTTCTGAAACTGTACTCCTAACTTCTTACCATCTGCAAATTCTATAGTAAGTCCTGACGATGTAAGCCTACCAGTTCTAGCTATTGTTTGGTTAAACCTGGCAGTAAATATTCCTGCATGTTCCTTACATACTCTGTAAAAGAACTCTAGGTTTTTGGATAGTGCTGCACCTAACCTACCATGCTCTTTCTTTAGAGTTTTAAACGCACGTTGCTCGGGTGTAGTAGCTTTTAGTAAGGCTATGGTATCTCCATCTGTTTTAGGTTGGTCTTTAGCAGTTCTTATCTTATTGCCTGCTCTATCCCTAAGTTCTTTAAATCCTAGAGTACCATAAATGAATTCTGCCTTTTGTTTATGACTATTAGGGTTGATGCCTCCAGTTAATTTATCTAACGCCTGTTCCACTTCTATATATTCATTAGTGTATTTAAAATACTCTTGAGTAACTACCTCCTCATCCAAACACATACCATTCTTTTCTATATCAGCAAGTACAGGAGTCAGCAGGCATTTAGTAAAGAATACTTTCAGCTTACCTTGACTCTGTAGTAGGGCCAACTGATCCTTGAATATCTGATAGGTCTGTTTAACATCCTTAGTTACTCGTTTCTCCAACATAGAATAAGGTAAGGTAGATGGACATATGCCAGACTTCATACATAGATCTACGTAAGGATCTTTAGTTCCATAGCCGTATCCATCTGCAATACTGCCTAGATCCAGTGGCTTTCTGATGTTACCAAGAATTACATACTCAGCAATCATAGTATCAAACACCATGACCTTAGAGATATCTACACCCATTCTTTGCAGCCATTGGAGATCAAACTTAGAGCCTTGGGCTACTATAAAATCTCTATTTTCTATCTCCCATAACAAGTGTTCCTGTTCGTACTCGTTACCATCACATACAAATATGTCCTCACCATCCCTTGTCCATCCAGAAAGTAAAAGTCGATTTTCCTTATTGAGTGCTGACCCTTTGTCTATATTTGTTGTCTCAAGGTCAAAGACCAAAAAATTTTCTGATAAAAAAATCTCAGGATCGGGGTCTGATATAAACCGAGGTATCATTGTCTAAGTTCTCATAATAAACTTTCAAGCCCATACCAGTAGCTATATCAATCATATGTTTTGTGCCCTTACTTTTACCGTCCCATATAGCAAGTAAGGCATCAGCATTTTCTGCCATTAAAATATTGCGTTTATATCCTGCCGATTTACCGTACTTTTCCCATAAAGGCAGATATTGTGTATTTTGAATTCCATACTCATCTGCAAATCTTTCTCCTAAAGAATCCACTCCTCTAGCACCACCACTTATAACTTCAGTTATACGTCTACCATATCCTGAACGGTCTAGTGCCTCTAACAAGATATCGTAATCAGTTATATCTCTACTACCAGCTATTATTAATTTCACGGTGCTATTCCTGTATCCCATTCATAAGTATTGGGTCCGTCTTCTCCTTCTTCGTATAACTGGAGCCAAAGATAATAATCATTTTTTGAGTGACAAATAATTCTTACAATTTGGTCTAATATCCACTGCTTATGATGACTCCCATCTATACCTCCATAGCTCTCTATTAAACGTAATATCTCAGCTTCTTTTCTAGTAATGGGGTAATCTTCCATTATTCAGCATCCTGTACAGTACTAAGCCAAGGGTTCATAATTACAGAGAAATAATCATGTGTAGCTGATATTTTATTCTTAGCTAGCGATACCATAGTAAATCCCGAATCTTTTTGTTGAGGCGAGGCACCCAAACCAACCATAAGGTCAGCAGTAGCAGGTATGCCCGTATTTGAAAAATCAACATCACCCTGATCCAATACTGCTTTATTTTCTGCACTATCACCTGCCTGTGTGATTGATACACCAACTACATTGTATCTCTTGTAGGTTTCACGTAAGGACTGCGCTATATATTCCAAGTTCTCTACCCTAGAATGATCTTTCTTAACCGTCAAATTTCTGGCTTGATCTACAACTACTACTTCAGGCTCATACTTCTCAGTCCATCTATCGACATTCAATACAGATCCAGGAGTAGCTTCCACAAAGACTAGATTATCATACCCATTATTCATAGCCTTATCATACGCCTTTTCAGGATTAGCAATAACCTGATACCTATCCATCAGAGACAGTCTGTTAATAAATCTGGCAAGCATCATATCAGCGGGATCTTCGTTACCTATATACATTACCTTTTTACCTTGACATAAAAAATGGCCAGCAAGATTAATCGAGAACAAGGACTTGCCCATCTCTGGCCTGGCATATAGTACAATATGAGTTCCTGCTGGTACTCCTCCACGTAACACTTCGTTCAATTTACCAGGCGATAGCTGAAATAGATTCTCAGGTTTAATCGTTTCAATAATTGTGTTTACATCCCTCCCTATAATAATATTATCCGCATTTTCGGAAAACAATTCAGCATCCCTGTCTTCCACTAATTTCCTGTAAGAATTAATAAGTTCTACGGTATCAGCACTGTGCTTGCCCACACTAAGGGCACCTATAAGTTTAGTTGATATCGACTGTATTTTCAGATCCACATAAATATCAATTATATTAGGTACTGATACCGGCTCTAAACCTCTTGTTACTTCCTGTAATACCTTAGCATGTCTAGGGTATTTGGTTGCCAGTCTTTCTTGAATAATTTCAATGTCTACGTCTTGTGCTTCACCATCCTTCTCATAATAGTTACGTATTTCTTTAACAACCAATCTACCAGCGTCGGTAAAGTCTTCCTCGTTGAGTATCTGTTGTAATCGGTCATAGGCTTCTCTACTCTGTATTATTGCTGACAGTAGTTTGTGTTCCATCTAGTATCTCTTTAATTGTACTTATAGGTGTATCCTTAACATCCTTATCTAGGAACATCATTTTAATCTCATCAAACAACAGACTGTATTTACCTTTAATCTTATGCATTTTATCCTTAGCATCAGGATCAAGTGCCAAGTATAACTTAGTTATACCTAACTTCCTCAGATAAACTGTATTGTCTTCGCTAAGATGAGTCCCAAGTAAAGCAATAGCAGGAATGTCATAAGTCCACAATTTATCAGCCGATATAATATCTTCACATACCACCACGTATCGTTCATTGGTTAGTCTAAGATGTACTTTAGGCTCCATCGGTTTTTCCCAATAGAATATCCATTTAGGTTGTGATGGATGTTTATTAAATTCATCCTTAACTGCTATGCCCAATTGGTGTAAGTGTATGCCTAAAATGGGTACAACTAATCTATCCATTTCATCACAGTACTTATATGTATGATTTGCTTTAGGCAACAATTCGTACTTGTCAAAAAGGAAATGTTCCTCTGATCCACTGAGTAGCCGTGTAGCCTTAGTAAATATTTTAGGTGATTTCTTTTTCCTTACTGTCTGCTGTATACCATAGGTACTCGGTATCAATCCACCTTTAGTACACTTAGCCCTGAAACAGTGATAAAGAATACCTGAACCAATCCTGGTCATAGCAAAAGACTTATCACCGTGCTGTCCACCATGGCAGAAAGGACACAATAAACCTCCTCTTGATTCATCCATTTCTAGATCTAGCGCCATAAGGCGCACTTCGGACTCACTCATCCCTTTCTACCCTCAGTAAACCACCAAATAATGGCTAGAACCATAACAAAGCAGAAGGCGTAGCCTAACAAAGCCGTGAACGCGCCTATCCCAATAAAGAATCCATGGACTATAGTTTCAATCACTATATTCTACCTGTTTTATATGCCCAAAACATTACTGGTAAAATGACTAGAAGTACAAATACAAAGGGTCCCCAAAAAGGAGCAGTTACCCACCACCATGACCAGTTAATGTACCCAGTAAGTTTAAGCGCAACAAATAAAACACCAAGCATACCGAATACACCAATACCAGATGAACTACTAGAAGTAGTTTTACTCACAATAATATCCTCCAGGTTGGTCCTTCCTAAAGCGAGTCAAAAGCCAGTACAGCTCGTTATACCACTCTTCGGGTATGGCATTCCCCGCACAAATCTGCCTTCTTATAGCGTCAAATATCTCAAATAGTCTTTGCTCATCATGAATTTTTCTAGGTTTTAATCCAATAGGGGGCGCATTAGTCATCTTCTAAAGGTCCTCTACCACCTTTACCAATACCATACATTTCAATTTCTTCGTGCATACCTGATCTAATTAACTGATAACCGTATCTGACTTGATTGTGATATTCAGATTCCAGCATACTTATAATTAATGCTTCGCGTCTATCCATATAGTAATTATAACCAGAGTTATATCCTTCGGGGTCAGCCCAAGCATCAGCAAATGGTATGTTACTTCTACTCATCATTATTCTCATTATAAGCATAGAGTATATCCGCTAGATCTTGCATACTACTAGCTACTCGTCTACTCACATCTGCTTGAGACAAGCCAAAAGCTTCCGCTATCTCATCTTGAGTGAGTGGTACTGTATACACATCAATACCAAATGACATTTTAATTATCTCTCTATCTAATTCCTCCAGCTCCCACAGAGCATCAGTTACGTGTTCCATAAGCTTTAACCTCTCTACATCTTCTTCTATGTCTTCATCTGATACAAAAGCTTCATTAGGCCACAACTCTCCATTCTCATTTATGTATTCATCTATACTATCAATCCTAAACCTGGACATCAGCCCTACTATCCGGTTTTTCCTTGGAACCTTAACCCTCTGCATTTTATCCCTAACGTAATTCCTTATAGCTATCTCTACTGCTTTAGCAGCATAGGGCTCAAAGGCTCCTCTGTCAGGATCATACTTATCTAGTTCTAGTATGCGCCATAGACCCTTACATCCTTCCTGGTATAGATCCATAATATCTGCTGCTGGATCTAGTTTGAACATTATATGTGATGCGTATCTACCTGCGTTTCTATAGGCTAGATGTCTCCCTTGTTTAAATAATGTAAGTTTGTCCTGCTGACTCAGTGTCATTTTCTTGACTCTAGGTAATCCGCTATCAAATTATCTACATATTCTTTTCTAGCTTTAGGAGTGAATCTTGCTTTTCCTTCCATGTGCATATGTTCCCACTCAATAGCTAGTAATTCTTTATATCTAGATTTTAGAATAATAGTAAATCTATCAGGATCGCTAACATCAGTCATTATAGTCGGATTCCTCTATATCTGTAGGGGCTTTTAAATATGCCCAATGAGAAGCTTCGTGGCAAAATTTTAGAAATTGAGTACTAACAATTCTATATAGCATGGAAAAATCCTTACCTTCATACTTAGGACTATATATTAGAATTCTACTTTCCTCTTCAACAGGACTCTCCTGGTTTTTTCTTCGCCAATAAATTGACATATTAGTATCTCCTTACATGCAGTATTAGGCATAATCAAGAAATATCACCCCTTAAATATATATTATCCGGTTTTCAGATTTCTATTCAAGATTATAACCAAAGTTATAACCTATTGATTTACAAGAAATCTTCTGGATTTACCTCAACAATGGTACAGTTTTGCCAGTATATACTGCCCAGGTCAGCGGCAAGGTTTAATCTAAATTTATTAGAAGCTGCTAATGGAGATTTTTTCTCTGGATATAAATACAAAGTTTTTATTCCATGCTCTACCACAAAACGGGCGTACTCATCGGCCTGTTTAGCTACGCTAATTCTAGAGGAGTCTTTTTCTCTATTGTACTGCTGATTAGGTGTTAGGGCTTTATATGCTTTTTTCATGCTCCATACCTCGTGTTACAACAGGCTACATTATCAGCCTTACCATTACTGGCAGTGAATCCTATAATAGATTTCCTATCAGGCATAGCACAGACACCACAAGTAGCGCAGGTAATATCTGAATATTCTGCTGGACATCGAACAATAGACCTGCCTTTAGGCGTAAATCTATCCCATTCTACTGTATCTTTGGGCATCAATACTACTACAGGACCTATATTAAGGTCTGCCAATTGGTCAGCATGTTCAGGATTATTAGCCGATAGGTTTACAGTAAATCCTTCCTTGTTGGCAAATTTTATGATTCTCATAGCACTGCCAGCTTCTTCTGTTTCAGCTAGCACATCATGATGGGTGTATGTAAACCCTTTTCTACCATCATTGGCTATAATTAAATTTCTAATAAGTGGTGTATTTATTCCGAAACAATCCCACGGCAAATCTCCAGCTTGGTTATGTCTCCATAATTGTCCCTTTGGTAACGCTTTGATTTGATTACAAAATTCATCCCAATTATTAGTACCTCTTTCACCGCTAGAAACTTTCGCCCAATGTATAGCAATAGGCCCTTTTTCAGCATAACATCCGGCATTTTTTAGCGGACAGTTTTTAGGACACGAATCCTTAGATATTGTCGATACAGGAATAGGACCTGTCTTTTTATTGCTACTTACTTTTGTTAGGTGTACGTACATTAAATCACCAATCCAGTCAGAAGATCATGAGTAACCTGAGTTCTAGACATTACATTGTACATATTACCCGTACCTTTAGGAGGTTTAACAGCTTCAGTTACTGCTTGTTCCAATCTCCAGGCTGTATATCCATTCTCAGCAAATTCAGGATACGTAGGCTCATACCATTCAGCTACAGCTCTAGACAACTGATTTGATGATAGACCTTTTCGCCTGTAAATTTCAACAAGCAAAGCATCTCCATCTTTTAGTTTCATTTCATAATGCTGTAGTTTACCCGCTCGTTCCTCCTCAAGATGTGCCAATTCCGGTATTCTACTCACTGCATTATACAACAAAGCAGGCAATCGCTTCCAGATGTTAAGAGTCTGCTTAGTGTGAGCAGTGTAAATATCCCCACTGAAGCACAAATTAGAACATACCATAACTCTAGTACCAACAGCAGCACCCATGTCTACCGACTGGTCATAACTCCCCCTAAGTCCCAGCAAGTAACTCCATTCCTTAGTAGTAATAAGCTGGCCTTCCTTCGGACCAATAGTAGCCAGCCCAAAGTACCTCTGACCTTCTTTGCTAAGTATATGTTCTTCCTTAACAAATTCCAGTCCCACTTTATCAAGCTGTTCCTCTACACAATCTACAAACTCATGGAATGCAGTTGGTCTGTGCCTTTTATCTAAAGGAGCTGGTACTGGCATGTTGGACAGATCATTCCTGGTAACGGTATCATCATCGTAATATCCACGCATAAGTGTTGACATATTTACTACTCTTTATAACTAGGTTATACTGTTGCTGCTTGTTCTGCAAGATAATCAGGAATTAAGTCGAGTATTTCTTGCTGCAATCTAGGAAAAGCATCTTCTACTTTCATGTGTTCATAAATACTAGTATTAAATTCGGTAAGTTCTTTAGTACCAGACATTACTCTGATTCTAGCTATTTCCACTGTTCTAGAAGTTGTGTAATACCAGAAGTCCACAACTGCTTCCAGGTCGCCATAGAAGTATATATTGGTATTGATAGGATCAGTAGTCTCAACTTCAGAATAGGTTATATATACTCCTTCTTTAACGTTACCCAATGGATCAAAGTCTACAAGTGAAGTAATACCAGTTAATACGTTATTCATTGAATACCTCGTCTTGACATTTTTGACACATGCCGCTAATGGTGTATTCTTTCTGACTAAGATTACCCCTGAATTCTATAGCAGGTCTTTTACATACTACACATATGCCCTGCTTTAATGCTCCTGAAGTGGTAGTACCGAAAGCACGTTTGGTTAAGCCATCTATTAGTGCTTGCATATGTGGAGATTTATCTTTAAAAGGCATATGTTATTCCTCGCGGCTAAGGTCTATCATCATTCTCAGTTACATACATTACATACTCAGGACTATTAAGTCCAAAGGATTCAGTTTGGTTAAAGATATATATCTTTCCTCCAGGTTTTACCTTAGCTAGTTGTTCAAAGAAATGTTCTGATAAGGGACCCTCTAACATAAGGTTGCCTTTCTTATCTATCTTTTTCCACAATCCAGTTATTCTAATCACTTAAAATTCCTCTGCTTCTTTTCTGGTCATAAAGAAATGTATACCATGACTACATTCTATACGTATATCGTCACAAAATTTATCTGGTATTGCGTATTCCTCTACTTTGTATAGGAAAGCAGTGTTATACCACCCGTATGCCTGTTGTTTACCATTAGATAATGAAAGTACTTTGGCTTTAGATGCTCTGCATTTTCTTCCTATAAGGGAAGATATACGTTTAGCAGAGGCCGGAATAAATATCTCTGCTATTATATCTGCTTTCAGTTTTTTAAATGCGATAAATCCTCCTTTTTCTGGGCATATTTGGTAGTCAGGCAGGTCAGCCCCTTGCAGGTCAGCCCCTCGCAGGTCAGCCCCTCGCAGGTTAGCCCATCGCAGGTCAGCCCCTCGCAGGTCAGCCCCTTGCAGGTCAGCCTCTCGCAGGTCAGCCTCTTGCAGGTCAGCCCCTTGCAGGTCAGCCCCTCGCAGGTTAGCCCCTTGCAGGTCAGCCCATCGCAGGTCAGCCCCTCGCAGGTAAGCCTCTTGCAGGTCAGCCAGTGGCCTAATTGTATACCTATTAATTTCCACTATTTAAATCCTCGGTTATCTCGCCATTCATATTGATATTCAGGGAATAATATAGGAACTTCTGTTCCGTATAACTCAGTTATATTCCATGTTTCCTCCTGTATAGTAGGGTACATAAGTAAGCAGCATAATATAAATAGTCTCATGTTGTACTTTCCTCCTTTATTTGTTGTGCTGCTTCTTTAGCTACACATACTTGAGTACAAAGAGACCAGGGATATGTTTTAGGGTCCTTCCAATCTTGAGCCTTACGCAATAAATCTCTATCAATAATGTCTTTAATAAGGACAAGCAAATCCCATCTTGCAAGTGGTATATTATTAAAGTGCTTGTCAGTAGAAGAAACAATTCTATCTTTTCCTATTACCCAGGCTATATAGTCTTTGACTTCTTGATTTACAAACTGGCCGTAGTACTCTCTATGTGTACACTTTTTGGTCATATAATCTTTCCTAGTATACATACCAATTACTCCCATATATAGGCTATTGCACCAGGTTGTTCAGTCCAGCCGAACTGGTCATACCACAAAGAACTAGGCTGACCATACTTATCCCAAATAGATTCATATACACTGATAGTCCAATCCTCCTTTAGTCTAGGGCCAAGATGTTTATACAACTTAAAGGTATGGTCACATATACCCTTGAGTAATAGTTGGGACCTATGACTAGCGTGAAACTCAGGGTTACCCACAAGATCCGGTACACCAGTGTTAGGCGTTGAATCAGCTATGTCATTGAAATACTTAACCCATTTGGGATACTTATAACCACGGTTATACCACAGTTCTTCCAGCCCATGCAGGGCATACAAAGCTAGTGCATGTTTATAATTCTTCCATATTTTAGCAGCAGGATGGTATCTCCAGCCTCCGGTATATAAAGTCTTACACTCTCTATATATCTGATTGCGCAGTCGTTGCGTGTCTAAGTCCTTAATTGAGGCAAGAGACTCGTATGTCATAAACATTTGCATATTACAATCTCCTAGTATCAGGTGTTTCTAACCAGAGTATATCATAACCCTGGTACTCTATACATTGGATAAAGAACAGCAATTCATTTAGGTTAGGGAACCTCTCTATCCATATCTTGTGGTTCTTTATGAACCTAAGTTTGTACTTGTTCATATATCACCTATTTAATTCTAGGAACGTTCAAATCTCCAGTTCGGAGTATAACTACTCCCTCATCTTTGTGGAAAGTGTATTCTATATCATCTATATTGAAATAATCTCCTCCTACATCCACAAGTATTTCTACCTCATCCATAAATGGAACTAAGAAAGATACAATGTCTTGCTTATCTGCCATAGTATAACCTCAGTTATAAAAGGCTGCGCGTGCAGTTAATTGGGATATGGGAGTTCTCTTGAGTTTATGGTACATCTGAGCAAACTCATTATATCCTGCCTGTCCCCCTATCTTGTTTCTATAAGCTTTACCAAGGCATCCTTTCATCACATTAGCATTGATATGGGTAATACCTCTTTGCCATATAATTTCAGCAAGTTCCCATTTAGCCTGGTCTAGTATGTCTTCATAGATGCTGTTCATTTACTTGACTCCTCATACCTAAGTAAAATACTACGGATAATATCTCCCCATTGTTCTGAAAAATGTTCTGCATTTGAGTCTAGTATTTTAATTTTATTTTTAGACATACTCATCCATTGTTTTATGGTATAAGTATGACATCCTATACTAACGTATTTATTGTGTATTACTACATTCCAGGGGCAAAACTGTAGGGTAATTATTTCTTTACTATTTCCTATGCAGTTTTTTAGGTCGGTCCTTTGCAGGTTAGCTCCTCGCAGGTTAGCCTCTTGCAGGTCAGCCCATTGCAGGTCAGCCTCTTGCAGGTCAGCCCATCGCAGGTTAGCCCATCGCAGGTTAGCCCCTCGCAGGTTAGCCCATCGCAGGTCAGCCCCTCGCAGGTTAGCCCATCGCAGGTCAGCCCCTCGCAGGTCAGCCCCTCGCAGGTCAGCCCGTGGCTTAATTACATACCCATTTATAACCATAGTTATACTCCTTTAGGTTTTATTGTATAGTTGGCGTAATAATCTATTAAATAGTTTAGGATATCCTCCGCGTCTGAGATTACCATTATATTGTATTTCATTCTTGCCAATATGGTTTCATCATCTAAATCGGTTATCTGTTCTAATAATGTAAAAGCAGCTCGAAGAGTGCCTAGTTGATCGGTATTCAAGCTAGTAGATGTTAGCTCTAGCATATGTGTTTTACTGTTGTAAGGCACAATTAACTCCTTAGCCTATACTTAGGCGCGACGGTCTATCATCAATCAGATTGAAAAGAAAGGGCACAATCCCTGTGCCCGGATATCTATAACCAAGTTATACTGCTTACTTGGTAGCAATGCTAGGCTTTCCTTTGCCTTGGTATACTGCAATTGCATCCCCTTGGGTAGTAACGGCTTTCACTACGTCGGCAAGGCCGTACTTTTTGATAAGTGCAGCTACCTCAATAGCCAGTTCTTCCCTGGTATCCTGCGGATCGAGCTGTTCCCGCTCATTAATCGCAGTAGGTTCAGACTCTACAGGTACAGTACTGCTAGGCTTGTCGGCCTTGGGTACTCTGGTAGTAGGTTCCTCAAGTACAAAATGGGGATTGGTTTTTCCCCCTCGTTTCTTGAGAGTCCACGACTTTTCGGAGTACTTATAGATCTTAGCTCGCAGTGCCTTGATCTGATCTCCTGACCAATCTTGCGTATCATGCGCCAGTCTGGTAGCTGCATCGGCAAGCATTGTATGTCCGATGTCATACGCCAAGCAAGCAACGATCACAGTCTTTTCATTCTCGGCACGTATAGCACCATCCACCAGGAATTCATAGACTACATCGGCATTGATAACGTCGTTGTCGCTATTGGCTAGTACTTCAGCATTGTCCATATCTTCAGCGATAGCAGGACGAAAATCAGACTTATACTCGGATACCAGTTCAGTGATTTTATCAGGCATGTTGTTTCTCCAGTTGTTCGCTACGTTAGTGCAGCATGAGTAAAGATAGCAGCTATTTTCACAGTGTCAAGTGTATAGCTGAGTTATAACTGCCGCCGATCAATGAAGATCGAACAAACATAAGTCTAGACCATGGATCAGGATCTGTCAAGGGCCTTATAAATCAATAACTTAGAGGTTAGTAAGTACTCACATGTTACGTTTCGTAACACTTATCCTGGTATCTATATAGTGTCAATAGGTTAGTGTGAGTGAGACACTATGGGATATTGTATTCCATACACTAAGGTCATTTTCAAGGGTCCGTCAATAAATTGACAGCGTCAAAAATTTGACACTCTGTCCCCGTTCATTATAACTGGTTATAACCGTCAATTATTTGACACCGGGCCCAGGACCGCGAAAGGGGGGTTGGGGGGTCGTCTTTTTGCATGCAATGCAGCTTAATATTTTCTCATAGAAATTATGGACTTACCTATATTAGTTAATCTAGATACTCGAAACCTGAATAATTTTTAGAAAAGCGGATAATACTATATTAAGGGGTGATGTATTTGTTAATATCCCTGAGTATGCCCTAGCAGTACGAAGGGTCCTAGAGGATCATAGTATGCCCTATATGACTAATGGTAAAAGGGATTATAAAAAAGAGTATAAGAAGTACCATTCTAAACCTTCTGTAAAGAAAAGAAGAGCTATGAATAATAAAGCTAACAGAAAGAAAGGTACTTATGGTAATCAAGATGGTAGGGACGTAGCACATAAAGATAATAATGTTAAGAATAACTCTAAAGGTAATCTAGTACTAAGATCTCCTAGTCAAAATCGTAGTGTACCTCGTACTAAACGAGGAGGTAGAAGAAAATGATTAATGATCCTAGCTTTGAATTCCTAAGAACCTGGGCAAATGAAGAACTTAAAATAGCTAAATACCTTAGAGAAAAGGATGCCCCTAAACCGGCAGATACCGTACTAAATCCTGTTCCCATATATAAAAATTACTATGAACTCCTAGAGGATCAAAAGGAATGACTGTACTATCCTTACTAACCATTGAAGCTGCCTACAATTCAGCCAATGCCTTAAACGACAACTTTGGGGACATACAGGATGCAGTTAATAATATTACTACCGCTAGCACTCATGTATACAATGATTCAGGTTCAGCTCTGGCAATTGGAGATGCCGTCTACGTAACAGGGTATGACACCACAGAAGAGAAGCCCACAGTAGACCTAGCTGACGCAGATGGTACTGCAACCATGCCTTGTATAGGTATAGTAGCTTCCGCTATGAATGACTCAGAATCAGGATATGTAACTTCCTATGGTCTAGTATCAGGATTTGATACTTCTAGTTGGACAGCAGGAGATTGTTTGTGGTTGGATACCACAGCAGGGGATTTAACCAGCACTAAACCCGTTGCTGGTTATAAGCAGTATATGGGTACTGTTGTGTATTCACATGCCACAGCAGGCATCATATGGGTACAACCTTCAATTACTGATGTTGACACCGAGTGTTAAGGAGTTAAATTATTATGGCATTTTCAGACCTATTCCTTGAATATCCTAACCGCAATAAAGAACTTCGCATGATTGCTAAGAAAGCCTACGAATTCGGTAGAAACGTTGCGGCGGAACCGACTGCTAACCTATCCATGGGCATCCTGGACCATACCATTAATAGACAGAAAGAATATGTAACCAGAACCAGAGAACTGGTAGAAGCACTTGCTGCTAAACCCATTCCTGATGCGGTACTAACTCATCCTGTAGATTATCCTATCGACCTTACCGAGCTGTATCCTACCTATAAATCAGCCTTGGGCGGAGGCGATAGGCCCCTAAATGAAGACTCTCAACTACTGATGGAAGCCTGGATGGAACTAGCTGTTACTGTATCCCGTAGTCAGTCTGCCAGTGTGGGTGGTGGAATGATTACCCATGATAAAAAGCGAGTTGTAGAACAACTTGATGTTTTAGATAAGTATCTTATTGAGATGGAAAAACGGCCCATATTGGATGTTCCTGAAACTGCCGAGCCTGGGGCTCCCTTGGAAGTTTAGTTCATATGGAGATTATAACTCTGGTTATACAATGGTTGCCTATTATAGTAACAGCAGCATCTGCTATAGCGGCAACTACGCCTACTCCTAGGGATGACCAAATAGTAGGTAAACTGTATAAAATAGTTGATCTATTAGCAATTAATGTAGGTAAAGCTAAGGAGAAATAAATGGAACAACAGAAGTTTAGGGCAACCATTACTATAGAATTTGAAGATCTTGTAAGGGAAGGCGGTAAAGATAGAGGTAATAGAGCAGTATTGGTTAATAACGAAGTGTCTGCCCAAGGACGGCAACTTATGGAAGCCTCTCTTATGGATACCCTTAAAGGTTGGGGCGATAATTATCTGGAAAGAAAAAAGCCTGGAGAACAATCCGAAAAGCCAAAGGCCAGACCGGGGAGATAATAGAAATACCTACTGAAACAGCTATATACATCTTTGATCCTGGTAACAGTTTTGAAAATGAAGATGAGTTTGAAGGCATCATGCAGGTCCAATATATAGGCACTAAGGAAGTCTATATAAGAGGATTTAAAAATATCAAAGGTAAATTCAGTAGAAGGAATTGGAAGGACATAGTAAGATATTATAAAGACAAAGGAATGAAAGTTAGGTATAGGCACAAGAAAAAGGATCGTATAGTTTGAAGCAACCATCAGAAATAGCTAAGAAGATTAGGAAGGATAACCTAGGTAGAAACCTATTCATCCATGCCTTATTTGTAGAAAAAAAGAATATGACTCAACGGGCTGATGGAGCTGGCCCCTATTACTCTCTGCATGACCAGGAATGGAAAGGATATCCATCCATGAGAGAAATGTACCTGTCCTGCAATGATATTACCGAATATGAACAAGCCATCTATTTGCTTGGTTCCTGGGATCATTGGCAGGCATTGGTTAAGTCTAATACATTAGCTCCTTATTTACCTAAATGGAGGGAGGAACTGGAAGCCAAGGTACGTAGTCAAGCTATTAAGAAACTTATGGATTCAGACCGTACCGATGCGGCCAAATGGATAGCTGAAAGGAAGTGGGATATCAAGCGTGGTAGACCAACAAATGCGGAGATAGAAAAAGAAAGACGTATACAAGCTAATATAAAATCTGATATAGATGAAATGTATGACGCAGCTCACCAAGAAACAGAAACTCGACTCAATTAGAGAAAAATGTGAAGCTGATCTGCTTGCTTACATAAGAACTGTAAGTCCTCAGTTATTGTTAGGGTCGATACATGAGGATTTGATTTCGTGGTGGACACGGCAGGACGCAAAAGCCAATCAGTTAGTTCTACTGCCTAGGGGCCACTTAAAATCAAGACTAATCGCCCTTAGAACCTGCTGGATGCTAACTAAACATCCTGAATTGCAGTTTCTGTACGTGTCTGCCACGTCCAATCTTGCTGAAAAGCAATTAGGACTCATTAAAAACATACTGGAGTCTAAACGGCACCAGGATCTTTGGCCGGACTTAATCAATCCTGACGAAGGAAAAAGAAGTCGATGGTCAATGACAGAAATAGAAGTAGATCACCCTATAAGGAAGGCAGAAGGGGTTAGAGATCCTTCTATAATGGCTGCGGGGTTAACTACCAACGTCACTGGTTTTCATGCTGATATAGTTGTATTGGATGATATAGTAGTACCTGCTAATGCCTATACAGAAGAAGGAAGAACCAAGGTAGCTAACCTGTATTCCCAACTATCCTCTATTGAAAACCCTGGTGAGGAGCAATGGGTAGTAGGAACTAGGTATCATCCTAAAGATATCTATTCAGTTATGCTGGCCATGGAAGAAGATGTCTATGACGAAGAAGAGAATTTTATAGGCGAAAGACCTGTCTATGAGATTCTCCAGAAAGTAGTAGAAACAGATGGCGAGTTCCTGTGGCCCAGGCAGCGCCGTAAGGATGGTAAGTATTTCGGATTTAATGCAGAAGTACTAGCCAGAAAAAGAGCTAAGTACGTAGACAAAACACAATACTTTGCTCAGTATTATAACGATCCCAATGATCCTGAAAACTCTAGGGTAGACCGCGCTAATTTTCAGTATTATGAAAGGAAATTTATACAGCAGGAAAACGGACATTGGTATTATAAAGATAGGAAGTTAAATATAGCAGCCGCCATAGACTTTGCGTTTACAACAGGAATAAAGTCTGACTGGACTGCCATTGTAGTAGCAGGGATAGATAGTGATGGGTTTGTGTATGTCCTGGATATAGACCGATTCAAGACTTCTAAAATATCCACCTATTATAAGCACTTGTTTGACCTGCATCATAAATGGGATTTTAGAAAACTTAGAGCAGAGACATCGGTGGGCCAAGGTCCTATTGTTAGGGATCTAATGGATAATTACATACGGCCAGAAGGACTGGCCCTATCCATTGATGAATTTAAGCCCAACAGGCATGAAGGCAGAAAAGAAGAACGCATAGCAGCTACTTTGATACCTAAGTACGATAATAAATCTATTTGGCACTATAGGGGCGGTAATTGTCAGACATTAGAAGAACAAATAGTAGCTTCTAAACCAGATCATGACGATATTGCTGATGCCTTAACTGCCGTACAGGATATACTAAAAGCTCCTCCTAGAAGAATGATGAGACGAACAAACGATAACGTAGTTTACGACAGTAGATTTGGCGGGGTAGCCTATCGTGCCTAATGTAGCAGAGTTTGAGTGGGTTGGAGAACGGGATACATTAGCTGAGTATGTAGCTAATTTTTGGGATGAAAAAAATGATGCCCGTAACGAGTGGAAGGAGCTACAGAAAGAACGTAGAAACTATATCTTTGCTACGGACACTAAGACTACTACTAACTCTAAATTACCCTGGAAAAATAATACTACTGTCCCTAAATTATGTCAGATAAGGGATAACCTTCACGCCAATTATATGGCACAATTGTTTCCCCACAGTGAGTGGTTACAATGGGAAGCGGGGGATGAGGAATCAGCATCTGAAAAAGTAGCGCATGTAGTAGAGGGCTACATGAGAGCTAAACTAATAGAACAGGATTTTGAAACGGTTGCTTCTCAGTTAGTGTTCGATTTTATTGATGGTAATGTAATTTCAGATGTTGTATGGGAAGCAAACTATAAAGAACTAGAAGAAGAAAATACTACTGTAGCTAATTATGTAGGTCCTAGAGCTGTTAGGGTGCCTCCTATGGATCATGTATTTGATCCTACCGTACAGCACTATAGGGATGCCCCTAAAGTTACTCGTTACTTAAAAACACGAGGCCAGGTGCGTAAAGATGCTAAGACTAAGCCTGATTTGAAATACGATGAAGCTATAGTAGAAAAGGCACTGACAAATAGGGGCCGAGTTCAGTCCCTATCAACAGATGATATTCCTAAAAACGAAGCATTTCAAGTAGATGGGTTTGGTTCTTTACTGGAATATTTTAAAGGAGATATAGTAGAAATACTAGAATTCGAAGGGGACTATTACGACAAACATAGTGACGAATTAATGACAGATAGAATAGTTACTGTTATTGATCGTTCTTACGTGGTTAGAAACATACAAAACCCTTCTTATCTTGGGGAGTCTTCTAAAACCCATGCTGGGTGGAGATTGCGTCCTGACAATCTTTGGGCTATGGGACCCCTGGATAATTTAGTGGGAATGCAGTATAGAATAGACCATATAGAGAATGCCAAAGCAGACGCAGTAGATCAGTATATTCATCCTCCTAAAAAAGTACGAGGTTATGTAGAAGAATTTTCTGATATGCCTGGAGAACGCATTCATGTAGGAGATGATGGCGACGTAGAATTTATGCGTCCTCCTTTGGATCAGATACTGGCATATGATCAGGAAATGCTGCACTATATGAATCTTATGGAAGAGATGGCAGGCGCTCCTAGAGAGGCTATGGGCATTAGGAGTCCGGGGGAGAAAACAGCCTACGAGATTCAGTCCCTAGAAAATTCAGCAGGTAGAATCTTTCAAAATAAGATAAAATACTTTGAGTCCACAGTTCTTGAACCTACCATCAATAAGATGTTTGAAATGGCTAGGAGGAAGCTTAATACAGAGGATGTTGTTAGAGTATTGAATGATGATTTTAAAGTAGTTGAGTTTCTTAAAGTTAAGAAGGAAGACTTAGCAGTTAAGGGCAAGTTTAGACCTATAGGGGCTAGGCATTTTGCAGAGCAAGCTAAGACACTACAAGAAATAACTGGATTTATGAATTCTAGTCTTGGACAAGATCCCACGGTGAAAGTTCATATTTCAGGAAAATCTATTGCACGAATGGTGCCTAAGCTTTTAAATGTAGAAAAATACGATATTTATAAACCTAATGTAGCAATATTTGAAACGGCAGAAACACAACGCCTTACTAATGCTGCACAAGAAGGCGTAGATGTTGATGCTATAACACCAACTGAAGAGGAGATACCTGTTGACCAAACAGCTATCGCTTGAATTATTAGCCCTAGTACCAAAAGATGAGCAAGAGGAATTTAAACAAAAATATGCGTCCGCAAGAAGGTTTCTAGACGTACTAAAGGGTCTAATAGAGAGAAAGGAGTATGAAAAGAGAATAAGTAGGGTCGAAGATTACGACAAAGCATCTTGGCCTTACTACGCCGCAGATAAAAATGGATATTTACGGGCACTTGAAGAAATTAAACAGCTACTCTGACCGGAGGGCATTATGTCAGAAGATATTTTCGCCGGGACCACTGGTGAGCAAACTGGTAATGAGGGATCGACTTCTAATAAAGAAAATGAATCATTATTTTCTGTAGGAGAACGTGAGTACACTATCGAATCAGCAAAAACTAAGATTGAACATGCAGATGAGCATATCAAGACACTTGAGAAAGAAAATGCTGATCTTCGCAATACGTCTGGTAAGATAGATGAAGTACTGGATGCGCTGAAACCATCGAATGATACTAATAAAGACCAGCAGACCAAACCTGGCTTATCTCAGGATGATGTGCTTTCACTTATTGAACAAAATGATGCGGCTAAAGTAGCAAAAGATAACCGCATTGAAGTAGGTCGGTTGATGACTGAAAGGTTTGGGGATAAGGTGCAAGATAAAATAACGGAAATTGGCAATCAATTAAATTTGGGTGCTAAAACCTTACAAAGTCTTGCTGAAAAATCTCCTAAAGCTTTTATGGCTTTGTTTCCAGAAAGTAATGCTGGACAGAATGAGTCTTCGTCATCGACCGGTACAATTAATAGTGAAGCCGTAAATATGGCTACTCCTGATGAAGGCACCTATGCGTATTATGAAAAAATACGTAAGGACAATCCAAAATTGTATAACAAAGCAGCTACACAGAAGCGAATGTTACAGGATGCAGAACGCCTAGGTCCAGATGCCTTTTTTGGGAGGAAATAATGTAAGGAGATAAATCATGGCGTGGACAACTGGCGCTTCTGAACATCTGATTAGGTCAGAGGTATGGAGTACTCAGCTTAAAGAAGTACTCGAAGATGATTTGCAGGCACAAGGTTACGTAGACTGGATGGAGGAGTTCCCCGATGGGGACCAGTTTAATATTCCTTCTGTTGGTCAAGCAACTGTTAGGGATTATGTCGAAGATACTAACGTTGTATACGATAAGATGGATACTGGTGAATTTACGTTCACCATCGCTGAATACATCTCTTCGGCTACCTACATTACTGATAAGAACAAACAAGATATGTTCTATATGAACAAGTTGGTGTCTAAGTTTGTTCCTTCACAGAGACGTGCTATTAATGAGCATGTTGAAACTACCATCTTTTCCAGAGCTAATTCTGGTCAAACTGCTACTGATACTAATACCATTAATGGTGCTTATCATCGTTTTGTAGCAAATAAAGGCGGTGCTAATGATCAAATTCAGTTGCTTGATTATGCTAAAGCTAAGTATTCTCTTACCAAGGCTAATGTTCCGCTGACTAATTTGGTGGCTATTGTCGATCCTTCTGCTGCTTTCTATGCGGAGACGTTGACTAACGTTGTTAATGTTAGTAACAATCCACAGTGGGAGGGCATCGTAGCCTCCGGTATTACGACTGGTATGCGGTTCATCAAGAACATCTATGGATTTGATGTTTATGAGTCCAACTATCTGGCGGATATTGCTTCAGAGCAGGTAGACAGCGATACTATTACTAACGGTAAGGCTTGCTTGTTCTTCTCCGCTGCGCAAGATGTTCTTCCCCTTGTTGGTGCGTGGAGACAGCCGCCTAGGGTCGAGTCCGAGCGTAACAAAGACAAACAGCGTGATGAGTATGTGACTACCGCTAGGTATGATGCCAAGCTGTATCGTCCTGAGAATATGGTCATTGTGTTGAATGATCCTTCTGGCGTATTCGCGTAAGGGGTGATCTATGGCAAATCCAAGTAAAGAAGATGGAATCTGGTCAGACTCCAAAGGTAATCCTATTGGTGGGGATCAGCAGAGCAATGTACCAACATACGATATTACCTGGACTGCTAATGAGCCTACCGCAGGATCTACCATTACTATTGCCGATGGGGATGTTCCCACGGTGGCAGAACTAGGACAGGTAACTGCGGATCTTACAGCTAAACTTAATTTAATTTTGGCTACCCTAGAGGCTCATGGTCTTCAGGCGGATAGTTAACGGGAGGATATATTAAATGGCAACTTATTGGACTAACGATGATGGTTTGAGGGTACGGTTTGGTACTCTTCCTTCGCAGCAACCTCCTGGGGTTGTGAATGCTGGAGGTGTTGAAAAAGAAATTCGTCTTGAAATTACTGGTACAGAGCTTTCAACTTCTGTACTGGATCAAGACATTATGCACGGTCCTGTTATTCCTAGCGGTGCAGTTATTAGTCAGGCGACTCTGTACGTAACGACTGCTTTTACTAGTGCTGGTGCGCCTACGCTTACTATCGGTACTTATAAAGTATCTGATGATACAGCGCTGGATGCTGATGGTATTGACGCGACGATTGCTCTTACTGATATTGATGCTGATGGTGATTGGTTTGAGTGTGATGGTGCGCAAGTAGCTACTCCTAGCCCGATTACGGCGGATTGTTATCTTGCAGCTATTTATGCTACTGCTGTTTATACAGCGGGACAGGCTACTCTTGTCGTTAGATATGTAGAAGCTAACTAAGTAATAAAGGGGGGCTACATGCCCCCCGTTAGGATTTATTTATGGCAAATATTGAGCACTCAGTACTAACAGGCAGCGATCTTCACGAGCCTAAAGGAGTATCTTCTGCTGCTGATAACTCTGTTGCTAGAGCAGTATCTGGAGCTATAAGTTGGGGTAAAATAGATGATCCCGATTATATAGATGATGATACATTGGATATTGATACTATTGATGAAACCAGTATCAAAGGGTTAAATACTCTCTATCTAACTACAAATATAGAAGACCTAAGTTCTGCTGCTAGTTATTGGGTTGTTGTTCCTGTTGCTGGTAATATTACTGCTGCGTGGTCAGTTATTGATGGTGCTATAGATAATGATGATACTACCATTACTCTAGAACGTAGTGGAGTTGCCATGACAGATGGCGTTATAACTATTACCCAGGCAGGGAGTGCCGCTGGAGATGTAGATACTTGTGCTCCTAGTGCTAATAATGATATGACCGCTGCTTTACCCTTAGAACTTGTAGTTGCACCAGGAACTTCTACTAATACTACCAAATGTACTGTTACTATTAAATTAGCGGTGACTTGATATGCCTCAAATGACTCTTCTTGAGATGGTAACTGATATTTTAAATGATATGGATTCAGATCCTGTAAATAGTATTTCTGATACTATAGAGGCAGAACAAGTAGCACAAACAATAAAAACTACTTACTATGAATTAATAGAGGGCAAAGAGTGGGGTAGACAAAGAAAGCTGTTGACCTTAACAGAAACAAGTGTCAGTACCCCTACTGTATTTACCATTCCAGCTACAGTAACTAACTTGGTTGATCCTATTAAATACAAAGATGAAAATGAAAACTGGAATAACATTTATCGCAGGGATTGGGATGAGTTTTTAGATATTTTGTTGGGCTATAAATCTACGGATAGTGATGTAACAGTACAGACTTTACCTAATTCTGATCTTACTGTTTATGTAAGAAATAACATTCAACCCTCTTGGTGGACATCCTACGATGACAATTCGATTATAATGGATTCCTATAAGAGTACAGTTGATACCTATTTGAAAGCATCTAAGCTTATTGTATACGGGGAAGTAACGGCTAGTTGGTCAGCCCAGGATACTTTTGTACCTATCTTTCCTGATAATATGTTTTCGTACTTACTAGCTGAGTCTAAGAAAAGATGCTTTCAAAATCTAAAGCAGATGGCGTCGCCAACTGTTAATGAGCAAGCAAGAAGAGGACAAATACGTAGTCAAACGACTAAGGCATGGAAACAGAACGGATATCCAGAACGACCTAATTTTGGGAGATAAATAATATGAGTGATAAAGAAATTGTTGCACAGACCATGGGCGGCAAAGATATTATAGTGGAGCATGACAGATTGCGTCCCGGATTGTATAAAATTATGTTTTATCCTGGAGGAGAACTACCAAAGGAACTGCAGGGTCACTGGACATCTAAAAGTAAGGCTGGAGATGCTATTAAATTGTATTTGGCTAGGATGCATCGGGAAGATGAAGAACGTAAAACAAAAACTGAAGAAAAAAGGGCTAAGCAGGAAGCACTAGATTTAGCGCGTAAACTAGAAGAAGAGGAAAAGGTAGGGCCGGAAGATGTTATGGAATTTAATCCTAAACCCCAAAGGGGAAAACCTGAAAAGGTAACTAATGGCTAAAGATGTAGCTATTGAAACTGCCTTTTCTTTTGTTGGCGGTTTAAATACTGAGGCTTCCGCTTTAAATTATCCTACCAACGCTTCTCTTGATGAGTCTAATTTTGATTTACAGAGAAATGGCACAAGAGAGAAGCGTCTTGGTATGGATAAACGTTCCACAGATACTTATTCTTCTGCTATTTATAATTCCCCCAATTCAATTGCTATCCAGTCCTATCTTTGGGAAAATATTGGTGCTGGTGCAGAAGATGTTATTCATGTAATCCAGATAGGACGTTTTTTGTATTTCTATACTAGAAGTATAATTTCTAGTACCATCATTTCTGCTGCGGGTCCTACCGCTACTATAGACTTGTCTACTTATTCTGTTGCTTCTGATGTAGAATTATACAAGGTCCAGTTTACAGAAGGTAAGGGCTATTTAATTGTAGCAGGCAGAGTTATTGATCCTTTCTATCTTACCTACGATCTAGATAATAGGGGTGTATTTGATGCCCCTCCCTTTATATCAGAAACTTCTACAGTAACTTTAAATGCTGATGAAGCTGCTAAGTCTGGTGCTGGCCCTAATATAGTTTATGATTCTATTGGAGAACAAGTCGCTGTAGGAATGCAGGAAGATGCATTTGGAGGAACTAACTATTTATATGTATATGATGAGGTAGCCGGTACGGTAGCTACAACTAATATTCCTACTAGTTCTGGTACTGGAGGCCCCCAAGCTCTGATGTTTTGGTCTACAGGAGATAGTGGATCTACTAATAATAGATTCTTGTACTTAACAAATACAAAAATGAGTCTGTTTGATACTGCTACATGGGGACAGAATGATTACTTTATCTCTAATACTACAGGCTATAAAGCCTTTAGAGAGACAAATGGTTTTGTAGTATTTACAAATACTGCTGGTACAGATCACATGGAAGCCTGGGCAAAAGCGGCTAGTTGGACTTCTTCTGTTGTTCAGTCTGTTCCTGTTGGATATACCCACGAAGATATGATCTGCGATTTTGAAGGCAGAGACTATGTATTAGCTATTGCTAAGAAAACTGCTACTGGAGATCTGGCGGCGTATAAACTTACTCCTAGTGCGTTAGGCGGAACAATTAACAATACAGCAGATTGGACTGGCATAACTTTTAACGATATTTCTGCCTTTGTACACGATTCTACCGATGATGTATGTTGGGCTTTAACTACGTTGTCAGGTACTGATTCTTTAATAAAATGTCAGCCGGATGGTACATATATTTCTACTAGAAGCCTAGGAACTGCGGTAGGGTTTAGTACTGTTAACGCCAATAAAGGCGATAACATGATATATGATGAAAATACTCATTCATTATATATCTCTTATAATAGTGATATCTATTGTTATGATATAGCTGCTGATAATTATTATAGATTATTTGTAGGTATCGCTTCTCAAGGTACTCTAGCTTTTAGTAATAAGTACGGTAAATTTTATGAAGGTTTAATAAATTATAACGGCGCTCAAGCTCTAATCATTAATTGTGTTGACACAGAACAGCCTGTTATTGGAAATAAAATTACTATAAATATAAGGGATTTTGAAGGTGTAGAAGACGGACTAAATAATGATACTCGACCTGGATCGCTTACCGCAGAACATGAATATAACCTAAGAAATCAGGGGTGGGTGTATAGTATAGATTGTGTTGAAAATCCAGGGGATGAGGGAGATGAAGATACAGCAAATAATGCAGATCCAGTAGCTTTTACTAGGAGTGATGTAGGAGTATACCCCTCAAATGCAGATCAAATACAGTTAGGCAAGGCTGCTAATGTAGTAAGAGCAAAGCGTATTAATTATTATTCTGGCAGAGAGCTTGTAAAAAATATCGTAGGTAATACCCAAGCACCTCGTGGCCGTTTTATATATAATGCCTTTAACATGACCCGTAGTAACGGGAAAACTACATTAACATCTTTAGGTGCTAGTGCTGATAAATCTACCAGTGAGCGCCCATCGGCGGTAGCGTTTTATGCTGGAAGAGTATTCTATTCTGGAGTTAATGACGAAGAATACAATGATAAGGTTTATTTTTCTCAGGTACTAGAAAATGTAGATTTCATAGGTAAGTGCTATCAGGATGCTGATCCTACTTCAGAAACTATTTCTGATCTTGTGGACACAGATGGTGGTGTACTAAAGATAGCTGAAATACGTAATATAGTACTATTAAAAGTAGTTGAAGATTCCTTAATTGTTGGTGCAAGTAATGGAGTATGGCAGGTCAAGGGAGCAGGCGGAGCAGGATTTAAAGCAACAGATAACCAAGTTATAAAAATCTCGAATAATGGTTTACGCACCCCCTATTCGGCAGTTGATGCGGAAGGCACCTTTCTTTATTGGTCTGATGGAGGTATCTATGCAATAGTCCCTGATCCCCAAACAGGAACACTAAGAGCAGAAAATATCACTACTAATACTATACAGACCTATTATAATGATATTCCTGCTGAAGGCAGGGAATTAGCTGTAGGACATTATGATAATCAAAATAAAAAGGTAATATGGATCTACAAGGACAGTGCAGCTACCTATACGGAACTAAGTAAAATATTATTTTATGATCCTGTACTAAGGGCATTCTATCCTTACGAAGTAGAATCAGGCACTAACATTCCTAGATTGTTAGATATTGATGATTACATCATAGGACAAAACACAGCAGCAACATATAATGTAATAACTGGTGGTGGGGACACTGTTACAGCAGATTCTGGAACTAATGATGTAGTTATAACTACTCCAGGTCTTGCTAAAGACATTGAAAGGTCTGTTCATTACCTTTCTGTTTGGTATGATTCGGATACTTCTGAATGGAAATATACCTATTCAGATTTTACGGATACTGATTTTAAGGATTGGGCTGATACAGGAACTGATTATTTTTATGATGCTTATGTAGAAACAGGCTACAAAGTTAATAATGATGCTGTTAGAAGTAAGCAGACTCCTTATATAGGAGTTATTTGTGAGAGAACCGAAACTAACTGGTCTTTTGCAGACGATGGAGAAGAATATATAGGACCTTCTAGTTGTAAGATGTCTGCATATTGGGATTTCTATGAAAATACTGCTTCTAATAAATGGAGCGATCCCTATCAAGTATACAGGCTTAAAAGATATGTAGCTCCTGTAGATGACTCTACAACTTTTACTAATTTATATCCAGATATAGTAGTTACTAAAAATAAAGTACGTGGTCGAGGCAAAGCACTTAGACTTAGATTTGAAGGTGAAGATGGTAAAAATCTGAAGCTTTTAGGCTGGCAAATATTCTGGTCTGGAAATACTAACCCGTAGGTACATGGTATGTTTCGTATATGGAAAAAGTTTGGCGTTAGAAATATTAGTTCATTAGCTTCGCCAACAGAAGTTTCTATTAAAGGCTTTGTTGCTCTTGCTGCGGGATTGGCAGTTTCCGCTATAGGAGCCGGTATTGGTCTTGTTCAAGAAGCCAGGGCCGCTAAAGAAGCAGAAAGAGCTGCGGAATTTGAAAATGCCAGAGCTGAAGTAGAAAATAGGCAACGACGTATTCAACAGATTAGGCAAGGTAGGATACAGAGAGCACAGGTTGTTCAGGCAGGTGAAACACAAGGTGTTGCGGGTTCTACGGGTGTTATGGGGGGCGCTGCCAGCATACAATCACAATTAGCTACTAATGTAGCAGCATTTGGTCAGCAGCAGGCTGCTGGTGAAGGAGCAGCTAGATCTGTTAGTAGAGCACGACGTGCCACAGAAAGAGCAGGTGTCGCACAGGCAGTAGGTGGAGCAGGACAGGATGTATTCCAGTCTCAAGGCGGCTACCAGCAATTGTTTACTAATTTAGGTGTGGGTTAATTGAATCCTTACGAAGATCAATCTGTCGTAGTAAATCCTTACAGAGTAGATCCTGTATTACCTAGAGATCCTTATGAGGATACGTCTGTAAAAAATCTCTATACCAGGGATTCCGCGTATGTTGTTTCCAAAGGAGGTTTTGGTGGTGGATTTGTCGAGACCTATAGAGATCTAGAATTACGTCCTATACGTCAGGGAATACAAGAAGCTATTAATGCTTATGCTTCAGAGCAGGTTTTTGTAGTCGATGAATTTTTAAAAGAAGCACTAGCCCACGGAGATCCTAGATCTTTACCTGCTGCTAGACAACAATACCAAGAATTAGATGAGGCACTAGACAATCCCGATACTTACCATGAAGCTGTAGCTACTGAGTTGGTTGCCGGTGCTCCTACTGAAGTTCGCTTGGAATTTGATGATGAGCAATTTATAGAAAGAGTAAAGAATGCTCAAATACTTGAGTATGGTGCTGCTAAAATGGCCATGCAGGGAGACATGGTAGATAAAGTAGGATTATTGCTTAACGATCAGGCACTGGATGCTGCTAAGGTGTTGGACCCTTCTATTGGTGGATTTCTAAATATAGAAGATCGTTTGCGTAAATGGCACAGGCAGTATAATACCCTCTCTCCTTCTGAGCAAAGAGAGTGGATCAGGGACATGATTCCTAAAATTCAGGAGGCTACTGGTAATAACCCTATTAAAACTGCTGAGTTTTTAAACTTTCTTAATTCTCCAGAAGAGGATCTTAATCTTTGGCTAGATAAAATATTTCTAGTTATGGATACCCTAGATGCCTCTAAAATATCAGTTGCTCTTTCTGTGGGTACAGTAGGACTAGCTAGAGCTGCTATTGCTACTAAAAAAATGGAAAAATTTAGAAGGATGGCAGATGCTACAGACCTTAATGCTACTATAGCTGCTGGCAAACGAGGCGTAGCTGAAATGTTTGGAGGTAACATAGAAGAAGCTAACACAGCTTCATTGCCGTTTGAACAGGTTAGAGTATATCCTGATGGGTTGCCTACAGATATCAATAAGGAAATGCGGGGGTATTCTGAGGCTCTTAATTATGCTAGATCTCTTCAGAAACAAGAACAATTAATTACTGGTGGTCTAGGATTAAAGCCTAGAGAAGTGCAGGAAGTATTTGAAAGGGAGAAACGTA
>JAAUXW010208509.1_pt1 | contig 44482 bp, 67 predicted proteins | sample 7278141 | NCBI WGS metagenome assembly JAAUXW01 (sample SAMN14350115, study PRJNA611818) | marine sediment metagenome | isolation source: surface marine sediment (2.1m) | place: French Polynesia: Moorea | collected 2018-08
GCAATACTTTTACATCCCCGGTCCGTCGTAATCATCTTCCTTGTAGATATCCATTGGTTTAATTTTCCGCATTTCACTTTCTAAAAACTCCATCATGACATCAGAAACGTAAACCCAGTCCTTAACATGATCGGCTTTATACATCAGGCGGTTATTGTAACCTTTTTCCTCTAAGAACTTGGTTGCTTTGTTAGGTTTGTCCATATCAGGCTCAAGGCTAACGATTAAGTTAACAGGTGCGCGTCTTTTTGCGCATCCTTGTTGAACGGCTTGTTAGAGGGCCGAAAGATAACGATTGCAAGCGGTTGTGGGAAACCGTGTTTTGCGCCTATAAACTTTGGCCTACCCCGAACAAAGCGAATTTCGCCGCTCATACAATAGTCATGCCACCATGCCGTGTTTGTTCTGGCCGGTATTAGGCACACAACTAGTGCGCCTTTTCTGCTCTCGTAAAATGCCTTTTTAACCCACTTGCCGACATCTTTATAAGGCGGGTTCATAAATACCGTGGCCTTGTTCCAACACTTCGTCAGGCCGTTATCCTCTATCGTAAAATATTGGGAGCATTTTTTGTTTTCCGGTGTAGCGCACGGGTCAAGGGTGAAAAGAAATTCGCGGTTCAACGGTACAAAGATATTATCGGGAGTTTCCCACTCTTGACTTAACGACTCAAATTTTGTTTTAAACTCGGCCATAGGCCCTCTAACGCGGAATTAAGCGGAGCGGTCTTTTTCGCTTCCGCTTAAATGACAGGTTATCTGTCTGCCATTGCCCAGCAACATTGTCCCTTCTTCTGGATATTCTGAATAATAGGCATACAATCCGGGTCCGCTATGATTCGGGTCGTCCGCCTTTACCTCAATCACCGAAATTTCGGTATCTGTGTCGCCTCCAAAAAATTCCAGCAAATCCTTTGCCTCATGGTACGTAAAGTACATTTAACCCTCCGGCAGATAACGGTTAAGCTGAGCGGTGGCCGTCTTTTTGGCCATCCGGCTCAAGCGACTGGTTGTGTGTGAACAATGTTAATTGCTCCGATGTCCGCCGTTCCGCCATACATATAGTGTCATGTTGTCGTCGTCCGTGCGAAACCAAAAGAATTTCTTCAATCAAATATCCTGCCCGTTTTCCAAGGCCGGTACTTGACCACCCAAATGTAAGGACGACCCCTCGAATTGGCACGATTTGATTTATGAGAAACAACTCATCTTTATATGCAAGGCTTTGGGCGTCCTTCTGCGTAAATTCAATGCCGATGCCTTGATAACATTCCTTCAACTGGGTAATTGAGTATGGCGGATCGAACACGACTAAATCCGGTTCAATGCCTTTATCCCGTATCATTTCTAAAAATTCTATGGCTGTCATATGATACTGCGCTTGAGTGTTCGGATTAAGATCATTTGTGTATGTACATTCTTGAAAATTCCTTGCAAACGGATCAACCGAGATTTTACTCTGTCGGAGATAATAATCGACAAATGATCTTATCGGCGGACATCGGAATGTCTCGCTTTCAGGAAATGCCCATTTGCGGGAAAATTTCATATTTAGTATTCACACATAACAAGCAATTATACGGTTAGATAACGATTCAAAACTGCTCTCTGGTATCCGAAATGGCGTTCATTTCTGCATTTACTATAATAGCGTTTTCGGTCGTAATACAAGCCTCAAGTCTTTTGTTAGCAAGGGCTTGTTTGTATACGTCTTCTCCTAAAAACTCATACGTTTTTTTTAGATTTTCCCATTGCGGATAAAGCTCACCGGTTTCGGGATCTTTCATGTAGTCGGCAACTTGGAATTCATTTTTACTTTTAACTGCGTCCATGTAGCCTTTTGTTTGTGATGGCTCCGGTGGCGGTTCTTCTGCCGCTGCCGTAGCGTTTAGTAGTGCCTGGTGTACTTCTCCCCAATCAACACGGGGGCCATCAGGATACTCAACCTCATGTTCAACACAATAAGCTCTTAGTATTTGTTGATGCTTTTTACTATACCGCTTTTTAATGCCTTCTTCTAAGGGATTCCAGACGGTAGCGGGTTCCGATGGTGTTTGTGTAGTAGATGGAATATTGTCTTGCGGCTCCGGCTCAGTCTGCTTGTTTGCCTTCAAGCCGTTTATCTTTTCGGTAACTTCTTCTTTCTGAATAGGCGGGAATAGTTCATCAGGTGATACGCGACCTTCTTTAAGTGCCGTCACGTTTCCCTTAAAATCAGCTATTTCATTTGCTGACCACTCATCCGATGGCTTGCCAATCTTAGCCTCAACTCTTTCTTGAGAGATGCCGTATTGCTCAAAAAAAGATAGCACGGTTGCCCTGGCAATAGCGGGGTTTTCGGCGTTAATGTTTCTTATCTCTGCACTCTTGGCCGTTTCAATAGCTCTACTCCTAACCCACTTAGGCAAGGCGTTAAATATCACATTTCGTTGTGCTTTACTTGTTCCGATCTGGAATATAATATCCTCTTGCCTTCCTTCATCCATCTTTTTAGATACCTTTTGAGACTTTCTTTGCCGGTATGGTCGTGTCAAAGTAGTTCCGGTTTCAAGGTCGATAAACACGGCCTTAAACCTATAGTGGGTTGCGGTTTCTTCAAACACGGTGTCAACTGCGGCGTTTCCGTAATGTCTTAACATAGACATCGACATATCAATTGAACCACCCTCAATCAATTGCCCGGCTTGATTCCATGAGTAATAAAAATCGGCACCGGCAAGCGCAGCTTCTTCAAGCACATTCTTTACAAAACGGCTAAATGATCTCGGTTTTTGAACGGCTACGGCGGTAGTATAATCTGTTTTGACTTGCTGTAGCGTGCCACCGTCCTTAATAATTTTTTCAGGTACATCGGCCTGAAACGGCTGAATACTGTCTAATACTTCCATGGGTAATGAATCACTCATATAAACCTCCTTTTAAATTTCGACACTATAATAATCTTTATAAACTTGTAGCCAATCATAATAAATCTTACCTTCTGTTGAGTTTGATTCAAACTCTATTGTGCCGTGCCCAAACTCATTAATGTAGCAACTCGGACACATATAAAATGCTCCTATAAGAACCATTCTATATTCTACTTTCTTACACTTTAGGCATTTGTTGTTGTATTGTTCTGTGCATCTAATCATATTAATTTCCTACATATTTACAAGTTAGATAATATCCGCACCATTTTTCACTACACCACCATGCACTTGGATTCGCCGGTGGAAAAAGTCCTGTTTCCAACATCTTGCAGAATAATGCTAGCTTAGCGAATAGGGCGCGGTAATGTTTTTTTGTCGGTGTGATACTTTGTTGTTGTAACTTCTCCGATTTCTTTAACGCTACTAAAATATGATAGAAAAATTCTGGTCTAATTCCGGTTTCATGCTCATGCACAAACGAGTAAAATATAGGCTGTATTTCACTATCTATTTTACCATTAGACCATGACTTGGTAGTTGTTTTCAAGTCGTTTATTACTGCTATTTCCTCATAGTCAATCGTGCCACTAAGGAATAAAGGCAAGCCTACGTCTATCTTAAATTTTTCCTCTACCGCTACGGGTTTTGCGTTTGGTGCCACTTCATTTCGGTACAATTTAGTCAATCTAAGAGTGTCGTTAAGTCCGTCATTTAATATAGTTTTCTTGTGCGGAATGTCTTCTTTAGGTAGAAATATACCATTGTCAAAGCTATGAATAAAGCCGTCTCGCGCAGCGTCTTGTAAATCACTTAACGGCATATCCTGTTTGGTTTTTATCTTATTCCTGAGATTCACCTTGTTGGCTTTATGTACTCCGGTTCCACGGCCTGCGGCTATTCCGGGCGGTATAATTTCATCTTCTATATAGCGCCTACGTCCCTGTTCACCGCAACGTAGAAATGTACCCAAACTTGATTGGTGTATTGATTCAATCATACCTACACCCCCTATGGATTCCGGGTTTTATTTAAACAACTTACTATGCAATTCCTTAATTTTATTTAGCCCGTCTTCAATATCTTCTATTGAGTTTTCCATCTGCTTATTATCTTCATTTATGAGAAAATATGCGGCGTTGTTGGCCCAATGAGCGGTATCAAGGAAATGTTTAAGCAAGTTTTTAACCTCTACTTCTCTAACTTCCAGTTTCATCACTAATCCTCCTCATCTACAAAAACAAATGAGCCATCTTCACAACTGTCGCAGGCATCGCCTACCAAGTTATCGATCGAATAAACGGACCTTTTGCAGATGTCGCAGCGGTAGTGGGTTTCTTTTTTATAAGGCTTTTGCTTCTTGCAAGTATTTTTCTTAGTGGGGAACCAGATATTAAGAGCACAGTAAACATAAGTCTTCCCTGAATATTCAGACCAATCCCAATCAAAGTGTTGGCAGTTATTGCAACAATCTGGCATCCCTTGAATCACTATTCTTTCCCTTCTTGTTCGGGATCGGTCATTTTCGGTAATTCTGTTATCCTTAACGCCCAATATCCATCATATCTATTTACCCATTTACCAATGCTTATTGATTTTCCGTCATCATCCTCGACTTCAACAAATCTACCGGATACGTTAGAAGGCGGTCCGTCAAATATAATATTAATTGGCTTATTCATTGTGCAATATCCTTGTATTAACCGGGGTGGCGGCTCCCCGGCTTCGGCAGATGCTCTAACCACGATAGTTATTAGTGTTATTGACAACCCTCGCCGCCATCCCTTGACATTTTGACAATCCCCTCACCGGCTTTTCTTAAAGAATGTCTCCCGTTTCACGTTTACCGGCTTCCTTCCCCGCCCTCTTGGGACTTGCCAAACTTTGCGATTCTGGCATGGCCTACACGGACGCCTCATTGCGCCTCTCCTTCACAGACAGAAGTCTGTACCCCACACCCACTCAGTCTCAGCCATGCCAGAATGTAGCAATCGCAAATTAACTAACCCCGCCATATCAAAGATCATTGTTGCCTTCTAAAATGTTCTTAATCTTTTCTACGTTTTCGCATAGGTCTAAAAACTTAATTATTAAATTCGCTACGAATAAAGATAAAATAATAGTAATAATTATTCCAAAAACATGAATTGCAATTTGCGCTTTAATCATCTATACTATGATACCTTGGTTGCAGCCCCGGCGACTCGAACAGGCTCAAATCACAGTTCTTTACCGGGGCTTTTGTTGTGAGATTTATTTACTTTCAAATCCTTGTGTAAGAAAGAGGGCTAAATCCCGTTAAGACCCTATGCAGTCTCCTTGCGAGTTCCGCAGTCGCCATAATTGCAACCGCCTGAGTCGGCCGGAGTTGTTGCTTCTGTATGTTTTTTAAACCAGGCCAAGTCAAAAGCCTTTCGGACTATTGGAAAAGACATCTCAAAGTCCGATGGCTCTTCATTGTCAAGTGCGTGATCCACTGCGTCTAAAATCACCTCTACCTGTACCCACTTAGCCTCGTAGGTAACGCCAAGCTCATCCATGACGTGCTTCTTGTTGCACTCATCGAATACTAATTGACCAAAGGCAGTTAGCACATTCAAGACAATATCGCCGAGTTGAGTATCAAGCCGAAAGTGTTGCTCCGTTTCCTTGATAGCAAGATTCCGTATGTGTTGGTTTATTTTGTCGCGGGTCATTTTTCCCCTATCTTGTGTTGTTGGCATTTGCGGCAATGGAATATGGCAGGATGAGACTTTGTATTATACCAATCATGCTTTTCTTTATTAAGGCCACAATCGGCAAAAGTGTTATAAACCACGTCAGCTTCGGCATAAAATATTTTCCCGCAATCTTCACATTCAAATTCAATAGGATCTCCAAAACCGCCTTCACCAACTATGTGATCATCGTTACGGTACTCTTTATCGCAATACGGGCATTTAACGCAGGTTGCATGGATGTGGTAATTTAGATTCATATTACCGAATTGTTTTAGGGACATATCAAAAGTTCTCCCTGAAATACTCGTCTAAGAGCTCGAATAGTTCTATGTCGGAAATCTCCATGCCTTCGCCGTCTTCGTTTGTAAGCATATATGTGGCCATTTGTATTTGTGCGTCGGGCCTGTAAATAGGTGATAGCGGCAGCGGCTTAATTGTATAGGACCTACCATCACGGCTTACTGTTATTGAGACTTCCATCAGTTTAACCCCTCACAAAAATAGAGACAATACCGATAATATATCTAACGACAAGCGCGGCTATGGCAAAACAAAGTAAATAGCATATGCCGTCCACCACCTTGCCTATTCGGTTTATTCGATTGAGGTCTTTAATGTAAATTGGGTTTCTCATCACACCCTCTTTCTATGCGGATTGCTCGGTTTTGTATTCCATCTCTTTTTTTGCCTTATCAAACCAAGGAGTTTTGCAAGATGGACACATTCTAACCTCAACTTTTCTTGGCACCCATACATGGTGGCATCTTTTACATTCAAGCTTTGGCAATTTAATTTTTTCCATAATCACAATATATCCTATGGGTTTACCTTTGTCAATACCTATAAGTAACTTTTTTTATTTTTTTCATCCCCTATTTAAACGGCAGCATCTCTTGAGCCAAACGACGCACTGCTATTTCACAATACTTTTCCTCGATTTCAATCCCAATAGCACGCCTTCCAAGCTGTTTGGCAGCTACAAGGGTTGTACCACTGCCCATGAACGGATCAAGTATAACATTAGTTGCTTGTGCAAAATCTCTTAAAAGTTGCACGATTAAAGAAATGGGTTTTTCAGCAGGATGATTGCTAGGCCCAAAATAGCCATAACGACTTGTTCCAAAGTGCCACACAGCCGCCTTGCTACCCCCGTTCCATTTCTTTTTTTTGTACGGATGAAAAATTGCTATGGCCTCCCATCCTGTTCCAGGTCTATCTGCTGTCAATTGCGGTATGGGGTTTTTTTTAGTCCAAACGCCAAAGCGTATAAATTCTAAGTTTTTAGGGGGTTTCAGCTCTAGTGGTAGAATGTGGTGCCAATCTATAAAAGATATTAGCCAAAAATTAACTGAACACAAAGAGAAGGCGCCTCTTAAAAAGTCAGAATTCACGCTATCAAAGCTAATTGCTTTTTTTCCCCCATCTTTTATTCCTCGATATTCAGTTGTCCTTGCGCCATTATGTGTTTTTTCGGAATAAGGTGGGTCCGTCAAAACAATGTCAACGGGCTCAAGGTACGGCAGGATGTCAAGGCAATCCCCATGATAGATCGTGATGCCTTTGTGATCGTAGTATGGCGTCATCGTGCCTCCGTCATTTTGCCGCAATCATCACACAAAAACGTGTTGCTCACGTCCTCAGCCATGCTTACGTTTTTATGCTCACACTCTGGCAATTCAATCAAGCCGTTTCGGTATGCATTTAACAGCGCAGCAACAAGCTCACAATCACCCTTGGCACCATCGGAAACTAAACCGTATTCGGATGCATGGACGTAATTAGTCGTTAAAATATATTCCTTGCCGTCTTCATCCATGCCGAAATTAGCAACAAGCCAGTTTTCACCGACGTTTTCTATGGTGTCTACCTTGAACAGTATTCTCATCGTGCCTCCTGTTCGGTTAGGCAATAGCCTTTTGTGGTTTCTCCATATGTATCATTAGACCGTAAGTGGCCCCGTAAGCTTATAATAGATCATGGATGAAAAAAAGGCTTTATCGTCGAAGTGATATGGGATACTTCAACCCCCGCCCCGTTACCCTGTCTTTTACCTATAAAACAAACCGGCGTGACCCGGCAGGCACATAAAAAGGTGGGCCATATACGAATCGTTTATCCGCTGTCGCTTGTGATCTGCAAGCCGTCGAAATCTGGTCCAGGATCGCCTTTTTTCCATTAACTAATTATCCGTCTAAAAATTATTTTAGTGCATCCATTATAATTTCGTTTAAAATGGAATGCTCCAACTGAAAACCCCCACGGAAATCCAATTTTATTGCCGCCACCATAAATCAACATAGTTTTAATTCCACCATATTCATCGATTATATCCATTACTTTAAATGATTGAAAAACCTTGTTAGTAGGCAAGATATAAAGGATGTTGGTCGCTAAATTGAAACTATGCTTTAAAAAATCTACAAAGATTGAATAAGGGGGATTGCCGATTATCCAGTCAACCGGTTCTTGATAATCAAAAAAATCTTTTCCTTCGGTAATTTCACAATAATCGCTTCCAATAGGTAAATATTGAAAAAAAGCATTATCGCCCCTGCAAGGATCAAGACATTTGCCACTAATTGGAAAAAAAGATAGCATGTCTTTCACAACACATTCAGGTGTATAAATTATGTCATTAGGATTTGCATTTAATTCTTTAAATAATGATTTTTGCATATCAAAATAAAAAACGCCGCTCAGATTGCTCTGAAACGGCAGTCATAATTGTTCAACTTCCATAAAATATGGCAAGCATTTAGCCGATCTTTGTTTCACGCATGCTGCCATGGCTTCAGGTTCTAAAATTTTAATAAATTCTGATAGACTTTGGGATATTGTAAGCGGTTTTTTTAAAAGTGTTTCGAACCTTATCTTAATAAGATCACAATCATAGTCCTTAAACATCTCAAAGCATTTAAACGTGTCTTCTCTTATACTTTGAGCCATTCTTTTTGATGAACCCTTATCAAACGGCAAAATCGGCGCTGTTGCTTTCAAGAACTTAATCTGAGACTTAGCCTGTTCTTTTGGATTACGTTTCATCCATATAAATGTATATTTGTGCTTGTATGGAAGTTGAAATATGTGTGGGTCAAGAACCTTGATAACCCTACCTTTGCAGTTTTCAAGGAATTCGTAATCATGTGGCAGGCTAATCGTGAAATCGCTTTCATATGATAGATGATTATCAGCAAATGGAATCAAACCGCCCTTATGTAACATTTTCATCATAAGCGATGTTCCTGACCTCGGTAGCCCGGTTACAACATAAACCATGTTTTCTCCAATAAAAAACCCCGAATCCTTTCAGAAACGGGGCTTATGCAATGGGAAGACAGGCTTGGGGCTTTCACTTCCCAATATATAAATCTATGTCGTATGGTTCCCCAAGCCATGTCAATACTTTACCAAACTATTTTAAGGATGTCAAGTGCCCACGGTTCCGTCACGTTTGAAACAGGCTATATCTGCGGTTTCTTCGGTGCGTGAAGCGTAGGCACTTAGGCGCTCAATCAGGTGTTTGCCTATCCATTCGGTGTAGGCGGGGGGGATAGCCTCTTTGAGTTCATCTCGTGTCATCCAGTCAATCCCCATGGCTTCGCGTTTTTCTTCTTCTCTTATGCATCTACCGAATTTCTCACGGTGCCATTTATTCGTACCATGCCCATAAACACCCATGGTTTGACCCTTAACGTGATTACATGGCGGAGCTAATAGTAAAATGTTGCATTCAAAATATCGATGTCTTGCTAACTGAAAACCGTTAGAACCTAATTTGAATGAATGGCCGCAAAGCATGAAAGGATGAATTAACGGAGCCCCTAAAACGTTTTCTATCACGTATATTGATCGAGATGTCTTAAGCCGTTCTCGAGTTTGTTCAATCAACATTGGTGCGCCGGGGCGGCATCCGTTGTTTCTAGATACTGAATAAGCCTGACACGGCGGACTCGCATGAATCACGTCAAAACCGTCCAAAGGATACGTCAAGGCATCGGCCTGGTGAAATTCAAATGGATAGTTTTTCTGGGGTTTGTGGTCAACACCTACGACTTCAAAACCGGCTCTATGATAACCCATGGCCGCGCCCCCGGCACCACAAAATAGGTCTAATAGGCGGGGTTTCATACTATAAGCATAGTACGAAGTTTAAGGACACGTCAAGACTGATTATTGTTTTTCCGTCCGGTCGCCAAGCCACTGATAGCAGCAACGGCTATGCCGGTCAAACTTACTGCGGCGTTTATCTCGCCTTTCCATAATGCGATAGCTACCGTAGGGGTTGACAATACTGCGATACAAATGATGGCAAGATCCTTATCGTCTACATCAAACCGCTTCTTATTCTTCGCCTTATCCGGCTTACCCGGCTTTTCAACGGCAAATTTAGCCTTATCTTCTGCATTCATTTAATTAGCTCCACAATCTTACGTTGTTTTTCAAGATGGATTAATATTAGTTGCCTGTCGAAATCGCTGATAGGCAACTCCTTATTTAGAATCTCCAGATATTTGCTTATGATGATCAGTTCGGATCCAAACTTCTGCTGGAGCATTTTGATACGTTCAAACACGTAAAATGACAGACTCGCATATGTCACAACATCCCTGGCAAATAGCTCTATTTCATCAATGGCTAACAATACTTGATTTTTAGTGTAGGCACTATATTTTAATAGCCCGTAATTTACACCTCTCAATATAAGATCGGCTGTCTCAGGACGCTTTATAACTTTACAGATTAATGAATCTTCAGGGGCGGTATCGCATACGGAAGGTTTAGGTTGAAGTGGGACGCATCCGAATAATATAAGGATTATGATTACGCAGAGTTTGTATCTAATAGCCTTCGCTCCTTTCCGTCCCAATTATGGCGACGTCGATCAATGCCATTCCAATCACCGTTGCGTCTTTTTTTAAACGCCAGCAACGCCGTAAGGGACGATGCCACTATTATAAATAAAAGAAATACAACCCATACATGACCGACCCACCACCAACTATACAAGGCTTCGGCATGATTAGAGCCTCCGGCCAAAAGCATCTTTCTCAACGTGCCCTTGCTGTAGAATTCTATCGTACCGGCAATGGAGAGTATTAGAATACATAAATATCCGGCGCTTAAACCCTTCCGGCTCCACCACACATACCCTAACAAACAGGCCAAATAGAAGGCGGTCAAAAAGCTTAAAAAGTATCCTATAAACGTTGCATCGTTAATCATAATTTAGCCCCACAATCCGGGCATTTCTCCGACCATGTAAAGAGATTCTCATGCCCTTCGTTGTTCCAGCTGCAGAGTTGACACTCTACAAGTTGAGTTTTTTTTTAATGACTTCGATATCGACAAATAGCGGCTGTATTCTATCAAGGAAAGAATCAAACTTATCTGACATCTTATCCGACATATTATCAATTTTAACCTCGATGTCTTTTATTGAATCTTCAATAACCGCTTTATCCATTTGCCGATCACGTAAATGTTGTTGGCCTATTTCCAAATTTTTTACCCTATCGCACGTACCCTCGTGATGCGGGCATGTCGTACCCTGCCCCGGTTCCGATCTTGACGTAATTAATTTGTAAAACCACCTGAAGAATATGAACGCGATGCCAGCGCCTACTATTCGCGCAAACCAAATAGCCCCTAAATAGAGATGTGGATGTATTGGGATGTAATCAACTTCATGTGCCATTTCTATGGTTTAGGTTTTAATTTAACCTTCTTCGCCTCCGGTTCGACTTTTAACCTCAACTGCTGATAGTGGTCAATCGCGTCCTGGTGTTCTCTGATGCGGTCATCAATAAATCTAATCTGAAATTCAAGATATTCTTTAGAAATTTTTTCGTTTCTGACCGTAACATCTCTTATATCATCAACCTTATCATCTGGCGTAATCGCTTCAAATTTTCCATTTAGGTCTGCATTGGTTTTCATAAAATACACCTTTTCAATAAAAGGGAATTTGGTTTACAGTCCATGCTACTGTACCGCTTCCACTTTGCTCGGCAACCCTAACTTGCCACGTATCACCTTTTCTTACCACCATGGCTGCGGTACCGCCCGGTAGGTTGACACCGGCCTGCTTTTCGGCGTATTGATTAGATATAAGTGTATTGTTCGGAGTTTCAAGCCGCACGTAACCTCGGTCACCGTTGCTGTTACATATAATATAGCAGGATATCCACATATCGGTAGTAGCCGTGCCGGATGCTACGGTTGATACTGCGCCATTAACCACTGTTCCGGTGCTACTAGACCATGCCCCCAATGTGCCGACCGTCGTGTTGGTCGTTTCTATATTGTGACCGATTCCCATCGAAGTATGACTGGAAGGCACGTTGATAGCGTATCCGACGCCGGTATTTCCGACAACCGTAATGTGGTCATCGTTAGCAATGTCAATAAAAGTCCCTGTTCCGGCACCCTTGTCTAGTGTGGAATTATCGCAAACGCTTCCACGAATGTTGCTGTCAAGGTCAATAATGGCGTTATTGTAATTACTGGCGCTTGCTGTGCGGTAAAATGTGTTGTTGTTTATTTTGACGTAGAGCTTATTTGATGATGTGGCATATATTGAATGGAAATCATTAGCGGCTGTATTAAAATGACAATTGTTAATATGTAGTGCTGTCTGTGTGCTCGTATTGGCATAAATCAGTGAATCATTCATTGTGCTGCCAATAAAATGACAATTCGACACCATCATCTGCCCTGCCCTGAAATCGATGGCATTATGACCGTTTTCACCGATAGAAAAGTATGAATTTGAAATACGGGTAACAAGCGTTCCGCTTAGTTGCTGAAATTCAGCCCTGGTATCAAAAGAGCACCCGGTAAACTGAGCAATAGATGAGGCATTTACGTCCACCTTCACAGATACGGACGAAATAAATAATGAGTCTGTTACTTTTAAATCGTCCATTTGAGAATCGATGTAAATGCCCGTCGAGGTATAAAATAGAGTGGTATGGTTAGCGTTTAAAAGCCCACCGGCTGCATCGCCAAACGGCCAGTAATGCAGTTTGTCAATACGTATAGTGTCTTGTTTGGCAGCACCGTCTAACTCGATGCCGTAATTGAAAGCCGATATTTTGCAATTTTGGATGTAACTACCGCCGCAGTTACCATCAAGAGATATACCATTATAAGCCTTAGTGATCAGCACGTTATTTATCTGAATACGTGGCTGGCCGGATGCATAAATGGCGTCTTCATCTATTCCTGATGATACAATGGTTGCAAGGGTGTCGGTGTCCGGCTGGTCAAAATCCAATCTAATATTTTCTATAATGCTGTTGTTGTAAGTGTGACCGCTAAATTCAACGCAGCCGTTTGCTGCCGTATCAGTCCAGGTATCCTTATCGAATAAGAGCTTGGTAGTGGTATCGCCTGCGCCACTGAATCTAAAATTAGCGTAATCGATGCTTATACGGGTATTGCAAAGATAAACGCTCGGCATGAGATAAACCCATCCAACGTATTGTGCGGCATAGATGGCGTCGTTTATCGCTCCTGCTGAATCCGCTGCCCCGGTTTCATCGGCACCAAACCACTGAGGGTAAACCCGCTCAACTGAATCGTACTCAAATACGGTCTTGTCAACGGTACCCGAAAAACATTGTTCTCCGGTCATCGCAAAGAACGGGCCTTTTATATCGATTAGGGCGTTATCACGGTCAATGATTGCCCCCGGCTCCATTATGACCGTGATGTTAGATGTAATGGTTTCGTCGGTTGATAAGGTGTAAGTAGTAGTGTTTCCGCTGCCGTCGTGCCTGAAAACTATTGTCGCCTTTTCGGAAGTGCCTACGTCGTCAACGATATCTTTTAGGGATGTATAGGTGGCGTCTGCCGCGCCCTGGTCCGTTGCTTCGGGATCCGGGAAAAATACGTTTTCGAATAATAAGGTATCGGTAAAGTCCGGCTCCTGCTCGATCCACACACCGGCGTCAACGTAATCGTCTGGTCTTACTTTATAAGGGTGGGTTGTCGTGTCTTCGGCGTCGGTCGCCGTTTCGTCAAATTTGAAATGGTAGACTTTGTTGCTGTTAAATACATGGTGCTGATAGCCGTCAACAAGATCGTTAACGCTATAATAGTCAAGGGCTCCGACCGTGCCACCGGTAAAAGAGGTACATGGCACCCAGAATAGATGATTGAAATGGCCTTCTGACATTCTAAAATTTGGGTGTCCGATAAGGCCAAAATCATCTTTCTTTGGCCGGATCATGTAATGCTCGACCCGGCGGTTTATGTTCCGGTTTTCGACCATAGGCTATTTTACAAAGTATAGATAAAGGTCAACCACGTCCTTGTTCGATCCGATATCATCAAAGTCTATCTTGACATCTTGAACGATTGACCCTTCACCGGCTGACGCCACAACAAGCTCGGTTTCCGTAGTGGATAACCCACTCAAGTTGAATAGATTGGCCCCGGTATCCGACTTGATAAGAATACCGTAAGTGTTATCCGGTGCTCTGAAAGGATCGATCTCAACCTGGACAAGCCGCGCTCCTTCATACGGCTTTATGGTATCGCCTTCCGTGGGCGTTGCCAACTTAGTTGACAATATGATCTCTTCACCGTTGGTGCCGTCCGACTCGGCTCTTAGCTTAACGCGGTACATCTTCAGGCCGTTGCTGAGCGTGTACCTCTTTTGCGTTTCGGCGGTATAAGACCATGCACCGTAAGATACGGATGCCGCAAGCAATACGATTAGTAATGCGCTAAATATTTTCTTCATTTGTTTGCTCCCTTATATTTTTTTACGACATGATTCATGGTCGTAGTTAATATCGGTATCCATATCAGGGTATCATCTGTTGGTTGCTGCCTCTCTCCATAGTACTCTTCTTCCGGTGCCTCCGCTTTTGCCGAGAATGAATGGCGCATACCAGGCAATGCCATTACTGATAATTCGGTAAATAAACCGGTATGCGGAGCCGGTGGCGTTACCGCTTCGTCTTTGGCCGAAAACGAGTGAATTTGACCAGGCGTTGCCGTTACCGATAATTCTGTAAACGGTCCCGCGCCTTTCGGTATGGTCGCCTCCGTTTTTGCCGAAAAGCTGTAAGGCTTTCCAGGTAGTGCTAAAGGCGATAATGTTGTCTGTTGTGCCATTCATTATACTATTACAAAAGTCACGTTGTCTGCTGGTGCTTCGGTCAAAGCCGTTACGGTAAACTTTCCTTCTCCTGCCGAAAGTTCATAATCCGTAATATCAGTTGCTTGTCTTATTAGATCACCACTCGTAAAAATTACTATTCTTCCGTTAAAATGATCCGCAGTGGCTTCCGTAATATCATCAGAATAAAACACTGTTGTCGTTGCTGCCGTATTGTCATGGCTAACGGTGCCGATAACGATAGTCTCCGCAGATGCTTCTAATTTATCCGCCGCATCTGTACTCCCTGATATCGCCACAGCATCGGAAGACATCCGTCCAGTAACAAGGGCCGCAGGAAGCCTTGATTGGATGTCTTGCGTATCGTTTTCAATGTTGGTGGTATTGGTAGAAATGGTATTTATTTTACCATCAAGCGTTGTACCAGTATCCACGAGGATAGCATCAACGTTACTATCGATGGTGTCTATCTTGCCGTCAAGGGTGGTTCCGGTATCTATCAAAATATTGGCGGTTTCTGCTTTTACCGCCGCAACATCCGCGCTTACGCTTGCACCGGCAGGCGCACCCAATCTTGCGAAATTGTCTCCTGTCTGGGCCGTGTGACCGTTGATATTGTCAAGATACCCCGCCCTTGCTGCCGTTAGTCTCGTTTCTAATTCATCAACAAGGGTTTCTATCGCACTTAATCCGTAGGTAGCGTTTTTAAGTAATGCCAATGCGCCACCAGCCCTTTCAATGCTAAATGCTCCAACCCAGACATTCAATGTGGCTGCATCAACCGTAATCCCCTCAAGCCTTACCGCGTATTCTGAGCCAGTGGAATAATCCGCATGAACACTTGTATCGATAGTAATAAGATGATTACCGGTGATAGTGTCAAAATCAATAGTTACGCTTGCGCCATCGGTTGCTATTTCGGTAGTACTTCCGTCCTTGTGAACCTTTATATCTGCATCCACAAGATCGGTTACAGTTACCGAAGCCGCCGGATCGTTTGAATCAAACGTATTTAACGGAATCAATACTGTGTCATCTTCAGCAAAATCACCGTAATAAGGTACTGACATTTATATCGGTCCTCCTAACGCGCCTTTTAATGGATGCCCTAACGGCCCCTGTGGTCTTGCTCCCACTGCAACGGCTGCCTTATAACTAATCCAAACTTCTGGATACTCATAATTCGAATTATGATATAAATATTCTATCTGTTGTAAATTAAGAGCATCTGGATAAATAAGCACCTTTGAAATATAGCCGCCAAAAGGGTTTGCGCCGCCCCCAAAATTTTCACCGAGAGAAAGATTCGTAGAGGCATTACTTTTTATTGTATCGGTTTCGGCTGTAGGTGTGGATTCAACTATTTCATTGGGCAAAACAGCGTGATAGGTCCTTACGTTTTCAAAATCATACGTACCTGCTATAAAATGCCAGTTTCCGTCATTTTGGGTAAAAGATGTCTGCACATATGCCCACGTATCGGACGCCGTTCTTATATAAAAGCGCATGTTGCCATTACCGACGCTTGTAAATACCCAAGAGCTCGCTGCAGCTGATAAAGGGCTCCCTTTTCCTATTATAGCATCCCAGACGCCCGCCGAAGCTGTCCATTTAACCCAAAATGCAATTGTTATGGGGCCAGTTAAATTAAGAGAACTATCAGTTCCGCAATCTATATAATCATCTGTGCCATCAAACTGTATAGCTTCCATTTCACTTTCAAGAGTCCATGCGGGATCCCCTGAAAAGGTGCCGTTATTTTTATAGCCAGAAGTATCCTTTATGCTATCGCCGCATCTTTCATTCATGCACCATGCACCTGCTGGCATAGGAAGTCCACCGCAATTAGGTACCCACTGAGGCAGTACCCCCGGAGGAGGTTTTTGAGTCGCTATCCTTGGTCTATTAAACATTATTGTATTTCATCAACAATCGGATTCATTACCTGGTGCATCTCCACGTCATCAGCTTCAAAAGCATCTCCTCCGTTATTAACAACAATAAGCTGACCGTATCGACTTGACGGTGAGAATACACTCACAAACCCGTTTTGCACAGACGCTCCGTCGTGTACGGCCAAACGCCCTATAAATTGGCACTGCTTAACAAATTCGGCAAGGGTTATGCTGCCCAATGCTCCGCCCGGACAAGCAGCATCGGCGCCGGAGTTGCCGGCAACGTTACCGTTACCTTGCGTGGTACTCGTCGATGGCGCCCAATAATAATCGATATAACCTGTAGCCGATGGCGTTTCTAAAGTGTAATCAACGCACCCCAAAACTTCATAATATCTTGCCCTTGTTGCGCCCAAATCTACCTTATCGCTCTGTCTACCCGCACCATCTGCCAAGGATGCCAACGTGAGGACTACATCGGTCGGCGTTCCTATCGTCCAATTTGTACCGTTATCGGCTGGCGAAAAGCTCCCCGTGACAAAAAACCTGATCTGAGTACCGACTTTTAAAAGTACTTCATTAGCCATTTATAATCTCCTCGCTTCTTCGACATGGCCAGGCTTAACTGTTCCCAAACCAAGCTCTGCCGCCCTGCTACACTCAGGGCTTTTTAAGGATTGCAGATTTGCCCTCGTGGTTGTCGCCTCACCAAATATATCCGCTTCCAGTGCCTTTGCAATGCCGCTCGATATATCGATTTCTCCAATCTGGCAAAGTTGCACCCACCTGTCTTTGTTTTCTGCTGTTAATGCTCCAAATTCTAAATCATTAGTAGCGTTGAATATTGCTGCACCCGTAACGGTTGAAACGGTACAAGTCCGATCCACTGTATTCAGGCTTACTGTCACTTCTTCATCCGACATGCCGGAATAACCCCTTGCTAAAGGGTCAGACGTTATCTCGCTATTTAATATGTCTATCTGCACACCGTCCATTGTTCCTCCGCTATTATTTGCTGCTCTCTTGTATAATTATAATTTTCAACATCTGAGGTTTTCCCGGCACCCCGGTTACCAAGGTAACAGATACTTCATTACTAAAATCGCTTTCATTGCCGGATTCATCATAAGCAGTAGCAACGAAATAATGCGTACCATCCGATGGAATTACGACCTTTCCCTGTAATTTGGGCCATGAAATTTCTACCGCATGAGAGCTGTAGCTTCCGCTTACGGTGGATGTGTACAAACGAAAACCCTCAATATCTGTCGGTGGGTCGGGATAGTCCCATTCAAGGGTTATGTCATGTCCATACACACATAATGGGAAAAACAACAAAATTAATACGATTAGCTTTTTCATTTGTTTTCTTTCGGAGTACTTATTATTTTAATCGGTCTTCCCGTATTGGTCATTTCAACCACTTCATGTTCAAACACTATCGGCTCGGTACCGGGTACGTTTACCTCAACCTTTTCTTCAACCTTTACGTTCGGCGCTTCGGGCTTGTGCTTCTTTAGTTCGGCCATCAATGAGTTGTTCATTATTTGTAGTTGATTGACCATTTCTTGCATGGTCACTGCCAACTTAGTAATGAGTCCATGGGTTTCTTTCAGGAAGGTGCGGTCTTCCTGTTTTTCCTTGGCTTTTACTATCGGCTCAACATTGAACTTTTCACCACTACCGGAATGAACAAGGACAGCGCCGTCGCGTTCAAGCTTTTGCAGTTCGTCTAATTTGATTTTTCTTGTGGCCATATTATCTCAGCCATTTTTTTCATCTTAGCCAGTTCTTCTTCCGTTATGTCTTCTTCCTCAATAATCTCTTTGATACACTCCATTATGTCTTCGGATGTTATCATTGCAGCGTCATTTGCGATAGTTCTTGTTCGATTTCACCAGCCTGCTGTTCTTCGGCAAGCCTTAGTTTCCAGGCAGTTGCAAGGTCCGATAGTTGTGGATATTTCTGAACAAGCTTAGACCTTGCTATCTTACGCGCCATGTTAAACCTATCCCTTATCATTTGCCGTTTAGCATCATTATGTAGTCGTTTGTATTGCTTGCTTTTTACTAACTGATTAAGACTAACTTTCAAATCTTTTCCGTTAATAGACTTCTCATTCATTGCCTTGATAAAATCGTTGTGCATTTCAGGTGTTAATTCTAAAGGCATTCCGAGGATTGTTTGCTTGCGACTCGGCTTTGATATTCCTAACTTTAAACGGGTCAATTCCTGATCAATAGGAGTAGTCTTTTCTTCCGAAATATAAAAAGGATTCACTACCGATAGCGCAGTCTCAACCCATGGACGTTCGCCTTCCCCTATCTGTTGGCTAACCGGATTGCCCCATAAATCAAGCCTTGGAGGTAGTGGTTCAACACCTGCGGCTTTTAGTGCAAACTCAGGTATCCTACTTTTAAGAGCATCCATTTTGCTATATATAGCTTCAAGTTCGGGATCAATGGTTCTCTCTACTTGTGCGACTGCCGTAGGTACAAGCGTTTTGACGTAATTCTGTATAAACCGGTTTCCGTATCTATCCGGGTCATCCCATGCCTTAAATGCTTCCGTTAATCCGCGCAACCAGGTCTTTGACGTAACGTTTTTAGAAATAGCCTTTACAATGGTTTCGGCCAAATCGTCTAATTCGGGTTGTAATTCTGGATCTGCAAAGCCGCTGATTTCGGTAAAATCGGCGGCGAGCCCAAGAAGTATTCCTAACGGCTCAATCCTGCTAAAGCTCACCCATTTATCGCCTATTTTAACCGAATACGGCTGTATTTTTTGCCTTCTTAAATTGGCTTGCAGTTTTGGATCGGACGGCCCTGCGCCCCGGATGTAGCCTTGTGCGGCAAACGCGGCGGTTGTCGCCATCACCATTGACCCTAAAGCCATACGAGCCAAAGCAAGGTCGCGCCGTGGTTTATCTGCTGACTGAAAAATATCGGCTGAACGTGTTAATAACGCTGCCGGTGTTCTTTCCAATCCGGCACCGATAAGCCTTGTAGGTGTTCTAACAAACGGTAGGATTAATTTTAAAGGCACATCAAGGTAGAATTTACCCGTTGGACTTGCCGATGTCATAGCCTTACCGATCTTAGATTCTAGGGCATTGGTGAACGTAGCGTAACGAGAATGATCAATAGCGGCTAAATGAACATTCGGCGCATTCTCTGCCGGGTTATCCAATATTTCGAATATTCTTTGTGCGGCCTCATCGCCTTCTAAGCCTTCCTGCTTTGCCGTGCGGATAGCCTGAGCCCTTAATTCCATACGGTAGCCAATGGATTTAAAAAACTCATCTTCTGCCATTAGGTATCGACTTGGCGTTCTGACTCCAGGCACTACCGGAAAGCCTTTAACGTAATATCCTTCTCCAATTAAATCGACCGCCCTTGCAGCAACACCGCCTTCCTGGAAAGCATTAGGAGCAAGTTTTTTAATCAAAGGCATTTCTCTGACATTAGCTGCTGTTATTGCCTTTTGTCTCGCAAATTCCAATTTTGTGAGTTCATCTGTCGGCATCCCGGTCTTAGCGACTTTTCCGAAGGCTACCAGGCCATCCTTAAACCCTTCGACCATGCCGTATGCCATGTTGAGAGCCTCGGCTTGTTGAATCGCTTCATCGCCTGAAATGGCCTTGCCTATCAGCGATGCTAAATATCTTTCCGGTATTTGCCATAAACCAAATAGACCCGTTGATATCGTATTGACGGCATGGGTTTGAGGACCGCTCAGGAGCCCGTTAATCCAGGCTTCAAGGAACATATCTTTTGATGTTGCTCTCATCGTGCCCTTAACAAGCCTGTTTACGGCTAAAGGCGAGTCCATATCAGCAATGGCCTGGGCAAGCTCTTCCGGCGTTGCAGGCATGTTTTTCATTATTTCTCTGATTTCGTTGATATCACCTGCGCCCGCCATTTTTCGGAATATGTTAAGCGTTCGACCGGCTTCTGCCGTAATACCCGCTACCTGCTCCATTATGCCGTAATGAAGGTGAAACGCCTGCATGAACGCTACTTTTTCCTTATCGGAGGCATCGCCAAGCCTGATCTTTTCCTGCATGTCTCTTAGGTTTTCAGCCGATTCAATTTGAAGCATTCTTGCGTGCAAGGCTTGTTCGGGATTATAAGCTTCGCCAACTTCGCGGCCTAAAAGATCTCGCAAGGTGTACTTATTTGCGGCTTCTTCGGTTTCTTCCCATGTTCGGACGCCGCGCCTTGCCGCTGTGAATTGTTCTCTAAATTGCTCGGTATTAAGATTGATCAGATTCTTGATATCATCAGTTGTGCTAAGACGCTCCTGATTGATGTTGCCTAAATATTTCTCAGTTGGTGGCGGTCCGGTTAAGTCGGCTTCGAGGACTTCACGGTATTTAGTCTCAAACTCCTGATCGGTCATGCCTTTGGCTTTTAGCCGTTGTTTTATGCCCTCAATATCACCCACGGCCCCGATTTCGTTTTTGAGGGTATCGTTTAGTTTTTGGATGATAGATGTATTTATAGTTTCCTCATCAACATCGGATGTAAATCTAATTTGATCAGAGTCAAAAACTATATATGATAACGATCCTTTATCCTCAAATTCATTGACATAAACAATTCCATCATGCCCTTCTTTTTTGGCTTGCTCAATCGCATCCGACCAATCGGCACCCTGGTCTCTTACTTTTTTGGGATTTTTAATAGATAGGAATACTTCAGTTAACGGTTCATCAAACAATTCATCGGAAGCTTCGGTTGACATTGCCAATTCTTCTGCGGCGTCTTCAGCTTCAGCCCTTGTTAAATATTCACCGCCATAATCAGCACCTTCAATTTCAAAACCGTATGTGCCGTCATCGTTTCTATAAACTTCTATTTCTTGCAGTGCGTCATCAATGGCTTTGCCGCCAATTCTTTGCATTGCCGCATCTTCGGTGCCAAAATGAATTCCGCCCTTAGGATCATCTATTATAAATTGTCCGTCTTCTTCCCTTCTAAACGAACCTGAGTGATACACCGCTTTAGGCTTGCCCCCTTCATCGGTTACGGTAGAACCTTTAAACCATGATTTAAAATCCGCCTCTTCAGATAGTCGTTTGCTTTGCCCAAACAGCTTTTTAGTCTCTTCAATCCGCTTAACAAGCTGTGTTTCGTCAAGCCCCTTGATTGCAATAGTAGCCTTTCCGACATTGAAATATTCAAGCCCATCGGCTTCACCGATATAGTCAACACCGTGTTTTGCCGCTAATTCCTTGCCGCCTTTGGTAAAATTGCCTATTTGCCCTAAGTCGTCGGCAAGTCTTGCTCGAAAGCCTTTAACCAGGGATTCAATTAGCTCCGGGGCTTCTTCTAACGCGACTCCGGCCTTTTTGTAACCTAAGACGATGCCTTCTTCGATGGCGCTTTCAAGGGTTGCACCGGTCACCATGCCAGCGATTATATTGAATGGTAAAGCAAGACCTTCGTGTTTTTCTTCGACCAGTTCCGTAGCGGCACCGATGGGATAGTCAGCGATACCGCCAACGAGACCCGCCGTAATCGCTCGGCCCAATGACGGCATGAGCTTCATCCCTTCTTTAAGGGACATTACACCCTTGAATCCGGCTCCACCTGCCGCCGCTGCCGTAGGATCCAAAAACGGTTCTTCAAGCCCACCAAGCTCGGCCTCGACTTCCTCTTTGCGCTCTTCGATCAAAAACTCGTCTTCGCCTTCGCCGCGCACAACGCCGATTTCTGTGGGTTTTTCTTCTTCGGTTTCTTTTAATTGCGACTCCTTGAATAGTGATTCCGATGGCGGTTCAGTAACCGCTCTTGACAGGCTATTCATAAAAGCTGTAAAACCAGGTGCATGGAACTCATGGGCAAGTTGCCGAGAGTTAAGGTAATCCTGGCTTACATCATCTTTTTCGTGGCTCGTTTCTCCGTTCATGCCCTTATTTTTCTTCTAAGCGGTTATTTCCTTACACTAATTTTGATCCGTTTCGGGTTTCACGTGAAACCGTTTTTCTGATTATTGCCCTATTTTCAGTTCCTTAATGGCCTTATCAAGCTCTTCATCGGTTGTCTTATAATTCTGGCTTTCCGTTAAGGCATTTTCAAGTTGTTCAATTAATTCCATCTCTCTTATGTATTCTTCGGGGCCGATCAAACCTTTTCTATAAGCTGCCGTAGTTTCAAATTTAGTATCGGCCAAATGGATCATATTATCTTTGTCACCCTTGAGATATTTAGGACGCCTGAATCTTGCCGCCGTTGCTGTCTGGCTTGTTCGATTTAGTTTAACGATCTCTTTTGCCGCCAGCATCGGATCATCGCCCTCGGCCACTCTGATAGCTAAATCCGCTACAGCTTCGGCGTGTTTCTGCTTTTTAAAGAAATCAATTTCTAATTCCGACGGCTGCATAGCCTTGTTGATATATCCCATGGCATCACTAAACTGCTTACTGGCAAGGGATTGTGTCATGCTGATATAGGTTTCGCCCTTGATATTGCCCTGCACCAAAGCTTCCGAAAGCATCTGATTAGCATCACTAAATGCCCTTAATTCAATGTGTGCGGCGATATTAGCGACGACCTCGGCGTTATTTTCCGTAACCTTCTGATCTTCTCTAAGCTGATTCTGCGCCCATTGATAAACACCACGGCTGATTTGCTGGCCTTCGGCTAACGTGTCAAGGTCGTCGGCATTCAAGGTGCCTTGATAATAGAATCTTACGGTATCAAGGTCATTCTGTTTAATGATCTTATTCTGCTGTTCTTCGGTTTCACGGTCCTTTCGGTCAAAGTCGGTGTAAATATTGGATATGATTTTGCGACGTTCGTCTCGGGGCAAACCGGATTCGTTTACGAAATCAACCGCCGTGTCAACATCATCCATCACACGGGCGGCGTCGTAAACGATGTCACTCTGTTGTTTTAAAAGTTCAGTTTCGGCGGTCTTCTTGAACTTAGAATAAGCCTCCGGGCCAATATCAGTCTTCCATTTTTCAATCCATTCATCGGCTCGTGTCGGGTCCGCTACGATCATCGCGGATATGGCATCGGATTTAACCTTGGCTTCGACATCGCCTTCATCGTCAGCGGTATAGGCACCGCCCAGAAATGCCCGTGCGGTCGCGTGGTAATCCTCTAATTGTATCTCAACACTGTGGACTGTATCCCCCTCCGGTGTTTCGACCATGGCATACGGGTCAACGGTTAGATCGGCTGATAAGTTCTGGAGATTCTTATCAAGTACGGATTGGTTGTAGTTTTGTTCTTCCTGCGCCTGGTATTTGGAAACTGACGCTAATTTAGATAGATAGTGTTTCGTAGAATAGAGACGAAATAGGCTGTCTGCTTCGTCGGTGTGGATGAAATCTTTCTTGATCGATTCAAGGGTCTTGTTGTGCCAATCGGTGTATTCACGAGCAACGTTACGGGCTTCGGCGCCTTTCTTTAGTTCCAGGCTGTTTTTAAATTCAATGGATTGTTCAACATAAGAATTATAAGCGTTCCGGGCATCGGCGGTATCCTGCAACTCTTTACGCTCGGCTTCACGCCGCATTAACGCAACGCCTAAATCCTGGCCTGCTATGCCGAAACGAGCGAACGCATCCGCTCTCGGGTCCCTGCGTCTTGACCGTGGAAGGTCAATAACGTCCGGGTCTATGCCGCTTTCGTAGGTCGGTACTCTCATAGCGTCGTTCTCGGCCGTCGCCGTGCGCTTACGAATTTACCGGCCCCGGCTAAAATGGAGGTTCCTGCCGTGATTAATCCGGCACCGTATTGAGCCTCACCTTCGGCTAATGTTAAATCAATCTCGGCTTCGGTTCCGGCAAGCGCCTGCGCCGCATTGTATCGGATGATCTTTTCGTCTAACAGTGCCTTGGTATCGGTTTCGGTTATTACATCCCGTGCGGATCCGCTTAATTCGACCTCCGATTTTAGAAATGCCGTTCGCTGACGCCCCTTAAGCCGTTTAACCCTGTCTCTATGGCGTTCAATGTCAAGATCGGCTTTCTGCTGAATAGCCACTTTCCGGTTTTCTAACACACGGGCATTGTACTTGGACACGTTCTCAAGGTGCCTGCCTTGCTGAAATGCCGATAGTGCCGTTACCGCTGTTCCTGCCACTAATATAGCCGTTGCCATAAGCTACCTCAAAATTGACATCATGTGATAATCTTCACGTTCGGGACCATACTGTTTAAGGAGTCCTTCGTGTTTAAAACCTAAGAACCGGGCCAGCTTAATAGCGGCGTCAAATCCCCTTAATACCATCACCTGGATTCTATGATATTTGCCGGTATCCGCAAATTCGGCCAGTTTCTTATCGATGTTCCGGGCTACCATTAAACTACTGTTCATTGATTCATTGCTCAAAATAATCCAGGCTTCACCGACACCGGTCCACATATCCTCGATACCGCCGCATCCTAATGCAACACCGTCATTACGGAATAAGGTATATGCCGTGCCATTCACCTTTTTGTACCGTTTCATGGTTTCATCTAAGCCCAACACCAGGCGGCTATTGTCGATGTCCATAAGCTTAAGATGCTCTATTTTAAACGGTACAAGTTTAGACACTAATAAACCTCAATATCCATCATTAATGCCAGTATCGTCATCGGCCCCGGCTGTGTTTGCCGGAAAAATACCACACCGCTTGTATCACGGCCTTGAGCGATTCTTAATTCAGCTTCGGCTTCGGTTGCAAAAGAGGCTTGCAAAGTCTCGAGATTGCTTGAGTCCTTGCCAGCGGTCGCGCTCAGGGTCTTATACAGCCTTGCCGTTATCTTGTTGATTCGCTTCAATCGTCCCTGGATTGCCGCAAATTGATTGGCTCCGGTCAATCTCATGGTCTCAATGTCGGTGAAATAGGTCAAGCCAACGTGTACCACTTCGGCTTCGTCGGTCAACGTAATTTCACCGCCCGATACCGTTTTACCCGAAACAACAACCCCATCGGCAAGAACGGCAACGCTCTCGCCTTCGAGGTGGTCTAATCCCGTTATTGTCGTCGCGTTCTTGCCGTTATACGTAGCTGCCGCATCGGAATAAACCGCATTTATTACTGAATTCGTTTGACCTGGCGCGAAATAGAAGTTGTGCAATCTTTCCATGTAGACCACGGACGCACTGTTAATGGTACGATCTACGATCATCCATAGCTCGTCATCGGTAGCCCCCGGTATAACCGCCAAAGATTTGACATTGGGTGTTCTCGCCAGTTCATGACGCGCCCATGCGTAGATATCGTGTTCGGGCATATAAGACAGCGTGGCTAAATTACCATCGCTTAATCTACACCATATTAATTGATGTGGTTGTTGTTGGTAGACTATTTCTTCAATATTGGTGTCTTCGGTGATGTGCTCGGCTAAGATGCTTAAATTATTGGCCTGATACGAGTCGCTATCAAAGTTGTATTCGAAACGTCGGACTGTTTTACCAGGTCTTTGAACGAATATAGTTGATCCACCGGCCTTGACCGGTGTCACGTTGCCGCTGCCGTGTTGAGTGGCGTTTCTGACAAGTATCGATGTCGGTGTTACCGCGTTTTCGGACGTATCGCCCGATAACCACCATTCACCGCCCGTTGTGCCTATTAATAACCTTCGATCAGATACCATCCATTTAATGGCGTTGATTTGTTCGCTTAACAGCGTGAATGTAACGGCATCGTCATCGGTTACGGTATCATTAACAATGAAGTCCTCGTAATCACCTGATTCGGTCATCCATATGGTTTGCGGCTGGTTATCGTTGTTGGCGAACACCAAGCGTTGCTCAAAGAACGTAAGCGTTGACGGAAAACCACGGTAAACACTCCAGCTGCTTTCATACCAATCGGCGGTTGCCGTATGAGCGGTCAATTCGTCAACTACGTTGCCGGTGACCTGAGTTGCGCTATCGTATTGATGTACGTAAATTAGACCATCGTGCATCTTGAAATAAGAGCCGACGTGACCGGGGCTAAAAAAGGATGAGGATGCGGTTATTGTGATGTTAGCCCCGGTCGTCGCCGATGCATCAAGCGTCGTGGCGGTAGCGTTGATGTCTTGTAACGGCGGCCACCTGTCGGCGGTCGTTGTCGGCGCGTTTCCCCCCCAATTAAAATTAGTGAACGTCCAGGCGTCATGCGCTGTGCGGGTCAGCTTCTTCGGCACCATGTCAGGATGGGCCAAATATAAGGTATCTGCGCTCTGGACATATCTAAGGCTGTCAAGATCTCCTTCGGCATAGGATGTCGCGGCCATGTAGGTAATGCCGCTGTCATCACCCGTGGGATACGGGAATGTCGGCACGGTGAAATTAGCTGTCCATCTCGCCGAGCCCTTTGATATCCTGAATTCATCAATGTGGCCTTCGAAATCACCGCTTATCCCGGTCGAACCTATCTGTATGCCTGCGGCTAAATTAGGCCAATCATCCGAGTCAGTTGTGCTGTAGGTTTGAACGCCATCCTTATAAAACGTCCAGGTATTGCTATTTCTTACGATAGCGATATGCACCCACGTATCAAGGGCAAAATAGGTGGTTGCGACATCGGTTACGCTAAAATTAGTGACCCCGGCATCTATAATGGTAAAGGTCAATCCGGTGCCGTTCATGGCGAGATTAACGTAATTAGTGGCGTCTTGGTACTGCTGGAAGATGCCCTGGAGACCGGTTACGCTCTGAGGACGGATCCAGAAATCAATCGTGAACGAACCCGTGTCCATAAACCAATCGGCGCTGTCGGCGGCCCCGATATGATCAGCATCACCGTCAAAATAAGCGGATGATTGCCCGAATACCTTTTGGCTTGTATCCTGGTTCGTATCGCCAGTTGCGCTTATCGTATGAACCGTGGTCCCACTATCCGTAAATGTTGTTGAGCCGTCGTAATCATCGAAATGGAGCAACAACACCGTGGCAGTATCTACCGTTTGAACAAGCCCCCCATCGGCCCAAACCCGCATTGTGTTGTCTTCGAATTCAAGTACGTAGGCTTGATCTTCACTGAATACGAAAGGTATCAAACGGCCTTCGGCACCGGATGCTGCGCCTAAATACTCGGTTCCCGGTCGCCTCGTGATACCGCCTTGAGCCAATGGCACCGCATTAAGAGCGGTTTGAACACCGCTTGTGTATTTAGCAAAGTCGATTCGCCCACCGAGTTGAGGGCTTAATTCACCGGAATTAAAAGAGGTAAGGATAATATTTGCGGCATAGGAGGCACTTAGCAGGATAGTTGATACAATTATGAGCAGTAAAGTTACTCTTTTGGTCGATATCATACACCGCCTCGATCACTTATCCATGTGTCTGTTCGGTCAAGGGTTTGCCTTCTGTTGGTGGCCGTCATGAACGTAGCATCCCAATAAGCCTCTTGAAAAGCTGGTACTAATACTGTTGGAATATATTGCCTTGCCTCTTGAACGCCTAAAATACCAGGGGCTAATTTAATCGCCAATCTTGCAACGAGAGCGTTAATGAATAAGGATGTCCATTTTGATACATCGCTAAAATCGGATCTAATGTATTTCAACACGGCGTCATCTGCTATCGTCAAAAGTTTGACATCCCCGGCTATTCCCTTAAGCTCAAAGTCTTCCCGGCTTTCGAGGTCGATGGCGTAGGCGAAATCCGATGGTAGATCGTACACAAAGCCGTCTTGATACTTAGCCAATGCTTCAAGCTTGTAACATTCACCACCGGATGTATATGCCGTCCAATTGGTGGAGTCGATGCCGGTTAGCTGGAAATTAGTGGCATCGGTTAAGGTAATATGGTACGGATCGGTGCGGTTGACTTCCGTCATACCGACAACATCATAGATTTTAAATAAATCGCCGGTAATTCCACTGTGGGCCGCGCTTGTTGTGACCACCGCCGGATTAGCCTGGGTAATATTGGTGATAACAAACGGGTCGTAATCAAACTCTTGGTTAAACTCGTAATACCCGGTTGTTAGCACCAATGGCCGATGCTGAACGTATTCCTGCCACGGGTACATTTCCAGTAATTCATCTCGGGTCGGCGCGAAATAGAGATTGGCGGCATTATCCAAGGCACCGCCATCACTGCCCAATGTGGTCAAGAAGTCGGTAACGCCGCACATGCCAATGGCAAGATTGGCAATCTGCGTATTTGTCGTCAGCGTCGTCATTCTTCAGGTGCTTCTTCGGGATCCGGTACCGTAACCAACTCAAACGCCGCTGTCTTGCCCCGCCTAATCTGCTTGCTGCTGAGATTAACGAGACTGTTACCCTTTCCGTCTTCGGGCAATCCGGGCCGGTTCCAGACATCGCCAAGCTTGAACTTTTGGCCGTCGCCCATCGTGATAGGCTTAATGCATACGTATTTATCCATGGTGTTCTCCTTTATCTGCCGTGTAAATGATTCTGCGCTTGTTGTGGTGTCATGGCATCGTTAGTGCCGGTCGCCTGAGTGCCTTCCTTACCTTCAAGCATGATTAGCTTGCGCTCTAACGCTAAAAGGTCTTTCTTTTTCATGGTCTGCGGCGTCGGTTCGCCAAATCTTTCCTTTATATCCCTGCGGATCTCGGGTTGCTTTCGCGGGTCTTTGGTCTCGTCGATTTCGCTTGAATAAGTCTCTAAATCAAGATTACGTGCCGGTGAATCGTCTGAAATAAGCTCAAAAGCCATGTGTTTGCAGGGTTTTCCCCGTTCTTTATTCCTTTTACATGCTGGATCGTTGGGAAATTCACAATTAACAAGTGAATGACCTTTTCCGTCTATCGGTTCGGTTTCGCTTTGAACGACTTGACCGCGTTTAAGCTTCTGCCCTCTATATATAAAGGTAGAGCCTTTAATTGTTCCCTCGTGATTAACGTATTTTCCTTTCAAGCTTTTGTACGTTTTCATGGTACTCCTTGTAAGTTCTTGGTATTGGATACAACGGCTTGCCGTCGTTGTAGGTATCCTCTATTTCTTTACGGTCTTCGTCAGTGCCGTATTTCCAGCCGTATTCGAGCCATCCTTGCTCGACTTCGGTTAATACGATCTGCGGTTGCTTGCAGTGGAATTTAGGCTTTTCGCATTTGGAAAAATAGTTTTTCTGAATGCCTTCGGCCCATTCCGGCGATTCGTATTTCGAAGAATCACCTAATTTATTCTCGAATTCAGTGCAATATCGCTTCAGATAGACAGGAACATCGGCGCTTATCTGCGTCCATACGATTTCCTCTATCTGTTTTAGCCTGTACAAACCTTCGTCCTTGCCGTCGTTGTAGAAATAGCCTCCGTAAAGACCCCTAACATACGGCCTCATCTCGATACCACATTTACACCAACATTCAAGATCTCTTGATTTAAGCTCAAGCATGATGTGTCTTAGCCTGATTAATTCGGAATGTTTACGAGGTCTTACAACCACTTTCCAGCAATCAAGGCAATGCGGCGGTACTATATCGTACATATGAAAAAGATCGTGGCACAGCGCACAGTATTTAAGGCGCTCCGAGTCCATGTTGATCATGTGCCATGGGATGTTCCAGTCGTAGTGCGTGATTGACGTTATCAATCCGGTTTCGATGGATATATAGTTCTCAGATTTCCACTTAGGAGATGCTTTTCGGTAAATATTAAGCATCTTAAGCTCTTCGTATTTTAGTTGCATAAGGTTAAGAAGGGGAGCGGTTAAGCTCCCCATGGTTTAAGGGTTAATCGATTCTTTCCCCGGCATCGGCAAGGTAAGCGTTTATCGTACCCGCTGAGATAGTGCCTCCTGAAGCGGTGTAATAAACACCCCAATAACGGTTCATGTCACCCACGGGTACCGGCAATACTTTCTTGGTATTCGCCGCTGCCGCAGCACTAAACGTAGCTCTCGCGTGTTCGGTGCCGCCTGAGTGGATATTGGCGTCTGCCGCCTTGCTTGCGATTCGCACCAATAGATTGGCGCTTGCTCCGACCAATGCGGTTGCACCGATAGTGACTACAACAACCGGTGCCTTGGCCTGGCTGCCGGGAGCGGCGTCATAGATCGCAGTACCGAAAGCATCGGTCATATCCGATCCCTGGTCTACCGTATCCGTTGCCTTTACGGAATTACCGCTTGTGATGTTACCGGAGGCAACAAGATTTTGCTCGTCTGAAAAGTTATATACTTCGTCTAAAACTGTCATCTTAAATCACCTCCCTTATAGTGCGGTTTCCGTAATGGAAATCTGATCAATCTGCCTGATCGGAGTTCCATTAAAATTTAACGGCATACCACCGGCATCCAAGCCGTCGTTACGGCCAAAGAATGCGTTGTTCTTATCCTTAAGCCGTTTCCAGGCTTGAGCCATGATGTTTTTGTGCATGTAAATGCGCGAACTTGGGCCGATTTCCATCTCAACCATGAGGTCAATCAGGTCGTCTTCACTGAATATGTTGGACGTGTCGGCCTTACCCGATTCGATCGATGCGATTCTGCCCATGCCCTGGGGATCCCTGACCACGAGGCCGCCTTCCCATCTAAAATGGGTGACAAGCCAGGTGTTCATGAGGCTATTGCTATCGGTCTCTACCAGGGTCCCTCTATCGTACATCTGGAGACCGCCCTGCGAACCACGCCCGTAAATGCCGTGGCACATATCCAGACCCCACGTAACAACATAGATAGAGGTACAATCGGAACCGTCACCACCGGCATCGATAACGTTCGTGTCGGTCGCCGCGTCCATTCTGGGAGCAAAGCCCGTAAACTCTTCCGGTAATTCTGAAGCGTTGCCATAAATCAAGCTCTCCTGAAAGGTTTTACCCATACCGGCCACGAAAGCCATGTCTTCCTGGCTTCTGAAAGCCGCTATTCCGTTCGGGCCCGCTTCGGCAAGCCTTAAATCGACCTTGGAATAACTTTCCAACATGCCGATCACGTCAACGATGGGTACGGTCTTCGATGCTTCGTAGGCCACACCGACATTAAGTCTACGATACGAGCCCGTGGGCTCGGCTGCTCGTCTTACGGTTCGGTTACTAAATGTTTCGTTCGATTCCGACCACGGGATGTCATCAAGCATCTGGTTCTTCTCATGAAGAACCTCAGCGATTCTCGCCGCGTTTCCCTGGGGGTCAATCCTCGCAGTCAGTTCCTTTAAAGTGAGTTGTGTTAGCGTATTTGTTGCCATAATCCCTCCACGCTATTTTAGGCAGGCGTGCTCGGATTATCGTACTGTAAAATAGGACGACCATCCGGCGTAGTTCTCGGCTGTGTCTGCCTGCCATCCGGTAATATCAACTGATCTTCCGAGAGTATGGCACCGATTTCGGATAAGAAATTAAGAAACACGGGGTCATCGCTCAAACCGCTTTCATCCCATAATTTGAGCGTGTCTTCGTCAATAAACCGTTGTTTGACCTTGTTTATCAACTCCATCTTAGCGGCTTTCGCGTTCGGTCCCCATTTTTTTTCAAGCTCTGCCATTGCCGCTTCACGGTTCTTCTTAATCTCCGCTGCCGACGCCTCAGCGTCTTTTTTGTCAGCATCTGCGTAGCCTTGTGCTCGTTTGATATCGAATTCGATGATTTTAGATACCTGGGCTTGTGATAAACCAAGTTCATGAGCCAATGCCTTAAATCCGGCAATAGCCGTATCATCCACGGGTACGCCCTCCGGTATCTCGGGCATTTCGTAAGCATCGGCGCTTTCCGGCACCTGTCCCACTTTTCCCTGAAGATCAATAAACGCCTGGGCCAATGCCCCTGCGTCGCCATAGCCTTTTATAATCTCAGAATCCCTTATCTCTTGTGGTAAAGAATCCTGAAACGAAGGCAACGACGCTTCCTGATAGTCTCCGGTGCTATCCTTGACGTAAAAGGTTGTTTCGTCTGCCATACGTCCTCGGTTCCTTTCTTAGGCAAAAAGAAAACGGGCTAAAGTGATGAGGTGGCACCACCTTGCCCGTTTTCTTTTTCGGTTAAACCGTTACCCGTGGCCTACGGGTTAGCCTAAACTATTTTAATATTTAATATAATTAATCCTATCCCTAAAATTATCAGTATTATCTGGATGTAGTCTAACGTTTCCAACAGACTGTTTTACCACCTTTCGGCCCCGATTTACGGGTAATAGCACAAATCAGCGTGGTCTTACCGACTTTCTTCGTGCGGTATTTCTTGGCTCCGCCTCGGGCCTTAACTTTCTGGTCTGCGATTAATGGCATCCGTTATCCTATCCAAATAACGATTTCTAAGTTCGTTAGATTGCTGGGCGTGTAGCCACATATAAACGTCCTGATCGGCTATGGCTATTACGTTTAGCACCGATCTAATAAAGTCCATAGTGCCGAGATTATAATAAGTTTGAGAGTTCCCGGTCATCGGACTATTTCGTTGAAACGTATGATTAACGAACCATAATAGTGTGCGCTTGCCGTGTGGCGTCCCGAAAGTGTCCTTAAGATCACTTAGCAATTGCGTAAATTCAACGTCCTTCTCGCCCTGATCATCCGGTAAATCAGCGTAACCTAAGAGTTCGTCGTATGTTGATGGTGCTTTAGCCATTCTATTGCTCAAAATAAATACAACCAAAATGCTCATCAAAGCTGATTTCTTCGGTGTAGCTAATCAGCTTGTGAACGGTTTCGTTTTTACATTCACCGCTACTCAAAAGACCTGCTTTTCCCATGTCAAATCTTCTAAAAAAACGACAATTTGCGCATGTTGATGGGGTTTTAGGCATTAATTCAATCCACCTTGAATAGCTTCAAGCATCGGCTCGGCCTGGCTTGTGTCTTTGGCTATCTGCGCTCCTGCGCCTAATTGTTCAATTCCCTGTTGTTCGGCTGCTTGCTGTGCCTTCTCATCTCTCATAGTTTCAATATCGGTTTTATCCCTTACTATATTTGGCGGTACACCCACAGTGTTAGCGTATTCGTTAGCTGCAGCATCGTAATCAACGTTATCAAGGATATTCGGCCAAAGTTCGGCATTAGCACCCACAAAGCCCATATACATCTCAATCGGCTGCAGTCCGATAAGTTTCTGGGCCTGAGCCAACGTGCTGACGAATTCCACCTTCATTTCGGCACCCTGGATGATCTCAGGCGGTCGCGGTATCGCACCGGCTCGGGTCATTATCGCAAAGTCTCTTCGGACACCAGGTGCCAAGCCTTCGACGTGGATACGGTCAAGTACCGGAGATAACAGCGCAATTTTCTCTTCTTTTCGCTGTGCTATCTCATAGGCGGTCGGGGGTTGTGCTCCAGGTCTGTCAATGAGAAGCCGGAACAGATCGTTGAAGAATCCTTCCTGGATTTGTTCTCGGATATCCAATTTACTTGCGTGTGTGGCATTGTAATCAAACCTGAAATCAAATAGTTTCTGGATGCCCTGCCCGGTGCCACCTGATTTTAACGTAGGGTCAATAACCTCAGCACCGGGCAATCGGCTTAATTTATCGGTGTAATTAGGCGGTATCCGTAACGGCGGATCGGTCTCAAGGTGCCTTGCCCTGTATTCGTCTTCGATGATAGTTTGCAATCCCATGCAGTTACCGAGTTCGTCCGATCCGGGACCGTCACCATAAACCGATTGTGTCGTTAAGACATCCCATCTCGGCGCACGTATCGGGAATTCGTGAAAGCCCGATTTGCCTAATAGTTTATCCTGCGGCGTCATCTGCTTAGTGTCTTGATCGATCCAATACACCGATTCAAAAGGTAAATTCGTGTTGTCTTCCTTGCCGAAAGCTCGCTCATCGTTCGGCTGTATGGCGTGGCAAATCGTGTGGTATTTGTATTGTCGATCAGTTGCCATGGCATCGGCTAAGATCTCTTTAGACACCTCGTTTTCGCCAAACATATTGACGATATTGCGGGCAGTCATCGGAAAACGGCGGTAAAACTGATCAATGATGCCCTTGGTGTTAATGCCAAGATAGTATTCACCGGCCGTGAACGTGTAAAATCTAAGTAAGCTATCTGAATCATCTAACGACATCATGGCAGCGGTACCAAACGCTAAGAGTTCCCGGTACCAAGGACCGATAGCCGTGTAAAAATTAGAGAATTGATAAGCTTCGAGGAGAGCTGCCGTAGCGTCATGGAGCCATTGTTTGACGCTATCGACCCTCATTAGGTCGTCGTCACGTAACGCTAATCGTATCCACGGCCTTGCCTTTGAGGTCATGCCGCCCATGATACCAGCTGTAGCGTTTCTCAGTGCCTTACGCGGTGTGCTGTCGATCATCTTCTTCTGTTTACGCCGCTGATTCGGCTTATCGTAATCATCGGTCAGATAGTACATGCCCTTACGTGGCACGATAAACCGCGTAATGTCTTTCCACTCGTCTTCCCTGCCGCCTTCTTCCCGGATCTTGGCAAGAGTCTTTAGCGCCTTGATATAAGGTTCTGCGGGTTTTTGAGGGTTGACGTAGAGTTTACGCCGGAATTGTCCTAATCCGTCGTCAGGCATTAGAATCCACCAAGCCTTGTCTTCTGCACCGCAGGATCACCGGTCAGACCAAGCCCGGATGTCACTATAGTTGACCTACGGCCACGCGTGGTTCGCCGTTGCTGCCGTAATCGTTCGTTAACCGATGCCGTGTCTTCCGGCGTTACCTCCGGTTTCTGTTCCGGGGGCTTCACCGCTGGCAGGCTTGCTGTTTTGAATAGTCCGACCATAGCTATTCCTTATAGTGTATTTTCATAGTGCTAAAATCAACAATGCCGATACGACCACCTGGCGTTGTTGCTTGTAAACCGTTAAAATCTTTGGGTTCAATTGGCTGCTTATCCCACAAAATCTTATCGTAATTCTCCTTATACCGCTTGCTCGGCACCCTCTGGTGCCTGGCAAATACTATCGATGTGTTGGATATCAGGCGCTTACGGCTCATGCATACCGCCTTATCGCATTAGCCCAATAATGAAGCTCTCGTTTAATGTATTGATCTGGATTTCGTGCATGTTGCACTAACCTAATATCAATCATGTGACCACCATAATCCGGTAAATCAAATCTAAAATACATACACCCATTCTCTTCAAATATTCGGCCTTGGCAGTATCCAAGATCATCGCCCAAATGATATCTTAAAAATTCACTCATTTGAACAGGAGATGGCCCAATACTTGAAGGGTTAAATACAGCCTTGACCGCACTTGCTATTTTAACATATGGATGCTCTTGTGCTTCCATCACGCCACTCTCGCCAACGGGTCATAGTCTTGTTTCGATCTCTGAAGCTGTCTTAAGACATTATCTCTATCGACTTTAGCCTGTACCGGTTCGGCAAATGTTAATGCAAGAGCATCGCCACAGTCAGGAGATGCAAGCCCTCGTTTTTTCATGTCTTCTTTCTTTTCAAGCTGCATCTTCTCCTTAGCGTTATAACCGTATTCTGGACTTATCAGGTCGTCTCTTAACTCTGAATCATCCGGTAATGCAGCGTTCGGAAGCCACTCTTTAACGGCATACCACATCTCAATACGCTTATTCATGAACTTATCGGTATTCGCAGGCGTTGAACCTCCGTTAATGCCCATAACACTATAATTTAACTGAATCAACCGATCAACCACACCGGCACCAATGCCCACTTCGTCGATGAAAACACCGTCCGGTTTCCACTCATCGATCTCCCTTGCAACAAGAGAAGCTATCTCCATGGTTCCAAGGCTTCTAAACTTTTTAAGTCCCACAACCGCTAATCCTTGGCGTTTAATAATAACGCTCTGATCGTCTCCAAACCGAGCCACATCAACGCCGAGTATTTTAGGTGAATGTCGGTAAACATCCGATTGTAAGTGTTTGCCTAATGCAGCCTCAACGATATCACCAGGTATAAGCTGCATTGAACCGGCTCGGGGCTCCTGGCCCTTGACTCGGACTCTAACAAAGTCCGAATCTTCACCGTAATCGTCAATCCATTGCTGTATTTGAGTCTGATTGGCCTTTTTAGCCGACCTTGAATCGATCTCCTTGCATGACCACCGATGTCTATACTTCTTAAAACACTCGCTAAATCGGCCTGTATTTCGTGTAGGGTTGCCAAATACAATCCACATCGCGCCAGGCGTGGTCATCGCACCTTCAGTAACTTCCCAAATAATGTCATCGATGGCGGATGCTTCGTCAAATAACACCAATACGTGTTTCTCATGGGTACCGGCAAACGCTTCCGACTTTTCGGCGCTCCAGGGCACTGCCGTTGCAAACCAGGTTTCGGGATGATCGACGTGATAGAATTTAGTAGCGGTCCAGGTAAACCAATGCGAATTAAGTGCTAATTTATGCCATTTAGCAAGCTCTCGCCACGTCTTGGCCTCAAGCTGAGTCCGAGTATTAGCGGTAACAACCACTTGAGGATGTGGCCGCGTTGACATGAACCAATGAATTATCCATGCGATAAGGGCAGTTTTACCGACACCGTGACCTGATCTTCGTGCAATTTGGATAGCCTCTTCAATCGTTTGGGCTTTCTCGCCAATCTCCATAAGCGTTTCGGCCTGCCATTGATCCGGGCCTTCTTCGCCTTCGAGCGGTCCTTCACCCCATGGATAGATGTAATATACGAAAGCAAGTGGGTCATAAACCAACTCGCAAATGTCGCTTAATAGTTGAGCTTCGAAATCTTTTTTAGTTAACGGCATGTTGGCCTTTTTGTGCTAATGCTTTGCCAAGTTTATCGCCTAAATCATGGTTTACCGTTGCTTCAATTCGCTCTATAAAATCAGCTTCGGACTTGCCTAAATGCTCAGAGGCTTTTAATCGATCCTTTAGATCAGGTTCAGCTTCAACTTCAATAACTTCTCTATCTTCTCCACGGCCAATAGCGATATGTTTTTTAACCTTCATTTCACCGCGAAGTATTTTAGACCAAAACTCTTGTCTTTCTTGCCTGTCTGCTATGCCGTTTCCATTTCTTTTTTTCTCTCTTTCCTTTAAAGCCTTAATAATAGTAGGTTTTCGTAGGTTCTCCTTACCCATTTGCGAAATAGTGTTATAATTACCAGCATATCCGGCCTTCTTAGCCGCTTCATAGGCATTCCCATCGTAGTAGTCAACAAACCGCTGTTGTTTGACCGTCAACTTGTTGTTTTTATTCTTCATTTAAAACCCATTTAAGAATATCTCTTTCAGCGATAGAGTCTTTAAAGGCTATCTGCGACAAATTGTCGTTTTTAATGGAATTATTAAGTACGTTAATTCGGTTTTTGATTTCTTTTTCGGATCTCATATCATACATTCTTGGATATTCGCTATGACACATCGTTTCGACCCATGATCATTTCGGTAAAAACGCTTCCCTAAAAGCTATTTCAATTGGATAAAGCACTTCATAAACACATGCACTTATGACAAAGATTGTAACAAAAACAAAGAGATGAAACATTATGGCGTTTAATTTATCCTTCATGCCGGTCCAAAATAACCTGGGCAAAAAAGAGAAAACCCCAGACAACTATTGCGATGCTGAAAACGATCATCATGAAAATTATGGCTATGATTTCCATGGCTAATCGCAATAAACCCCTATCTTGTAATGGTTGCAAAGCATTTCTTGAGCCCGCTTGTTGTTCTTACGTGCGGCCACCTTAAACCAATATTCAGCTTTAGCGTAATCTGGTTCACGCATTCCCCATCCGGTGTGATACATTACAGCGGCACGATACGGAGGTGCTGTGTCGTACTCGTATTGTATCATGATGTCTTTGCCAAGTCCGTATGCTAAGATAGCGGCAAAGATTATCAGGAGAAGGAATAAGCATTGTTCGAAGTTAATTCGTTCTCTAACCATGACACTGCCAATATGAATAAAATACCGAGTATCGGTATGTGTAAGGGAAAATATACCATTGAATTAATTATGAAAGCCAATAGTATCAATACCGGCCTCGGGTCTCTGATGTTCCGTACCCGAGTTAAGATGCTGATAAGATAGCCGATTACCAAGCCCACGCCGGTATAGCCCATTTCAAAATCAAGCTGAACAGGTTCGGAATGCGCTTGTTTCATGTATATTGGGCTACCTCTTTGGCCTGATCGTATCGCAATCAAGTCGCACGCGATACATCGGTTTGTTTCGGGATGCCTGAAACCATAAACCTCTTTCCACTTGCCGAGCCCGAGCCCAAACCATTTGTTGTGAAAGGATTTTTGCCTTAATTCAGCGTATAGCTTCCAGGTTTCCCACCGCCACTTGTAGTCCGGTCGATCTACAAACTTCAGATACGCTATTAATGCCAAGAGTAGAATTAGAGCAAAAATAATAACCTTCTTGCCGAAATAATAATACCCGAAATAAGCGAAAGTGGGGATGGTCGCGATGACGCCCCCGACCGTTTTAGCGAATATCAACCCTAATATGACAATTGGGATCCCCCATTTGAGCCTATGCCAAAACACGGGAAAGCAGATGGCAAATGCCGCTGATAGTGAATTCCGGTTATCGACAATACCCATGCGTATCTGGTGGTCGAGGTGCTTCATGTGGTCGCGGGGTTTGATTAACAGGTCGAGGTCAAGGAGTTGAGCGATAATGAGGACGAAATTAGCTACTGCGAATAGCGCAAACGCTGTTATGACGACGTTTTTGTTATGGGTATTGTAGAAAACGACGAGGATCATTGACGCAAAAATAAGAGAAAGAAGGGCGGCGCCTGTCTCCGATGATTCATGGCGCGATGTCGAAAACAGGGCATAGCAGAGAAATAGGCCGATCCAGAGATTTATGTCCATCGCAATGTATAGTCCGAAGCTTAATATGGCGAAGTACATAAATACGAAATTCATGTTAAACCTGATATCCTCGGTTAAATACACGACGCCGAGAAACGGAGATCTCCAGGTCAAAACGATGGTCAACATGGCGTATATGGCCCCGTTAACTATCTGTCTTTTTCTCGTACTTAAAGTATGCGTCATAGATGAAAAGGTTACCGTCCGAGCAATCGTAGGTTGAGGTTCTTTTACCTGCGCCGCGGCAATCCGGGCCGGCAAACTTCTTGTTAAGCCTGAATTTTACCCACGAATCCTCGGAATAACTGTTCGAGCCTTCCATATCGGAGGTCGTAAACGTCAGTTTTTCAAGAGACACACCGGATGTCGGTGAAGCGGTAGCAACGTCTGTCTCTTCGGTTAAAGACGTGTCAAGCGAAGATTCCGTGCTGACAGCCACGCCCCATTCGAGGGCATCACCGATGCTTGACGTGGACTTTACAAGCATCTCGATAACGCCGTCACGCCAATAATCGTCCGGGATAGGAAACGACACCTCTATGGGATCATCGGTGTTGCCGAGCCATATAGCGGGCAAACCGCTTTCACGACCCATCATGGCCTCGGTTTTGGACGCCTGGTCGGTTGCGGTATTCATGGCCGCGGTGCCTTCGTAGTCGGTTTCGGGGATGACAATACTCGCGGTCTGTTCTCCATCGACGCCTTGTTTAACAGTCGTAAACGATGTCAACGGCAAATCGACATAACCGTATCGTTTACCTGTCGGATGATGGCGTTCTCCGGCTGAGAAAGCCGATGTTGCGATGAAAATAACAAGAAAGGGGATAATGAAAAGAAAGCGTTTCATAGATAACCTCCGTATGGTTGTTTTGGTTTATATATCAAGCTCTTATCAAGCATTATATTCTTACCGGGGCCAGCCGGACCTACCGGCCCCGGCATCAAGAAAGGAGGTCAATAATGGGACGCTACCCAAGCGTCCCGATGGAAACGCGGAAAGCATAGTACGAAAAATTATGTAATGTCAAACACTTTTTACCGCATTGAATATTCGCTTTAATATTTCTTGGTTGTCTTCGATATCTTCAAAACTCACATCACCCATTGGATACTTGCAATTCTTACACTGACAATCGATGCCCGAAACGTTAAACCACCACGAATCATTGCTTGCTTGACGAAATTCAAAATACGGTTCGTGTTCGCAATTGTGGGATTTTTCGCAATTTTCAGCATCTTCTTTCCAAAAATAAGTTTCTTTGCAAATCTCGCATTGATATTTTACGGTTTTTAAAATTTGTTTTTTAATTTCTTTCATTGCAATCAACATCGTGGGCATCGTCACCACCGCAACACTTATAAGCCTTGGTATAATAGCTCGGAGTTCCATCGGAATTAGTGTGTAGCCGTTCAAGAGATTCTTTCAAAACGATGTTGAAAGTGTCAACCGGCTGATCCTTGAACTTGTTTTCTTCCGTACCGAATAGCATGCGGCAGCAGTCTTCCCACCCCTGTTTGTATCCTGCACCCCAATTAGCCACTATTCAACCCCCTTCACCGTCACCATAACCCCGTGCTCGTGGCCTATTGACCAGTCATGGATTAGCGGGGGTATGATATTGTCAAATCGATCATCTGGGACAATTCCGACATCGATCACTTCAATATCGCCTCTCTTGAATTTCTTATCCTTGAGTGCGTCGATGATTATTTTCTGGCCCGCAACGAAATTATCCGGTTCGGTTCTTTTATCCGGTCGGATCCACATAAATTCAAGCCTTATTTTTTCGAACCTGATACCTGCGCCGAAGTCTTGTCGTATTATATTGCGGACAAACGATACGTATTGCTGCCGTAATTTATTGGCCCCGAATTTATTCTTACGCGCCTCGTTCTCCATCCGGTTCATTGTGGGTAAATCACCTGGGATCCAAAAGCTAAACTGAGTCAGTTTGTCTCCGTCGAAAACCTTGGATACTGAATTCTTAGGCATTTCATCACCTTCTTTCCAGCCGCAAATTCCGTTAAAACAAACGTATTTACCGTCATTATAGGGTATGACCAGTTCATCTTCGCCACACCTGGGGCAAAGCGGTAGCCCTCTTTCGGTAAATTCTCGGAATATTTTTTTATCAAAGGGTTTCAATAATCATCCTCATATTCCATTTTCATCTGGCACCAATGACACATTGCAATAACTCCATCGCCGTTACAATCGGGAATGGACATAGCCACATTGTTTACACTTTGGCATTTTTAACCTTAAACAAATCTAACCGTATTTTAAAAAAATAGTGTCCGCCTTTTGCCGACCACTCCCAGGCCATCAACCAAAAGACGAAATTACATTTCATGGCACCGATAATGGATTCATTACCAGACCATCCGGCCGTTGATAACCACCACTGTAAAACTCTCTTTCCTTTAATCGTCGAATAGCCAGACTCTGCATACATCCACCTATCAACGATATATTGTATGAATTCAGTTACAGGTTTCTTCCTAAAGTCCCACTTTTCTATGGTTTTTAGTTCATGTTCTTCTGGATAGCCGTCTTTGTCCATTCACCCAATCCCCCCAATTTCACCGGCTTGATTTCTGGCTTCGGCTTCCTCGATAACCTTAAGCCGCTTAAGATCCCTGTCGTTTTGTTCGTACAAAAGCCTTATGGTTTCATGTCGGACCTGGATGCGCATTAAGAGTTGGTTTTTTTCGTTCCATTCAACTTTCATTCTGTTCTTTTCTCCATGGCGTGGTTTCTTGGATGTGGCACCCGTCTCGAAGTTTAAATCTCCTTATGCTGCCATTTGGATTCTTATCAGATCGCCTGAAATTCTTAGCCTTTGTTATCTTGACCTGGCCATAATCAAGCGCAAGGGCAAGCCGCGTGCGTTCCATGCTGCGATATCCACCAAGCCCGACATCGCTATTGGGATTTTTCTGCAGGCCGATAATAGCCAACCCGCCCTTTAATCGATCAGCGATTGCTTTAATCTCTCTGCCAATAACGTAAAATTCGTCATGGATTTCAAGGAAATCGATAATATTTAAACAGTTTGGTCCAGGGAAAATAACATCTTGAAATTTTTCATTTCGGTAAAACGCATTGAATTTCCAATCGGATAGAGCACGTTCGGGATAGAATTTTTTTAACCGTATCTGAAGCTCACTTGCTGACATTTCAGAATTAAAATAATAAATATCCCATCCCTTTAATTCATTTTCCTTAATGATATTAAGCATTACACCGGTTTTCCCGCTATTTGGTGCTCCCGAAACTATAACAACATTGGATTCGTAGAGCTCAACAAGATCGCTCAAACCAAACGGCAACCAGATATCAAGCGGTTCGGCAACAACGCCTTTGTAATCCATTGGCTCAAGTTCGGTTTGTTTCGGAATATACCACCCGCGCCGGCCGTTGTGCCTTTCAATTTTCCCTCGATCTACAAGATACTCTAATATTTCCGTTATTTCATAATGCTGCGCTTTATCATGCGTAATATCACCGACGCAGAAAACACCCGGTGACGCTTCAATCCACATTCTTAACAATTCGTCATTCCAGCTACGCATCATAGATCCACATATTTAGGTGCTTTATTTTCATCCTTAAACCAAACTGAAATCATTTTCTGTTTCCAGTTTCTTATCTTTTTCCCGGTTGTATCGTGCCAGTCGGCAACATCGTAAAGTTCAAAAGCTTTCCTTGCTACGGATTTTTTATAACCTTTTTCTTCAAAATAAGAGATAACATCATCAAGCGTGGGGGGTGTGAATTTCTTTCTTTTTCTTTCTTTTTTATTATCATTTATTGTCTGTGTACCTTTTGGTGTACCTTTTGGTGTACTTTTTGGTGTTTGGTCTGTTGTACCTTTCACTTGATACATATCGTAATTTATCAAAGTAATTATAGTAGTTACGTTGTTTTTTTGCTGTTCAATTTGGTGTTCAACTTTTTGAAGCCTTTCTAGAAACATTCTGACACGGTTCCTTGACCACTTCCAACGCTTAGCTAAAGACAATTCGGACCATGCTAACTGCCCTCTTTTTAATTTTAATTCGATACCTCTAATCCATACCGAAGTGTCTTTATGGTTTGCCAACATTATTAAATCAACCCACGCTTGCCCAGGTGTGAATTTTTCTCTGGTCCATATCGGGTTATTCTGTAGCTTTCTCCATAATAAAACGAATCCATTATCATCCATGCCATGATCCAAAAACTAAAAAGCCCTCGGGATTATGCAGGGGTGGATGCCCCCTGATACCGTTACCGATATCAGATCCCGAAGGCTTTTTAACTTTTGATATTTTATCATCATCCACGTTTGCATGGCATGGCAATATCAGAGTTTTTTGGGTGTGTCAAATTTCATTCATCACCGATCTGATTCAGCTTTTGGAATGTCTTTCCAGCCATATATTTTGCGGCATTCTTTTTCGTGTTTATATAGGCACCTATAACAGAATTGTCGGCCACAATATTGGCATAAACTTCCGTCTCGAATATCAAATCTCATATTTACACTGCATCCAGGACACATCATATCCCCCCCAAAACAAAAAGCCCTTATTCGTAATATTCATCAAGCTGGCCACCGCACTGATCACAGCCAAATCCTGTTCTGTGATTCTGTGCATGTCCACATGAATTACAGTAATATCCTAATGTAAAAGGGTCATCGTCTTCGTACTCATCATCCAGCCAATCGTCTTCGTGTTCAAGTGACATGATTACCTCCAATCCTTAACACCCATCGACTTTAAAACATCACACCGGCATGAATCGCAAACAACCTTATTATGGTGTTCCTTCTTAAAAATCACGACATTAACCGACTCTAACAATGGGACATCACGCCAATCCTTTTTGCAGATACCGCATTTCTGGCGCCGTGTGTCATTGGGAAATAATCTCCAGGTAGTTTCGACCCAATTATCAACCAGCATTAGTCTGCCGATGTACTTAACGTGATAATATTTCCGCACAACTGATGTGGTTTTCCATCCGTATTCAGTGTGTTCTGTTAGCATAAAAAAACCTCATTCAAGGAGACCTGGTGGCGACCCGCAATACTTTTACATCCCCGGTCCGTCGTAATCATCTTCCTTGTAGATATCCATTGGTTTAATTTTCCGCATTTCACTTTCTAAAAACTCCATCATGACATCAGAAACGTA
>JAAUXW010209745.1_pt1 | contig 44280 bp, 57 predicted proteins | sample 7278141 | NCBI WGS metagenome assembly JAAUXW01 (sample SAMN14350115, study PRJNA611818) | marine sediment metagenome | isolation source: surface marine sediment (2.1m) | place: French Polynesia: Moorea | collected 2018-08
GTGCGCCACTTGTTCCACGGGCGCTGCCACAGCATACCAAACGCATCCGCAGCAGGAACACCGTCATCCGCCAACTGATACGCCACCTTCACGATGTGAAGGGATCGGTCAGCGGTCTGCTCTTGCATCAACATCGACTGCGTCCGTAATCGCATCGTCTTCCAGTACTTCCTGATGATCGAGTTGGAGTACTCCCAGGTAGGGAGTGGGGGATGGGGACCCTCCAAGTCGTCACGACCTCGAACGAGCTGATCGAGGTGCTCGTCCATCCACTCCGCCTTGAACGTGCGATCTGGCTCGTACCAGAGGACGGTGCCAAAGTCCCGCCGCTTCCAGTTGACAGAGGCAGGTACCCGCAGGAGCTTAGCCCCCGGCCAGCCCCCACGATCGGCTCCTGTGTGATGCGTCAGGCGCTGGTTGAGGTTGGCCCACTTGTCGTAGGAGTCCATAGGAGCATCCAGGAGCCACACCGCCTGGTACATATACTCGCTTGTCTTCCAGGCGATGCTCGGCTTCGGAAAGAGGTTCGCAGGGTTCACAGGGTCGAGGTCAGCGAACAGCACCCCTGGCATCCCGACAGCCTCGTTCTTACGGTCGGGCAGATTGAACCTCAGCGGCGTGAAGTAGAGATCGCACCCGTGGGGCTGGTGGGTCTGTCCCCACACCTTGCCCGGTCCTACCTCATAGGGGATGTCCTTGAAGCGGTTGTTCCTGAGGCGGTCGATGGTGGCGAAGAAAGAGAACCCCCCCACACTGGCGGATAGGATTCGGGTGACGATGTGGTGGCTGGGAATAGGCATGGCGTCTCCTTTGTTGTTCCTGCTAGAGTCAACAACTGTCGACGAAAGGGTATTCCCATGTTAGATGGCCCGCTGCCTATCTCGATCAGGTTCGATCAGTGGTTCTCGGAGCAGGTCGCCAGTGCGGAAGGGATCACAACCACAGAGGCAATCTCTCTGATGATGAACCTCATGGCCCGCATCCGCACCAAGCTCACGCTAGAGGAGCTAGATGCTGTGTTCCACGAGGCGCTGGTTCGAGTAGAAGATCGCCTCCAATCAGGCAACGCTTTCCTCGACGACGAAGGGAACACACGGGCTGTGTTGCTGGCCGAGGAGCGCCGAGAGCTGGGCATGGAGGAGATCGAGGTCCCCGACGACATCAGTGAACTCGAAGCATGAATGGGTGGATGCACCATGCCTCCTGCAAAGACGAGGACCCCGACTTCTGGTTTCCCGATGAGCAGGGTACGGAGGAGCGCAAAGCCAAGACGGCCTACGCTCTCGCTCTATGTGCGGATTGTCCGGTCAGGGCCGATTGCCTCGACTACGCCCTCCGCACCAACACCACAGGAGGTATCTTCGGGGGGATGACCCCAGCCGAGCGAAGGAGGCTGACATGACCCCGCCCATCAGGGCCATCGTCCACACCGCCGTAGGCTATGAGAACGCAGAGGAGATGACCCTGCGAGATGTGGCCGAGTACTTCAAGAAGGTGGCACGCCTCCCCGATCAGATCGGGCAGCTCACTTCGATGGAGCTACGCCAGGTCAACCAGTCGTGGAACTCGCTGATGGCTGTGATCGCCGAGCGAGAGAAGGTGCCTCAGGGCTGGCTGTCATACACCATCGGAGAACTAGCACGGGGGGAGATGAGGGCTGCGATGTTTGCGGAGATCGCCAATGAGTCTTAGCCGCCAGTGCAAGAACTGCAACCGCAAGAAGAAAAGGCATCTCTACTTCAAGAAAGAATGGGTCAAAAAGGGCAAACCCGTATGCAAGAATTGCTACAAAAAGAGTGCCCAGTACCGTAGGGAATTATCTCGTCGGTACTTGAACGAGTACGGGATCACGTTAGAGGAGTACGAGGGCATCTTGGCGGAGCAGGGTGGTGCCTGCTACGTCTGCCTCCGCAAGCCAAACTCACGGCGGTTGGCTGTGGACCACGACCACGCCATCGAGAAACGAAAGGGATCACGGGACAGCGTGAGGGGTCTGTTGTGCCGGGACTGCAACGAGTATATCGGTAGGATCGGGGACGACCCAGCCACAGCTCTGCGACTCGCAGACTACCTGGAGCGCCCCACATGGACGGCCAGGAAGGTAGAATCTGAGGATGCCTAGACCAAAGAATCTGGGGCTTATCCCGCCCCCGAAGACCGGACCCGCAATCCTTGTCTTCGACGTAGAAACAGCGGCGTACACCATCAGAGCGTGGGACATCTGGAAAGTCAACGCTCTCGACATCAAAGCCGAGTGGTTCATGTTGTGCTTCGCCTATGCCTGGTACGACTACGAATCCCAGACCATCGGAGAGATCGGATGGGTGGGCCTCCCACAGGACACCAAGTGGCGACCCGGTAGCCATGATGATCGGTACGTCATCCGACGCCTTCATCGCCTCTTCGATCAAGCCGACATCCTGGTGGGTCAGAACCACGAGCGGTTCGACATCAAGAAGGCCAACGAGCGCATGTTCATCCACAAGATGGACCCGCCCTCGAACTACAAGACCGTCGATCTCAAGCGCCACTACAAGAAGCGCTTCTCCGGCAGCGCCGCTCTCAAGTACATGGCCCGCAAGGCCGACGTGGCACTCAAGGAGAGCAACCGGGGCTACTCCCTGTGGGACGACTGCGAAAACGGCGTAGAGAGCGCCTGGCGGGAGATGGAGTCCTACAACCGAGCCGACGTGAAGTCCACAGCTCAGGTCTACACCCGCCTCCTGCCCTGGATGGGCGAGCTGGGCAAGGGACCACAACACCCACACTTGGGCCACTACCTGAACCTCGACCCAGGAGAGCGTGTTTGCCGCAACTGTGGGAATCGGGACAAAGACAAAGGCGGGCTCGGCTTCCAGATCAGGAAGTACTACGCCACCGATGCTTACCGGTATCCCCAGCTCCAGTGCAACAAGTGCAAGCGCTACGGCAAGCACTACAAGAGCGTTCCTGGGACTCGAACCGAGCTGCGATGAGCTGCCCCTGCGGGCGAGGAGTGAGCTGGCATCAGTCCCACCTCGCCCGTGGGGTGTGCGTTGCGGATCTCCTCAGAGGGGACGGTCCAGAATATGCACCCCCTTCGGGAATGTTCTTCCCCCTTGTGGGGTTCCCAGTACCAAGACGACAGGAGACCCATGAAGACCGCCAGCGGGAAAGTGAAGATCGTTGAGAACTGGTTCACAGTCAAGACAGTACAGGTGTTCGCTGAGTCGGCGACCCTCGGAGCCATCGACATCGAGACGACGTGGATGGACGACAACCCGTGGGCCAACCCACCAGAGCTGGTCTCCGTAGGGATCACCTTCGACGGGAACACAGCCTTCGTCTTCCGTAACGACGAGTACCTCCGGGCTGTGAAGCCGATCCTGGAGCACAGGAACTGGATCATGCACAACGGTCTCTTCGACCGGCTGATGCTCAAGCACTTCTACGACATGGATGTGCCGCTCAAGCACGACACGATGGCTATGCAGTACCTGCTGGACCCTGACCTCCTCAAGAGCCTGGAGGAGTGCTCTGCCCGGTATCTGGCGCTGCCCGAGTACAAGGATGTGAACTACAAGTGCATCGAGGACGAGCCCTTCGAGAAGGTCGCCGCTATGAATGGCGAGGACGTGCTACGGACATATAACCTCGTCCGTCCCCTCGGGGACCAGCTCAACCAGGACCCCGCCCTTAGCCGGGTGTACCAGTGGATTCTGATGCCCGCAATCAACAACCTCATCGAGATCACCCGTAACGGGATTCCTCTCAACGGGGAGCGGCTGGCGAAGGTAACTGCCGCTACCGAAACGGAGGTGGAAGCACTCCTGACTGACTTGAGAGCTGCCACGCCGCTCCCCGGAGAGGAGGTCTACCCCAAGGGCTGGCCCAAGCCGTCCTGGTGGCGTGTGAACGACAAGCTGGAAAAATCTTCCGGGGAAATCCTGGTCCGTGGTATGGGCAAGTACCACCCGCCCGGCATCTTCAACCCCGGCAGCGCCAATCAGGTTCGCCACATCCTCTTTGACCTGTGGGGCCTGGAGCCCATCGAGTGGAACACAGACGACGACGGCAACGAGACCACGCCCAGCACCAACGCAGACGTGCTGCTTCAGCTTGAGACCTTCTACACCGAGGGCGAGCAGCAGGAGTGGTTGACCAAGCTGCGTGCGTACCGCAAGGCAACCAAGCTGCTGACCTACTTCCACTCGTGGCCCAACCTCACCGACGAGCAAGGCTGGCTACACCCACGCTACCGCCCGCTCCGAGTGGTCACAGGGAGGCTCTCCAGCGACAGCCCCAACATCCAGAACGTACCCCGCACCAAAGAGGTGCGCTCGTGCTTCGGCGACGTGCCGGGCCACACCTGGATGAAGGCTGACTACTCGCAGATCGAGCTGCGCCTGGCGGCCCTCGCTGCCAACGAGGAGACCATGCTGGCGGCGTACCGGCGAGGAGATGACATCCACCGCCTGACTGCTACACTGGTGCTAGGAGACGACAGCGACAGCGCCCGACAAGTCGGCAAAACCCTGAACTTCGGACTGTTGTACGGGGCTGGACCTGCCACTCTCCAGCGTGTGGCCCGTTCCGACTATGGAGTGTTCCTCACGCTGGACGAAGCCAAGTACTACCGGGAGCAGTTCTTCCGGGCGTACCCCGGCCTCAAGCGTTGGCACCAGCAGTGTGAGTGGGAGATCGAGCGCTCAGGCATCAGCCGCTCCCCCCTCGGCCGCATCCGCTACCTACCTAAGGCCAAGATCCCTAGCTCCGTCAGGGAGATGTGGACGAAGAAGATGGGAGCCATCCGTGAGGGCATCAACCACCGTGTCCAGTCCTACGCAAGCGACCTGCTCCTCATGAGCCTCAACCGCATCGTGCCCCAGCTACCCGAGGGTGTCCGTGTGGTCGCCGAGGTCCACGACGAGATCGACCTCCTGGTACCCGATCATCTCGTGTCACAGGTCGCTGATATGGTCAAGACCACGATGGAAGACGTGAGCTGGCTCTCCCGGTTTGGAATCAAACTGGGGGTACCGGTTGTTGCAGACGTAGAGACAGGACCCAACTGGGGAGAATTGAATGCACAACGCAATTAGCTATTCCGACATCAACACCTTCCTCCGCTGCCCCAAGCAGTTCGAGTACCGAGCTGTGGAGAAGCTGGAGCGCAAGGCCCAAGCACCAGACCTCTTCCGTGGGATCGAGGCGCACGAGACTCTCAAGGACTTCTTCTTCTCCTTGCAGCGAGGAGCCGATCCCGCCATCGCCTGGATGACGGCCAAGGAAACAGCGATGAAGCGGATCGAGGAACACAAGAACGCCATGTTCGACGACGAGCTACTCGATGCACAGAAGGAAGCCGAGATCATCCTCTCGGTTATCGAGAACTACGTCATCCAGTACAAGGAGGGCTGGGAGATCCTGCACGTTGAGGAGGAGTTCTACATCGAGCTGGACATGGGCCAGGTGGTGAGCTTCACCCCCGACCTCGTAGTGCGAGACCGCAACGGCTCGGTGTGGATCATCGACCACAAGACCACCTCCCGTGGTGTCGAAGAGGGCGTGCCCTTCGGAGACATGCAGGCGCTGCTCTACTACGCAGGCGTCAAGGCGCTGTACCCGGAGACCGCAGGCTTCATCTTCAACCGCATCCGCAAGAAGCTGCCAAGCCTGCCCCGCCTCGCCAAGACCGGCAAGCCACGGGTGGCCTACCTCAACACGATCGACACAACCTACGAAATCCTGCGTGACTTCCTCAGGGAGAAGGCTCCAGCTCTGTTGTCCGACGAGGACCACCAGCGCCGTCTGGCGCAGCTCAGGGACCAAGGAGACCGCTTCTTCTGGACCGAGCAGGTCTACGTCAACGACGAGACCATCGAGTCCATCCTCAAAGATGTCGAGGGGGCCATCCGCATGATGGACGTGTGCATGGAGCGGGACTACTACCCCCGCAACCTGATGGAGAGCGGCGGCTACAAGGACTGCCGATCGTGCTCCTTCCGCCCTTTGTGTCACAACGAGATGGTAGGGTGGCCCACAGAAACGCTCCTCGAAGAGGAGTACCAACCCCGCTCCCCGAAGAACCCCTACGAAGGAGTAGATGATGGCGAAGATTGAGCGAGCAGGCGTCAAACAGCGCAAGGGTACACCACCCAAGCAAAACGTCACGGTGACGAAACCGACGATCGTCGGCACCAAGCCGGGCGTCCCCAAGAACATCCGAGGTGTGTTCTTCGGTCCACCCAAGACCGGGAAGACCACAGCGGCCTGTGGGACTGCGGGCCAGCGCACCCTCCTCATCGAGTTCGACCCTGACGGAGAGGCCACAGAGACTCTCGTGGGTCGGGACGACATCACCGTCGTCAAGCCACGCAACCGTACAGACATCGACACCCTCCTCAAACAGCTCCACGCCGGGGCTGTGGAGGACTTCGACTGGATCGTGCTGGACAGCCTGACGTTCCTCTTCGATCTCCTCGCAGGCCGAGAGATCAACGCTGTGTGGCTCGACAACAAGGACGTTCGTCGGAGCTACGGTCGTGGGGGCGCTGGGGTGAACCAAATCCTCCACGACCTGCTCATGCTCGACGTGAACCTGATCCTCACCGCTCACTTGGAGAAGGAGTCCGAGGAGGACGCCATCTCCGTCGAGCAGGAGCTGGGTGAGTCTGAGGTGAAGGTTGCGGTCACACCGATGGTGTGGAAGTACATCGGCCCGGCTGTTTCGTTCGTCGGTCGGTCGTTCAAGAAGAAGGTCTACGAGCGGGAAGGAAAGAAGCGGAATAGCCGGACGATGTTCGGTGTTTCATTCAACGACGGGGAGCGGAGCCCAGCCGGGTCCCGCCTCCGCATGGCAGGAGAGTATGAGGTCACGCCGACCTGGCTCTCAGAACTGGCAACGGAACTGAAAGGAAGTGACTGATGCCAGCAACAGCAAGACAAATCCCCGTCACCGAGGAGGACCTCGCTGGTGGTCAGGGCGGCTCTTACGCTGAGCTTGATGTCCCTGGTGACTACGAGGCCGTGCTCGTCGATGTCGAGGACTACGACAAGCGCAAGGAGAACAAGAGCTACGGCTGGGTGTTCAAGTACGAGGTGGAGACGCCGAGTGGGAGCACCGTGCCGTTCAACACCTACTGCTCGTTCAGCCAGAACGCACGGTGGAAGCTCATGGAGGTTCTCAAGGCGCACGATGCTGACCTCGAACTCGGCATCAACAACGTCGATCCCAACGCCCTCATCGGTGACGTGATTGGCGTGACAATCGACTTCCCTCGGGACAAGACGACGGACGAGCCGACCTCGGACTACCGTGAGATCAGGGCTCACTTCTCGCTGTCTGAGCCACCCGAAGAAGAGGCGTCAGAAGAGGAAATCTTGGAGTACGCCGAAGAGGCAACGGCCGAGATTCCTGATATCATCTGACCCGAAAGGAGGTGAGAATGAAGAAGCTACTACTCACTCTCATGGTGATCTCTCTGCTGGCGATCCCCGCAGTTGCACAGGCAGACCTTTCGGACTGGCCTACGGAGCCTCATGAGTACTGGTACGACTACGAACAGTACAGCATGAACTATGGCTGTCCGCTCAGCAGCGAGCAACCGACGCTTGAGACCCGAGCCTATGTGGGCTCTGATCCTGCCTCCGGCAACAACCATGCGTTCAACAACGAAGCACTTTCCCTGGTCTACTTCTGGTCCAACGGCCAGTTCAAGAACAAGTGGAAAGCGGCGTTCAGGACGTGGAGCATCTACGAAGGCGGCGACAAGCGGTTCTTCAACATGAGGTTCCCAGCCGACGCTGTGATCGATTCCAACCAGACAAACTGGTGGTTCGACTACGCCAGTCCTAGCCATCCAGCTAGTGCAGGTGTCTACTCGATCTGGAAGTGCAAGCCAGTCGTTCAGTAATCGCCGCTCGCCTAGAGCACACTGAAGCCCCCGGTGACGAGCCGGGGGTTTCGTGCGTTAGGGGACGATTGCTACTTGGACTTCGCCTTGGACTTCGGAGCAGGAACGATGGCGATGTGGCGGGGGTAGAACTCCACCAGGGCCTCAGCGAAGACCTCGCTGACCTCTGCATAGCCATCGGCACCGAAGGTGACGGCGTTCTTCTCTCGCTCCTTCACATCGCTCGAAACACGATGGTCAGAGTGAGGGACGTTCACCGACTTGCCAGCGAAGTACTGACTGTATACCTTTGCCATGCGCCTAGCTTAGCACATCTTTGATGCGGTTGAGCAGCGCACGAGCCTTCCGGCCCCGCCGTGCCGCCTCAAACGCAGCATCCAGAGCCGCTTGGGTGTTCGGTCCCCACACGCCATCGATCTCGCCGGGATCGAACCCAGCGCTGGCGAGCGACTGTTGGATGCCCTTGACTACCTCAGTCACATCTTCCTCCATGTCTGCCTGTGTGATGATCTGCCCATCACGAGTCCTGTACCTGTTGCTTTGTCCCCCACGAGTCGTCGAGGGGGTTCCATATCCACGGGGCCAGAAGTCCACATGCAGGTGGTCGTAGTGGTCCTTCACCCACCACAGCAACACACGGATTCCCAACCGGTCCCAGTTCTCACGGAGCCAGTTGTAGATCATGTCCCCGTGGTCACGGGTGGCTACGTGGATATCGAGAGCGTTCGGCCAGGAGTGCTGGCTCCAGGAGGAGCTGTTGTTGATCTTGCGCCGGTTGTAGATACCGAAACGGGTGATGATTCCGCCGAAGCGCTCGGCGACCTCTTGTCTAGCCCTGGTTAGGGCTGGGGTCTCGAATGCCATCTGCTAGATCCCGCCGAATCTCACGAGTAGCCCGAGCAGAGCCCCGGTGGCGCTCAGCCACCCTACCAGCTCGCCTCTTCCTACTTTTCCCGCTAGGAGCTTCCGATTCTCCATGATCTCATGGCGGTTCTCTCGGATCTCTTCGAGCAAAAAGCTATTTGGCACTGTGTCCTCAGGAGCCATTGTTACGCTCCTGGCTAGCTCGCCCAACGAAGTACGAGCCGAGAACCAGCAACGCAACCTCTTCAGATACAGCCTCGAAGAGGTAGGCCACAACGACAATCAGTGCGAGAAGCGCTCGGATCGAACCCGGTGGCAAATAGAGGGGTTTGTCGTTTCTCAGCATGGCTCCATAGTAGCATACGAAGCCGGGTAGGTTTCAGATGCGGGTGATCGTTACGTACGTCTGGCTGGAATCGATATCGAGGTTCCCACCACTGTTCTGATGGACCCGACACTCGATGTAATCATTGGCAGCCAGCTTGATCGTACGCACCACCTGTCGCCGCTCAAAGGTGCTGGCGGGCTCACGAATGAGGGCACGTACTGTGCCGTTCTTACGAATGATGAGCTGCCTGTGACCTGTGCTGTTGCTAGCCCAGCGTGCTTGGAAAACGATGTGATAGATGCCAGCCTCAGTCACAGTGATACGATCGGGGTTGGCCCCTCCGATGTCGTCCCAGTTGGTCCCCTCGCCACTGGCGCTGTCCTCCTGCTGCCAGTCGATGTTGGTGAATGTGTTGTTCGAGATCGTCTGGTTGGCCGTACGCTCCAGCTCCAAGAAGTCAGCCGTACGCTTGAACGAGGTAGAGTCCGCCTGTGCGATGTCCACGCCGCCCGCCACAAGGGAGAGGGAATCGGCAGTACCAGCCGTGCCGCCCCAAGTGAGCCCGGTGTTGGGGTCCGTCTGACCAGCCAAGTCGGGTGCCGAGAGCGACTGGTTGTGCCTCAGACGCACTGTCGAGAACGTCATGTCGATCGGTTGTACCGACAGCGCCGGGTACCCAAAGAAGGTACTTCCGCCTGTGGTGAGGATGATGGAGGGGGCGGTCCCTCCCACGCCGTAGATCCACAGCTGATCGTTGGTGCTCTCTACCACCTGGATCAGAGCGCTGTCCCCACCCGAGGTGTAGAACCTGATGCGGTCGAACTCACCCGCTGTCATCTCAATGCGTCGACCGCTTGCAGCCGTCTTGAATGCACCAGCATCTTGCAGCTCCACAGAACCGCCAACATAGAGGCTTCCCTCGATCTGCCCGGAACCGGCGCTGTGGTCGAAGTAGTAGCCCGCTGTGGCTGTGCCGTCAGCACCGCTTGAGAGGTCAGCCGGGTTCGCCCCGTTCCAGTTGGACGAGTACAGGTCAGCACCAACGATGATGTCACCGTAGAACGAAGCCGAGCCGTCGCCCTTGATAGCCCAACCCTTGGTACTGCCGTCGAAGTTCTGGGACCGGATGACACCGTCCCCACCCGCAATGATGATCTCACGGGAGGTGATCTCGCCGCCCAGTACGTTGCGAGCGGAGGTCCACGGAGGGGTCTTGTAGCGCCCTGCCCAATCACCGAGCTTCTGGAAAGGCATCAGACCACCTCTCGCAGCGTGACCGCAGCCACCCCTTCACCAGGCTTGGAGAGGATGACGTTGAACGCATCCACCGTCACGTCGTACTGGTCGTACTGACCCGAATCTCTGTGTGTGTAACCGTCCTTGAAGTCAAGCACGGTGTCCTTGCGACAGGTGGCAAGGATCGAATCAGCCTTGGAGGCTCCCGAGCGGGACTGGTAGGAACCGCCTTTATCATCACTCAGGTCGACGAGAAGATCGAAGACGTTGACCTTCTTGGCCGACGCAGCCCGAGCCTCGATTCCGGTGACCACAGGGGCTGTGGTGGGGTTCCCAGCGCCGGTGTAGTCGAAGCGGACTCGAAGCTGGAGCCGTCGGAACTCCACAGTCGAGGCGTCGGTCGAGATGGCGACCTCAGTACCGGTCCCCCCGTCCGTGGTGTACGTGATCCCGGTGGTCCAGGTACCGCTGCCGTCTGTCTGGTAGTCCACATAGAGAGTCCAGTCGGCGGGCAGGGGCTCACAGCCCAGCACCAGAGAGCCCAGGTACTTCTCTCCGACAAGATCGAAGTCGTGCTCGGGGCTGACAGCCTGGGCGTCCTTGGAGTAGCGGTTGCTGGAGGCTCGCATGGTGCGCTTCACCGTGGCGTCCTCGTGGGTGCTCCAGAAGATGTCCCCCTGGAACGTGGCGATGGAGCCGGGGTACTCACCCGTGGCGTCTCCCACGTCGTCGTAGCCGAGCATGGCGATGCCACCAGACACGGAGTCGATCTGGAACAGGCAGTGGTTGGGCCAGTCTGTGCCGACCTTCTGCTGTACCCAGAAGTGATCGAGCATCCGACCAGTACCACCGATCTCACGACCAAGAGCGATGTCCGGCCGGATAGACCCGAGCGAGCCGTACTCGCCGCCAGGGACGAGGTACAAGATCGTGCGCTCCAGGCTGTCGTCGTCGTCCTCGTGCTTACCGAGGATGAAGAGAGAGCCGGAGTGCGCCCAGATGCTCATGCCCATGAAGCCCTCGATACGAGCGATCTCGTAACCGAAGCCCTCACCTGCCGCCGAGGTAGGCGTGATCTCACGGATCATGGTCTGGTGCCGCTGAGAGATGAGAGCGTACACCTTACCGTTGAGTGAGACGAGCGGTGCCCTACGGAGGATGCCCGTCTCAGTCCAAGAGTCTAGCTCGATGCCGGTAGCGCCGGTCTTGGCGATCTCCCACACCTTGCCGGTCTTGGGCCGGTAGACGTAGATGTAGTCATCGGTCTGAGCCATGCCGTTGTAGCCGAAGGCTGTGATGAGTGTGTCGCTGATCTTGGTAGGAGCAGCCGAACCATCCCACGACCAGACATCGTTGGTGCTGCGCTCAATCCAGTAGATGTTGTCGTCGTCGCCTACAGCATGGGGGCCAGCGCCATTGGTGACACCGGTAAGCGCCGTAGCAGCGCCCCACTTGTTGAGGGAATCATCCCACTTGTAGACGTTGGCGGCGTTCTGATCGAGGCCGTACAGGCTCTGGATGCCCTGTACGAGGGTCAAGGAAAGAGCGAGGTCCGAGGCCCCCGTGTTGTCCTGTGTGATGCCGACGTGGTAGCCGGGGATCAGGTGGCCGGGCTCAGCAAACGCACGAACGGAAGACAGCTCCCATGCACGGTCGCTCTCGCCGAACTTCAGCTTGCGGCGTCCCTCGCCTCCGCTCCAGTCGGTCCACGTCCACAGCAATGTGTCGGGGCGCATCTGGAACTTCTGCTGGCTCTCGCCCTGAACCGTAACGGCGTTGGGCGGTCGTAGTGGTTCTCCACGGACGTTGTGGTGTTGTCCCTGGGCGTCTTGAGCCAGGCGGTAACGCACGCCGTCGAGTTCGATGTGGTTTTGGGAGTCAATCAAGCTCTCCACCTCCCGGCCCGCTTGGAGCGCACGGAGCCGGGAACACGCTGTCGAAGGACGGCGATCCGAGCTGCCTCTGCCCGGACCTTGATGAAGAACTCACCCTGGAACCAGCGCCCGTCACGGACGGTTTGGCCCGGAGGCGTGGTCCGGTCGGTACGTGCTCCTGGGTCGTGAGTAGCGGGAGCAATGGTCTTGCCCATCAAACGACTGACGGCACCAATCACGATCAGCTCCTCCGTCTGCACAGGGACCTTGGCGAGGGTGACGGTCAGGCTGGTGTCGTAAGCGAACGACTGGGCGTAGGTGTAGTACACCGCCTCGGTCGAGTCCCGGTCGCCCTTGCTCATCAGCGTGACACCGAAACTGGAGCCCCACTCAGAGGGAGCAGTGCTGAGCTGCACGGCGGTCTTGAAGGGAAGGGGGATCGGCTGTTCAGTGGTGTCGTCGGGGTAGTACACCGAGAGCACACCATACTGCTCCTCGATGTCCGTCTCGCTCAACTCGTAGAAGTACTGGCTGGCGACGAGGTTGAACGTCCCCACAGCGAACCCGTGAACCCCCCACCCGTCGAAGGAGTTGAGCACATCCTTGATGACGTTGGTGATCTGGTCGTAGTCGAAGCGGGGGTTCTTGCGGACGAGGCCGTTAATCGTCGCAGCCGTCGCCCCCACTTCGCCATAGCCACGGGACACAGTCAGCGTGTTGGTGGCGACAGAGAGAACACGCATACGCTCCCCGGTCTCTACAACCTCCAGGATGTCACCCCGAGCCCAGTCGTTCCCGTCGAGAACGTCTACATCGGTCTCAGAGTTGTCAAGAGCCTCAGCCAGCGTCGACTCGAACGGGCGGCTCGTCGGATAGTCGCCATAAAGATACGCTTCGATGCGCTGGCGAATGTCAGATTCAGTCGCCATAGCGGCATCTTACCACATCAACCGGTTAGAAGGACTTGACCAGGACCGGCCATACACGCTAGGCGACCGGCCCCAGCTCCTTCTGCGGCTCGCAAGTAGAAGGCTGCCGTCAAGCCGTCGGCAGCGGCCCCGGCGTCTACCCATGTGCGCCCGCCCGGAGCTGACGAGCCTGACAGTTGCTCGTAGGCAACGTAGATGTAAGGGATCGAGATGGAGGTCGACAGGCTGCCCTCAACCAACGTCATGCCGGTCGGCTTGGTTAGGTTAATGGTGGTGGCGTCGTTGCCGCCGCAATAAGCAATCAGCACATTGTCGGCGGTGTTGGGTGCACCGAGCGTCGCTCCGCTGACGGGGTTGTCGCTCTTGTTGGCGTAGGCCAGCGAGTCGAACAACACGGAATCGAACGGGTCGACGGTGTCGACGCCACGCCACAACGACAGGATGTACTTAGTGGTCTCCGTGTCTTGTGTGATGGCCCACGGCCCGGTCTCTGTGCCGTCGTGAACTCGGTATGCGATCTCGTGGCGGGAGTCACGAGATGCGATCGACGACTGGGCGAATTGGGTGGTGAACTCTGCGTCGATACCGATGTTCGGGTCGTCGTCTTTCGCCATGAACAGCAACCACAAGTCGTCGTTTTGTTGGCCCCACGACGGGATGGCGATATTGAACGAGCTTGCTTCCGACTCGGTAACGAGCGTGGAGTTGACGAGCGTGATACTCATGCCAGGTCACTCGTAGATGACGCCTGTGAGTACGCCTGTTCCGGTTGTCTGAACGTAGACTCCACCCTCAGAAGGGATCTCTTTGCCTCTTGGTACGATGAAGGTAGCCGACTCACCTGCCGCTAGGTTCACTTCCAGAAGAACCTGACCTCCTACCGCAGCCTTACGGAATGTCACCGTTACAGCAGCCGCAGCACCAGTTTCACGCATCGAGAACCCACTAAGGACTTCCACGCCAGCATGATTGGAGTCTTCAGTGATGTCTGTTGGTCGCATGGGTGTATCCTACCACATCATTCAATGCGAAGAGCGAGATCCTGGATGGTGTTCCCACCAAACCGCTTCGTGTTGACGACCTTCACTCGGTCAGCAATGAACCGTCGCAGGTAGTCGTGAATCTGACCATCTGAGGCTGGATAGAGTGGGGTCCCTGGTAGGGGCTGGAGATGCTGGGGTGAGCCTGCGGGAAGTTCAGGGATGCCATCCCGAAACGGGTTGTATCGAGGATCTTTTGGTCCACGATCCTTGTAGTACCGCCACAGTCGGTTGGCGAGGATACCGACCAGCTTCTCACGATCCGCCGTGCCAAGAGGAACAGGAGTAGGACGAGACCTACCTTCCACAGGCGGAGCGTCTTCCTCCACCAACTGACCCTTCTCGAACGATACACCAGGAATCTCAGAGAGAGGAGTAGTGCGAACGATGGACCCATCCGGCGCACGCTGAACCAGAACCGGTTCCGGCTCGACGTAGAATCCATCCCCCCAGTCCTCCTTACCCTCTGCAACCTGCTGACGAAGCTCACTCTTGGGGGCGTGAGCATCCGCCAGTGTAGTGTCCTCGATCTCCCAGATGCCCTCCTGGAGGACGACCGTCGGGTCCGAATCATCGGTTGCCTTCTGGTCATCCCCCGGAAGGATGATCTTGTCGGTCACGAGCCCCAGACCGCCGTGGTGGTCACACCAGCCTCCATGAGGCCCCGGCTGATCTCGCTCGCACCCTTGTACTGGTTCGGCAGGGTGTGCTGTGCGTGACGCAGCGAGCAGAATCCGACATTCGGACCCGACTGCTCCGCCTGTGCCCAGCAGTCCCAAGCACCGCAGTACACGGGGATGAGGGTGTCCCAGTTGATGAGAACCAGGATGCCCTTGCGCTGATACCGACGCAGGCCAATGGCGTCCTCAGGATCACCACCGGCGTTGTTCTGAACCTGTGCCTCGAAAGCGAGCTGCACCATCCGGCCGTCCTTATGGATGCCCTTGATGTTGTAGAGGCGCTTCTTCGGCAGGTTGCGTCCGGGCTTGTCGAACGGAAGCGTTTTGATACGCTCCGGGTCGATCATGAACTCCTGCTCAGAGGCGTAGGCAGCGATTTCCGTCCCTGGAGGGATCACAGCAGCAAACCCGTGGGGGCCGTAGTGCTCGAAATCGTCGCCGTGTTGCTCAGCAGGATACGGGACATCAGAGCCCCTCACCTCACGAGAGAGCCTGCCACCACCCTTCTTGCGAAGCGTGCCGACGCCTTTGCGGTCTTCTTCTGTTGCCTCAGCCCGACGCCGAGCGCTGGCCTGAGCTTGTTCGATCATCTCCTCAGAGACGAGTTCCTTCGCTGCCTTGTTTGGGACGTTCTCTGGGTCCCGTTCTACTTCCTTGGCCTTCGCCATGTCGCTTCTCCAGTTCCGGTGGGGTGAGATGCGTGGCTCCCACCCCGGATTTGTTCCATCGCCACGCCTCCGGGGAATCCTTTCCTTCGGCGATTACCTCTCCGTTGACCATTGAGTGAGAGAGCTGGTCAGACTCCCTTTGGAACTAGGCGTCCGTAGTGACGTTCACTCCGGCACTATCCTCAACCTCGCCCACGCCGTACATGGCTGTGGCCACAAGGACCCAACCACGGATCGGTGCCCAGCGCATGGTCTCGACCTTGGCTGCCCACTTCTGAGCCATACCAAGAGCGTAGTCACGCACGAAGACACCACCGGCACGGTCCGCACCGGCGTTAGCCGTCGGAACGTTGGTGGACTGGAAGATGTCGATGCCGAACCAGCTACCGAAGTAGCCAGCCATCGCCTTGCTCAGAGCGCTGGGGCCAGTACCCGTGTAGATACTGCCCGCATCAGCCTCAAGCTCGGTGCGGAGGTCAGCGGTCTGTCGGGGGTGCAGAACACCCACGAGCGAACCGAGTCCAGCAGCATCGTTGACTTCGAGGTTGTAGATAGCGTCGAGAAGGTCGGACAGCGCAATGTTGACGGTGGTGCTACCAACGCCGGTCGAGAAACCGGAGAAGAGAGCACAGATGTCGACATCGAGCTTGTCACCGAGCGCACGGCCGAGCTGCTTGAGGCGAGCCCCATGAGCAGCCGGGATGTCGGACAGATCCAGAACGTCCGTAATGGTCGCCTGAATGCCGATCTCCGATGCCGTGATGGTGATGGAGGTGGACGTGAGTGCCGTGTTGGTCAGCTCAGTACCCTCCGCCACCGACGCAGCGGTGAACTTGTCTGCCTTCGGAACCTTCACTGCCTTCGACGCCTCACCAGCCAGGTCATAGAAGTCCAGGAGCGCTGGGGTAACCACAGTCGCCATAAGAGCATCCTTGACCTCGTCCGTGATGATCGCCGTGTAGCTCACGTCATCGAACGTGGTGGTGGTGGTCGGGTTGGTAGCAAAATCCGATGCCATCTAGTTGTTCCCTCCTTTCCTCAGTATTTGCGTGGTCCGTTCTCAGGAGTCCTTGACGTTGGGAACGTAAGGGTTCGAGCCTCGGGGTGCCGGAGCATTCTGCCCGTAGACGTTGTCCCTTGAGATTTCTACTCGGCCACTGGCGATAGCCGCCTTGGCAGCCGCTGAGTCCACAGCATGTAGCTCTTGCCACTCCTGACGGGTGAGAGTCTCTGCGTCGGAGCCGCCAGCTCCGCCGTCACCGGCCCTCGAACCACTACCCGCCATGAGGCCGAGCTGCTGTGAGCCCTCGTCTGCCCCGGACGTATCTTCCTGCCCGTCACCGGTATCTGACTGAGTGCTGGTAGCCGGAAGGCCCTGCTCGTCGGCAAAGGAGACTACGGAATCCTCCGTGATCTCCCCCTCCGGGTGCAACGCTGCGTAGAGCTTCCCGTGGTTGGGGTTGTACCCCGCATCACGGAAGGCATCCTTCGCCTCGTACTCCCGAAGCCGCTTTGCTTGGGACTCATTCTCGGACTTCAGCCCCGCCTTGTCTTTCGACAGACGCTCAATCGTTTCCCGCATCTGGGCAACGTTTCCTTCGTCGCTCACGATTCCTCCTGAGCATTCATGCCGCTGGAACCCTGGCTTTGCGGCTTCGGGGTTCTCACCAGGGAATAGAACCCGTTGTTCAGTGGTTGACTATACCAGATTACCGTGCATCACGGAGCCCAGCGAGGCTCTGACGTTGCGGCGTGCCCTCAGCAGTGAATCCTGTGAAGGGTGTAGCACGCCCACGGAGCCCGGCCTGGGCCGACATGATGGCTCGATTGATGTTGGACTGAAGGTCGGCACCGCTCGTGCCGGACCGGGGAGCACGCCCCAGAGAGAGGTCGATGAGATCGTCCTGATCCAACCCGAACTTGCCTACATCCACCTCATGACGAAGCCTGAGCAGCAACTGAGAAGCCGACTGGAACGCACCGGTTGCATCCGCCAGCGAGGTAGAGCCCTCGGTCTGTCGTGCGTACTCAATAGCATCCTCTGCGGTGAACACGTCGCCGAGCCCGGCAGCCGCAGCCGCCTCGGACATGGAGCTGGCCTCCCACACCTCGTAGAGATCGGAGGGAGCCGTGCCTGCGATGAAGTCGAATTGCTCCTGGAGAGACCGAACCGGTTCCTTCCCCTGCGCTTCGAGAATCCCATTGAACGCCTGCAAGGCAGGCCGGAAGTTCTTCATGCGGTCGAAGCTGGTCACGGCCTGCGTCACGGTCTTGAGTGAGTGGCCTCGATCGAGAAGCCCGCCTACGACCTCCGGGGTAACCTTCCCGATTCCCCGCCCTGTGGACTCCACAGCAGCTCGGACACCAGCCTCAAACTCCAGGAAGCCAGTGATGGCCTCAGAGAGGGAGAGGTTGCCTTGGCTCTGGATCTTGTTGAGGTTGGGGAACCGATCCTTGAAGCCTTGCGTCTTGCTGATCTGCTCCAGCAACCAGTCCTGACTCTTCCCCTCAGACTGAGCGATGTAGACGAGGTCCATGTACTCGGGGGTCTGCTCCGCCCACGACGGCAGCACACCGTTGTCGAGCGCCAGAGCCTTGACCCGAGCCACCTCGGACTCGAACGAACCCTCACCCTCCATCTCGGCGATGTTCCCACCGAAGGTGATGTTCCGCCGAGCGGTGAGCTTCGAGAGGGTGTTGCGCTTGAACGACACAGGGCGCTGGTTTTCTCCGAAGAGGGCGTCCATCTGGTCGGGGCTCGCCTCGAAGATCAGCTTGCGGTCAGAGTCGGGCATCCCGTAGGAGACGTACCACTTGCCGGTGGCCTTGTCGAAGAACCACTCCATCTCGTCACCGGTCAGGATCGTGAGCTGGGTCTCCTCGTCCTCGCCTCCCCCGCCGATGCCCTCAGACGACTGGTTCTCCTGGTCCCGAACCTGCTGGCTCGACTCCTCAGTATCGGAGCTGTTGCCGCCGTCCTCGTCATCGGTCTTGGGGTCTTGCCCGGCGTTCTTGGTCTCATCAGTGACACCCCAGATGTCCTGAGCGATCGACGGATCAGCCCCACCGGCAATCAGCCCGGAGAGGGGATCAATCGAGATGTCGTTGTCAGGTCGTGATGTCATCAGGTTCCCTTGAACAGGTTGTTGAGATCGGTCAGTCGTGTCTCCAGCTCACCGATGAACGGCGCAGAGCTGGTGGCCTCCTCCGAGCGCCGGAGTCGTGCCCCGAACGTCGCAGAGTCAGCACCGAACTGAGCCCCGCCGATGGCGACATCAGCCGCATTCTCCGGGCGCAGCACCTGTTGAGCTGCGGCGTAGAACGGCTGGAGGTACTGCTCCTCGGAGAGCGCACCCGGCTTGAAGTTCTTGTAGATGGAGGCGTGTCGATCGGTCTCCCGAGCCTTGTTGCGGATGAACGTGTCGAAGTCGATACGCTGCTCGCCCTTCCCGGCGATCACAGCATCCACGTAGGCCCGAGCCATGCCCCGAGCGTCGAAGTCATCCGTGAGGAGGATGCCTCGCCAAATCTCGGTGGCCCGCTCGGCCAGCTCGTCGAGGTCGAACTGCTTCTTGATCTCGTCCGGGGTGAGGCTACGGCGACCACCGCCCCCGCCTCCGCCCCTGAACGAACCGCCCCCGGCATTGAACGGGAGGACGTTGCTGTACCACTGAACAGCCGCCTCCTTGAGCTGGTTGAAGCCCTCGACGGTCTTGAGGAAGTACTCGCCACCCAAGCGCTGCATACCGGTGCCGTCGCCGAAGGACAACCGACCACCGGAAAGGCGCACGGCGTCCTGCCAATTCTTCTTCTGCTCCTCGGCTCGGGTCAGGAACCCATTGAGGTACCTGAGCACCCCGTTATTGTTCCAGCGACTGGAGAACGTTTGCGCTACCGAGTAGCGAGAGTGTCCCGCCGCAGCCCCGGCGCTAGCGAGGTCGCTCAGTACGGCGCTCCCGAGGTTGTCGAAGAACGTCCCTGTGTCGCTGATCGAATCGAAAAACTCATCGTTGTTCTCCCCCGTGGGGTCGAACACCGGATCGGTGTCCTCCTGATTCTGAAGAGCAATCAGATCGTCATAGCTACCAATGCGCTCACGGGTGTCCCTGAAGTAGTAGTTACCGTCAGCGGTATCGAGGTAGGTAGCTCTGCCATTGACTTCTGGGCCAGCGACTTCAGCCATCAGTTACCACCTCCCGAAGGGTCACGATTCGGGAGCATCTCGTCGGCGAAGTAGAACGGGGTTTCTCCGATCCACAACCAGGCGAGTTCACGTCCGTAGATGTCGACGTTGCCAAATACATCAGGTTGTCTCACGAGGTAGATTCTATCACCATTCTCAAGAGCTGACTGGAGGGCATCCGAGAGGCGGTCCTTGTCCTCCATAGCGCCCTCGTTGTCCAAGCCGTAGTCCCGAGCCCGCACACCGAGGAGACGCACCTCGTACAGGTCCTCCATCGCCAGAGAGTCACTAACAACCAAGGAGTCGCCGTCGATGATCGTCTTGATGAACGGCTGATAGGCACCGTCCACAACCTCGCCGTCGTCACCCTTCCAGGTCTTCGGCTCAGGCGGCGTCCAGCCCAGGTCTCCGAACGACCGGGCGAAGCCCTTGTCCCAGAGCTGCTGCCAGTCGGTGATGACGTTGTCGTTGGCCGTGTTCATCAGCTCCATGTAGCGAGACTGCACAGCAAGCTGATCTCGGGGCGGCACCCCAAGGATCGAGTCCTCGTACCGCTTCCGTGTGTTCTCCACGAACTCGGAGAAGTGACGCACCTTCGTCCTCCAGTCCTCGGCGTAGCGAGGGTCGAAAGCGATGTTGCGGAGCTGCTCGTTGATGACCCGAGAGACCACAGAGCGAGAGCCGATGTACGTCTCGTAGGCCGGGTTGACGTGCGCCGCCAGCGGGGTAGCCGTGGCAGTGACCTCACGCTGGACCCCGTTGTAGAGTTGCAGGCCGGTCATACCATCGGTCAGCTCGATACCTGACGCCTTGGCGAGTTCCCGCATCTCGGGGCTGAAGTCGGCCTCACGGAACACGATGTTCTCGTAGCGGCGGCTCAGCTCGTCCGGGTTCACACCAGGCCAGGTGGTGCCCCACGCCAGCTCGTCGGTCGGCACCTTGATGCCCGACCGCAAGAGGTCGTAGGCGGTTTGCAGCTTCTTCTTCTGCGAGAAGGAACGCTCAAGCGGGATGCCGAGGTCGGTGGCGATGGTCTCTTCCAGCTCCACCTGATACCGGCTCCAGCCCTCCCACAGCTCACGGGCGGTGGTGACACCAAGCGAGTCAAACAGCTCGGAGTTCTCCTCGACGAACGCTCCCAGAGTTGCCTTAGTTTGGGGAGTTACGACAAACTCCCACCGGGCCTCATTGACCGTCTCAGCCGCTTCCTCGTACACACGCTTGGCAGTGGACTCCTTGGCGGCGTAGTACACACCGATGATGCGACGGATGCGCTCCTGTGGCGAGAGGGGCCGGATGAAGCCCTGGCGGATGTAGAGGTCGTGGCGAGCCAGACCTTCCTTGGAGCCGTCCGTCCGGTAGGCGATCTCCGTACCGGCGATGCCTCGATCCTCTGCGTAGTCGGTCCAGTCCCAGGTAGAGATCAGGTTCACGGCAATGGTGGGTTGCTCCACGATGAAGCGATCCCGCTTGGCCGGTGCCAGGTCGAAGAAGGCCGAACGCACAGAGTCGGCGTACTGCCGCCGCTGCTCCGGCGTAGCCTGGTCCGGGTCGAAGTCTCCCCTCCCAGCCAGCTCGGGGAAGTTGGCCCCCGCTGTCAGCCAGACATCGAAGATTTGATCCAACTCCCCAGAGAACTTCGAGTTGGCCGGAAGGAGGAACCTGCTGAGCTGCTCACCGATGTTGCCTTTGGCTGCTTGCACGTCAGCCTCGGCAGCGAGGGCGTCAATGTAGAGAGCGATGTCCTCTTCGTCCTCCAGCTCGAAGAGTGCATCCCACTCCTCGGGGTCGGACAGGATGGCGGAGGCCATACGCCCACGATCGATCTCCCGGTCAGGCTGACCAAGAATCGTGCTCACAGGACCGAACCCACCGGAGTCACCGAAGATGGCGTATGCGTCCATCGCCAGCTCCGCCGCCTGGCCGAAGGTACCACCACCGAGCATCCGCTGTGTGATGGAGAGGCCGGGATTCGGGTTGCCGAAGAACGCACCGGGGATGATGTCGCCGATGGCGTCGACCAGGCCCTGGTAGCCCTCGGGGTCATTGATCGGGTCGCCGAGGTTCGCCAAGAGCATGTCGAGGCCCCACATGGGGATGTAGCCCATGCCGGGGATGAGCGAGTAGAACGGATTCTCTCCACCGGTCGGGAGGAAGAGCAAAGGATCGAGGTCGGTCTTCTCTGAGCCCGGAATGAGCCCGGCCGTCTCGCCCTCTTCCAGTCCACCGGCCCAGCCCTGGTCGATGGTAAAGTCGGTATGAGCGAGCCGTGACACAAGAGCAGGCGTCCGGGGGTTGAGCATCCCCTTGGCGGTCAGGATGTCGCCCAGCATGAAGGCGTTATCCTCGTTGATGAGCCCCCGGAAGTGCGGTCGGCGGATCATCTCTCGGCCCCAGAAGCCCATCATGTCAGCGTAGGGCTTACCGAACGGGAACACCGTGCCGGTAGCAACCTGACCGATGCGTCGGCCCTGGTCGGCGACGTAGAGCATATGGTCCATCTCCATGTCGGCTGCCCGCTGGACGAGATCGTCGATGTAGCTCTGCGGCACCATGCCCCGCTTGAGGGCCTGCTCGGTGATGAAGTTCTTGACGCCCATGCGGGACGCACCAGCCAGACCCTTGTAGCCGAGGGCGTGGGCGATGTCCGCATCGGACATGATCTTCTTCTTCTGCGAGGCGAACAGTGCCTCCAAACGAGCCCGCTCGGTCTGCGCCACCATGTCGGCGACGAAGCCACGGCGGTAGTTCACCGGGTCCAAGAAGAACCGGTCGAAGAAGGCGTCGGTGAACTGAAGTGGTGAGATCCGCATACGGTTGTGCTTCTGGACACCACGTACCGGCCCCAGATGGTCGAAGACCCAGTCGGGGAGATCAACTGCTTTGCCCCCGGTGTCATCGACCATCCGGGCCGTGTCCTTGAAGGCTTGGAGGACCTCATCAAACACGCCCTGGTCCTTGGCACGCTTGAGGATGACGCTCTCGAACATCGTCTTCCAGCCCTTGTATGCCTCATCGACCGAGGCCATGACACCGGTGCTGGGCTGGGTACCCTTGGACTGCCGTCGCAGGAGGGTGGCGTTGCGGAGACTCTCGCCGTCCACACTGAGGAACCAGTCACGAAACGCCTCCTCACCACGGAGGAAGGCCCGGAACCCGGATTGCTGGACCATGCCACCAGTCCATTGCTTGGCGGCGTCTCGGTAGATCGGATCATCAGGCATGATGTCGGACCACCCGAGCCCGTGGTCGTCGTAAAAGATACGCTCCCACTCACGGTGACGCATCGTTAGGTCGTCGAGGCGAGCCAGTCGATTCTGGACACGCTCGGAGTAGCGAGCACCCTTCCGCACCGCCTCACGGGCGAAGGGGTTCCCACCGTGACGAGCGACCTGAAGGCGAGAGTTGAGGAACAGAGCCCGGTCAGCGATGTACCGTCCCACAGCCCAGCGACCGCCCTCGTGGAACATACGCAGAAGCTCATCGCCGGAGACCGTCATGGCCGTGGCGGGACGCAGCACCTTGTCGATGACCCACGCCTTATGGAGCGTGTGCGTGGCCTCACGGATGGTGTGCCCGGCAGCCGTCTGAGTCCACCGGGTCCACTGCTTCCCGGCCATCGTGCCAGCGGCGATCAGCTCCAGCGGGCTCAGCGGCACGTTGCTGGTCATCGGCTGTTCGAGGATGTTGTTGAGCGTCCGAGCCAGGCGCTCGGGGTTCTGGATGCCCGCTGCCTTGGCCTGCTCCGTGAGCGTCTCAGGCAACCAGTTGTCGCCGTGCTCGGGGCCAGGCAGGCGTCGTGCGGAGCCGACCTTGCCACGCTTGAGGTAGTCCCACTTCACGATGCCCTTCTCGGCATCGAAGATGTCGGGGTTCTTCTTGATGACGTTCTTCCAGCGAGGGGCGATGACCGTCCGGTTGTAGTCCTCCCACATCTCCTGGACGAGCTTGTGGAGAGCACGCTGATCTGGCATAGTCTCCAGCGCCCTGTGGGTCTTGATGGCGGTACGATCCAGCTCCTTGATCTTCTGATGGAGCTGGCGGTTGGCCTCATCACGGTTCAGGAGGGCACGCTTCTTCTGCGCCTCAAGAGCACTGACCCGCTGAGGGGTCACGTTACCGGGTGCGTCGATGTCGTCGATCAGTGCCTGGCCCGCCTTGAGAGCATCAATCTCCTCGTCGAACAAGCGCATGATGTCGTCCCACCCACCACCAGTGAGGTCGGTAAGCGCCTCGATCTGCTGACGCAGCGGAGTGAGCAGGGCAAGTTGAGCTTCGTTGTCACCGACAGCCTTAGCTGCGGCTCGCTGGTGCTCAAAGAGGCGCTGCATCCACTCGTCGGACTTGGCTACGTCGTCGCCCCAGACCTTGACTGTCTGCTCCATGATGCGCTTCATCGCACCAGGGCCATGCAAATCCAGACGAGTGACGGTGTTGGCAGGAGTGAAGAACGAACGGATCTCGTAGGGCACCGCAGTCTTCATCGCCTGCCGGAACCGTCCGGGCAGGGAAGTGAGGGCGGCGGTACGAGCCCCGTCCCACGGGCGGTTACCGTTAGCGACTGCTCGCTCGACGATGCCCATGAGCTTCTGCTTGTCCACTTTGCCGAGGAGATCGCTACCGGGGATCACCCGATCCGGGCGCATGAACGACTCACCCGCTGCCTCGTCGAGGCCCTTGAGGCGCTTCTTGAGCGAGCGGCTTCCGCCCTCCAACACGTCGTCGATTGCGACTCCAAGAGAGGGGAGGTTCCCGGCTGTTCCTTCAGCGGGCACCATTGCACTGAGCTTCTGCACAGGTTTCGTGGCCTTGGTAGACCGTCCAGTTGTCAGGTCTGCGGCAACCTCCTTGATTTGCACAGGGACGTTCTTCAGACCGAGGCGCTGAGCCGCAGCCAATCGGTGGTTCCCGTCCGTGAGAAGAATCTGATCGAGGGCTCGGTTGATCTCGACCGTGACCGGCTGGGCAGGGTCGAATCCCTCCTTGCCGATCTTGGCAACGAAGTCGTCCATGTCCTGCCGGAACGGGACAGCGTTGCGGTCCACATCGATGATCTTGCCAAGGAACTCAGTCGGCAGCTCAGTAGCGTCAGTGAAGCTATCCAGCTTCGGCACCGCAGCCGCCGAGGGCTCGTCGACCACCCGAAGCCGCACAGGCATGTGCGTGATGCCCTTCTCCTGTGCAGCCAGCGCCCGCTTCACCCCATCGGTGAAGTGGATGGTGTTGTCGTAGCGAGACAGGGTGATGGTTCCCGCCTCCTTGTAACCGTTGGCGAGGATGTCGTCACCGAGCTTGCTCAGCCTAGCGGCGTCCTTCGGTACGTCATCAGGAATCAGCTTGGCGAGGAAGTCGGTACGAACCTCCATTGACTTCGGAGTCTTCGTGACCCAGTCCCGCTTGGGAAGCTGCTTGGTCTGCCACCCAACGAGATCGAAAATCTCACCGATGTAGGTGTCTTCCAACCACGACATGAGGTGGAAGGTGGACGAAGCACCCCGGCTCGGGGACTGCGACCAGTTGAGGATGTCGTCGACCATTGTCCGCACAGGAGCGGATCGCACGATCCGGGCGGCGTCGTCGACCGTCCCGACCACAGCACCTTTGGCGGCACCGAGGAACCTCGGACCGAGGAAGTAGGTCGTTGGATCGAAGGCGATACCCATGCCGAGGTCCATCGTGAGCCCCGCCAAGGAGCCGTCAAGCCCGAGCACAGCCGAGGGAGTGAAGTCGTTGCGGGCAGCCCGCTGCCCTACGTCGTCCCAGACCTTGCCGAACTGAGCAGTGGTCAGGTCGTCCCAGTAGTCCTGGTCTGTAAGCAGAAGTGTGAAGGAGGTAGCGAACCGACCCGGTCCATTCCTCCCCCACATGGAGAGGAGGTCGAGCGCCTCAGAAGAGAACCGAAAGTCCTGCTCCCGCAGATCCTCGATCAGCTTCTCATCAGACTGGCGAAGATCGTCAGCCAGGCTCTGAAGCTGCTGCTTCACCTCGGGAGCATCAGCCACCGCAGTCGAGAAGAGACCAAAAGCCACAGCCTGGTTTCCATCGGCCATGTCGATCCACCGGTCATACTCTTCCGGTGCTTCGTCTCGCATAGAGGCCCATGCCTGCTCCATACCGACAGCACCGGCCCGCTGGATGTACGCCTCCTCGGGAGACCCGACAAGGTTTTCGTACTCCGCAATGAGTTCCTGCTGGCCCTGCTCGTGGCGGTTCTTCAAGTAGTCGTACGGCGAGAAGATGCCTACGTCAATGCCCGGCGTAGTCATCATGTCGAAGGTCCACAGGGCACCGCCGCCTACCGTGGCGAGCTTGTCGATGCCCCAACCGAGCACGCCGAGACCACCAGACATGATGCTCTGCATGGTGCTCTTGGGGTTCTGGAGGACCTCAGCCGGATCGCCGCCGTTGATGATCGCCATACGCATCTGAGTCTCTTCTTCTGCGATGATGTCGGCGATCTCGTCCTCATTGGCTCGGGTGCGGCTGGTGCGGATGCGTCCGGTCCCTCGGGACTCGATGAACTGAGCATCCCGCTCCCGCTCGTTGTCCTGCTGAGCTGCACGGCGCAGCTCCACCCGCCGCTCTTCGAGGCGAGCGTTGATCTCGTCGTTGTAAAGCTGGTCCCGTTGACCAGTGAACTCGTGCCATACCTCTTCCTCGATGCGCTTGCGCTCTGCGGCCTCGTCCCGGCTGTAGGCCCGAAGGGTCTCCTGTGCGGAACGGCCGAACGGGTTGTCGCCGAACGGATTGAGGAAGTCCATGATGCGGTCGGTTCCCACGTTGCCGTTCTTGAAGAACTCATGGCCGGTGAGTGAGTTCTCATAGCGACGGTTGACTTCGTCGTCTACCCGCTTCTGGAACTCTTCGTGGGATGCGGTGTACGCCTGGATGCGACTGATCTGCTCCAGATTGAACCCGAACTCTTCAGCACCGAACTCTCGCAGCTCGTCTACGTCGTACTGCATCAGGAACGAAATCGGGATATCACCACGGTTAGCGTGGTAGACCTCCTCCACCGCCTGCACGAACTCGTTCCGCTCGGCACGGAACTGGGTCTCTTGATCCGGCGACACAGGGCCGAACGGGAGAGGGCTCTTGTCGGGGTCAGCGGCGTAGTACTCCGTGACCTTCGTCGGGGTCGGGGAGGTCTTGATGTACTGCTGTGCAGCCTGTGCGGCCTGCCATGCCTTCTTCTGTCGAGCCTCTTCCAGACGAGCGTTGGACCGACCGATGTAGTCAACGACGAACTCGTCGAGTGGGTTGTCAGGCAGGATGATTCTGCTGGTCACACGCTCTCCCCTGTCAAGCGCCGCAGCTCGTTACGAGCGGCAGCCCTGAACAGGGGCGACCTTGCTTGCGTAGCGATCTGCTGAAGGCGCACCTTCTTTGGGTCCTGTTGCGGCAGCGAGCCCGGAGGCCCGTCACCCGGACCCACCGAAAGGCCAGAAGTGATCGGCTCCTGGCCTCCACCCGGATCAAGCTCCCCACTGAGGAGGGCTGCGATCGGGTCGTCCACGCTGTCGAGAGGAGGACCAGGCTGACCAGCCAGCGGGTTCGGACCCGTCTGACTGGCGTCGGGCAAAGCAGCGGACAGGCCCTGTTCGAGAGCGGCTCGTTGTCCGTGCTCTACCGAGCCTGGTTCAATTCCACCGATGAGGTCTGATGCGGTCATGAGACCAGCCTAGCGTCCTGGCCGAGGAGCTGCCCGAGCGGGGGGAGACCCAACCCAGCCGGATCGGGGGCGTCCTCGGCCTGACCCGGCGCTCCGCCCCTGGCGAGGGACTCAGCTCCCAGCGCCACATCGGCTGCCGGATCACCCGGCTGTCCCTGTGGGTCCGGCGCTGCGAGAAGAGCGTCTGTCAGTTCTTCAAGAATCGAGTCGATGTCCTTGGCTCCGTCATCGGCCAACATCTTCAGAGCCTTGGCAGCCATCTTGCCTCCGTCTGCCTGAGCCATCTGGATGATGCCCGAGACAACGGCACCCTGCATCGCCTCCCGCAGGATGTGCAGCTCTTCCGCATCCGGGTCCTCCAAGAACGGAAGCTGCCGCCTACCGGTCTTCCGAGACAGGAGCTGGTTGGCGAGGTTCATGTTGATCCGCATTTCGATGTTGCTGGGGTCTGCCCCGGCACCGATGCCGTAGGTGCAGTTAACGACCCATGCGCCATCTACGTCCTTCTCGGGAAGGTAAGACTCGGCATCAGAGACATCTCGAAGGTCGCCGACAATCGTCTTCTCGGCATTGCAGAACACCTCATCCAGTGCCAGGAGGAACCCGGACACCTTTCCGAATCCGATCTCAAACTGCTTGTGCGCCACAGCCAACTGTGCATCGAGTGCGCCCATCGAGGCAGCGATGCCTCGGGCCGACACGATCGAGGCTCCCGGATCACCGGTGAGCTGCTGCGGAAGGTAGGACTGCTTGGCAGCCTCTTCGCCCAACCGAGCGACTAGGTCCTTGACATCAAAGTGTGTCGCAGGACCCAGCCTCTCGATTTTGCCCTCAGACGAGCGGTAGCGAATATCTGCACCCGGTCCGAAGTCCTCTGGATTGATTACGTCGTAGGAAGCGATCGCTGGGAAGGCGTGCTCCTCCGTGGACATGATCGTCATGAGCATGAGACGCTGCATTGTGCGGAGGATGTGGAACGACTGGTCGAAGCGACCTCGCCGCTGACCGTCAAAGGTCGGGAGCTGTACCTCCCAGGCCGGGACGAATCCCAGCTCCCACTCCATGTCCACGAGGGTCACGTTGCGGTTGGTCTTGCGACCCTCCTTGCTCACATCTACCAGCTCGTACACGACACGATCGTTGGTGTACCAGAACCACTCTTCGATGGCTTCATCATCAGAGCGCTTGAACACACTGGCCCACTCGGGGTACATCGCAGCGACCTCGCCCTTGCTGATCTTGCGAGCGACGAGCAACTCAGTGATGTTTCCGTTGTTGTCCTTCAGGGGGTAGGTGTGCCGAGGATCGAAACGCATGAGGTAGGGGTTGCGCTTCGTGAGGTCAGTCTCCTCGAAGTTGCACCAGGCACCCATGATGGCTGAACCAGCACCGGCGTAGTCACCCCACCAGAGAGCGGCAAGTTCGGAGACATTGCTTGCTTCCCACAACTCCCGAACCCGCCGCTCTCGTTTCCGCACTGCGGGGTTCTCGGTGCGCTTATCAGCAACCTTGTTGATCGGAACCTTGATGCTCGGCAGAACAGCTCCACCGATAGCTGCCCAGTGGGCAATGCCAAGCTGCGCCTGGTTGGCGATGGTCGGTGCTTCAGGCGTCTGAGAGAGGTCAGGCCACTCCGTATACCAGTCGCCGTTGACGACGTTGGTCGCCGTCCGCACACGAGCCTTGTGGTCGCTGTGCATGTCGACGAGCCAATCTCGGCGATCTCTTCGATTGCCGATATTGGTGTGGGTATGGATGGCCGAGTCGATTGGCTTTGGACCGGGCACTTGCGTCATGCCCGGATTGTATCACGTCAGCGGCCTCTTCGTCTGATAACGCCCGGAACGCCCCTTCGGTGCCGAGACATCGACTGATCCGGCCGGATCGCAACCGTTCCGTCTGCCTGTCCGTTGGCGAGCCACAGGGCAATGGCGGCGTCCTGTTGCTTCGACCACGGGAACACCATGAGGTCGTCGATGAGCCCGGTGAGCTTGGCCTCGTCCCCCGGCCCGGCATTGGCGAAAGCGATCAGCCCGGAACCGAACAGCCCCGCCATCGCAGCGATGCCGTACTCCTCGTCCCACTTGCCCGTGCGCCCCTTGCCTAGGGTGTGCGGCATGGAGAGCGCAGTGCCGTAGGACTCCAACCGGTTGACGAATGTCTCGTCACCCCGGAGGGTCTTTACAAAGTTCTCCTCGATGACGGTGGCGTCAATGGTCCGACCCATCGCCCGGTACTTCTCGTGGAAGTGATACACAAGCTCTTGTCGGATTCCGGTCGCTCCAAGATTGGAAGAGACGGCAATGTCGACAACGGTACGGATTCTGGTTGTCGGATCGACTGCCAGCAGAATAGCTGCGGCTCTTCCCGTGGTCGCTGGATCAACACCCAAGACGAGACGTTCATGGTCAAAGACCTGCCCCAGCTTCCTGTGAGCACCGAGTTCCATCGCAGCATCGATGTGCATTTGCCGGAAGATGGCGGCGTCTTCCTCGACATCCTCTTGCTGGTAGATGAGCTTCCATCTATTGGGGTCTTTTCGCATGATGAGGTCACGGATGTCTCGCATCCCCATCTGGTGGCCGACGATGATGTCCTCGCCACCGTGTTCCTCTGTAAGGTCATAACCATCAAGCGTCCAATATCCTTCCCAAGTCACCCGCTCTTTGTCGGTCCACTCGTCGAGGATGGCCGGGATGATGACCTGACGGAACAGGCGCTGACCCTTCCACTGCTTCTTCCACTGACCGTAGAGGTCCTGCGGCAGGAGGCGGGTGCCGTTGACGACGGTCTGACCTCGCTGGGCACGAGAGCGAGCCTCACCGTCGAACCAGTTGTCGATGCGCTCACGGGTCAGCTCACTGATCTGGTTGTCCATGACGAGAGCGTCGTCAAGGATCAGGAGGTCGAGGCGAGCGCCGTAGATTTGCTTGCCGATACCGAGCACCTGGACCGAGGGGTCACGCTCACCAGACTTCCGGTGCCGGACCATGATCTGGTCCTGTGACCACTCGCCCTCCCCGTGATTCGGCTTCCATCCACCGAAGTCCTGAATCAGCGAGCGAGGAGCGTCAGCATAGAGATGGTCCTCGGTGAGGTACCGCTTGATGCGGGTTAGTAGGTCCTGCGCCTTCGAGGAGTTCTTCGTGACGATAGCAATTCGGAAGTCCGGGTTCTGAGCGAGCTTGTAGAGCACATACCACAAGGAAACGAGCGTCGACTTTCCACTCTCCGGGTGTCCCAGAATGAGGACCACCTTGCCAAGTGGATCTTCAAGAGCTGCTGCGATTTCGACTTGGTGTGGTGCAAGAGTGAACCCTCCGAATTGCTCACAGAACGTAGCGAAGTCCATACCCGACAGGTCGGGGAACTCCCATTGCTTGACCTCGCCAGACGTGATGGCGAGAGCCTGCGCCTCGAACTCGGGATCTCGCTTGCGGGTAGCCGCCCACCACCGGTAGGTCAGCCCGAGACGCTCCGCCGCCTGCGAGTAGTTGTATCCGTGCTTGAGTAGCTCAAGGAAAGACTCCCGAGACCACTTGGCGTACTCACGGGAGCCTTTCTTACCGGGCGGCTTGGGCAGCCATACGTACTCAAGACCGAGAGGAGTCTTCTCCAGATTCGTCTTCGATGGCACGGATGACCTCTAGTTGCGCTCGATATCCGCTGAACTCTGCGGTGTCCTCAGAGTCGGACTCGACGCTGGTCGGGTCCCACTCAACTTCCACGAGTGTAGCAGATGCCATGCCCCGAGGCAGTGTCTCTCTCGGCATCGTCAGGATGATGTGGACCTTCTCGTGCTTCCAGGGGAGCCGGAACCACACGGATTGTCGGTTCTTGCCGAGGACCTCAGCCGTCTGTCGAATCATCGAATTGGAAGGTGAGTTGCCCGTAGAGCGCTTCAAGGGTCTCCTCCTCTGTGGGGATGTAATGTCTGAGTGTGCTGAGCATCCGGTTTTCTGGGTCATTCATCGCCATCCTTGTGATCGCTTCACTGAACCCAAACCAAGCGCCGAAGTAAGCATCCCAGTCGGGCTCATAGTCAAGTTCGTACTCCTCAGGATTCATCTTCCTCTACTTCGTCTTCTGCGTAGAGGGCCGTCAGGTACACGCCCTCGTCCTTCGGGTCCACATTGATGCCGATGATCTCCCGAGCAACTACTCGCTCCATCAGTTCCTTGGAAACGAAGGCCATCCCACTGCCATGAGCAGCCACAAGGGCCGTCAAAAGCTGCTGGACCTGAGTGAGCTGCGCCCTGAGTTGCTCCTTCTCCATCGTCGCCTGGTCATACATCTGCCTGATGTTCAACAGGCTGCCCTGGAGGTTGGAGTTCTGCTCCTTGAGGAACGACTGGGCTCGGGTTGCCTTCTCCGTCTTACGCTTCCGGGCTCGTTGAATCCGTCTCTTCTGGCTCATCATCTCTCCTATTCCACGATGAGGTCTACATGGGACGTGGCTGTCTTCCGCATCCCTGAGTAATCTGCCACGGCGGAGGTCACACGAAGACCCGCAATTCGTTCACGGACCCCCACGACGTACACCGCCGCCATTCCATCCGCAAGACTCTCCGCCGTGGCAACTCTGATCTCTGACTTCTCGGTCGGGAAGTTCTTGTAGAGACCAGCGGCTGGCCCGCCGCCTTGAAACATCACAATCATCAATCTTCCTTGCAGTTCGAGCAGTACTCGCCAGGAGCACAGTGGCACTGTAGCGTCTTGGCGGTGAAGATGTGCTGCGGATAGGCCATAGCCTCCAGTGCAACCGCAATCCGCTCCAGCCTATTCCTGATCTGTCGAAGAACGGTCACTAGCCCTTTCATGATTCCACCTCCTCATCGACAGCGTATACCAAGTCCCCCTCCTTGGTCAGAGCCGGATGGGTCTTCACCACAGAAGCAGCCCGTCGTTTGGCCTTACGCAGGTCCTCCTCCTGCGGATACAGCGTCCTGGCGAGGTCCGACAGGAGCACCCCGTTGGGTGCCTTCTGGACAACCCGGTAAGCCCGCTCGGTCAGAGGCAACGGCACCTCCCTCTCGGTCGCCTTGATGACGAACGACGAACGTTCGTGCTCACGGGTGAAGGGCACCTTGGCGAACACGTCGCTGTTGCGGTGCGGCCCGGTGATGAGGTTCAAGATCGGGTCCTCGGGCTTCCCCTCGATCCTGACGTAGGACGAAGCCGCCCCCTTGAGGGAGGAGTGCCCACGGGGGCGGTCTCCGTCTGCCAGCGAGGTGTGGTGAACGATTACTGTCGATAGGTTGTATACGTCCCGCATGTGGTCGAGCATCCCGACGACGTGCGCCATCGAGGAGCTGTTCTCGTCCATGCCTGCTGTGGCCCTGGAGAGGGTGTCGATCACGAGGACGTTCGGTCGTAGCGAGTCCACGGCATTCCACAGGCGCTTAGCGCTGGGAGTCCAGGTGCTGGGGTCCTCCCACTCCATCTTGCTCTGGAACAGCGAGAGACCCTCGTCCATGACGAAGAAACCATCTACGGGCTCGCCCTTGTTGTAGGCGTGGCACCAGGCGTCGTACCGAGAGTAGAAGTTGGCTTGACCCTCCAGCAGGACGTAGAGCACCCTACGTTCCTCGCCCTCCATGTCCATCGACAGGAACCGCTCCCTGCCAGAGGTCCAAGCCCACAAGATGTTCGAGAGCACGGCAGTCTTGCCAACCTTGTCTGGTCCGAAGAAGACCGTCAGGCCCTTCTCTTCGACCACGTTCTCGATGAGCCACACAGCCTGCGGCCGGTCCTTGAGATCGTTGATGTCCCAGACTCGGGGGAAGTTCTCGTCGTCCCCGAAGATCGGGACCGCATCACCGGTACCCTGTCGAACCGCTCGGTCTGCTGCTAGGCGTAGGTCTTCCTCTGTGAAGTCAAATGTCTTCGGTGTCGCTGGCATCCGGCTTCAACTCCTTGGGCCACAAGACCCCGTATCCGATGTCCTTGTAGAGCAACCACTCCATGAGCAGATAGATTCCCCCAAAGACGAGAAGGAACAAGATCACGTCGCCGTCCGAAACTGCTCCAGCATGTTGACAAGCCGTCGACCGATCACACGAAAGGCTCGCTGAGTGATCTCAAAGCCCTCCTCCTGAGCCACCTCTTCGAGCGCCTGGAACCACTTGATGAGATCCAGCATCCGCACGTACTCCTCGTTGCCGTGCTGAATCATCCGTACCTGCATCAGATGTCCTCTCGCATGATGACGCCGCCGATTTCATTGACAACCTCTTGCTGCACCCGAGTCAGCTCAGCCCCGAAGCTCACAACAGGAGTCACACCAAACACCATCTCGGTAGACTTCCAGCCCTGAACCTCCTCCACAGCATCGATCTTGCTCGACGCACAAACCATAGCCGCACAAACCGTTCGAGACAGCTTGCTCAGGTAAACCACAATCCAGTTCTGATCTGGCATCGGCTTCTTCTCGCCCTTCTTCCCAAGGAACTCGTACTTCAATCCCTTCTCCGCCTTTCGCTCTGCGGCACACCCCGGACAACTCGGTCCAAGACCAAACGGACAGTCTTCATTCATCCGAACACCTTCCATAGGACGTAGTAGACGATCCAGCCTACCACCAACCAATACACGGCCAAGATGGCCTTCGCTACTAGGTCACTCATTGGAGCGCCGCCTTCTGATCGCTGCGGCAATCAACAGGACACAACCGAGGACCAATCCACCGGCACCAACGGCAGCTACCGCCTTCCAGTGGACCGGGCCAGTGTGAGCGAGCAGACAATTCAGGTCCTCGTCGATCGGCCCGTCCCACTCGTACACCCAGTGCTTGCTTCCGTCTTGTAGCACCTGCACGCATACTGGTACCCTCGGGGGTTCCGAGGTAGTTGGTGCGACGGTGGTCGAGGAAGCAGGCGGCTCCGTCGTCGAGGTGGTGGTGGTGGTCTCGATGACGGAAGTGGTGGTTGGGATCGTGGTCGTGGTCGTGCCAAGTGAGGTCGTGACCTCCGATGTGGATGTGGTGGTGGTGGAACTGGGCGGGCATTCGTAGTAGTCCTCCTCGCATTCGTCAGCGCTCGCCAAGGTGGTGAACACCAAGAGCCACAGGACAGCCACGGCGGTCCAAATCAGCGCCAGGATGAAGTGTCTCAGTCTCATGTCAGGGTCTCCCCACAGCTAGGGCACCGGTCCGGGGGACCGAGCTTCTCGATTTCCTCTGCGCCCACGACATACCAGAAGCGGCTGCCGTCCGGGCAGAACTCATACGGCCACCAGCGCCGGGTCTTCCCGTACCACCGGCGATACACGCCTTCGTTGTTCTCGAATTGATACGTCTTCCCGATGTAGCGGGCTCGTTGTGTGGTCTCGTTCATACAACCTCCAGGTCCCTGAACCGGCAGTGGACATCCCACCACCAGTAAGTTCGTTCGATGTCCGACAGATGATCCACAAGGAGCAGGTTCGTGTACCGAGCCCCGTACACCGGCTGCCCGGTACGCCTGATCTCGACGTTGTGCTTGAGCTGCATCCCGAGGAAGTCCATGATTCGGAAAGCGTTTCTGTCGTCGTAGCCCTCCGGCAACAAGATCAACCAGAACGGCGTGTTGTCATCGGGCCAGATGATCTGTGTTCTCGTCCGAATCGTCGGTTTCATCTCTTCTCCTTAGAGCCACCGGGGGGCTTCCCCCACCCCCCGGCAGCCGGTTGTGTCGAGGGCCATCTTGACCCCCGTGTGGAGCGGGGCTCCTTACCCCGCATCACAGGAAACGCCTCCGCTCCTCCAGGTATTCCCGAAATCCACCCTCCACACCCGACCATCCTGAACGTCGCACGAACCGAACTTGCGTTCACCCGACTGCCAGATCGCTTCCCAGCAACGATCGTTCACCGCTTCGGCGTCATGCACGACACACCACGGCACCGACACCTGCCGCTCCGGTTGCATCCGCAAGTTCACTCGTCCGCCCGGCAGTTCGAGAAACACGGTTCGTTCAGTCGCCATCCGTCACCTCCACCAACCTGAACAGCGGTTCGTTGAAGTCCATGTGAATGACTTCTTCGATCCTGAACCGTCGAACACCAGGGCACTGACCCGAACCGCCCCAGTCAATTCGGTGCGGCCCCAGCGGGGCCTTGTCGTGTCCGCAGACCTCGATCACTTCACTCGGCAGATTCATCCGTCGCCTCCCTCCGGCCACGGAAACGGGGGAGCGTTCGTTCGGTAATGCTCCACCTTCCGCAATGCCGCACAGAGCTGGTGGAACTCCATCACCTGTCCCTCCATCACCTGGATGCGGTCAGCCGCCAGGTCGAGGAGGCGGCTCAGGTCCGTGTCCTGCGGCTTGGCCTTCGGGTCATCCAGTAGCGGCCACTGCCTTTCGGCGTGCGCAAATCGTCGCAGCTCTAGTGCTAGTTCACTCATCATCGCCTCCTATATCGCCAGATGACAAACAAAGGCCCGGCACCGAACGCCCCGTCCCTGACAGTCGGCCATCCATACATCGTCCACTGGTAGCGCCACAGTGTGTTTGGGTTGTGACTCCCGAGATGCCAGGCAAACCAACGATTCCTATGCCATCGGTTCCAGATCGTCATGTCGGCCTCACTGATTGCTTGCGCCATCGGCTCCATCGCAACACTGCACCCCACGGCGTGCGGGCGTATGAGCCTCGGCACCCATCACTGAACTCCCAATGTGTCAGCGAGTACATCCCCAACCTGTAGCGGTGGCACCCCGGTCCCCGGTCCCAGGTCCAATGTCGCCTTGGCCCTACGTATGCTTGTTCACTCATCGTCCGTCGACCTCTTCCCGCACCCACCGCACCGTCTCACCCAGCCGCTGCGCCACCGCCCTCTGAGACAACCCGTGGTCATCTCGCAGGTGACGGGCAAACATCACCTTCAACGAATTGACGCCCCTCCTTGCGGCCCACACTCTTGTTGCATTGTTGGCGGCCAGTTGCACAGCATCACTCATCGGTTCCACTCCGCCGTCATCGCCTCATCAAACTTCTCAACCACACGGGCCAGCCTCTCAACCACCCCGTACAGGATGAGGTTCGTCTGGCCACGAAACGCCTTGTTCTGCGCCAACGCCCGCACCCGCTCCTCCAGAATCCTCGCATCACCAGCCAGGTGCGCCAGATCCCGAATCTCTTGCCTCTGGATGAACTCAACCACTCGTCCGTCCATCTCTACGTCTCCTTTCGTCACCAACCAGAACCATCCCTGTGACCCCTGTATTCCCCCTTTCTTAAAGTGCCAGATGAAGTGCCAGATGACCTTATTCACGCTCAAGCATAAGCCCAGGTCAAGCGCCCATTCCGAAGTTGCCAGATGACGGGGACCCCTAGAGGGTCCCGTGTCTGGCACGATGGGTGGAGATCGGCTTGTGCCAGAGGGCTCGTATGCGGCTTGAAGTCGGGTAATAAGAGGTATTACCTGGACATATTCGGGTTTTCGGGAAATCTGTGTGCATACTCTTACTTATAAAGGGAAACGGTGGTTATGTTCATGGGTCAAAGACAAGCCTCTACCAAGACACAGAGAACACACAGCGGGGGCCTCCTAAAGATGATGGAGCCGAACGACAGAGCACGGCCTAGCCCCAAGCATACGGACGAGTGAACGACCCACACCTAGTGCCTACGTACCATCCAGTCCAAGGGACAAGAAGACCAAGCCCACCCACCACCCCAGACTCTCCGAGGGTGCGGAGCCTTCGGCGCTCATCATCTGGGGGTGGCCCCCCAGACCCCCACGTCTCCTCCCGCCGTGTGTGCAAGCGGGCAGGCCCCTCGCTCGCAGCAATCCAGGCCGCCAAAGCCCGGCCTGTGCGAGCGCTGGCTAGCACGCTCCCGCACCTGTTCTAGCCTGGGAGCTAGCTGTCTGCAAGCACCACCAGGCGGGCTCGCCACCATCCAGCGTGGTCGTCAAGCAGGAGCTTGCAACCATCTAGCACCTGGGGCCATCCCGAGGCTATCACCGTGCTTGAGGGTACGGCTTCTCGACGCCGCCGCATCCGATCACCGGCTCCACGACACGATGAGGGCGCTATCGCAACCGCCTCTGCTGCTCCGCCTCAGTGCACCCTGGACGTGATGCTAAGTCAACCCCCTATCGCTGGTAGCAGTCTGCTCGACCACATCGATGCCTCGACCGGCTTGGGCCGGGCACGCCCGATAGGCGGGTTGACTTACGGCGTCGAAGCCGTCTACGGGTGGTAGGAATAGCAGGCTACAGAGCGGTGGGGGGTCCCCCCGGCTCGACAGCACACGGCCACGTCGGCTAACACGCCGCTGGATTACAGGAGGTGCCATGCACGACGAGTACACGATCACGCTTGACTTTTGCTTGGGTAAGTGGTCATGGCGCTGGATCAACAAGACGACAGGCTACGAGCACTCGCAGTGGAACACACTAACTAGGGAGTCACCATGCAACAGATGACGATCAACGAGGAAATCGCCAAGGCACGCACGCTCCATTGCACATGCTGCCATAGCGGCTTTCAGATGACCGACCCAGGACCTAACTGGGACTACGCAAAGGAGGAGGACGGACCAGAGGGATACGGCATGTGCGCTCACTGCAACGCCGACATCTGCAACTGTTTCGACATGGAGTACTACGGAATCGGACGGGATGACGACTGCACAGACGAAGGATGCTGCGTCTATCTCGTGACCTGGAACGACTTGCCCTTCGTCGAGTTCAACATCTAGGAGGAGTACATGTTCATCTTCATCGCCGTACTGACCGCCATCGTCCTACTCAGCATCTTCCTCGTCCCGATCGAGGATGACTGGACTGAGTACACACGCATCGTCGAGTCACGGTTCGAGCGTGACCAGGAGTTGCGTGAGGCTCGTGAGGCATTCATCAACGTATTCGGTCGTGAGCCGAGCTACAGGGAGTTGTGGATGATCTGCCCGCCGCTCTGGATGGACGAAGACGTTCCGCTGACCAACTGATGGAAGGAGTCGCACTCACACTCATCTACCTTGCCCACGGATGGCTCATCGCAGCCTTCCTCGATACACGCCACATCCCACAAGGAGTTATCTGATGCAGTTTCAAGGACCCAACGCAACCGGCGCACGCCTGACCGACTACGAGGGCAGGGTTGTCGCCCTGGCCTATCTCGAAGACCGCACCATCCCGACTGAGGACTACGGCCTGACCGAGGCCATCCTTGCCCGCTTCTGGGCGCAGACGGATACCGGCTGGGTTGACCTCGGGGAGACGCTCGTCTTCCAGCAGGTGATCCGGTCCACGGTGAAGAACGCCAACGGCAACGGAGTTGTTGCTCGGCTCCACCGTGCCACCCACGACAAGTACGAGGGTGGCTCGATGCTCCGACTCCAACAACTGACCCCGGATGCCGAGCAGGTGGCCATTGCGGCTCTCTCGGCTCTCGTCAACGGCTAAGGGATCGAGGGACTCACTGGGACTCACACTCCCGGTGGGTCCCTCCCCCCTTTTTCCGAACACACACGCAAGGCGGAAGAGCCCACACAAGGGATGGGGACCCGCCAAAGGAGATGAACAAGATGGACGCAACAATGCACGAACGAGTCGCTGACCTCATGCGTGAGGCGCAGGAACTAAGTGACGAGATGAAGGCCACAAGGGAGGCCCGCAAAGATGATCCCGTGCTGGGTCTTCGACTCGCCAAGGCCGAGACTTACGTCGAGATGGCACTCTTCAACCTGAAGCAGTCGGCACCTCACATCCAAGGAGCATACTGGCGGGTCGGTATGCCAATGGGGGTGTAATGCCGAATGTCAGTGAACGAGTGGAAGAACTCATCCGACGGTACACCGAACAAGATCTCATCTCCAACAGACAGCTCATCAATGCCCTTCAAGGAGTCAGAACCGATGTCATCTTCGCCGATGATGTCCAAGCTGATTCCGGGATGGACAGAGTTCGTTACTGGAGTCGCCGTCTTGCTGAGTGGCAAGAGGAAGCAAGATACCCGGCCGTCTATGAGCCAGATGTCGCTGAATCGCCTGAGGTTCGCAGCGATCAACGCACTCCAAGATGGTCATTCTCCTGGGAACTTGCAGAGCGTGCTCTCGCAAGTGGTCAGGGACTGGCAGCTCGTCAAGCAAGCTACTACTTCGGAAACCAAGAAAGGAGAGACGTGAGCTTCATCGCAGTACGGTCTGTGTCGCTGAGCGAAGAGACCACCAACGCATGGAAAGAAGGGGGCGTCACCTTCTCACGACGAGGCCGTACGGCTAACGAAGTCGTGGCTATGGGCTACGACAACGTCATCAACCTGGGCAACTCACGCTTCCGGCCAGAAGGCAGGTACAGCGTGTGGAACCACGGAGATGACATCGAGGCGTTGCTGTACCCAGGCATGACTCGTGAGTTGCTTGATGACCTGATGCCGCCTCAACCGAGCATGGATCTCGAACCACACGATGTGTGGATCAAACGTCCTGGCTCACACGGGCGAGGCAAGCAGCGCATGATCGTCGACCGCAACCTCGTCCTACCTCGTGAGTGGGACTGGTGTCAGCACGTCGATGGACAGGAGTATCGGCTCATCACAGTGGGCCACCGCATCGTGCAGGACTTCCTGCGCCACGGAGAGAATGGAGACAGGACATACGAGTGGGTGGCAATGCGTGAAGTGCCTCGCTCGCTCAAAGACGCCGTCCGAGAGGCGGCTCGACGAGTCCCCGGTCGAAACATCATCGCATGGGACTGCATCGTCACAGAAGGAGGACAGCCGTACATCTTCGAGGGCAACACCTGCCCTGGAGTCAACATCGAGACGGTGCAACGCATCGTGAAAGAGATGAATCGACAAAACGAGGAGAACAATGCCAGTTCCAACTGAGATACTCAATGAAGGGGAACCCGAAGAAGAAGTAGTAGTCCTTCAAGCCAACGTTGAGCTTCGCAAGGATGGTCGCCGTACCAACCCAAGCGAGGTACTGCGTGTATGGTTCATAGAAGAAGACAGGCACGGAGGCATCCCTGACCGATTCGCCATCTGGTCATACGCCGGAGACAGCACACGCTACGGTGATGGATACAGGATCGCCTACATCAGACGAGCTGACTTCAACTTCATCTTCGGGTACGGACCAAGACCCGAATGGGGTCGACTCGCTGCTCGCATCAACAATTGGGACGCTCCTTGGAGCGGTCGAGCAATCGGACAGATGCACCAGCGAGACGGAACGATGGAGGAGTTCTGCAAAGCCATCTGCGAATACGTAGAGGAGCTGTGGCCGTACTGCGACATCTGCGCTAGCCGCAACTGCTCCTACGGTGGAGATGAAACGCGTCACCCTCTATGTATGACATGCGAAAGGCGAGTCATAGGCACAGGCGAGTATCGTCTGGCTGATCCAGCAGAAGAAGGCGAAAACAGTCGGTGCGACTACCAAACACAATACATGGAAATCTGTCGTGGGTGCCAGGACGAGCTTAGCTATTGCGAGCACGAGGGGTACTACATGCGCCCCGAAGAGGCAATGGTGGATATCGCTGGCGGTGGACAAGTGTGTGAGCACCACGCCTCACACGAGTACACCTACTGTGAGCACTGCGAGTTCCTTGCACGACACAGCCATACGTTCCACCTACAGGGCGCATGGACCTGTGAGAGTTGCGCTAACCGACAAGGGCTATTGGGTCGTATTGAGAACTGGAACTACCGACCATCATTGGTGTTCCATCCTGAGTTCCCAGAGAACCCGAAGAAGCCCCTCTACATCGGCATGGAGCTAGAAACAGCCTTCCAGGAAAGCCACGACCGAAATGCAGTGGCTGTACGTGCATGGATGGCAAGCACCGAGTTCAAAGACCTTGTGTTCGTCAAAAGCGACAGCTCAGTGAACTACGGGTTCGAGATCGTGACTCATCCGATGCAACCCCAATGGGCTCTGAAGCACTTTCCGTTTGAGCGCTTCGACGAGCTGATCGAGAAGCACAAGGCATTGCCTACTCACGGCTCGGCTGGTACGCACATCCACATGAACAAGGAGGCATTCACGCCTGCTCACCTGTGGAAGTACCTCCAGCTCCACTACCGACTGCCTGACTTCTGTCGCACAGTTGGTGGTCGAGGGGACAATACATACGCCAGTTTCAAAGCACGAGACATGGGCGTACAACGCCGTCAATTGATGGACGTTGTGAAGAAGAAAGGAGGACTGAGGGACTACCAGCGTTACTGCGCTGTCAACCTGAGAAACGAATACACCATCGAGCTGAGATACCCAGCAGGTGGTACGGACTCACCGTCGATCAAGAAGAACATCGAGTGGGCACTCGCCAGCTACGAGTTCACCGACCACATCAGCGTGCAAGATGTACGTGAGGGTGCAATCGACGACGCCGGGTACATCCTCTGGTGGATCAACCAAGGAGACTACCCCAACCTGCAACATTGGCTCTCGGACAGGCTCCCGGTGCCAAAGCAACTGACACAAAGGAGCTACTGATATGTGTGTGATTGTCCATCAGCCCCGTGGGGCACACCTGGAGAAAGACCGGGCTCGCCGCTTGTGGTTGAAGAACTCCGATGGAGGAGGATTCTCGTTCATCGACAACACAGGCACCATCCAGACGGAGCGCTACATGGGCTTCAATGAGTACTGGAAGGCGTTCGAGACGGCACGCAGTCAGTTCCCACACCGGGACTACCTGCTCCACATGCGGATCGCCACGCACGGGAAAATCAACCTGTCCAACGTGCATCCATTCCATGTAGACGAGCACACAGTCATGGCGCACAACGGCATCATCCACAGCGTGCCGGTGTGTGACAAGGGTCGAAGTGATACTCGGGTGTTTATCGAGGAAGTGCTGCCTCGCTTGCCTGAGACATGGCTCGACGATGAGTACCTCGTCGACATGGTTGACGGCTGGATCGGCTGGAGCAAACTGATGTTCTTGACGACCAACCCGAAACTAAGCGAGAACGTCTACATCCTCGGCAAGAAGTCAGGAGTAGAGCGTGATGGGATGTGGTTCTCCAACTCATCGGGTGTCGACGAACAGAAGTACCCGACCAATCTGAGCGGCTACCAGTACAAGAGTGGGAAGTACAAGCCGCTGAAGTCAGTGTCCAAACCCAAGGAGACCGTACCTCTCGCCAAGACGTGGGATGGCTACGAACTCACAGACGACGGCTTTTGGCAACCGGCCGAGGAGGACAAAGTAGTTGCCGACGCAGTCGACAAGATCGTGAATGAAGCGTTCACTGATCGCCATACGATCATCGACTTGACCGAAGACGACATGAGGTTCGAGGCAACAACGATGTATCGCCAGACCTCATTCACCATCGCAGAAGAAAGGAAGGAACTCGAACGACGACGACTCACCAACTGGCTCGGCAAGAAGATCGACTACGACCTCGAACGAGACTCGTGGTTCTGCTGGGGCTGTGATGAGTTCATCGATGACAAATCAGGCGAGTGCGATTGCCTCTCGAAGGTGTGCATCCCGTGTGAGCGCTTCCTCATCAACTGCTCGTGTATGCCATACACGCTAGAGATGAAGTACTCAGAGAATGCACCCTTGGCGGTGTTGCAGAACGCCCTTGACAATCTCGTCAATCCAGCGGAGGTGCTAGATGCAGAGACCACCGAAGAGGTGGACGATCGTGCGGTCGAGACAGGAGATGGAAATACCGCCGACAACGAAGACGTGATCGTCTAGAACTGGGACTGAGTGTGATCCTCATGGCGATCGCACTCATCCTGGTGATAGTGACGATCTCAGTAGCGTGAGACAAGGTGCTGTCCCCTGGGCTTCGGCTCAGGGGATGGCACCTCACTCACTTTCTGGCTCAGACACACAGGGAGCCCCTTTGGTATGGGGACCCTGCGGGGATCACCCGCTCCAGTCTCGCATGGCGAGCAGCGTCCCCATCTCCACGGCCCACATCCGGTCGTCGGGCTCGTTTGGCTTGTCCTTGTCGAAGAGAAGCCATACCACGCACCCGAAATCAGACGCCTCCTGCATGTTTCGGAGGACCCAGCTTGTCTGATGGGCCTCGTCGCCCACAGTCCCCGTCTCGGCGATCATCCACCGCCAGTTGCGCCGCTTCAACTCCCCCACCGTGTCAGCCGTGTAGGCGTCAAACAGATCCTCAGAGGGGCGTCCCTTAGAGGAGGGCCAGTCGTAGACATCAATAGCCACAATGCCGTCAGACTGGAGGCCGTCAATTACATCCAAGTACTCCAGGTTCGACCCCCCGGATTGTGAAGCATGAAGCCCCCACCCCATAAGGTTGAACACCGGTGTCACGTTGTCGAAGAGCGAGGCACTACCGACCAACTCGTTCTGCAGCTCCCCCCACTGGGCTGCTGTGAACGAGTCGTTCTCTGGCTCGTGCCACAGGGACATATAGAGGTGCCCCCCGAGGTCTTGTGCATCCCGGAACAATGATTCAAGATCGAGCCTCTCCCCCATATTCATAGGGACACCCGGCTTGGCGCTCAGGTGGACCGCACGGCCCGCCTGGAGCTGAGCCCTCACTGCCTGTGGGACCTGCCAAGGAATGCCGCCAGACTCGTAGTAGCGGAGAACGTCCCAGCCCATATTCCGACGGTTACTGAAATCAGTGAAGAGGCCCACCAACATACCCTGTGGGGGCGCAACCGGTGGGCCAGGGTTCTCCAGAGCATAGATCCTCTCCTCCATCTGTGCGATCTCATTGTCTTGTGTATCAACCCGCTGCTGTAGTGCGGCCAGTCGGCCATCGAGCCAATCAGCGTGCTCTCGTAGGTGTTGCGTCATAGTCCTTCCTTGTTGTAGCAACCCAGCACCTCGGTCCACAGACGGCCGGGTGCCTCTTTGTCGGTGCGCCACTTGTTCCACGGGCGCTGCCACAGCATACCAAACGCATCCGCAGCAGGAACACCGTCATCCGCCAACTGATACGCCACCTTCACGATGTGAAGGGATCGGTCA
>JAAUXW010002913.1_pt1 | contig 42094 bp, 55 predicted proteins | sample 7278141 | NCBI WGS metagenome assembly JAAUXW01 (sample SAMN14350115, study PRJNA611818) | marine sediment metagenome | isolation source: surface marine sediment (2.1m) | place: French Polynesia: Moorea | collected 2018-08
GCCAACGATTGACTTCTCCCTTTTCAAGTGCGATAGACGCCGCCGTCAAAGCAATGACTGTTTTACCGGTTCCCACATCAGCGGCGATAAGCGAATCTTCACCGTTATCGATGAACTCGATACAGCGGATTTGATCGTTGCCAAGATCTTCGAATGTCAACATTTTTTACTCGTACACTTTCCGGTTAAATGCCACTTCCCGCAAACACATTGATAAACCTCAAGATCTATAGGAGCTCGATCGGCGTATCTTTGGGCTTTTTTATGGCTACTAAATTTACGTTTCTGGGGATGGGGGCACTCAGAAAGAAATGTATTGAGTTGTTTGAGTTGTTGAATAAGTTTCATTTACTCTTTGCCATCACCCTGTATTTGTCCTTTGTCCAGACGTGCCTTTCGTTATACTCTTTTCTAGAATCAGAAGACACAATTTGTTTCCATTCTTCAAAACCTTTTTCTTCTAAAAAATCTTTGCGTTTTTCGGCTTCTTCCAAAGTACCAGAGAAAACTTCTTCGACGTAATCACTATTGCGAATGATGTAAACATCTGCTATGTGAGCAACGAAAAAAGGCGGGGTTTCCATAATTTTGTTAAATTTCAACAATTTGTATGTTGTAATTTTTTCGATTGATATGATGGCCTAACAACTCTTCAACTTTGTCTAATGCAGTTGCGTGCGCGTCGTACGGATCATTCGCTTGAACAACAACGTAAAGACATTTTTGTTCAGTATCAACTTTATACTGAAGAATGCAATTGTACGTTTTCATTTATGACTAATCTTTTACTATTAAAAAAGCAACGCTAAACCCTGTAATAGCTGCTATAAGAAGTGCTGCGACTTTTGAATATCCTTCTTTATACAGCGCTTTGATAAATCCTCCTACGGAAAAAATCAAAGAGGTAAAAAGAACACCGAAAATAATGATAAAAATAAGATTCATGGTCAATCTTTTATCACGCGTGCTCGAGTTGAAGTATCGAACAAGCATTTAAAATCCCCCCGGCCTTTTTTTGCTTCTTTTTGTAGAAGATCGGCAATCTTTTTGCAAAAAACTTTTTGCTCTTCAGGAGGTAGTCCGATATTCATTGTCACTAGCTTTACATATTCAGATTTCTCTATATTCCACCCCCACACTTGATATCTTGGTAGGGGCGCGCTGTGTGCCGAATAGCAGTAACCGAAAAGAAGGCCGGCAATCGCGACAAAGATTAAAATACGCCCGAAATTGATTTTCATGTTAGTGATCCGAGTTTTCTAATAAAGCGTTTGCAAGTAGCCTGTTTTTTACATCTTCCAAACTTCGGTTTCTTGAGGAAATTTCCGTTTCAGTAGAATTGGTCTCAGGCGTGGCCATAATAAGAGAGCGCAATCGATACATATCTGCAAATAAAGGATTATGCCCGTAAGCTTCCAGGAGTTTGTGGATCTCCATCAGAAATTGCCTGTCATTTTCTTGAGTCATGTTCCAATTCCTTTAACCAAATCTGTTTCAGTCACGCAAGTAAAGAAAGCCGATGGATGCGTTTTTCTCAAACCCACATCGAGAAGATCCCGGAAGAACTCACATTGACCCAGGGCATCAACATCGGACGTGACCTCGAGCACCCGCCGGGGCTCATCGAATTCGTGGGAGTACAGATAGATCCAATATGTCGATTCATTGGCTTTAACGTGCTTCGTCAAAACTCCGAGTAAAAACCCCAAAGTAATCAAAAAGATGCATGTATAACTTTTCATGGTGGTGTCCCTGTGTCCCATTTGTAAGTGTCCTTAGTCATGTTGCTAATCTCCATGTTTAGTAAGTATTTTCTTAATATAATTAGCTGCTCGCATTCTAATAGCCATCGGTCCTGTAGATTGATGTAGGCATAATTCTATACCTCTTAATTGTAATGGTATCGAATCATCGTATCCAAACTCGATAACAACTACTTTTGAGTTACCATCCCAAGTTACCTTGTAAATATCTATAGTGCTCATATTGCCATTCTCCATCCGCGAAACATATCTTCGAAGGCATAGATCCACTCCCAACCAAAATGAAGTCTTACGCGGGCCGATCTATATCCTTTGATACCCCCTTGATACATTACACGATATCATGTTAGCATACCGCGTGCAATAATTTTGACTACGGGGTTCACATAATGGCTCGGCGACAACAACGTGACTGGAAATATGTTAAACCAGTGGTGCCCTTAAAGCAGGGGCGATACCGGGATTCAGCGTATGTTAGACCGATCGTGTTGCGAATTGGCAAGCCTTTTCTCGCTCAACTCGATCATCTTTGTGATGTAAACGATCGATCTCGGCGGGAAGTGGTAGAGATGCTGATCAACGAGGCAGCACATACTTTATCTGAACATCCTGATGACAGAATAATGCCGATATGACACCTGAAGAACAATTAGAGTTATGGGTAGCAGGGGAAAGTGTTTACAATGAAACCACAGATGAATGTTGTCCTGATTTTAGTTGTTGTAATCCCAAAATAAATACCCCGATTGAAACAAAGAAAAGGTTTCAAAAGGCCTTTTTAAAAGGGCAGGATGACGTTTTTATGCCTATACTCATGATGTTTCTGAGTGAAGCCATAGCAAAAGAAAAACTTGGCAATGTTCATGTTGCGGGATTCGTAGATGACTGAAGACCTTTCAGGATGGAAAGCGATGGTACAGGAGGATAAAGAAGAACTTTCATGGAAAGAATTTCTAAAACGCGGTTATCGATGCATGTATTGTGACGCCGATCCCAAATATTTAAAAACCCTAGAATCCCGAGTTACAAGAAAATATGGTATTACCATGAAACGCCGCACGCGCTGTTGTGAAAAATGCGGCGCGCGGTATTCGACGTATGAAGTTAATCACAAAGATTTAGATCGATTGGCTAAAGCCACCTGTGTATTACAGTACATGAAAAAATATTTGATGAAAGAAACAGATGAGTAAAAAACAAGTGAAGTTACCTCGTATTGTATTAATGGATTGTGTGGTTGTCGGGGGATGTGCCGACGGTCTTCTTTTAAGAGGAGTGCGCGCAGACGCAAAATTCATACAACTAGAAAGACCTATGTCGGTAAAACCGCTTGTTCATTCTTTACAAAAAGACCCTACAATTGTTTATGAATCAGATGTTTACGAAGTACACCCTATACACTTGGTAGACAGCGCACCGAATGCTAAACCTGTTTTGTATGGTATTGCCGTTGTAAAGTCTGAGCAACTTACATGGGCATTTAATGAACTTTTAAAAAATTACGTTATACGAAAAGCTGAAAAAAGCCGAACTGTCACAAAACCTCATTAAAAAGGAGTCGTTTATGGAAGAGTTTCAACATTCAAATGTGATGGGCGGATCTACGGCCGCACGCCGACGGAATTGTCCAGGGTCGTACAAGCAAGAAAAAGATATTCCCGCAGGAATATCGAGTGATGATGCAGATCGCGGGAGCATGCTTCACGCGGCGATGGAATTACTGATCACTGCTGATCCACAAGAAATGCGGGACGCGAAAGAATTATTTGGGGAATTACTCGGACAAGATCTTGGCTTTGAAGGTCAAGAAATCACGGAAGAACTTATTGATACCAAGCTTGGCCCGGCTTTAGCTGCGTGGTTTGAGATCACCAAAGAATGGGAAATCGACGATTGGTTTATCGAACAACGAGTGTCTTTAGAAGAAGTAATTCCTCATGCTTTCGGGAAGGCTGATATCCTTGGGAAAGACACCAATAAGCGATTACACGTTTTGGACTGGAAATTCGGCGACGGTATTGTGGTAGACGTCGAAGCCAACGATGGAAACGCATTCTACGCCGCAGCGGCGTTGTACGATCAATCCGATGAAGAACTTGTAGAGTTCTGTCAAGATATCACAGGGATTGTTTTTCACATCATACAACCACGTGTTGGTTCTGAGGTAATAAAACATACTTGGGAAACTACGGAAGAATGGATCGAGGTGTGGCTTGACCAATCTGTAACCGCTGCTCAAATAGCTCAAACAGACAATCCGCCGTTGAAAGTTGGAGACTGGTGCCGTTTCTGTAAGGCAAAAGCCAAGTGTCCAGAATATGATCGTGTTGGGGATCAGTTTTTAACTTTGAAACCAAAAACTTTAGATCCTGTTACTCTAGGAAAAGCGTTGCAACAGGCGCAAGATTTGAAGGCGCGTATCAAAGCAGTTTTCGAACTTGCCCAAGAAGAAATGGAAAACGGAGTATCAATTCCTGGATGGAAACTTGTGCAATCACAACCGCGTAGACAATGGTCTGATTCTAAAAAAGCCGAAGCTCGGTTAAAACAAGCGCGCTTGCCTCATAAAGAATTGTATAAGTCAACGCTGATTTCTCCTACACAGCTTGAAAAATTGAAACCTAGACTTTACAACAAAGTCGAGAAAGACTTCGTTGTTTGGCATTCGTCGGGACTTACTGTGGTGCAAGATTCCGACAAAAGAGAAGCTGTGACAGACAGCATGGAGTTATTATCGCACGCACTTCCCTCTCCTGAAGAGAAGTAATTTAAACAGAAAAGAGGATCGAGAAATATGAACGAAATAGTAGAGTTTAAAAAAACCGGTGCCCTTGTTGGATCTGATGATTTAATTAAGGGTTTAGCTAATGTCAACAGTAACTTGCAGGGAGGTAGTGGAGGAGTACCTTTTTTACGCTTGCTCAAATCCGGTTACTATGTTTACGGACAAGAGAATATCGAGATCGAGGTATCTTCAATATGGGCCATTAACCCCTACAGTATGCAACATGGGTATGCGTGTTGGGGAGACGGCGAGTTATTCGGCGAGCAAATGGTTCCATTTAATCAGCCTTTGCCTCCACGTTCTGAATTGCCAGATTATGGAGAGCCATGGCAACAACAGGTATCGATGCAATTGCGCTGTATGAATGGAGAAGACGAAGGCGTGATGGTGCTTTACAAAAGTACAAGCTTGGGTTTGCGTAACTCAGTCAAGAAATTGATCGCTGAAATTATTACTCAAGCCCAACGTGATCCAAACCACGTCGTACCTCTTGTAAAATTAGATGTCGATACATATTCGCATAAAAAATACGGCGAGATATTCACTCCATTGATTGAAATTGAGGAATGGGTGAGTATTTCTACCGGTGAAGCTGAAGAAAAAGAACCTGAACCAGAGCCAGAACAACCACAACCTACGGAAACCAGATCAAGAAAAAGCTCAAAACCAAAAGGTCGGCAACGACGCCGTGCAGCGCCGGAACCTGAGCCAGACGAAAATCCAAGCGTTGAGTGGGTAGATGGTAGACCGCCAAGCCCAGCTGAAAAGCAAGAAGCTCGCGAAGAAGTAACGCCCCGTCAACGTCGTAGACGTCGAAGATCTTAAATTGGTCGCCGTCGGCCAATAACCGGCGGCGATATCATCATGAAATTTTGCTTTATAGACAGCGAGGCCCGTGCGGTGCTTGACCTCCCTGCCGTGGGTGCTTATAAGTATGCTAGGCATCCCGTAACCGAATGCTTGGTATGGGGATACGCCTTTGACGCCGAGGCTCCCAAAGTATGGTCTCCCCGATGGGCATGGGGTAACACATCGGTCAGCACACCAGATCCAGAACGGCCGGAAGAATTGCTTGATCACGTGGCGGAAGACGGCTATGTAATAGCGTGGAATGCGTTCTTTGATCGGTTGATATGGAACTACGTCATGGTTCCCAAATACGGATGGCCACATCTCGAGATCGACCAGGTACTTTGCGCTCAAGCCCAAGCAGAAGCGAATAATTTGCCGGGGAATTTAGCAAAAGCCGCTGAGACAATCAAAGCGCCGTATCGAAAAGATCCGAAAGGCAAGATTTTAATCCAGAAATTATCCCGCGGTACCCGCCATAATTGGCAGTCAGATGCCTATGAGAACGTCTCTAACATGGGTCACATGCGATCTTACTGCGCCAGTGACGTTGTCGCCATGCGCGGCATATGGGATCGCACACGGCCGCTGACAGATAAAGAATGGCATGAGTACCATGTTTCCGAACGGATCAATGAACGCGGTGTGATGGTGGATTACGAGTTCGCTACGGCGGCTAAGGATTACGCTGAGGACGAATTCACCGATTTAAATGGACAGTTGCAGGAATTGACCGGTGATTCCGGGATAACGGTCAATACTCATTTACGCAAAGCCAAGTGGTTGTTTGACGAATTATGGCCCGATGAAGAATTGCAAGAAGTTGTAAGACGTCCCAGCAAGCCAGGAGGAAAAGAGCGATTTTCATGTGACCGACCTACCAGGGACGCCGTATTAGAAATAATAGCGCAACCTGAGCACAGTATCAGATTTGATTCCGCACACGCCGATAAGGTTGTGCGTTTTCTCGAATTAATCGAGGCAGGCAATAGCGCCGCGGTGCGTAAGTTTACGGCAATCGTGAATCAGCAATGGAACCGTCGTGTATACGGATCGTACGCGTTCAACGGTGGTGGTCAGACTGGTCGGTTTTCAAGTCGTGGAGTTCAAGTACATAACATAATCCGCGCGCCGGTGGACAAGGACAATCCCGATCGATCGATCGATGCTATTGAGATGATTATGGCTGGTCGAAACGTTGAATGGTTACGTAAAGAATTCGGGTTTCCCATTTCGAGATTACTTGCGCGATTGATCCGACCGACCTTCGTAGCACCTCAAGGAAAAACCCTGGTATGGGCTGATTGGGATCAAATCGAGGGTCGAGTATTGCCATGGCTAGCAAAATCGCCCCACGGCGAAGCCAAATTGGATATGTATCGTAGTAATCGTGATGTTTATACCGATACTGCGGCTGAAATTCTAAACGTACGTTATGAAGAAGTCACTGACGATGAACGTCAAGTGTACGGTAAGGTTCCGGAATTGGCATTAGGGTTTGGTGGATCTGTCGGCGCCTTGAGCTCAATGGCGCGCAATTACGGTGCGGTAATACCGGAAGAGCAGAAGAAACCCATTGTTGAGGCATGGCGTCGTGAAAATCCATGGGCGCCACACTTTTGGGGGGAGCTCTGGGGCGCGGCCATGAAGGCCTATTCTAATCCTGGATTGATTTTTCATGCGGGGCGCATTCAGTACGTTTTTTCCCCGAATCTTATGGGCGGAACATTGTGTTGTATCCTGCCTGACGATAGGATTTTGGTGTACCCTCAATTTCGCCATGAGCGAAAAGATATAGAAGACGATGATGGAAACATACGTAGTCGTTGGGTCACGTCTTATGTCAAAGGTTTCGGTTCCGGCGCCGCCCGTGTAGAACTTTGGTACGGAATACTGGCAGAAAACGCAACACAAGCCGTTGCAGCGAGCATATTACGACATGCTTTAACCCAACTCGATCCGTTTGATATTGTCGTTTTGCACACTCATGATGAAATTGTGGCAGAAGTTGATGAATATCTTGCTGAAGAAAACGCACAACGATTGCGGATCAGTATGACTTACTTACCAGAATGGGCAAAAGAGTTGCCTCTTACAGTAAGTATTGATCATGGGCCGTATTACGTAAAGACATAGGGAAAAACAATGGACACAGAAACAGCTGAAAAGTTTTTCAAAGATTTGGAAAAGCAGGGAGCCATCACAAATCAGAATCTTGGTTTGATATCAATATTAATGCGTATCGACAAAACTTTGGAGGATTTGGTTAGAATACAAGAAAAGAAGGTAAAACTTCTTCAATTATTGCAGGAATTAGAAAGAAAGGGGGGAGATTTCAAAAGATGTTCTTAGTAAATTCATAGAGGAGCACGAGTAATGAACCGAAGTATATGCACAATGTTGTTGATTATCGCTGGATTTGCGAACGCCGATCCACGAATGGAAACTCGAGACGAGTTCTGCCACTTCCAGATACATCCGAACGACGCTAATGATGAAGTGTTCGCCGCCGGGTGTGAAAACTCGATTTATGTTTACGGTGATATGGCGGATGGTGATGCTATTTGGATCAAGAAATACAACCGTGGACGTACGCCGATCGGTATCGTCGATGATGTAAAACGGGAACAGCAGGATCACAATACTTATCTAGGCGATACTGGAGAACCGGGAGAATTTATCTTGGAGCCAAGACATAGTTTGCAAGGCGGTAAAAACGCTGTCATCAAGCGTGTAAGACTCACAGGAGAAACATCGGACTCTGAGTGTAATCTGGTCGATTCAAATGGTACCCAGTACGATACGGAGTTCTGGACGGCCGTATACGATCTGTATGAAGACGGTACGATAGTGTATACCCTCGAATGTAGAAACGCTATCGACTAAGGCCAAGCCTCTAACCAAGAGGCCCGCGTGTGGCGGCGGGTAAATCGGAGTGGTGACCGGTACAGCGCGAAAACCCTGCGCCTACCATGGTGCGGGGTTTTTTATGCCTATTGCACGGAAATGTTGAGGGCTTTAAGCTAAGAAGGGCGCCCTAAAGGGCGCCCTCATTGCCTGCGATGGCGACCGACAATGTACCAGGAGGTATCGGTGTCTAAGAATATCACACAACGCGCGCAATTGCGCAACACTTTGTTAGAAAAAGGTTACTTTCCTCTTCCAGCGGCTGGAAAAGGCGTATACATCAAAGGATGGAGTACGGTAGAGATTACTCAAGAATGGCTCGATTCGTATGCCCGCAGCGCCAAATATTCCAATACCGGTCTTCGGTGTGACAATCTGATAGCGTTTGATATCGATGTAACAGACGAATCGTTGTCGTTTGATTTTGAGGAAATGATCGAACGAGTTGCGGGCATGACCGATCTTTGCCGTGTGGGAGCATGGCCTAAACGATTGCTTTTATATCGGCTTGAAGGTAAGCCCGGACGTTCTATGCGTACCGGTAAATATGGTAACCATCAGATCGAGGTATTGTGCGGACCAGGGCGACAATTTATCGCTTATGGGATGCATCCTAACGGGCATGAGTACGAATGGAACGCTTATGCTCCTGATGAAACGGCTTGGTCTGAGTTGACACCGTGTACTTTTAAACAAGCTGAATGGGTTATGTCACAATGCGAGGAGCTGTTCGAAAAATCTGGTCTCGAAAAGGTACGAAAGGCCTATGCGCAGAGCGATGCGGCAATCGAAAAGTTCGACTTGGTCGATGAGTTTCGAATACTGCTCACCGATGGCACTGAGACAACGTGGGGTGAGCTGTGCGACACGCTTGATCGCCACGGGGTGTTTGGTAACGTCATCAGAGAACACGGCGATTTCGGCGATTCTGGAGCCGTACACTTCATGCTTGCTCACGGCAGTGGTGAACCGTGCGCGTACGACTTCGTGCGGGACTGTGTTTACCGCGAGCCGGTCGTAAATGCTCAATTAGGGACGACATTGCCGCCATCCGGGGCGAGTATGTTTACCCCGAGGGGTTATCGAGAGTTGCTGGAAAATTGGGTGTTGCTTGATGATGGTACCGTGCGACATGTCGATCATCCTGAACGCATGAGTCGTCTTCAGCATTTTGAAAAAGCCCGTCAACACCTTCGAATGCCCGATCCTAACCCCCCGCCTAGCAATCCCAATAAGACGCTATCCATGACAACCGCTTGGTTGCGCGATCCTAACACCCTGCGTGCACACAGCGCTGAACTATTGCCGTACACCGACGAGGTCATCGTTATGGATGGCAGCATTCCGGTCTTTAATACGTATGTACCTCCTGATCATCCTACAGAGGGCGGCGGGGTTAAAACAGTGATCGAGTTCATTGATCACTTGATACCCCGTGAAAGTGATCGAGACCTATTTTGGGACTGGCACGCGATGAAGATGTTACATCCCGAGTATCGCATGCATGTACTCATCATGACGACTCGCACCATGGGAACCGGTCGCGGGGTGTGGGAGCAGATACTCAGTCGACTTGTGGGTGAACCTTACGTCAATCAGATACCGTTGAGTATGTTGCTTGGTCAAGGCAGTCAGGGACAGTATAACGCGTTTCTGAGTCAATCGCTGGTTGTTGTTGTTCCGGAAGCTTTGGAAGAACGCGAAAACGCTTTGACTTATGACGCACGTCGATCGGCTTATGAGCGGATCAAGATCATGTGTGAACCAACGGCACGACGAATGCAGATCGCGCGAAAGTTTGGGACCATTCAACAAGAGCGGGTTTACGCGAGTACGATTATATCGACCAATCATTTGCATGCGTTGGCGATTCCACCAGGAGACCGACGCATTATTGTACTCGATAACACTGAAACTAGGTTGATCGATGCACCTAATAATTTGTACGAGCGCATTATCGATTGGATGCAAGAACCTGTAAATATTGGCATGTTATACCACACATTACGTGTTCGCGCTGAGCGTGCGGAGTTTAAATACGATCCGTTCGGCATGCCACCTGAAACGGTTGCAAAAAATCGCATGATTCAAGCAAGTCGTAGTGATTTCGACTTGGCTTTTGATTGGATACTCGAAAACGCGCCGGGTGCGGTCATAACGCCGCGGCAATTAAAAGCGTGGATGTTCTATGCGTTTAAGGAAATGTCGCTCGATATGCCCGATGAGCCACATTTAAAGGCTGCAATGCACGGTATTACTAACGGTCGTTGCAGGCGTTGTGAAGGAGTAAATAAGAGTTGTCAAATTAAGTATAAAGGAGTGCAGGAGAGACCCTGGATCATAAAGGATTTAGGGGTGTGGATGAAGGAGTCAATCGCAGCGAAAATCCGAAAAGAGATAGATAAAAATGAGAAGTTGTTAAAAAAGCAGAGTAACGTAATTCCTTTGAAACCTGTAGAATAATACGTGTTCGATGGTTTTACGTTTCATGTTGCGACATCTGCGACTGCGTAATATTCTATTTATCAATAACTTATATTATAGTCGCAAGTCGCAATATCATTATAAAACATGTATTTTTCTAGTTAAAAAGGTATAAATTATGGGTATTAAGGTATATTTATATATACTACATAGGGAAAGCTGCGACTTGCGACCTTTCACGGCGCCGTAGACCATCGGATAAGGATAGGAGAGCCGCTCATAAAGAGCGGCAAAGAATCATGCTTTAGGGGGTTTTTGTTCGTCTTTACCGTCTTGTACTCCAAGTAGATATGCGAGTAGAAGGCGTTTCTTCATGCGTTTTACAATATGCGGTAAAAGTACTTTCAAATCTTTATCAACTTGTTTTGCAAGATCTTCCACATTCGTTACTTTTTTGTCCATGTCAAAATAACTCCCAATGTTGCGCGATCACGAAAAGTGAAAACCAAATGATCGCGTTTGCTAAAATTAACAACCAATTGCCTGTGCGCGATGAATACCACGGTTTACCCCATACTTTGTGATTTGTGTAATCGAGCACGTAACAGTCGTCTTTTTCAGCTTTGTGTAATTTTGCACCGAAGCGTGTTTCCATGTTGGGTATTCCTTATGCTGCCATTTTTAAGGCTTGATCGAATGCTTTACGTTTGATTTCGAGTCCATGTCCAAGTTGACTAGAAGCGAATCGATTATCGATAGAACGAGCCCGTAATTCAAAATCGATAAAATTAGTAACGCTATTCAATGCACCCCACAACGTATCGCGTGATGTATCGAGTTCAGCACCTGGACCACGGCGATAATTACGTACTAGCTTTTCAACTGTAGGTTTCACAGCGCGCATGTTCGTTATTTCACCAGTCCCGTCTTTTTTGGCGTATAAACCGACGAAATATTCGATTGCTTCTTTGTCAGTAATGTGTGTTTGGGATAACACGTCTGCGTCTTGTGCGAATGTTTCCAAACGGTCGTCGATCAAGCCAAGTTCTTGTTTGACGTCGTTAGCGTCAAAGGCGCGGGAATGGGGAACTCGTATAGCGGCTTTATTTCCGTTTGCGCCAACTGCTAGCGATAATGTGTTGTTGCAAACAACGCGTACGGACGTGAAATCGCCTACTGTAGACATGCTGCCATCATTAGCGGTAGCGAGTAATAAATAGGGTTTGATCACATCGTTGGAGCCTATGGTCAGGTCGAGATTGCAGCGAGCTAAAGCCCATATGCGCGCGCCGTTATTGAGTGCACCTGCCGTTTCGATAGAGAATCGTGAACCGTAAACTAAATCACGATAGAACTCGAGTACGTCACCTGGTTGCACAAGTTTGAATTTATCGCTACCAATACCTAGGCATTCTTGAGTATCGCTGCGTACGTGAGCGTATCGGTTGTCTATGGTTTGCGGTACTACTTGGCCATTTTTCTCTATGCCATAGGCGATAGGTCGTTTTTGAATATGCCAATCAAGCCCCGCCGCGATTTTCCATTGTTCGATTGTTGAATTCTCGTCGACTTGCTGGCCTAGGCCATGCCAAGGCGTTTTACCAGCATAGGCCATGTTTGCGCGATTGTTGCTCATATCGATTAAGTGTGACATTGGGGTATCTCCTATTGGGTTGAATTTAGATCGTGAGAGCGGAAGACATACGGCGCCAGATGTATCGTCTGGAGCCGCCATTTGCGTTATTGGCGTACCATTCACTGTGTGCAAGTAGTTGAAGGCGTTGGTCTTCTTCGAGTGTGTCAATAGCGTTAATGACTAACACCATCGCGTTAAGGGTCAATGTGGTACTCACATCGAGCTCGGGTAGACTGGTGTAGTCATAGATTTGGTCTGATTCTGGTCCAGGTTTGAGAGACTGTACAGGTGTTTTATCAACTTGTTGTTGAATTCGTTGTTGAATCGTTGGTTTAGGCGTTGGAGCCACGATATCAACGGGTTTAGATGGTTCGATATGCCATGACAAGGCGTTAGCCCATTGGTCGGCTGTAGAGCCATCTGAGGGCGTCTCATGGGGTATTTCGGTGTTTATACAGTCCGAGCATTCGATTTTGCCGCGTGATAACCAGCGAATTGTTTCACCAGCATCGACATGACGTCCGCAGCGGTCACAGCGTCCAGGGAATTTAGAGATCATTTCTTTAGGTTGTCTGGTAGTAGTTATTGATCAATCCTCTATACGTACGTAGTGAGTGATAAAGTCGTTATCAATTATGATTTGAGCAACACAAGTGTTTCCATCGAGGTAAGAGATGAAAGAGCCAGTATTGCTCACGCCTGGTTTGGCGGTTAAACAGAAGTAGTCAGCTAATCTATTACCGAAATCAATGGGGCTAACGCTGACGAAGTTTGGTAGATGTCTTATTGTGCTTATTGTGTTATCCTTAGTGTTGATCTATATCAGTGGATCTAAAACGAACCCAAGTGCGTTGTTGGCGCGCTTGGGTTTTTTCGTTTATTGAAGGTAAAGACTAACAGCGTCGATCTGTCGGCCATGCTCGAAGTTTTTAGTCATGACATATCCATGACGTGAGCTCATTTCTACGTGTTCACCATCGTATTTAAGAACAGTTTCTAGGTATTCAACTTGACGTTGTGTATCCCAATATTTGAAGCATTCGACTAAGTGATCGTGTGCTGAGTTAATCGTTTGTTTGCGTCCCGTTGTTTGTGTGTTTAACATGATGCCAGTATATCATGTTGATAGCTTAATGCAATACTGCACGTCTGTATTTTGTGACCGTTTGTTCTTTTTACTTTCTTTTTCGCTCCCGTTCGACCTTTTAGCCCCCGCCCGTTATCTTTTAGCTGCAACGTTTTACCCCGATTCGCGGGCGCGCCCGCCGGCATTGGCACGTGCGTGATGTAACGTTTCGTTACAAAGTGTATATTTATACGTGTTATGTTGATATACAAGCGCGCAGCTGTAAGTACACGGACGCAGCGTGTCGCTAAATGGAGACACGTTGTTAATTTGAGACATGTTGTTAGCTTGAGACATGTCGCTAAATGGCGACAGGTAGGGGGTAAGGGGGCGGCCGGGGGGTAAATTTAAAGCGGCCGGCCCCCAACTGCAGTCACAGGACCGCGAGAAGGATTTCCTGTTCAGAAAAAATTTTGCGTTACCGATATCGTTATGATATCCTCTTAATCGAACGAAAATTCGCAACGGCGTAGCACGCAGGCGGCAAGCCGCTAAAAATTACGAAATCGGAAAAAGGAAAAGCAGATGGATCAGGTGAAATTTACAAAGCCTGAAGGGGCAAAGACAGAAATTACCCCAATGGCAGAAATAGATGCGATGGCGGCAATTGCGAATGCTTTAGTGGGCTTCGATAGGGCTTCGACCTATCGGGTTTTGGAGTGGGCGGTAAGCAAATACCTGGATAAAGAGATCGGAAGCGGATATTGACAAAAGTATATCGTTACGATGTCTTGTGCCTTGAATCCGATCTCGCGAAGAGGTTGCCTATCATGGCAGGCGGGCGACATGCCGAATCGGGACGGCAGATCGGATTCCTTATTAAAGGAAAATACGTCATTATGATATCTCTAAAAGACCTCGACGCCATTGTAAGAAGGAATGAGCAAGCGATCAAGCTTTTGAACGAAAGAGTGAAGTTGCAAAATGAGCAGATACAAATTTTGCGTGAGATGTTAAAAACACAGGGTAAGCAGATCGAGAGGATACACCGTGACTGAGGACGACACCGATTTTGAGAAAGAGATGCGTTTGGTAGTAAAAAAGATGTTTGTCCGCAGGTTTATCGAATATTCTTCCACCATAGCCGGAGCACTCAGCGCGGTATTTCTACGCAAGACGGATTTCCTTTTAATCGTGTCTAATGAAGACGGGCTTATTTGTCACTCTTCTTCCCGACCGCGTAAAGAGCAAATTGAAATGGTAAAGGAGTTTTTAACAAAATTAGAAAATGACGAAGGGGAGTCGGAAGAAGAGATATTCGGCGCGCCAGGGGATTCCCCAATCCATTGAAACGCATTATTTCTCGCAAATGCCCAAAGTGTGGGCGGTGTATAACACAAAGAGCAGTTGAATATGCTCGGTTCAATTATTTGTGCCAATGCCGACGCACTCGATTGTCGGATTTTATTCCGTGTGAAACTGAGTATTTTAGACTAGAAATAAGGAGACGATATGGACAATGAAGTAGATCTAAAACACGTAAAAGGCATCGGAGTTTTGCCGATGGAGCTTTACGACCAAGTTCAAGGAGCGAAAAAAATAACAGAAATAATTACTTGTACAGGTATTTCTGGTGGAAAAGATTTTGTAAACGATATGCCGAGAACTCTGACTCTTTTGCGATTATTGGCTGATGGAAAAGCATACAATGCAAATTACTGCCAAATAACTCCAGCTGACATGGATGAAGCAGTTAAAGTCAAAGAGGTGGGATTTCTACCAGATGGTAGAGGTTGCGCGACAGTATCTATCCCTTTACCGGAAGATCATTGGCTCTATGAAGACAAAGGTTTTGAGCCCCCGCCGATGCCGTATAGAGTAGGAACCGATGATCCCATGCGAAAAGACATGGTAGAGAAAATAAAAGATGCGGCGCGATATGCGATCAGGGCGTCTACGATGAAAGGGAAAGAAGATGATTTTGACCCGGACGCTATGGTACAAAACTTCATAATCGGTATGATCGGGTACTTTACTCCTGACGGATTGAGCGAAGACGATTGGGCGAATCCCAAAAAAGAGGGCTCCTAAAGAGGAGCCCAGACAACCGTAGTACAAGATAACTCGAATGCTCAATGTCTAGAAAATGACGGGCGAATGCCCGTCGCCAGTTATGAGCATAGCAAAGAAAAAGGAGCGAGTCAATGAGTCATGAAAAACCGAACATCATAGTAGATTTCGATGGCGTACTGCATAGTTACACAAGCGGATGGTTAGGCCCGGCGGTATGTCCCGATCCCCCGGTTCAAGGGGCAGAAACATTCCTCGCCGGAGCGGTGAAGTATTTCACTGTGAATATCGTGTCAAGTCGATCGAATAAAATGGAGGGTCTTAAAGCAATGGAAGAATATTGTGAAAGGCATTTTGGAAGCATAATTACTGACCAGTTAAAATTTCCGACTACTAAACCCCCAGCGGTATTAACCATCGATGATCGGGCATTTCAATTTCGAGGAGAATGGCCGACGGTAGAAGAAATCAAAAAATTCCTCCCGTGGAAACAAGGAAAACCATCGAATATATTCGATTCTACCGATGACGCACGGGTTCAAAAGAATGTCTTTCGGCATCAGTACCGTCAGCTTACCGGCGACGAAAAGGCTCAGATGCGAAAGATCAAAGATCAAGCCTTGGTGATGTACACAACAATCACGGAGATCGGCGATTCGCGGGAGATGTCCCTAGCCAAGACACGACTCGAGGAAGTCGTAATGTGGGCCGTGAAACATATTACAGGTTGAAAAGGAGAAAACATGAAACATGCAAGATCCGATTATGATCGTATTCAAGATCCAGAAAATTTGATACCGGAAGACGAACCGGTATTTCTTATCCGGGGTCAGGACACGAACGCACCTTTAATTTTGAAGATATATGCTGCTATAGCCGGGCATAACGGAGCAGATAGGGATTTGACTTTTCTTGTTTATGAACATTCTTTGAAAATGGAGCGATGGCAACAAGAACACGGTAAGAAGATACCTGATTTGCCTAGCAAATAGGAAGAATATTATGAACAAGGAAATTTACTTCAGTGTGGATATCGAAGCCGACGGACCCATACCGGGGCGATATTCAATGCTATCGGTCGGTTGCGCAGCGTGTCATCTGGACTCGGGGATTATCGACACTTTTTTACGGAATTTAGAACTCCTTTCCGGCGCCATTCAGGATGAGGACACAATGAAATGGTGGAGGAAACATCCTGATGCGTACGCCGAAACACGGGAGAATCCCGTGTCCCCGACGCGAGCTATGCTGGACTTTTATAATTGGGTTCACCTCGTATCCAACAAGTATGCAGGCAAACCTGTGATGGTTGCGTATCCGGCGGGCTTTGATTTTACGTTCACCCACTGGTATTTCATGAGATTCGCGTTGAATGATCCATTCGGGTTTCAGTGCATTGACATGAAGACTTACGCCATGGCGTTACTCAAAAAACCTTTTAAAGAAACCACAAAGAAAAACATGCCGGTTGGGTGGGTTCCCCGATCGGAACTACCACACAATGCTCTTGAGTATGCATGCGTGACGATACCTTTGAAATGAAAATGGTGGGCTCACCTGATTGGTATCGGGGCAATCCCGAAACCGGAGAAATTGAACTTATCTAGAATATTCTGCTAATCTTATGGGGTAAACCTGAAAAGGAGCCCCATAATGACCTATCATCGCACTGCCGGCAAAAGCGGCACGCGCAATTCGGTTGAGGGTAAACACCCTAAACCCCCCAATTTCAACAAAGATACCGTCGCGGGGTTTACTCGACCCCCGCGAAAGGGCAAAGTGCAGCTCAATCCGTGTCCCGGAATGAGCGGACGCGGGCGTGCCTAGTACTTCCGAAGCCCAACGACAGGCCATGGAGGCGGCCAAAGCCGGGCGTTCAAAGCTCGGTATTCCCAAAAAAGTAGCCGAAAAGTTCGTTCGGGCCGATCGAGCCAAGGCCAGGGCAGCCAAGAAAAAAGGCTATAAACGAAAATTGCCTGCACGGGCTCCTACCAGGAAGAGATATGCCTCTACGAGATCAAGAAAACGACGATGAGTTTGATAATGGCCGTGGGTGCCTTGTCGCCATTTTGCTGGCGTTTGTATTTTTTGTATTTCCGGCCATGATTTATGCAATTCAAGTGGTGAGCTCCTGATGACTGCGGTAGCTGCTAGACCAATCAGTATCCCTACTCGAATCGGACAGAGGCAAACTGTTCGAACGATGAACGATTTCCCGGCGCCGGTTGGGGGAACGATAACGTTAGAACCGAATACGCTTTATGACGTTGTAGGTATAGGGCTTACTACTCCGGATCGATTTGTTTGCCAAGGAAGCATGTATTTTACGGGACTTTGGAACGTGGGTCCGCCGCAATTGATCTATACCGGTTCTGGGAATATGTTCACGGTGGTTGATCCAGACGCGCGATTGAGCATAAAGCAAATGACTTTAGATGCTCCGAACGCGACAGTGGGGTCAGTTACAGTCACCCCCGGAGGGACGGGATTAGCGGGTTTCTTGCTCAAAGAATCTCTCATTATCAGTTGTCAGAAAATTTTGGATTTAGATGGAGGTGGAGCGGATATCGTTGATTCTGCCTGTGGCTCATGTGTAGACGGATTCAACCTGATTCAACCGGCGCCCGCGCAGAATCGAGTGTTTTCTCTGCGCCAATTCAACATGATAGACATCTTGGGAGGGGTGGGGTTAAACCTAAATAACTCTACTTGGGACGTTTTTGAGTTACGAGATGTGATCTTTGGGGCAGCCAGCGCGACTCCGGGGGCTACTGGGATGTCTGGGCTCGCGGCCAGCGGAAATATCCCGGTTGGTAGACTAGGAACGGTAGCATCATGTGAGTTTGACGCTAATTTGACCAATCCTTTAGTCAATATAACTACAGATGATATTCGATGGTTCTTCCGAGATAATGTAGGTGTTTCGGATACTTTTATACGAGCCAGTAATACGATAAACAATAATGCGACAAACACTATTATTGCCGCGGCTAATACGCCTGTCCCGTTGGCGGGTGTTTGGACATTATCGAATAATGCTCAGGTTGTTTTTGGCGGTTCCGGTAGTCAATTGCAATATATTGGCGAACGACCACTTCGAATGGCTATTGACGTTAGTGTCACACTTCGAGCGATTACAGGATCGCCACCATTTCGAGTGCAAATTTTCAAAAATGGAAGCGCTATTCCGGGCGCTTCTGTTGTTTTGGAACCAAGTACTGCCGTCGATTTGCCCGGGAGTATTCCATGGCTGGAAAACACGGTTCAGAACGATCTGTTTGAAATCTACGTAGAGAATTTGCAGGATGCGACCGACGTGTTAATGACGGATGGAATTATTCGGTTTTTGGGTGACTTATGACCAGTATTGCCGTAACGCTTACCAAGAATGGCCAGTTGGTCAATGGATTGACAGACGACCCTGTGATCACCATCCGTCGGCAAGACACAGGTGCCGCGGTAGTAACTAACGACCCTATGACAGATAGCGGGGCGGATGGCGAATACCGGTACACTTTTGTCCCCGCCGCCGGACTTGATTATCACTTCATTGTCGACGCGGACCCGAACCAAACCAACCAGGTGGACGCACGATATTTCGACGGTAGTTTCAATAATGAATTGAATGACATTTGGAATGACCGGGGGCTCAATCCGACCACACCTAAGACGATCACGGAAAATCTAATAGGTGAGGATTACGACAGTGCGGTGGCGAGCCCGACGCCAGTAAACAAAGATATTACCAAAGTCAACAATGTGACCACCATTGATCGCACATGACAATGATCATAGATCCGCTTGTCTTAGCGACAGACGGAGCCATTGTACCGAACACGGAAGAAGGGCGAACGGGGCAACTGTTCGCGCTTGCAACTGAAACTTTCTACGTATCAGATTCGCGGCGGATCAGTGACGGCGGTAGGCCTCATGGAGCAGTCATACAGTTTTTAGAATCCGCGCCAAAAAGAAATGCACATTTTGAAATGATGTTAGCGGTTTTTGCCATTGAGGAAATCGAGGAGTGAATGAAACGGATACTACTAATCATAAGTCTGGCTATTTTCGTTAGCAGCTGCAGTAATTTAATCTCTCGAGCCCGTACTGAAATCATTGACGAACCGCTTGAGTGCGAAGGTTTTGCCCTCGTTAGCACCTATTGGACTTACGAAGTTCGAGCAATTCGTTTACTGAATAATCCTGGTTTGGAAGAACATCAAAAATTGGCGCTAAATAACGCACGCCAAACAGCCAGACCTTTTGTGCAATCGACAGCTGAAGCTGCGGTTGCTTTAACGGAATACGTCGAAAGTGACCACGTGGATTCTGTACAACGTGCTATTTTAGAACGTAATTTGGAATTTTGGATACACCATTTTCGTCCACATGTGAAGGTTTTGGTGAACACCGTACAAGGTACAAATTTTCAGATGGATTTCAAGTAGATGTATGGCTACAGGTAGAGGTGCATTAACTTTTAGAGCTCCAGATTCGAACAGCAAGATTCGAATCCCGAATAGCTCTTATACGCCGCAAATGGCGCGAAGGATTTGCGAAGAGTTGATGATGGGAAAGTCCCTCAAAAAGATCTGCGAAAATCCGCGTGTACCGTCATGGAGATCAGTTATTCGCTGGCTTTCTCATCCGAAATTAGCTGAATTCCGTGAGATGTATTACTACGCCCGGCGGGTTGCCGCGGAGATTCATATCGATGAGATCCTGGAGATTGCGGACAACAAACACGATGATTGGAAACCGCGATACAACAGAGACGGAGAGTTGATCGACTATGTGCCGGATAATGAGGCGATTCAACGGTCACGCGTGCGGATTGATACGCGCAAGTGGTATGCCTCCAAGATGGTACCGAAAATGTACGGGGACAAACTCGATGTGGATCTTAACGCGACCGGAGATCTCGCGGAACTACTCAAACAAGCGGTTAACAAAGACAAGGGGCTACCTCCGCCAATCGAAGGCGAAACCGTCAAAAAATGAGTGGGTTAGAACAAAGTAGATTGGCTGATCCTTGGTGGCGTCTTAACAATCTGTATTGGATAAAGGACAAAAAAGGCAACAAAGTCAAGTTCAAACTTAATTGGGCTCAAAAGTTCATGTACACAACTATGTGGTACTTGAACATAATTTTGAAAGCCCGGCAGCTTGGTTTAACTACTTTCATCCAGATTTTCATGCTTGATCGGTGTATCTTCAATGAGAACATCAACGCGGGAATCGTGGCGCATAACAAGAAAGACGCAGAAGCGTTTTTCAACGATAAGATTAAATTTGCCTACGATAATCTCCCTGAAGACCTCAAGAAAATGATCCGTGTGGTAAATGACACCACAAGTTCACTACGTTTTTCGAATGGGTCTTATATCACCGTCGGCACGTCATTACGTTCCGGTACATACCAATATATCCACATTTCTGAATTCGGAAAAATGTGCGCCAAATTCCCGGACAAAGCGGAAGAAGTTATTACGGGTACTTTAAACACCATCGAAGCCGGGCAGATTGCGTTCATTGAATCCACTGCCGAAGGGCCATTCGGGCATTTTTACGACATGTGTAAGACAGCTCAAGCTCTTACAGCGGCAGTCGCCGAAAGGTTAATTGAATTCACTCAACTCGATTGGAAGTTTTTCTTTTTTGGCGCTCATCAACATCCCGGATATGTGTTACGTCAAAAAGTCGATATTCCAGATAAATACGCCACATATTTCAAAGAGTTACGTGAAGAATATAATATCGATTTGAAGCCCGAACAGAAATTCTGGTATGTGAAAAAAGCCCAGGAACAGGGCGATAAAATGAAGCAGGAATACCCGATAGTTTGGACTGAGGCATTCGAGAAAACTTCTCAGGCGTCAATTTTTGGTAAACAGTTACAACGGGCTCGAAACCAAAAACGCATCACCCAATTACCGATTGTACGCGGTATACCGGTAAACACTTTTTGGGATCTTGGCCGCAATAATGCGAATGCCATTTGGTTTCATCAGTACGTTGAAGCTCGACATCACTTCATTTATTACTTTGAAGACAGACTTGAAGATTTACCTTACTATGTCGATATACTGCTAGAATTAAAGCGAGAGTACAAATGGTATTATGGAGTTCACTACTTACCCCATGACGCGGATATCGTTGATGTTGGAGCACTTGAAAGTAAATCTCGAAGAAAAATTCTCGAAGATGCTGGGCTTAACCCCACCAGAGTTGTACCCAAAGTGCGGAACCTACTTGACGGTGTGGAGTTGGCAAGAAAAGTCTTCGACGAATGTTGGTTTGACGGTGAAGCATGTGAGTTGGGACTCCGTGCTCTTGCCGGATATGAATGGAAATACGATGAAATCCTCAAAGTATTGCGATATACCCCTGTGGATAACTGGGCCAAAAATGGTGCAGATGCCTTTCGACAGTTTGCGCAAGGTTATCGCGGACCTGGTAAATCCTGGAGGCAACAAGCTCGCAATGCCGGCGATAAAAGTGCTGCAATCGGGCGAATGTACGCTCGAAACAGGAAACCCCGTAGAGGCACGATAATGAACCCATCGTTAGATCATGTGGTATAGACTATGGCAGTCAGAGGCGGACAATACAACGTAGGTCCAGGTAGTAAAGCCGGTTCCCGAGGCGGCCGCCGCAACGCATCCACAATTACCGCAGGAAATCAAACCGGCGGGGGACAGCGGCGCGGCCGTCGCGGGCGGTACTCAACTACAGGGGGATCTGCGAATCGAGGTACCCAAGCCAGTCTGCAACCAGGGGGCGGCCACACGCGACGTGACTCCAATCGGCGACAGTCCGGTCGTCACAACATGCAGGAAATGTCGGAATCCCAAGTTGTGGGGTTTTTAGGCCGTAAGATCTGGCAGGCCATGAACGATGAAGACGGCGACATTTCTGACAACAGAAAAGAAAACTTCAATTATTACATCGGCGCTGAATACGGCAATGAGCGAGAAGGGTACTCGAAATTCGTCACACGTGAGGTGCTCGAAACCGTTGAGTGGGTTTTGCCTTCGGTACTTCGAGTGTTCTTATCAGGTGATCGCGTGGTCGTTTTCGAGCCCCAAAACCCGAACGATGAAGAAGCCGCAAAACAGGAAACAGACGCTACCAATTATTTTGTAATGCGCGCTAACAACAATGGTGAAGGAGGATTTCTGCCTCTCCACCATTGGATGAAAGACGCACTCATGTATCCTAACGGTTATTTGAAGTGTTACATGGAAGAATGCACTCATACGGACGTGGGTGTTGTAACCGGGATTACCGATGTCGGTGTTGCTATGCTCGATGCTGATGAGAACACGGAAATCCTGGAACAACGTAGCCGTTTTGTTCAAGTTGAAGATTTTCCGCAGGTCTCCTCCATTCCGGTCACGCCTCCCACTATGGGCGTAGCCCCCGGCGCATCGCCTGTTCAAAGCCCCCCTATTGAACAAGCCCCACAAGGTGCTGCGCCGGCGACCGGCCGTTTGGGCGGACAACCGGATGTCAACACTCCGCCATTAGGTATGCCGCCGGAAAGTACAAATGTTATCCCGTTTCCGCCTTCTCCGGTTCAACAGATCGAGGTCTTCGACCTAAAGATACGTACGACTAAACAAGTAATACGTTTGCGCATTGTTCCAGTTCCCCCGGAGGAATGCCTTGTTGATAATGACACCACAACGTTAAATCTCGACGAGGCGGATTTCGTATGCCATCGTGTGCGAAAGACGTACACACAGCTTGTTAATGAAGGTTTTGATCCAGACGAACTCGATCAAGTAGGCCTTGGAGAAGATTATCAGTGGAACGATGAACGGGTAAATCGTTTGTTCTACGAGGACGAAGACCCGGACGCAGAAGATGAAGATGATCCTTCCATGCGAACTTTTTGGGTGCATGAATGTTTCGCATGGTATGACTACGATGGTGATGGTGTTGGGGAACATCGGCGTACAGTGCTGATCGGCGACCGCGTGTTTGAAAACGTCGAAATCAACTATCAACCGATGATTGCTTTGTCGGCTATTTTGATGCAACACAAGCACACGGGAATGGGCTTTGTTGACATCATGAAAGACCTTCAAATTTTGGGATCAGTATTAACCCGGCAGCTACTTGACAATATTTATAAAATCAACATACGCAAGAAGTATTTCAGTGAAGATTCGTTAACGGAAGATGGGTCTACTATGGAAGCGCTTCTAAATGTGCAGGCCGAATACGTGCCAGTAAGAGGTCCGGCCACTAATGCCATCGTGCCCGAACAATCTCAAAGCATTGTCGGAGAATTGCTGCCGGTAATTCAACATTTTACCGAACAACGCGCGGCGCGCACGGGAGTAAGTCCAGAAACACAGGTTGATCCAAATGCATTACAAGAGATACGACAGGATGTTTTTACCAATGCCATGGACCGAGCTAGCCAACGTATTGAAATGCTGGTGCGAATCTTTGCGGAAACCGGTTACCGGCAACTCATGCTTAAGGTACATCAATTACTACGATCACATTGGGATGTTGAGCGTACCATCAAATTACGGGGCAAATGGATCAATGTTGATCCCCAAGGATGGCGTGACCGAACTGATATGTATGTCAACGTCGGACTCGGATTCCATACCAAACAACAGCAGCTGACTATGCTTGGACAACTTCTCGAGATGCAAAAAGAGGCGTTGCCAACGGGTATGACCGATCTCAAGAAACTGTACAATACCGCAGAGAAAATGGTTACGGCCGCGGGATTGGGAGACGCACGGCAGTATTTTACTTCTCCAGATGATCCTGATTATCAGCCTCCGGAACCGCCTCCGCCTGATGCGCAAGCGGTACTTATGACCGCTCAAGCTGAAGGTATTAAAGTTGAACAGCAACGTAAATACCAGGAGTTTCAAGTCAAAGCACAGCAGGACGCCGTAGAAAATCAAACAGATCTTCAAATTAAACGGTTAGAACTGCAAACAAAGCAACGTGAGATGGATCTCAAAGAACGTGAGATGCTGTTGAAAGAACGTGAGATGGTTGTCAACGGAGATCTTAAAGAAGGCGAACTCGCGAAAATGATGGCGGAAGTTCGAAATACCGATGCGGATACTGAAAAGAAAAAAGCCGATGCTGACAAGACAATGGCAGAGGCCGCGGCCACAGCAGTTGAGTTGACGGGCACATATCAACAAGCTGTTGAAATCGTTTCACATAGTGGCGAAGAAAATGAGCCAGACGGAAGTGAATACGATTTTGATGGTCTCATGATGGTTGATTCGGAGATCGAAGAAGATGACAACGAAACTGAGTAATACTACGCCTGCAAAACAATTCCATTTGAGACCGGTAATTAAAATACCGCCGGCACAAGTTACTGTACAACCGAATGGCGACCTTAACGGACTTACACAAGAAATCGCTAAACTCGGCATGTATATGCAAAAAATGCTCGAGATGCATGAACGAACCTTGCAATTACAAGCAGATTTGATTCGGGTAATAGCAGATCGTAAAGAACCAGCAATCAATGTACAAGTTCCGAAGCAGGAACGTGGTTCAAAAGAGTATTACGTAGAACTAGACAAGGAAGATGACGGTGAAGTTGTTGGAATGCGGGTAGTAAAAAGTTAGCTGAATTAGGCAAATAGGCGTCTTTAGGTTATTCTAAATACATGTGCAACGTCGAACGAGGATAATGATATGCCATACGAGAGCGAGTACAACACCAAAATGGGCGGTTCGACTAAGTCGACCAAGAGAAATGCCCCTATGGACAAAGAAGGGGGCAACTACGGTAAGCCTATGGGCGATACCGGCAAGAAATCCGACAAAGGTAATCGCATGACAAAGGTGCCTGCCGATCGTTACCAAGGGTAATGAGACGCAGTCGACCGACAGGGATCGACACTAGCAACGCGCATGTTCGAAAACCCGGAACTGCGAGACAGAGTCCGGATGTTCAAGCGAGTGAAGCGCAAAGGTTGTTGGAAGATCCCGCTTTTAGACGAGCCTTCAGTGCTGTTCATGAAGGTATGGTCAATGCGATTCTTAATTTCAAACATGACGGTTCGAAGGAAGCAGACAACTTTGAACGTGAATGTTGTCGTTCTTTACGTACACTTCAAAGTTTGAAACGTGCTTTAGCAATGGGTGCACAAGGACAAAAATTACGTCTCGCTGAATATAAACCGATTGAACCTGAATTGAAGGAAAAGAGTGATGCCAGAAGTGAATAGACAATCTCCCACTCCTACCGGCGGTGAGGAAGGTTCTGATTTACGTTCTGTAGCAAACAAAATCGAAGGGTTACTCGATGATGACGGACATTTCAACCCGAACCCTGAGCAATTAAGTCGAGGGCATCCTGATTACAAAGAGGAAGAAGATCCCAGAACTGGAGGGGAACAAACCCGAGACGCCCGTGGGCGTTTCCAAAAGGAAGAAACCGGTGATGAAGTCACCGACGACGATCTTCAAGCCGAAGAAGATCAAAGTACAGGCAATGTTCAAGATACGGACACCGAAGGTGATACCGAAGATGAACAAGCCGCATCAGCAGATCAAGAAGCCGAGCAAGAAGATACAGAAACCGGAGCTATCAACACGCTCACGGAATTGGCAGAGGCGCTAGAGATCCCATTTGAGGATCTGCAAGCAAATCTTACCCATAAGTTCCGTGCAGCGGGTGAAGAAGTCGAGGTCAATCTGGGCGAACTTGTTGCTGGCTACCAGAAGGACGCTGATTACCGACGGCAAACTAGTGAGCTTGCCGAAGCACGACGTAAAGTGGAAATGGATTACACCACGAAAATGCAGGAGTTTGAGCAACAGAATGTGTATACCGCACATATGATGAACATCATGGAAAAGATGTTTGCGGAAGACCTCAATTCTGAAAAACTTGCGGTTTTGAGAACTTCCGATCCTGCGGAATGGGCTGCCAGACGTGAAGAAATCGGGCAGCGCCTTGGTGCTATTCAGCAAGCTAGACAATCAGCAGCGCAGCAGTACGATAAGTTTCGTTTTGACAGTCTCACTGCTTTAAGAGAACGTGAGAACAAGGAACTTTTACGGCGTATACCGGAATTCGGTACGGACCATAAACAGTTGGCAAAGAAAACTCTTGATTCGCTAGGTTTTGCCGAACAAGAGATTCACGATATATTCGATCACCGTTTGGTGCTCGGAGCTTTAGAGCTCGCGTCTTTGCGAGCAGAAGTGGCGCAATTACGTGAGGAAAAAGCCAAAGCCAAGGATACTGTTAAGAGAGTCAAAAAGACGATACCGAAATTTCAAAAACCTGGTAAACAAAAACTTAAAGGACGGGGACAAGTCAGGAAGGAAAACGTGTCGCGACTTCGTAAGAGAGCGGCAAAAAGCGGAACTGTTCAAGATGCTGCAGCGGTAATCGAAACTATGATGAGGTAGCAGCAATGAGTACGACTAATTTTGACCGTTTTGATCTGGCGGCCGAAGGCGATAACGTCCGCGAAGATTTGACTGACGTTATCTATAACATATCCCCTACTGAAGTTCCTTTTCAGGCAAACAGCGGAAGGGGAAACGCCGACCAAACTCTGCACGAATGGCAAATCGACGAACTCGCGGCCGTGGATCTAGGCAACGCGGCTATCGACGGCGCTGATTTTGGGACGGACAGTTCCGATCCCGCGCAACGCATCGGCGTATACATGCAGATCTCGATCAAATACATCGCGGTTTCTCGTCGAGCGAACATCGTCAACAAAGCCGGTCGTAAATCCGAATTGGCGTATCAGATCGCCAAGAAGGGTAAAGAGCTTCGACGTGATGTCGAGGGTATTTCGACCAACAATCAGGCGACTCTAGCTGGTAACAGCACGACTGCGTCGCTTACTGCGGGACTCGGTGCTTGGATTAAGACTAACACTTCTCGAGGGGTCGGCGGTGCTGATCCCGCGTTGAGTGGCACGACCTTCGGTCAACCTACAACCGCGGCTACGGACGGTACAGTGCGCGATTTGAGCGAAACCGATATTCTGCAAATCTTACGTGAAGCGTATATTGAAGGCGGTAACCCCAATATGATGATGTGCGGGCCTACCGTCAAACAACGGTTTTCTAATTACATGTTCACCGCTAGCGCGCGTATTGCTACGCAGCGCCAGGATCAAGGACCAGTCAACCGCGGCGGTGTTTCTGTAGTGGGAGCCGTAGACGTCTATGTGTCGGATTTCACCGTAATTGACGTTGTGCCCAATCGCTTCCAGCGTGAACGTGATTTTTGGATTCTGGATAGCGAATACTGGGAATTTTCATATCTGGACGGTTACAAGACTGAGACAATCGCCAAGATCGGTGACGCCGAACGGAGACACATTTTGGTTGACTGGGGATTATCCAGTAATAACGAAGCGGCCAGCGGGGTTGTTGCAGATATCGACGAAACAACTGCAATGGTTGCCTAAAAGAAGTTAGCGTCGCTAAAGGCATTCGTACAAGGCAACGAGCTGAATAGAAAAGCACCTTGTCGCTAACTTTAAAGCCGTCCACCGATTAGACACCGGGGGGCGCATTGAATAGGGTAAAGGGTCGCGCGTCCCATGTCCTTCCCCATAAAGGAGCGGGTAAACACATAAACGCGTTTCGTTTAATATTAGCGGAGGCAAAGTTGAGGGGAATTTTTCCGCCCAACTCTTCAATCCCGTAGGAGTAATGATATGCCACGAGTAAAAATCAAACAGCTTGACGAACGTGTTGCAACTTCAGGATTACACTTCGGTGGTGGGCCTCAACGCCGTAAACTTGTTCCCGGAGAAGTGGTGGAAATACCGGAAGACGAACTTTTACCGGACGGTACTTCGTTATTCAATTGTCTTTGGGCCACAGGAAAACTTGAACTTACCATGGACCCGGTAACACGTCCGCTTGATTATGCCGACTACCGGGAAGGTAGGTTGTGTGCACCAGGTTTCAAACCACGTGACATATCAGAAGAAACTGAAATGGAAAAGGTGCGTAACAAGGTAGAGTTACGTATGTCAGGTAAAGCGGAGAAAGCAGAGAAGCCAACTGCCGCTAGGCTCAAAAAGACGCAACCAGCGGGGAAAAAGAAAGCCGCAGCAAAGAGGGTAAATCCTCGAGTGCGCCGTAGAGCCGCAACACGAGCGGCATTGCATGGGGAAGAAGCTATTTCTTAATGCCTCACCTACTGGCGTACAACATTCTGTTGAAATCGATCATGATGGCGGCGGTTTCTTTGCCGTAGAGTACACGCCAACTTCCGTCGAGGACAAAATCCTCGACGAATGCGCACGAATGCGCAGTCTTCATCAGCGGCGATCCGCCTTCCAACACGCCGCAAAAATACCGATAAACACCTATATGGCTTGGAAAAGGGAGTGGATAAGAAACTACTCTCAGGTATTCACGTGGCAAACTTTTGAAGTCATGAAGCTCAACAGTAGGGATAATTCAAAGATGCGTACAGGGCATCAACGAAGTGCTTTTGGGAAGAAGCTATGACAACTCTTAGTCAACTTAAAACTTCTGTAGACAATTGGCTGATACGTGACGACGTTGCAGTATCGGGGGCGGATTTTCCGCAGATATTGTTGAACGCCGAATCGAACATTGCGCGTGACCTTCGTTGCGCAGTACAAGAAACAAGCACAACTCTTAACTTTACCGGTAGATCTAAAGATTTACCGGCGGATTATCTAGAACCAAGAAATCCTTTTATCGATGACAACGTACGCAAATTTGAATACAAAACGCCTCAAGCAATTCGAGAAGCTCGATCATGGAACGATGGGAGGGCAGGCGCGTTTTATACCCTTGAAGGCGGAAGTAAAGATGTAGGGTTTGTCGGAGATGATCGTGTTCAAATGACGATTGCCGGTCCGGCGTCCAGTTCATCTCCGCTTGATGTAATAGTGAACTACTACCGGCGTTTTCCGGCATTGGTGAACGATACAGATACCAACTGGTTGATACAAAATCATTACGATATTTATCTGTATGCAACTTTGTGGCAATCGGGTGTTTATATTCAAGAAGACGTACTCGCAGATCGTTATCAAGGAAAGTATATAGAAGCCATTGCGAAAATGAGTTTGCACGAAAACCGTAAACGCTATGGGGCGATGCCGAAACAATCTTATGGTAATCCTAGAGGAGTGGTGTGATGAGTTTCACAACTCGAGTAACGGGTACTTTTACGGGTAATGGTAGTTCTGCTCCGATTCGTACACGTGGTGAGTCACTCGTAATTATCGGATCAGGCAACTTCGGGGCGCCGGCCGGATCTATCACGCTTGAATTACGGCTTGAAGACGGCAGCTGGCAAGCTCTTGACATAAGTTTAATTGAAGAACTTGCGACTCCAGGGCAAAAATACTCAAAACTTAAAGTACCTGACAATCTGACAGTTCGTGCCACATTGGCTGGCGCTACAGCACCGGCTCTTAACTACATTCTTCAGGGATGACCACTCAAGCACGCATTGTCAGTTTTGGTGAATGGCTGCCGGATCTGCCAGAGTACAGCAATCCGGGGGCGCTGATCGCGCTTAATGTAATTCCTCAGATACAGAGTTATCGGACACTTCAATCGCTCAGTTCGTTTACTAATGCCTTGGCCGATGTGTGTCTGGGGGCTTTCTGGGCTCAAGATGAGAACAACGTAGTATTCAATTTTGCCGGGGATAGGGACAATTTGTACCGCTTATCCGGTGGTAATGCCTGGAACAATGTCAACGGAACAAGCGCACCCTACGATGTGGATAATTGGGATTTCACGAAATTTGGGAATCGTGTGCTTGCTACAGGAATTCAATCACCGATTCAAAAATGGGATCTTGGTGCAGACGCGGTATTTTCCGATCTCGCTGGAAGCCCGCCTCAAGCCCAACGTATCGCTACAGTAAGAGATTTTGTGGTACTCGGCGATGTGTCGGGACTCGGACCGAATTTCATTCAATGGTCGGGGTATAACAACTCCGAGCTTTGGACTCCAAGTCTTGCGACACAATCCGATTTTCAAGAGCTTCGAGGTCGAGGTGGACGAGTTCAAAGAATCGTGCCAGGGGAATTTGGCTTGGTATTTCTTGAGCAATCACTATACCGAATGGATTATGTCGGACCCCCAGTCGTCTTTCAGCTTGATGAACTCGAGCGTAAAAAAGGTACTCCGGCGCCTAACAGCGTGGTGTGGTCAGGCGGTCTTACTTGGTACTACGGATGGGACGGTTTTTACGTTTCTGACGGTCGGACATCCAAAGAGATATCGGCAAATCGGACAAGCAACTGGTTTGCCCGAGAATCTTCTTCTGAAACTCTTAGATTTATGCGCGGCGCGGTGGATCGACGCAATAGATTGGTGATATGGGCGTTTCGCAGCAGTCCTTCTGCAACGATTAACAACCGTTTAATTATCTACAATTGGGCCGCGGATAAATGGGCGTATGCGGAAGTCGACACTCAGATCATCGATGAGTTTGTAAGTCCAGGTTTTACCTTGGATGAACTCGACGGGCCGTTACCGCAAGGTATCGATCTTGATTCAATCCCGGTAGACAGCGATGTGTTCACCGGTGGGGAACTGTCGTTACAGGCTTTTGACAGCCAAAATAGGGCCGCAACATTCAGCGGAACACCTTTGGACGCCACTATTGATACCAAGGAAATTAGCGGACCAAATAACTCGCGTTTGACAACTAATTCCATACGCCCGTTAGTTGAAGCAGACAGCGGCGCAACCATTACCGTGCAAGTTGGAACACGTAATCGATTACAAGATAACGTTAGTTTTACCTTGCCAAAAGCATTGAATGCTCTTAACGGCGAAGCGAACGTACGCATAAACTCACGTTATCAGCGGTATCGCGTTAACATACAAGACGGTTTTTCGCATGGTAACGGCGTGCGCACTCAAAGCCGTCTTGGAGGTAGACGATGACTTGGCCAACACAACCGACATTTCAAAACCCTTATGGTGGGCCTATGCGAAATGCGTGGCCAGGATGGGGTTACGGAGGAATGCCCGGACGATATCAAGCACAGCCTTTGTATGCCCCAGGGCAAGGATTTCCATCCGGATACTTCGGCGGATCCGCTTTTGGATATAGCGGGGGCGATAATCCTTACGGACCAGGTAGTTACAGTTCGCCCGGATCGATGCCTTTTGGCGGTGGTAGTGGAATGACCGGGCCCCCCGGCGGTATGACCTTTATGTCACAAGGGGTCGGTAATACGCAGGAATTTGCTCCATTTCAAGGATTCGGGCAGGTGCCGAGTCAAATCCAGCCGCTGCAAACGATTCGGCCATACCTTGATTATCGTTCACCATACGGCGCTGGCAGCGCAATGAGGTATTAAACTGAATGACGTATTTAAAGGTTTGGAAACGCCGATCGCCGGAGTTCCGAGTCATCATATTAGAACAGTGTGGAAACGTGTAAAACCATTGTTTAGACGCGTGGTAAAACCAGAAACCGGATGGAGTCTTAACGCATTATTGACCGCATTACAACTGGGATACATACAGCTTTGGGTTATCGGCAATTTTCAAGGTGTCGTGACTACCCAGATATTGGAAAGACCTACAGAAAGAGTGCTTTGGGTACAGTTTATGGCGGGCAAAAATATGGCTGATTGGCTTGACGATTGGATCAAAGTACAGGAAGCATTCGCCCGCGATCGGGGTTGTTCTGTAGTTGAGTTTACCGGGCGGAAAGGTTGGAAGAAGATCTGTGAAACACACGTGGCCTACAGGCCAATTTCTACAACGTTTAGGAGAGAGCTGTAATGGCTGGCGGCGGCGGTACTCAAAAGACGAAAACTGATCCGTGGAGCGGACAACAAGAATATCTGCGTGACATTTTTGGTCAAGCTCAAGAGCTTTATCGTGGTGGCCCACAGCAGTATTTTCCAGGTCAAACAGTCGCGGGTTTTGCTCCACAAACAGAAACCGCACTTGGTCGGGAGATGCACCAAGCTTTTTACGGTGACCCATCTCAAGCCGCATTGGGGCAATATCTTACAGGAGCCATGAGACAACCTTATGGGGTTGATCCATTGGCTATCTACGGCCGTGGTGCGGAAGCTGCCAGGGGTATTCCCCTTGCTACGGGGTATTTAGAAGCAGCCGGTCAACCACTCACTTACGGTCAAGCTGCAGGAATGGCCGGGGTTGATCCACGTGGAACAATGCGTCCACAACAAGCCGTGTCCTTTTTCGGTGATCCTGCGGCCGGTACGATGCCTGCTACGCAACAGTTTGTAGAAACCGCACTTGGGGGCATAACCCCGGACTTTATGCGGACAGCAGCGGATATACAAGCGGGCGGATTTACCGGTGTAGACCCGACCACACGAGAGCAACTTGCGGCCACAGCGGGCGGAGCGTATATGCCGGGTGCCAATCCGTATTTGGATGCTCTTTATCAAACGGGTGCCGAACGCATCGGTGAGACGTTCCGTGAACAGACCATGCCTGAGCTTGCGGGCATGTTCGGTACCGCAGGGCGCACGGGATCGGGCGCACAAGCGCTTATGGCCGGCCGGGCGGCCGGAGACGTCGCCGGTGAACTTGCGGGGTTGTACGGCGATATCTATGCGCCTGCCTATGAGGCCGAACGAGGTCGTCAACTCGAGGCGGCCGGAATGCTCGGTGAAATGGCTCAGCGGGGAGGAATTGCAGGATTGGGAACTGCAGCGGACGTCTATGGCCGTGAGCTCGGGCAACAGCTTGGAGCCGCACAACTCGGAGGTGACCTATACAGCCGATTAAACGCCGCAGAAATGGCCAGACGGGGTGCAGCCGCGGATCTGTACGGTACGATGAGTCAACAAGACATCGCGCGCAGGTCGCTAGCAGGCGACATCTACGGTGCCGGTATGGGCCGTACGGCAGATGTAGGTGCACGATTAGGTACGTTAGGTCTTGGTGGCCTCGAAAGTATGCGCGGATTGTACGGAGATGTAGGCACACAGGCCTACCGCGGAGCCGCACTTGCGCCAACGTTGCAACAAATGCAATACGCAGATATTGACAGAATGTTGCGTGGCGGAGCACAAAGAGAAGAACAAGCGCAACGACTTATCGATGCAGCCAGGGCGCGCTGGGAATTCGAACAAATGGCGCCTTACCAAGCGTTGGGACGATACGCTGACATTGTTCAAGGAATGCCTAGTGGATACGGTACTACAACTGAACGAGGCGGTGGGGGTAGTCCCATGGCAAGAGCAATGGGCGGAGCTATGGCCGGCGGAGCCATAGGCGGACCGTGGGGTGCAGCAGCAGGAGGACTTGGAGGACTATTAATGTAGGAGTGTAACGCTTATGCCTTTTCCATTTAATATGCCCGCACCCATGGCTCAAATGGGGCAACGTGTCGGGGGTTTGCTTGATCCCAATAGCCCGCGGTGGCAGGAATTGGGCACGAATCCTATGTTCAATATAGGCATGGGAATCCTTAGTGCGGATCAAGATCCGCGGCAGAACGTGTTTCAAGGTGCTATGGCGGGGCTTACATCTGCGCGAGAAGCGCAAGCGGAACAAGCCGAACGGGAGCGCATAGAAGAATTGCGCCGGCAGCTTGCCGAATTGCTTCGTGGGCAAACCGCAGGTCAAGTTCCAGGGCAGCCGACAGCACAGTTACCCGGAAGGACTCCGTCTTATGCGAGTCCGCTCCAACAAATGCCCAGATCACTTACCAACCAAATGGTTAGAGATATGACCATGGGCAACCTTGCACAACGTCTCACAGGTAATCGCTATGGCTAATGGTAGAGCTGGCGGGTTACTCGATATCGAACCTACGGAGCTTGCAGCCTTTGAACGAGCTGCCCCAATGGCGGCGCAACAACCTTTTCGTTCGCCTTTGGAATCAGGCTATACGATGGAGCCTAGACCCGGAGTAGTGCCATCGCAAGAAGTTGCTCCGCGTCCTGGTGTACCGGGCGACATGGGTCGACTAAACCAGGTGTACGGATTACTTGCGCAATATGCTGACGATCCTACCCAAGTAGGTTTGCAATACGCCCAAGCGTTACAGCGACAGCAAGCAGCCGCCTATGAACAAAGTCCACAGGGGCGCATGGATCAATTTCTCGGCATGATGGGTAATATTAACCCGCACGATATCACGCCTGAGTCAATTCAACGTTTTTACGACAATTTCATGCAAGGCGATGTCAATTTCGATTTGCTTGAATACCGCAAAGAGCTCAGCGACAAAGAAACACAGATGATTGTAGATGCTGAAAATTCGGCGTTGCAATCTGAAATAAACATGACTCGGGCCGGGGATCTTGCAAGACAATACGATGATCTATACGCCCAGGGTGCAACTGCCGGTGTCGTTAAAGACCTACAACGTTGGATCGCACGGATGGCCGGTCGTGAGGGCGAAGACGAACTCATTTACCGAGAATTCAGCGATCTCAGAAATAGTAGCGTGATTCAAAATTTACCTCCTGGTGTTGCATCTGATCGGGATATCCAAATCGCGATGGAAGGTTGGCCAGGGCCAACAGCGAATCCCGCGCATGTGGCGGCTTTTCTGCGTGGGCGACAAAAGATGCTAGCTCTGAAACACGCATTTGATTCTCACAAGGCTTATTGGATCAGCGAAAACCGCAGTGTTGAGGGGCGATTAGCCGATTGGACACGCCAACGTGAAAATCTTGCTTACAAAGCTCTGCAGCGTTTTGGAGGGATATACAATCCAACGGATGCTCAGGGTAACCCAATGACCCCAGAACAAGCCGCACAGGCGTATTATGGGCCTCAAATACCGCAATTACCGACAATCGTGCCGGAACCTGGTGCCCGCGGAGCTTCACAACAACCTTCGACGCGTGTGCAACGAACTCCCCGACAGCAACGCAGTGATGAAGACATTTTAAGACAGTACGGACTTGAATAAATGGCTACCATAGATCAACTACGCCAAGCGGTCGTGCAGGCCCATCGGGACGGGGATACGCAAGCAGCGGAGTTGTTCGCTCGAAAAATTAAGGAAGGTGATTATGAAGGACAATCTGGTGCGGTTGCTTCGGCGCTGCAAGGTCTTGGCGCAGGTGCTACTTTGGGCACTGCGGATGAAATTGCAGCGGCCATCCGTGCAGGCGCAGAGCGCTATGTTAACCCTGCGATGTATGCAATTGCGCGCAAATTTGCGCCGTACGAAGGACAAGAAGACAGAACACTCACCGAACTGTACCGAGAACACCAGGAGCAATTCTACGGTGATCCTATCGGAGAGCGATATAGTCAGGCTCTTGAATCCCAGCGTGAAGCTTTGGAAACCGCGCGAGAAGAAGATCCCTGGACCACAGGAATTGCAGAATTCACAGGCGGACTCGGAACGGCAGGCGTTGGACTCGGTAAAGCAGCAGCACAGGCGACTTTGCGAGCAGCTATCCCACGTGTGGCCGCCGGGGGCGCAGCAGTAGGCGGTGTTGGGGGCTATGGATACAGCGAAGCTGATCCGCTTAGCGCTCTTGTTTTCGGAGAACCAGACGAATGGAAAAAGGAACTCACCGAGGCCGGTGGAGACGTTGCGGTTGGTACGGGTTTAGGCGCTACGTTAGGTGCTGCCAGTCCGCTTGCCGGAGCTGGGGTACGAGCAATCGCACGGACCGTTACGAACCCTTTTACCAAAAACGCGCGGATTACCCAAGAAGCGAAAGATAAGATACTCGCAGCGGTTCAAGAAGACATTGACATGGGGTACATCAACAGCATGGACGATCTCGCACGTCAAATGCGTGAATCCGGATTGTCAGTCGCCGATGCTGGACCCATGACCCGACAGCTTACAGAAAAGATCGCACAAACACCTACCGCCGGCGGACGTGCAGTTGAGAATTTTTTGACTACCCGTAACAAAGAACAGTACCGTCGATTGTTTCCGAAACTCGCTGAGGCGATCGGTGCAGAAGACAATTTCAGTGGAGCGCGTCGGCAACTTATCCGTAATATGACCGAACAGGCAAATGCTCTGTACGATCGCGCTTACAGCGTGCCTATGCGCATGACATTGCCGATGAAGGCTATTGTAAGTAATCCGGAATTTGCACGGGCTTTGAGAACGGCAAATCGAATTCGTCGAGGTAAGGGGCTTAACCCGTTACCGAAAAATATAGAAGCCGATGCGCCTATCTCAATGGAAGAACTCGATCAGATCTTACAAGGCATGGACGATGTCGTGTCGAAGGATTTCAAAAATGCGCCCGCCGTGGCGCGTAATATCACCAAACCGCTACGTGACAGCTTCCGCGATATGTTGTACCAAGCAAACCCAGCTTTTCGTGAGGCACGAACTGCGTGGTCAGGTGAAAAGCTCAATGACGAAGCCATGGACAAGGGTTTGCGGATCTTCACTCAGGATGCTGATATTACCGGTGACTTGATCCGCGATATGGGGCCGAGTGAGCGGGGATTTTTCAAGATCGGCGCGTTACGAGCAATCGCACGCAAATTGGGCAACAAGTCCGATACCAGCGATCTGACCAAAGGTATCTTTGACAGCCCCAACAAACGCGAAGCCGTACGCATTGCTTTTGGAAATCGCCAAAATTTCGATGATTTCATGAGGTACATCGAAGGCGAGCAACGAAAGTTTGAAACTTTCAAACAGGCTGTCGGCAATTCCGCAACCGCGAAACGGGTTCTACAACAAACAGGAGATCCGGGGGGCATACTTGCCGGGGCGTTGGGACTCGGTACAACCGGATCATTGTTGGTTGCCGGCGCTGCACGCAGATTGTATCAGGCTGTAAGACCATCGGCCAGACGTGCGCAACGTGCAGAAGATGTCATCAATTTGCAGGCGCCGATGTTGACCAGCGCCGATCCAGCAATGCTTCAACAGTTGCAGCGGGGTACTTCTCTTGGCGGACTTCTTGCAACCGGTGGTCAACCATCGGTAGGTGTTGGTCTGGGCGGACTGCTTTCCACCAGCGTGCCAGGGGCAATTGAATGACAACTGGTTTATCGCACGCCCAGGGCGAATTGCTTGCGCAAGTACGACCGTCGGTTACAACAGCAATTACTTTATATCAAGCAGTCGATTTACGCGCTGAAATTACTTTGCTTATAGGTGTTGTAATAGAGGGAGGGAGCAGCACAAAAATAACTCTTTACCACGATGATAACGGCACAACGTACAACGATGACACTGTAATTGCAACAGATACAAAAATTGAAGAAGAAACGGCAGTGTTATTTCAAGCACAACATCCGGGAAGCGGTATACATATTAAACCTGGTGGCTCATTAGGAGTAAAAGTCAGTAACGCCAACCAAGTCAATTTTTCGTTGTACGGCGTAACAGAAACAATCGCACAGAGAGTAAGAGGTGCATAATGGCAGCTTTAAACGATTGGCAAATCGTCGATGCAAACAACAACGCGACGCCGCCGGACGGTTGGCCGGAGAATACGATGCAGTATTCAGAGGTCAACGACACAGGGAGAGCAGTGCAAGGCACGCTCAAACGTTTTTATGCAGATGTCAACGGATCTCTCTCAGCCGGCGGCGTTGCCAACGCCTACACTCTAACTCTTAACGAAACCGGGTACACATCATACTTCGATGGAATGTACTTTGCGTGCAAGATTCCGGCAAGCAATACTGGCGCGTCCACTATAAATGTCAACAGTATCGGCGTGCAAGCGATCAAGGCGCGTGACGGATCGGATCTTACGTCAGGGATACTCGATGCTGGGGGTATCTATGAATTCAGATATGATGGCGTCAACTTCCAGCTCATGGGTACGCTTGGGGGCGACGTCGGCGTAACTCAAGCAACGATTACTAATTCCGATTCAGTTGATCTTGTTGACACCAATGTAGCGCTTCGGGTGGGGGCTGTTGATCCTGACACGGCGCAACACATTGAGGTTTCTCCGAGTGAGGTGCAATCGAAAGCCGATGCCACTACTGCATCAGTACTGGATCTTAATCCGCTTGGCGGCAAAGTCAATGTTGGGGCTCAAAGCGGTACCGGTGCTGTCGTTCTTTTCAATGACGGAATCGCTAAACTCAATACGTTACTTGCCGGTATTGAGGTATCGGGTAATTTGAATAACGATCCGACAGTCGGAGGCGTACAAGACGCAACATTTGTTTTTCTCAATCAAGGAGGAACTGAAATAGGTAGGTTGAGTTGGAATAGCACTACAGATTTGCGTTTGTACAACGAAGTGCACGGGGGCACGATAACTCTTTCCGTAGAAGACGCCGGCGGGTTTTTGCGAAACGCTTTGAGAACCGTTACAGATGGAATAGAAGTTGAAGGAGAAAACAACCCGGCGCTAGTCACCGTTTTTGGTAAGTCAACTTCTACCGCCGACGTGCTTTTAAGAAACGGTAGTTTTGGTACGAAGCTGCAACATGATAATCAGGATTTCTTTATCTATCAAACCAGTGCTACTGGTACAATACAAAATGCTTACTTTGGTGGCATACGAAACGCAGAAGCCATTTTGTATTACAACGGTTTTGGGAAATTAGCTACTGAAAATCTTGGGATACTTGTAGAAGGACGCATTCGAGTAAATCAAGCTTCAGATTCCGGAGTTTTATTTGAACGAAGTGGTTCTCCAAGTTACACTCTTTTTACTGAAGATGCTGATGACTCTTTCCGGTTAACCGACTCCACCAATGCCGACGTCATTTTCGCGATGGACAACAATTCTATTGAGTTGTATGTGGCAGACGTAAAAACCACGGCGGCGACCATTGGAGATTGGCGAGTTATCGGTACTGCGGCGCAAAATTCTAGATTTTCTTGGTATGATACCGGAGAAGCCGCGCGGCATGGCTTTCTCCAGATGTCCGCTACTATAGCGGAGCTTAGAGGCGAACGTAATGGACAAGATATCAGGATTTCGAGTACGTCTACAGGAGCCGTCCTTCGAACACTTATTGATGCCGATCCTGATGACGATGTGGCTTTATTCGATGAAGGCGTCGAAGTTGCACGAACTCTTCCGGCAGCAAGCGGCGGATTTCAGGTCAACAATACTTCAACCGGCGCGGGCTTTGAACGTGTTCTGACAACAAGTGACCTGGTAACACTCAATCGTGTGAATATGGCGCTTGAAGCTGTTACAGGAGACAACATTTTTGGCAATTCTACTACGCTGTTTACCCTTTCTGGCATGTCCGCCGTTTTGCGTTCAGATTCACAAAACGATCAGTTTTATGGTAACTGGGTAACTTTTGCTGATTGCGCCGTTGCAGGTAACAATCCTGGTCTTCGCTTGCGAGCGGATTTAAGTGGTTCTGTTACTGACGGTAATGGAACATTGACCAGTGATCGCCCAACAAATCAACAAGTTCTTGCGGCTCCTCCTGATGGTACTGTGATTGGCATAAATATCGGAGCGGATTGTATTGTGCGTTATGACTTTTCGTTCAAACCATCTACTAACAGTCAAACTTTATCACTTCAAGGAGGGCAAAGTACAGCGGATGCCGTTAATGATACAGAAGTTTTGAGCGGCACAAATGCCAGAGTATATGATTTCGACGCGTGATCTCCAAATACTTTCGCCATAAACTTACAGAGGAGTCTCATAACAAATTTGAGGCTCAATTACTGGAAAGGAAACAGCAAACTCCCATTTGGCCAGTATGGCATCGTACTTGTAGTAACATCGCTTTTTTCATGACTCGAGATCCCCGACTCGGAGTGATCGAGTCAAAAGATTGCAGGCTGTTTAACGGCCGCCGCCCGCAACCTAACACAGTAATGGTGTGTGAATCTTGCCAACAAGTTATCAAGAAGCTAGACTTGTTAGCAGAGATGCCCCCTAGGCCGATTCAAATCAGAGGATTTAGACATGGCCAACAGCCGTAAAAAGACTTTAAAGAAAGCAGTAAAAGGTATGGGCGGTTTACTTGGTAGAGCCGGTCGTGGTTTAATGGGCCGTCGCGGTCAGATTGAACGCGCGGTAAGTGGAAATGGGAGTCGTAGGAAAACGACACCTAAGAAAAAGAGGAAACGATATTGAACGAAAACGGTAGTATGCCAACTGAACCACAAGTCGTAGCGGTACCTAAAGTTTATATTGATGTAACTATCGCTGGTCGAAAGCAAGTTTACGAAGTAGCTACGGCAGAAGAATTGCGCGATGAACTTACTCGAGCGCTGAATCTTCTTGATCAGCAAGGCGCCGAGAAAATTCCTCGAAAGCCTCGATTACCGACACGTCGTGACCAAGAACGAAAAATTGGCGATGAAGGCTATTCTGTTGCGGCCGCGGCTTCTCGCCAGGAAGCTTAAATTCGACGAACCAAAGTACCCCTTCCGGACCGACAAAGAGTCGGTCCGGCCATCCTCTAGCCACAAACTTAGAACTTTTCCATCCGCGTTCTTCTGCGTGCTGTACACATTTGTTTTCGAGATCCCGTTCTAGTTTTTTTGAAGGCATCAGGTATTTTTTGCGTTTTCGAGGGCATCTAAAAAGTCTCTCATCTCTTTAATTCGCCCAGTAACAACCTTGAACACTTGTTCATCGATTGTGTGTCTGAATAGACACGTGTATACCTGAATCTTAGGCGCCGGGTTACCACGACGGGCGAGACGGCCGACAACTTGATGGAACATGCCCCCCGACCAGGGCAGTGTCAGAAAAGCGATTCTATGAGCTCCTGAGAGTTGTAAATTGAGCCCATGACCGGCGCTGGCAGGGTGTACGGCCATATATTGAGTTTCCCCGGAATTCCATTTATCGATGTGTTTGCGAGCTACCGCATTACTAACCCCGCCGCCTAAATGTGGCATACAAGGATACAAAGACCTTAACAAATGTAATTCTGCTTGGAAATTGTATACGATCAACAACTGCCCTATCGATTGGTTCATGATTCGCGGTAACCAGTCGTAATGCCGATACGGGGTATGCCAAAATATCTTTCGGTTTTTCTTATCCCCTTCCAAATAACTGAAACCGGAACAAATTTGTTGCAGCTTGCCTGACAACACCGCGGCGTTAGCGGCGTTTACTTCTTTTCCTTCTTCAAGAGCCAGGTAAAAATCATGTTCAAGATCACCGTACTTTTTCGCTTCTTTTGGCGGTAGGTCTATCCATTCAGGTTCTAAAAATTCAACTTCTGGTAATCCTTTCGCCACGAGGCGATAAGCGATATCTCTGATTTTCTCAATCAGATTTATTTTGGTATCGGGAAACGGTTCCCATTTGTATTGGCTGTAATCGATCGGATAAAAGTATTTCTGCCGCCATTTGTAGAAGCTTTTGCCAAACGATTCGCCGCCGTCCACCATGTACACTTGACCCCATAATTCAGTCAGTTTATTTGGAATCAGCGTACCGGTAAGACCGATACGTTTTTTGAACACCCCAATGCGGTTTCTAAACTTCTTAAATCTCTTGGAACTGACGGATTTTAACTTATCAATTTCATCGCAAATCAGACCGTCAAAAGGTAACGGATCATTCTTCTTCCTTCCTCTTTCGAAAATATCCATCAACCATTGCAGATTCTCGTAGTTCATTACCACGATTTTTGCGTCAGAATTGATGGCATGTATGCGTTGCAGAGAAGAACCGCAAGCAATTTCTATGTTAAGGTGTTCGAGATGATCC
>JAAUXW010209806.1_pt1 | contig 40419 bp, 54 predicted proteins | sample 7278141 | NCBI WGS metagenome assembly JAAUXW01 (sample SAMN14350115, study PRJNA611818) | marine sediment metagenome | isolation source: surface marine sediment (2.1m) | place: French Polynesia: Moorea | collected 2018-08
CTGCGCCACTGGCCGAGTCGCGCCAGGCGCTCTGCCTGCTCCACCTCGTCGGTGCGCCGACCTCGCCGGCGCGTGGCCTCCTCCACCTTGCGATAGAGGTCGGTCACACTCGGCGGGCTCTCGTTTTCCTCGCGTCGAGACATCAGACGCGCTCCGATCTCCTACAAGGCGTCCCATCCAAGCCAAATGCGCGGGGCCGCCAGACGAAAGTCCTCAGAGGCGCTATCGACCGTACCGCTGGAGTCGATCTGCACGACAACGAGTTGGTCTTTCGTCGGCTTGACAGATAGCCCCGTCATTGAGAGCACGTCCCATGTTGGGGCAGATCCGCTTCCGGTTGAAAACGCGACAGTCGCCGCATCCGATTGCGATGGTGCCGTGCTTGCGGCATCGTGGTTGGTGGTAATGAGGCGCAGTCGGCCTGTGAACTTGTCCCTGGTGGTGGTGCTGCCATAGTACGCCTTGATGTCGACGCGCAAAATCTTCGCGTTTGGCGCGCGAATGGGCACGTTGAAGTAGGCAAAGACCGAGCCGTTGTCGTCCCACTCGTAGTATGTCCCGCCACCGGCGATCGTCCAGAGCTTGCCCTCGGTGAAGAACATATTGTTGGGGAGCAGGTATGGGCCACCGGCGGCGCCAAGACCATCCTGTAGCTCGTTTATGGTGCCCGCATCGACAGCGCCACCTGGTGTGTGAGTGAGAAACCTCGCGTCCTCTGGCCATGCCATGTCATCACCTCGAGAGTATCGACCGCACGCGACGAGCGCCGCCAGTGCGACTATCTGCCCAATGAGCCTCGGTTGCAGAGCGAGTCCGAGCTGTTGCATTTCAGAAACCCCGTGGCGCCGACATGGATTGCACCATGCGCCTGCGACATCCGATCTGCAAGCCGCTGTGCGTTTCTCAGATCGGGCACGCCGGCATCTTCCGCCCATCGCACGACGCACCCCTGAAACGGCAGCGGAGACGACGTTGGCGTCGTCTCGTAGCCCGTCAGATCGTCATGCGTGCGCTCGATAAGCGTCACATTGTGCTCTTCGGTCCCATGCCGATAGCGCCACTGGCCCGCCTCGAACGACCCACCGGGAAAGGCGCCTGCGTTTCTGGCGAAGACCGCCACTCGCTGCGGCTGCACGCCCACTACAGAGACAGACCCGACGTCGACGGCCTGCCCCGTATCGGGCTCGCCATCTGTGCTCGTACGGAAGGTTACCGTGTCCCCCTGCTTGTCTATAATCAGCCAGAAGGGCGGCGCGGGAGCGACAGGCGTGCTGCTAAGGAGCCCCTCCGTTATCGATCCGCCCTCGACCTTGTCAGCGCGGACCACGTCGCCCGTCCCGCTGACGAAGACGCTTCCCCACATGATGGCGTTGCTGTCATCCTCGCCGAGCAGTGCACAGCCCCAGAGGCCCTCGTCGCCCGGGTTCAGATCTGTGATCTGCACCGCGAGCAGGACGTCATCCGTCGGCGCATTCAGCGGCCAGCTGAAGTACGGCGCGTTGTTCGGCCACGTGGCATCTGTTGCGCCGCCGGGGATGCTCGCGAGCACGGTCAACCCAGACTCTGTGAAGCTTCCCGCGCCGGCGCGTTCGGTGTAGAGCGCGTAGAGCTCGTCATCGTCAAAGGCGTCGCGCCAGGCCCACACAGGCCGAAGGAGCGGCGCGAGCGCCTTGCGCAGGTCGCCCGGCCGTGGACCGGCAGCGCCCGCCCACTTGCCGATCACAGCCCGTAGGCGCTCGTAGACCGTACCCTGGGGCACGATCCCAAGCAGCTTCTCGAAGTCCGTCAGCGTCTCGCCGGCAAGGTGGGGGAAGATATCGCGCAACAGCCGATCGGCGATGATCTGACCGTGCTCCAGGATACGCGAGTCCAGATCGAGCAGCACATTTCGCAGAGCGGCATCGTCTTCTGGCCAGAATCCAGGCGGGGCAATCCCCTTAAGGTTGCGATATAGGATTCGCGCTGGCGCATCGCCTCCGCCGAGTCGCGCTCCTCCACCGAGCCTGCTGCCTCCGCCAAGCTTCATCGTGCCGCTACTCCAGCTTCCCGACAGCAGCAGTGGTGACCGAAACGGGCCCTCCTGGCGCGTAGTATGCAGAGAGTCGCGTCGCGTCGTATCCCTCGCCGGACAAGAATCGCAACCGGATCACGTTGCCCAGTTCATGGACGAGCGTGGCGCGCCAGTCGTAGCCAGGATCAGCAATGTCGCCACAATGCGGCTCGTCGGGCCAATCGGTCTGGCAAACGGGCGGCCATGCCTTCGACACCCAGACGTGGGAATACCAAGCGCAACCGGCCTTTCGGGCACATCGCCCGTGCTCGCACGGACTCGCGCACGGGTTGTATCCGAGGCAGCACGGCGCGGGACGGTCGATGAGGCACATTTTGATGGGACGACGCCCGAGATCCTGGGCGAGCGAGGCGAAAGCTACGTATCCTTGTCGAACCGTCTCTCGCACCAGGATCGACAGGCTCACGGCGCTCCATTGATCGGCAAGGCCTTGGTTCACGCAACGAGAGTGAGTGATGTGATCGTCGACCGGTTCGGACAGCTCGACACCGCGCATCATGCCCGGCTGGCTCGCACAGGCTGACATCGCGAGCAGGCAACTACAGCTCAATGACCGCATCGTCGTCTCCGTTCGGATTCGCTCCCTCGACGTACTGCAAGCTATCCTGGTAGGCCCTATCCTCGCCGGAGAGCACAACCGGACTGCCCGCAACGCCATCAGATGTCACCCCTTCGAGAAAGGTGATCAGCTTTGCTGGAGCAGTGGAAAGGTCATAGGGACCAACAAGCGGGGGCGCGTTGTTCTTGAGCCAACGGTACACTTTAAACTGTTCCCCTCGCGTGACGAGCACGCTGTAGATGCGATAGCTGGTCCCCTGGAAAGACTCGACACCAAGCTTGTAGATCAGGGCGCGATAGCCGCCCTTGGCGATCTCCCAACAGTCACCACCGATCGTGGATGGCTGAACAGTCGTCGCATCCGGAAGCAAGCTCGCCGGCGCGATGCCGACCTCTAGCCCGACGTATAGCGGACAGCGCGGCATCAGCTTTTCCAGCTCGGGACAAACACCTTATTGGGAAGGGGCTTTCTGAAGATGCGAAGATTCGAGACAAGGCCGTTCAGCTGCGCCGCATTGCTGTTGTCCTGGGCAACGTCAATCCGATCGATGTCATCAGGGGGCGCGCAGCTCGTATCCTGCTCCAACTCGCTGCCATCGAAGAAGACCCGTGCATCGTCCTGCTGCCAGCTCCAGCGAAGCTGATGTGCTTTGCCGTCTGTGACCTCGGACGTGGGCGTCATGTTGGCCTGATCTGATGAGGCACTCCGCATCAGATAGCCCACCTCGTCATCGGCGCCCACATTCGCGTCGAGATACAGGGCATGCATATCGTTGCTGCTGCCGCCGTCATTCAGATTGGCGACGTAGGAGACACCTGAGCTGACATCCTCGCCAGCCTTGAGGACCTCGGCATAGAGGGTCCCGCGCTTGCTGTTGGCTACATTGCCATCGTCTCCACGATAGCGAAGCTCGTCTTTGACGCGGATCTCGCTAGCCGCACCGGCAGTTACAATGTCGCTTCCGGGTTCGCCCGAGCGCACGGACTGCTGCGTGTTGCTTAGATAGACATCGACGGTTCCCGAGCTCTGGTAGATCCTGACACCACCCACACCGCCTGCCGTCGTGCTGAACGGCGTGACGACGGTCACGGCGGGATGCGAACGCGTGATCCGTTCCCACAGCCCGGTAAGTGACGAGAGATCCACCGTCCACTCGCCATTGGCCACGCCGCTGGGGTGCGCAATCGTAAGTGAGCCGGTGCTGCCCGGTACCAGCTTGATCCAGATGCCAGTCGCCATGACTGCTGATGCGGCCAGCCCCGAGATGCTCTGATAGAGATCGGAGACACCACTCGTGCCGAGGCCTGCCACCTTTGTCGCCCGCTGCTCTCCGAATGGATCGAGCGTCTCGGTGGTGTCGGCCGTTATGGTTGGTGTCCCACTGGTTGCCCAGGGCGCGACATCGTGATCGCGACTCCGTTGAAGATGGCCCGTCTCTCCGTCCTCGCCGAGGTATCCGGTCACACGCCGCCCAACTGTTCGACCTGCGCCAGCAGTACGAACATACGCGCGTGGTCGCGTCGCGCCGTCGACCGCCTCGGTGTAGTCGTGCTGAAGCTCCGAAGCATAGAGGTCGGGGGTCGATCCGTCACCGAGATAGGTCGTATCGTCGACATTGGCATTGGATACCGGCAGCAAGAGATGGGTGTGGCTGGCCGTCCCGCCGGCATAGGCCATCCAGATGAGATAGCTCTCGGTGTCGCTCGCCCAGTCAGCTGGCACGAGTCCCTCAGCGGCCGCCGCGGCCATGGTCAGGATTCCTGATCCGAGGACATCTGTGTCACTGCTCTTGAGCCCGACGCCGCCCCCATCGACATCAAACTGCTGCCACACCGCGACGCTTGAAAGGTTCGTGCTGCTAAGGCGGCACGCGCCCTGCGCTCCCTTTCTCACCTTACACGAGAGGATGTGTTTCCAGTTGCTGCTTGGCGTCAGTGCGGTCGCGATCGAGTGCACCGCATCGGCTGCGGTGCCGATGATGGCTTGCAGCTCGGTTCCGTTCGGCAGCGTTTGGCCAGTTCCCGTCCCGATACTGCAGTTAACCTTCGTCCATTCGGTCTGCGTCAGATCTTCGGACCATTCGAAGCTATTGCTGATTACGCCAGGATCGTCGCGGTCCGTCGCCGTGTCCCGTCGACGACAGAGGCGAGGCCAACCCGATCCGACCGGATGGAGCCGCTGAACCTCGCCGTACTCGGTCAAATCGATGTACGAGGCGCTGTTGCGTTGAGCAATCGTGGGCGCTGCGGTTCCCTTGGCAAGCTGCGGCAGGATGCCGCACAGGCTGAAAAAGCGCTGCTCAACCCAAGCATCTTGCAGGTGACTGTCGAGCCAGCCAGGACCTTGAAACAGCTGAGCCAGCGCGATGTCGCCGAGCAGGGGCGACGTCCCCCCGAGTCGGAACGGCGCGCCGTTGTCGATGGTGCCGACGCCCGAGACGACAACAGGTGTCCCGCGCTGGTTGTTGGTGTAGACGACGCAGCTTCCCGATGCGTCGAAGACAACAACAACGTGAACCCATCCCGTCGGGATCGACGGTGAAAGCACCGTTGCACCGCCTCCGGCACCATTGATGATGGCGTAGTAATTCGACCCGATGGTCTCGAACAGGTACCCGGTGCCGCTGCGCGTGCTCAGTGTGTGCTTGCTGCCGGACAGATCCTGTGGGTTGATGAGGGCCTCGAAGATCCAGTCGTCGCCGCCAACGTTCGCGTAGATGGTTGGTGTTGCGATGCTCGGCGTGTAGACGAATCGGTCGGCGCCTGCGAATCCGACGGCTGCACCAGCTCCGTCAGTAAGGGGAAGCGGCTTGCCGGGGACGACATCCGCGCCGATGTTCTCAATGTCGAGGTCGCCGCCAACGTTCGCGACCCAGTCGGAGACGGTGCCGGCTTCACCGAGGTAGCGAAACGTCGGCGTGACGTTCTGTCCATTGATGGCGGCAACAGCTGTCAGCTTTGAGAGGCTACTGTCGCCCGCGAACGCACGGAAGGTCTCGAAATCGCGCGAAGGCGCTCCGGCGCCCCGAATCCTCCGGAGAACAGCGGCCGCGATCTGTCCGAGTGCTCCCACGGATCACTCCGTCAACGTCTGTCTGCGCGCGAAAGCGATAGCGAGCCGCCGGCGCTGTTGCTCTGAATCGCCGCGACGTAGCCGTTGGCGTCCGGCTGTGTCACTGCGAAGTAGCGAACGAAGCCGGCTGGAATCAGCTCCGCCGGCGCCGTCGCCTCGGCTACGGTCACGCTCGAGGCGCCCTGCTTGACCCAGCACGCCTCCGTCGCGCAGAGCTTGTAGAGCCCCTCGGACAGCTGCGTGCTCTTCGCGACGCTGCCGCTGAGCGTGAGCACCTGACCCTCGTCCCCAAGGTCAGCGCCAAAGAGGGCCGACTCGACTGCTTCGCTCACAGAAAGGCTCATATCCCTGTCTCCTCCTCGCCCATGGACACCCAAAGGGTGCCCCAGAGCGATGGTGTGACACCGGCTGCCCAGCTGGCGTCTGTCGTGTAGACCAGATCCAGCTCGGCAAGCGCTGCGAAGGTCTCCACGCCGGGCAGCTGGTAACTTCGGACCTTCTGCGTGTTGGTGCCGTCGATCACGGCGGCGAGCGTCTGCTTGGTGCCGCCGTCGCGCCAGTTCAGCGTCAGCTGCCCGGCGGTGCGGGCGTTTTCGGTGTGCGCCACAAGCGCCACGACCGAGCCGCCGAAGGGCATCACGATCGCCGACTTGTTGGCGTCCTGTGACTCGGGCGAGAGCTCCTGGTCGGTCTGACTTGCGGGCGTGTCGGCGATGTAGAAGTGCAGCGGCACGAGCAGCCCCTTGCGAATGCGCAGAGCGCACTCGGCCAAGCCGGCCCGGTCCTTGTTCAGGTGGGCGGCGTCGAGCTCGGTGAGGGGATCGTGGATCGGCTCGAAGTTCGACATGTCGTCGCCGCCGAGCCAGGTCTTGATCAGCGCGAGCGTGGTGTTTGCGCTTTTGAAGATGCTCTCTGTTACAGGCATCGATCGCTCCTATGGGTGCCCGAAGGGGATGACGGTGAACTCGCCAGGGACGATGAGCTGCACGTCCGTCCCAGTGTCCGACGGTGTCACGTCGCTGCTCGGCGACGTGACGTTGATGTTGCGCACGCCCGTCACGTCCATGCACACGTCGTAGATTGAGGCAACCTGCAGCGTGTCTTCCCAGTTCTGATCGGGATCGGCCGCTGTCCCGCGTGCCGGCCCGAGCGCGTCAAAGAGCGCCTGGATCGCCGTGAGCAGCGGCTGTGAGATCGGGCCCCCTGGATACATGATCTTGCTCACAGGCGAAACGGTCAGCACAGTGTCGATATAGACCTTGTAGGGTGGGGCACCAACGAAATCGAGTGACGTGACCTTGACGACCTCGCCGGCGACCATCACTCGATCATCGACTGCACACTCTGGCTCGACGGTGAACTGCAGCTCTTTCGTGATTGAATCCCACGCCGTAACCGTGTGATTCTGCGTGGCTATCCAGTCGAACTCCCATCCGGCAAGCGGCGTCGCGACGAGCGTTACGCCATTGCCGAGCTGCGTCGGGATAAGCACCGACACGTCACGCGCCAGGGCGGGGCGGCTGGCGTTGATCGCGGCGAGCACAGACGCCTGCAGGGCAGCGGACGGCAACCGAGCTGTCCCGCTGCCGGACTTCAGAATCGCTACATCGACGGCGCCGAGCCCGCGCCGGCCCGTGGGCACATTGCTCGATGGGCCGTAGCAGTACGCCGTCGCCACGCCTTCGACCGCTGTGGCCCACTGGCGGAAGTCTGAAAAGCGGCCACCCGCTGGCGGATTCTGGTAAGCGTCGAGCAGGCGCGTCACGAGCGCTGCATCGCTCTCGGCGTCTTCGCCGCCCGTAACGGCAACAACCAGTTCTGCGGTGGCCTGAATGCCCTCTGGCGGCTGGAAGAACGTCAAATCGTCACCAACCTCGCGATTGCCGGAAGAGCCCCCCTGGGACGCCTCGATGTCGAGGTCGATGGTCGTTCCGCTCAGTGTTCCCGACTCGGTGAGCTTGTACTCGGTGCCGTCGCTGAAGACGAGCACGAGTCCAGCGGCAACCTCTGTCCCGCTTACGCCTGTCACGCGTACCGCCGACGTACCTGAGGCTTTTACGGCGCCCTTGCGGCCGCCAGGCAGCCTGGCATCGGCGTGCTTATCGAGCGCCTCTGTGGATGTCTCGGCGCTGACGAACATGTCGCGCTGGGCCACCTGCGCTTGGCGGTGGATGCCATACTGCGCCTCGATCAGCATCGACATCACGATGCCCAGATCGCGGTCGAGGGATACGGCCAGATCGGGGCGTTTGCTGGCCAGGTACGCCTTGAAGCGATCCCAGAGGGCGGTTTTCGTCGGTGCGGCGATCGTCATGACAGCGCAAACTCCCCGAGCGACTGCACGCCCAGATCACCGGGCACCGAGACGAAGGCCTCGACGGCCACGATGTGACTCCCGTCGACGTCAGTGATCGGCTCGACGCGAACGGCCTTGATCGCTCCCTCGTCCAGCAGCGGCTTTAGGGCCTCCTCGATGGCGTCTCGGGCCCTGCGGTAGGCTCCCTTGGTTATCTGGATCTCGTGCAGACGCGAGCCGAAGTTGGGGGCCAGCGCCCATTTGCCACGGCGCGTCAGGATGCGAGCCAGACATCGGGAGCGGGGCAGCGCATCTCGCTCGAGCTCGCCGTGGCGGTTCACGACCAGGTCCTTGTCGTCGCCCACCAGGAACGTGTCTCCCACAAGCGGCAGCGGCGCGCGCACCAGAAATCCCCAGCGGATCGTGCGGGGATTGCCGAACTCGTCGGCCGCGATGACCTCCAGGTGATTCACGCGCTGGCTGAGCGGCACCGTGGGACGCAGCACGACGACCACGTCGCCGGAGGCCGTCTGCAGCGTGCTCTGCTTCCAGCCGACCGCGAACACGCTGCCGTCGTAGATCTGGGTGCCGTTGATGCTGATGCGCACCGTCGCGGCGTCGACGTCATTCAGCTCGTCGTGAATGGTGAACGACAGTGGCCCCTCTGGGGGCGTATCGCGGCTGCCGGCTGTCGGGCTGTCGTTGATGATGATCGGGCCGCTCTGATCCCCGGGCGACCAGATGCCGTTCAGGTTCTCGCTGGTGCCGGTCGTCGCGGCGCCTTCGAGCGACCAGCCCCCCGCGCCGTGCTTGTAGACCTGACCGGCTTCACACGCGGCGGCCGCGTCCTGCGGCCCATTAACGTGCACCCAGCTCGGCGTCGTGTTGCTCGTGGCGGACGTGTACTCGGCAGACCATGTCCCATCGTAGCGGTGCGCGCGGAACTTGCTCCCGGTGATCACCGTGTCCACGTTCACCACGTTGTCGGACGCCGACCCATGAATCGCGCGCGCGGTGTTCTGGCCGGGCGTGTAGTCCGACGCCCAGGCCACTCCGGTCCACTTGTGCACCTCGTTAGCATTCGACGCGCCCGATCCGCAGAGGTAAAGCTCCGAGGCGCTGGCGCCGAAAAACCGCCCGGCACCTGCTGGACCGCCCGCGACATCCCCCCAGCTGCCGGTGTAGCGGCGTATCTGGTCGTTGCCAGAAATGGCTTGGCTGATCCAAATATCGACGTCGGTGAAGCCCCAGCAGCCCAGGATCTCTTGACCGGCCGACGCTCGAGAGTAGAGGTCAGACCAGGTCGAGCCGTTGTAGTAGATCAGCCGGCCGTCGTTCGGGGCGCCCGGATCGACCGTCGCGATGTAGACCCGAGTCGCGTTCCGCACGTGAATCTGACTGACGTACTCGCCACTGTTCCACGTGATCGCCGAGCTGATGTCGATCCAGCTCTCGCCATTGTCATCGCTTCTCAGCAGGGTCTCAACGCCGCCGGCATAGATCGGGCCGCCCGTGATCCCCGAGACGAACGTCAGATTCGCGGCCACGCCAGACGCCTTCGCCGAGTAGACGCCGGACTCGGAGCGCTTCAGGATGACGCCGTTATCGCCGACGACGATGTAGACCCCAGACGCCATCAGGACACCTTGCCCTTGCTGGCGAGCACAGATGACAGCGCGGTCTTGAGCGTGTTGGCTGCTGCTGCGATGGCAGTGATAGCTGCGGCATTCTGCGCGGTGCTCCCGCCGGTCACAGCGCCGACCGTGGTACAGAAAGCGTCAAGCGCCGTCTTGAGCGTCTCACCCTTGGCCAGCGCCTCGCTGTCCCCACCGACGTTGACGGTCTGGCCGGACTTGGCCGTCAGATCGACGTCGCCGTCCTCAGCACAGAGCACTTGTCCGCCGTGCTCCGAGTAGAGCGCCGATTCCTTCTCCTTCAGTCCGCTCGGCCGGCTGCTCCGGTGCTGCGTCACGATGATAAGCGCCGTGTCGCCGGTGAGCCCTGGCTTGACGTAGAGCACCTCGCTGCCCGCTGGCGGCCGAGACGCAAGGCCATACTGTTGCCAGAGCTCGACATCGTCCGTGCGCTCGCCGTTGAATCCCTCGACCTGGCAGAAGTAGTCCGCGTCAACGAGCTTGAGCACGCCGCGACGCACGAGCGTCTTCAGCTGGCGTAGCAGGACGGCGACCGAGATCATGGCAGCAGCGTCCCGGGGCGACGCAGCCGCACCTGCGTGGTCTGCCCCTGGTCGTTGCCGACGAAACGACGGCTCACGACGTAGTAGGATCCCTCGATGCCGTTGACCGTGTCATGCACGCGCGCCAGCGTGTCGATTTGCCAGAGCAGCCCGCGGTTTCGGTGACCACGCACGGTGTAGCCCAGCTCGAGCCCGTCGAAGCGGCGTCGCTGCATGTCTCGCGTCGCCTGCTTGACGGTGTCCTGCTGGTTACGGCTGTCGACCGTCTCGATCAGCGGCCGTGTCAGCGGCACCTCGGTATCCTCGACCGTGGCATCCAGCCGGCTCGAGACGCCGAAGTTCTGCCGCGTGTTCCCCGCCGTCCCGAGAAAGCGGTAGCTTGAGTACCGCTCCGCGCCACGCTCCGACACCTCGGACTGCTCGACGTTGTTGGCCCGGCTACGTGCGCTGTTCGATGGGTGGTGCTGCAGCTCGAACAGGGGTTGCTGGTTGTAGTTCGGCTTGCCGATAATGCCGGAGCCGTCGACCGCAGCCCATACCAGATAGCCAAGCTTCCGCGCGGCGCGCTCGAGTACTTCATACACGCGCTCACCTGGCTCGATTTTGACGTGCTGAAACAGGCTCGCCTTCAGCTCGGCGAGACGGGCCTTGCGCAGCTCCTCTTTGACGACCAGAGCGCGGGGGCCGAAGTCCGCAACGGGGCCGGGGTTCAGAGAGTCCCGATGCCTGCGCAGCGATGCCAGCTCGCGCTTGACGCGGAGCAGCTCGACGCGGTTGCGCTCATTTTCGACCTCCCAGCTTGGTACCCAGGTCTCGGCGATCTCTTCAGCGAGCCGCAGCAGCGACACGCTGCGGTACTGCTTGGGCTCGGCGCAGACGTCGACGAGCTGACCGAACTGGTCGCGTCCGACGACTGTCAGCGTCGGCCCGCCGTCCGCCGTCGCGCCGCGGGTGATCTCGTCCACGTAGCCCTGCATCTGGACCACGCCGTCGATGACCACGCTCACGGAGTCGAACAGGTTGAACCGCTCCGAGTTTTTGCCCGACGTGTTCGCTGCCGTAAAGCTAAAGCTGTCCGCGGGCTGCAGCAGATCGGATTCGATCTCGTAGCTGCGCCAGTCGCGAAGCTCCTCGCCGTTGACGACGATATGCACGTCAGCGCCGGGCACGGTTACTCCACGTAGACCCGCACGGCCTTGCCGGCGGGGATGGCAAACGGATTGGTGAGACGGTTCAGGCCCTCGACCGCGGCTGCTCGCGTCGGATCGCCGTACAGCTCACCGATAAGCGACGCCAGCGACGTCTGAGCGGCGGTCGTGCGCTCCACAACGCGGGGCAACAGTGCCTCGGCGCGGTCCTTGATCTGCTTGGCATCGAGCACCATGCGGCGGAGCTGGTCGATGGTTTCGAAGCTCGTGACGTCGTCGATGGTCGCCTCGATGTCCGCGATCGCCGCGTTGGCCCGGTCGCGAAGCTGTTCGAACCGCGTCGTCAGGTCCGTGGTCTGAGACTCCAGGTCGTCGACAAAGTCGCCGGCATCATCCACAGCTGTGGATAGGGCTGTTGATGAGATGCTCTCCTCGGCCGCTGCATCCGTCACCGCAGTCGCACGCGCCGTCAGCGCCTCGGCGGCTGCCTCGACGGAGAACAGATCTGGCAGCTCGGCGTCCAGTCCATCTTCGCGTAGCTCCATCGTGACGGCGCACTGGTCACGCGTGCTGCTGTCGTGGTCGACGACCAGGCGGACAACCCTGGCATTCCAGCTGCCGAGCAGCGGGTGACGGAAAAGCGCTGGCTCGTCGTCGTCCACGGCGTTCTGTAGCGCCCCGAGCCGGGCGAGGTAGTCTGGCCCATGCAGAACCGCCCGGATGGTTGTGGGTCGCGAGCGACGCCCCAGGTCGTCCTGCTCGCCGCCGTTTCGGTAGGGGATCTCGGCGTCGACGACGCGTCGCTCAATGGTGTCGCTCGTGTTGAGCACCTCGAACGAGACGCCGCGGAAGCTTCCCTGCTCGAGCTCGTCGGCCCAGCCCATCTACAGCCCCCTCGCCGCGGCGTTTCGCGCCGCATCGAGCCCCGGCCCCTGCGTCGAGCTCGCTCGCCTGACGATGGCCTGCAGCTTTGGAAGAACCTCCCGAAAGTCCTCCCGGGACAGCTTCAGCTGGTCGGCATTGCGCTGCAGTGCCTCGACGATGCCCTGTTGCGTCAGCTGCACGCGCTGACCCCCAGGTCCCTCGACGGATTCGGCTCCCTGGGCACGTAGCGCCCCGAACTGGCCGGCGAGCCGGGCGAGCTGCTTGCGCTGCGTCTCGGGCAAGTGTTGGAACCGCAGCTGAATCTGTGACATCGCCCGGTCGCGCTCGAGCTGCGCTTCTGCGAGAAACTCCGATGCGGCAGCGCCCATCACGGGCGGCAACACCTTCGCGAGACCCGAAGCGATCGAGCCCGCGATTCCCGCCCCAGCGCCCGCGGCAGCCCCGGCTGTCCCCGCGGCCCCGCCGGCCAGCCCGGCACCGATTCCGGACAGCGCCCCGCCGGCGATCTTCAGCCCGGCAAACCCGCCGATGCCGAGCACGGCGGACAGAACGGGGTTATCGGAGATGAATCGCAGGATGTTGGCGCCATGGGTCTGGATCGCATCGTCCACGTCAGCCCAGAAGCGCTTGACCTGCTCGGCCTCCTTGCCGATGCCCTTGAGGCGCAGCTGGTAGTCCCGTGCGAGCTGTGAGCCGTCCCGTAGCGCGGCGTTGCTGATGCGCAGGATGTCTGCCACCCTGCTTCCCGCCTCGAACCTCCCGGCGACCTGGTTGAACGAGTTCTTGAACGCCAATGCAGCCTTGATGCTCTCATCGGTGAAGATCTGCTGCAGCCCCCGCCGGCCCGTGATCTGTCCGCGCGTCGCAACGAAGATGTCGCGCATGATCGCTTCGACGTTTCGGATCTCATCCTTGTCGTCGAGGACACTCACACCGAAGCGCTCTCTAAGCTTTCCGGCCTGCTTGAAGATGTCTCGCAAGAGCGCCAGCGTGGCTGTCTTGGCCTGCTCGGGGCGACCGGCGAACGCCTGGCCGGCGATCTGCAGCGCCGACCCGAGCTGCGTCGCGCCGCGCTGTCCTTGAAAGCCAAGTCCGGCGCCGGCCGAGAGAAGCTCGGGGAGCACGCGGCTGATCTGCTCTGGGTTGAGCGTGCCGGCCCGCGCCTGTGCCAGCAGGGCATTAAGCAGGCCCGGGATCTCCTTGGCACCCGCGTTGAGCGACTGCTTGAGCGTGCCAACGATGGTGGCGGCCGCCTCGGGGGCGATGCCGGCCGCCTTGGAAAACAGCAGCGTCTGATCGAGCACCTGCTGGCCGAAGTCCAAGATCCCGCCGAAGTCCTGAAAGGTCTTCAGTGCGGTGGCGACCTCCTGGCTGACGAAGCCGAACTGCTTGCCGGCGTCTTGTGCTTGCCGTGCCAGCTCGGCCATCTCTTCGTTCGTCTTCTGGGAGTCGACCTGAATCTGCGCCAGGATCTCCTGCAGCGTCAGGATGCGCTTCGCACCGGCCGCCACGCCGAGCCCGCCGAGTGCCGCCCCGAGGTTTCTCACAATCGGTCGCACGCCCCGGACGGACGCGCGCAGCGCTCTGCCAGTGGTCGTCGCCTTGAGCGTCGTTCGGTCGAGAGCGCGGCCAACGCGCCGGAAGTCACCAGCGACCTCACGCGCGCCGCGCCCCTCGATCCGAATGCTGACGACGTCTTCAGGCACCAGGCTGCTCCTCGTAGTCGGTGACCTTGGGCTGACCCGCAAGGCGACGCGCGGCCTCGACGATCTGGTGAGCCGTCGCGTCCTCCGGGCATCCGATGAGCTTGCCGATCTGGATCACGTGCGGATCGAACGCCGGAGCCTCTGACCACGCAGCGACCTGCTCCTCTTGCATGCGCTGGTGCAGCTCGAGAAAGTGTGCGACCTCGTCAGGCTCCAGAAGGCGGCGTAGCTCGTCGACGCTCTTGCAAATACGGTCCTCCGGCCTCTTGCTGTCCGGGGCGATTAGCATGCGATAGACTAACTGGAAATCGACCTCGTCCTGAAACAGGCGCTGTCCGGCGCCGTCCACAGCCTGGCGCTGACGGCTGAAGTGCTCCCGCGCCGCAAAGTACGCCTGCTGGATTTCCGCGCACACGAGTCGCAGTACACCGATCTCGCGCTGCAGGCCGGGCCAGGGCACTCGGCGCACGTGGCGCTCCGTGCCCTTGTAATCCGCCAGCGTTGAACGCTTCTGTGCCTCGCTCATGCAAGCAGCTCCTTGTTCAGGGCCCGCTGTGGCCCCGGTTGGGGCGCGTACAGCCTGCGGTAGCAGCCCTGCACCGTCAGGAAGTAGGCGATCTGGCCCTCGGTGATCGCGTCCATGGGGCAGCTGTAGAACTCGGCCAGACCCGACATGCTGGCCAACATCCCGTCGACCAGCAACTGGTCATCATCGTCAGCCATGCGGCGCAGAACCTCGCGGCGCAGATCCTCGACGTTCGGCACGCTGTCAGCTTGCACCTGATGCCAAAGCGCGAACAGCGCGGCAAGCTCGCCTTGGGTCAAGTGCCACGAGAGGTCACTGACGCTGGCAAGTCGCTCGTGTGGCAGGTCAGGGCTAACGAGTGCTCTGGTGAGGATATCGAGCTGGCAGCGAAGGTGCCCGACGGGGCGCAGGCTCAGCGCGTCGAACTGGCGGGCACCGAGCTCTGCCCGGTGAATCTGGGCAGCAGAGAGCGCGACAACCCCGACGAGCTTGCCCGTGTTCGGCCAAGCCTTGAGCACCGGGGCATTGCATCGGTATCGCGCAACGTTCACGGTCCCTCTACGGTGCGTCGATGGCGACGCGTAGTGCCTCGATCGTGACATCGAGGGTGAGCTTGTCCCCCGAGCGTGCCGCCACCCGCACCGACGACAGCCGGCATTCGGCGAAGGTCAGCACACGGCCGTCCTCCTCCTCCACGACCGTGGTGAAGTCCTCCTCATTGAGCCACACCTGACGGAGGTCGACCGGTGCGCCGAAGCGCTGGGCGATGGTGGCGGTGATGTCGGCCATCTTGACGCCGCCCGAGTGGCCCTGCGCGAAGTTCGACGCGTGCATGGTCTTGACGCGGTCCTTGCCGTCGATCGTCAACTCGTAGCCGATCTCTTCGGCGTCGAGGCGCGTGCCGTCCTTTTCGATGAAGGCGCGAGTGACGAACTGTGCCATGGGCTCACTCCAATGCCGGCTTCAGGCCGGTCCATGCTAGATGGTGACGGTCCTGACGGTGGCGTCCTCGAAGGTTTTCTTGACGGCAAAGATGTGCGCCGCGCGAACCGGCTTGAACGGGTAGCCGAAGTCCAGACGGTGCACCTCGACCGCGTTCGGCTCTACCTGCACCTCGCCGTTTTTGATGATGTCCTCGGTCCCCTGGACGTAGTCCTCGCTGTCCCACAGGCGCATCCGCTCCTGCAGCAGCTTCTTGCCGTCCTTGGGCGCGATCGCGTAGTCAGTGCCGGGCACGCCTTCCGCCTTGAGCATCTTGTTCGCGAACCGCGTGCGGAGCTGCGTGACCAGGTCCTCGTCGACGAAGTCCGAGATCTGCGTCTCGTTGGTGTCGATGTAGCGCGGGCTCGTGACCCGACTATTGATGCTCCGCACCACGGAAACCGTGCCGTTTCGATTCGCGCGCAGGGGCGTGACGCCGTTATCCAGCCCCGCTTCGATCTCCGTCGCGTTCGGCCACGCGCTCTCGTCGTAGCGCGGCGTCAGACCCGGCAGCACGTAGTCGTCGAGGTGCTGTCTTGGATCCCGGATGGCACGCGCCGCGGCAACGGCTGCCACCACCTCGAACACGGACTGCTCGGCGCCCACGCCCCAGCCCACCTGAGCCCGGTAGTCGTCGAGTGCTGAAGCGAGCGTCGTGGCGGCGGTCTGATTACCGACGGAGCCACAGAGTGCCTCGCCCCAGAGCTGCTCGAGCGGATTGCTGCGCGCCACCTGGTGAGCCTCGACCGCCGCGGCCGCCGTGCTGTCGTCGCTGCCGAGCGCGATGAAGTCAAAGCGCTCGGCCTGGATCGTGGTGAGGGCGGTCGTCGGATCCCCTGCCGTGGCGCCGCTGGCAAGCACGTTCGCGGTGTCAGTCGCCGTGATCCCAGCAGCGGTGTTTTCGCTCCGGTAGCGGATCGTGTTGCCCTCGGGGCCCTTGCAGCGCGCCGTGAGCGTCACGGTCCCAGTTGCGTTCGCCGCCGTGACCGGCAGGTTCGTCGCGGCGTTGATGGCAGCGGCCACAGCATCGCCAACGGCCGTGGCCGCGTCCCCTGTCTGCACACCGGCGCGCACCAGGCGGCCGCCGATCCACACCGACACCGTACCGGCGCCTGTGGCCGTTCCGGTGAAAACGATCGTGTTGCTCGCCGCTACCGCTGCGCCGCCCTCGGCGTACGCCATGCCGTAGAGCGGGATCCGCTTGTCGACCTTGAGCGCTGCCTGCGCCATCACCGACACCCAGCTTCCCTCGCCGAACAGCGTCCGCGCCTGCGCTTCGGAGAAGATCTGGTACGGCTTGTTGGCGTCCGCTGTGCCCGAGCTCGTCTTGTGCGCGAGCAGCAACAGCTTGCGCTTGCGGTTGGGCAGCCCCCGCGCCCCGGACTTCAGATCGGTCTCGACCGCGGCGTAGGGCGTCTTCTGCTCGACATTCAGCTGGTCGAAGGTGATGGTCATCGGTCATCCTCCCCCGCGGACGTCTCCACATCGGCGAGACCGCCCGCCTGGACCTCGACAAGCTCGCCCGAGAGCAGCTTGCGCGCGTAGTACGGGGTCAGGTGGACCTCCACCGGGTCGCCCTCGGTGATGTAGCGCTGGGTCGTGCCCTCTTTGACCACGCGCGCCTTGCCAGCCAGCGCTGGATCGGCGAGCGGGGCAGCCTTTACGCGCACAGTCCTCGGCATGGTCTACTCCACGAGGTTCGCGACGCCTGGCCCCGGCAGCGAGGTCGGATCGTCGGTGTTGGGGGTGAGGTTGTCCGCCTCGAACAGCGGCTCGTTTGCCTTCGGCGTATGCACGATGCCGGCCTTTTCGAGCAGCACGCCGTAGGGCTGATCGTTGAGCAGATCGAAGTCCAGCCTACCCTCGAAAGTCACCAGGCCCAGTGCGTACTCCCCGCCAGCGCCCAGGATCTCTTCGGAGACAGGCCGGCCCGTGCCGCCGAACGCGGGCATGCGATGCAGCGCGCGACCCCCGTAGAACGCCGCCCAGCCCATCAGGGCAAAGAGCGATGGACGGTACGGCGTGATGCCTGCCACCCGGTCGTCGTGCCCATAAAGTGAGTCGGAGATGCACAGCACCCCGAGCGATACGTTGCGATCGAGGTGCGCGCCGTCGTTTGTGAACGCCTCATACGTGCCGCCGAGGTAGCCCAGCAGGTAACCTGGTGCGCCGCCCTGCAGGCCCTGGCGGATGACCTCCTCGTCTCGCAGACTGCCCTGCACGATCTGCACAGAGCGCACAACGGAGCCCTGCAGCGCGGCGAGCTCGGTCTTCATCTGCCGGAACACGTGGTCGAGCGGCATCCCCAGGGGCTCACCGCCGAGCCGGCTCGCAAGCTTATGTGCGCCGCCGAGCTTCATCGGAACGGCCTCGTGATGTGCCGGGCGATGATGCGCCGGAACCGCCTTCTGTCCTCGGCCTGGACAACCAGAAACGGCCGTGCCGGCAGGTTCGTCTTCGGGCTGCCGAGCTGGTGAGCGCGCGCGTAGATGACCTTGCTTCCGACGATGACGTGATCCCGGCGAGCGCGATAGGTGATGCTGCGTCGCAGGCGACCGGTAGCGGTCAGGATCTTGTTGCCCGCCAGCCGACGCTGCGCTGCCCGGCGCAGCCCGCCACGCCGCGTCCGCGAGCGGCGCGCACCGCCGACTTTGCGAGTCAGGGTGCTCGGCGCGAGGGGTTCCCAGCGCTGTGGCCGGCCCTCAGCGTCGAAGGTCGCGTTGATAGAGCGCAGCGTCTCCTCGCCGATATCGCGAAACGCGTCGGTCATGTTCCGCGCAGCCCTTTCGGACTCCCGCAGATGGCGCTTCAGCCGCCGCGCCTCGACCCGGATCGCGTAGCCAGCCATCACATGTCCTCCAGCGTGCTGGATGTGAACCGGGCTTCGGCTTGGTGGAGCTTCGCGGCCGGCTTGGTCCCGGCGGCGGGCGGCTTATTCGTCCCGACGTCAAGGCCCGCTTGGCTGACGTCCTCGATTCGGCGCAGCGCGTCCCGGTAGCGGGCGTCGATAGCCGCCGGTGGCTCGAACTCAGACCCACGGAAACCGTGGATGTAGAAGAGCGACAGGTCGACGGAGATTTTGCGCACTGAATCCGGGACCGGATCGAGTGGCACGTTGTAACGGCCACGGAGGCCCATATCAATGCGCGCATCGGCGTCTGCGATACAGGCGTCGAGCCGGGTCCCGATCGCTGCGTTTGCGGACTTGGCCGCCGCGAGCGTCGTGGCAGCCGTCGCGGTCCGCTCCTCGTCCAGACACTGGATGATCTTGCGGGCGGCGAGGCGCGCTTCCAGATCGCTGTGAGTGCAGTACGCCATGTGCCTCGCCCAGGTGAAAGTTACTGCCGCCTAGGAGCGGTGTGCCGCCCCGCTCAGCGCCTCCCGCTAGGTGCTCCCATCCGATCCGACGACCAACTCGGGCAACGCGTAGCCGGCGTTACCGGCGTAGTGGGCGCCGAACTCGAGCACGTTGCGACGAAAGCGCGGCTCGCTCGTCGGCAGCGCCATCTCGTCTGCCGTGATCTCCTCTTCCGTCTGCGAGATGAGCGGCTTGATGTTCCGGCTCAGGTCGGAGACGAACCAATAGTTGTCGGGCAGCTCGCCCTCGATCATCAGGTTGGGAACCGCTCCCCTTGCCGTGTTCGTCTCCGGCTGCCCGCCGATCAGGATGGTCTCCTTTTGGAGAATGTCCTTCGCCGTCCACTCGAGATTCCCCGCCACGGTCAAGTGCGTTGGCTTGTTGCGCAGCTTCCGGCCCTTGACGTCACGCGCAGCGCGCAGCTTCAGAATCGCCGTCTTGAGCGAGGCCACCGACAACGCATCGGTCATGGCGTTGTCGTAGGTCGATCCGCCGCCGCGTGGGTGAGCGCTGTTGAAAAACGACACGCCGGTGTAGCACACGGCCGTGAAGCCGTTCTTGAGCAGATCGATGAGCTGCTCGTACTTGTGCCGCCAGCCCTCATCAGCGAGCCCAGCGATACGCGGTTGGTACTGACCGAGCTTGTCTCGACGGATGTCCGGAACGCCGATCTGCAACCCGTTGGCCCACTCCAGGTTCGCCAGCTCGATGCCATGTGCCGACAGAATGTCCATCGGGCGATCGCCCTTCCACTCTCGCATCTTTGGGGGCGGGCCAATCCAGTTGTGGATCTCTTTGGCGTTGTCGCTGTCGACCGGCATGGCCCACGTACGGATCAGCGGCTCCCACTCGGCGCGAGACTGCTCGAGTTGCATGTAGAACATGCCGTGAAAGCCCACCTGGGCATCGGCGAGCTTGCTCGCGTCGAGGCCGGCGATCGTCGATTTGTTGCCCATCGTGTAAACCCTCCGTCAGGCTGCGCTCGGTCTGCCGCGAGCATCGAGTGGTTGCGCTAGTTCACGAACTCGAAGATGGCCGTCCAGGCGACATCAGCTGTCGCCGCGAGCGCGTTGTCGTCTTGCAGCGTCACCGACATCTCGGCTGCCGCGGCATACTCCTGGGACAGTCCCACGTCCTCCGCGTGGGTGGCGGTCTCGGCGATCGTCACCGTCTCGGGATTGGTGCCCTCGGTGACCTTCACCGTGCAGTTGTAGCCGGCACCGGGCGCCGTCTGCGCATCGGCGAACAGCGCTCTCAGTCGCGCCTTTTTGCCCAGCTTGAACTTGCGCTCGGTGACCTCGGTGGTACCGACAACGCCGTTCCACTTGCCGCTGACGACGAAGTCGTTGGCCGTCTCCGCCGGCCCTTCGGCGCCACCCTGCACAGCCGACTGGATGTCCACCGGCGCCACCGTCGCCGACTCGAAAAACGCCAGCTTGCCGCAGCGCACGTTGCCGGGCGTGGTCGTGACGGTCTGATCGTCGGTCACGAACAGGTCCTTGCCCTGGTCGGCTACGGTCAAGCCCGACGCCACGAACTCGGCGATGCCGGTGCGGCGTACCTTGATGGTCTCCGCGCCGTCGCTGCCGGAGCTGTTGTCGGCGTTTTCCTGAGCCACGCCGGCGAACTTCAGGCCGGCCGTATTGGCCGCGGGAACCGCGTAGCCGTCAGTGCCGACACACACGAGGCTGCCGAGGTAGACCTTGGTCGACCCCTTGACGGGATGGGAGACGAACTCGCCGCGCGGGTATTGCACCGTCTGGCGATCAGCTGCGAGTGCGGTCATGGCTCAGTCCTCCGGCCAGCTCAGCGTCGTGCTCAGCGGCGGCTAGGCGGTTGCATTCCCGGTGATCTGCCGGCCGTACTTGCCGTACTTCACGTACTCCTCTGGCGTCATCTTGCAGGCCCGTGCCGCGGCCAGCTCCCCGGCGTTCAGCGCGGCGGCCTCGGACTTGATCTGCTCGTCGGTGGGGACGCCATCGACGGTCTGTGATGCGGCGCGCGCGCCGGAGGCCTGCTTCACTTGGCCCAGGGCCACGACCTGTGGGGCGGTCTTTTCCCACTCGTCGAACAGCGCCATGTCCTTTTCGGCCAGGCTCCTGACGAAGGCCTCGTTGTCCGCCACGAGCTGGCCGTTGCGGCGCGCGCGATCGAGGGCGGCGTTGACCCGCAGCGCCTTCATCTCGGCCTGCAGCTGGGACACAGCCTCTTGCGAGGGGGCCGCCTCGAGCTTGCTTCTCAGGGCCTTAATGCCCGTGGCCAGCGCGTTGGCATCCATGTCGGCGCCGGCGCCCAGGGCCTCTCGGATCGCGGTCAGCGCCGAGGCGTGGCCTTGCCGAGTCTGCAGGGCAGCCAGCACCTCATCGGCGGATGCGCCCTCTTTGAGGCCGAGCGCGGACAGAAGCTGCGGGATCTGGTCCTTGGAGAACATGGCTACCTCCCGGGAGCTCGGCGGCGTCCGACCGAGCAGGCCCAAGCTGTTCAGGGTGACTTCGGGGAGTTCCTCGAGAAACGGCGTGTTGGTCAGCGCGATGGAGGGCACCGACGTGCCGAGATCGGCGCCGCTGACACGGTCGGGGGTACGCCAGCGGTAGACCGGCGACGTGTACTTGTACTCGCTGTCTCGGATGGCCAGCGCCGCCGGGCGCGTCCACTCGATGCGGGCCCACAGCTCAGCGCTGCCATCCTGCGGGTTGTCTCGGACTTCGAGCGCCGTTCCCCAGCCCGCCGCGCGCGACTCGGCCGCAGTGAACATCGAGAACAGAGACTTGTGCTCGTAGTCGACGAGGATGTCGGTCTTCTGGCTGCGCGACAGCAGGGCGGCCTGCTCGAAGTCCTTGCGCGTGAGCGCGAAGGGCCCCATCCAGTGGCCTTCCCACTCGCCCTCGATACCGATCTTGTGCCAGCGGACCTTGCTCTGTGGGTCATCGCCGACGGGGATCCCGTCGTCGAGGCTGAAGCTGAGCAGACGCGTGTTGACCCCGAGGAGCTCTTGGATGGACGTCGGGACCGATCCGGGCATGCCACCTACCGCGTGTCAATCAGCTTTCCATGCGCTGGTGTAAGGAATACCGAACGGTTTCGGTGATCCGCAAGAGGTTTTTTCGTAACGCGCGCTACATCGCGCCCGTTCTCTGTCCGCGATGCGAGATTTGCCCTGGAAACACCACCACGTTCGCTCGGCGAAAAAAAGTGAAGCTGGGCCACCTCTGGGGCGTGTCGAATGGGTGCCTCCGCGCCCGCCTCAGCGTCGAGCAGTAGATCGAGCAGGACATCAGCGGTCGCCTCGTCGGCCGTCCGCCACTGCAGTACCACCTCGCTCCGACGCGCGATCCCGTCGAGCCCCACAGCCTCTGAGGCCGAAAGCGGCGGCGCTCCGGGGGTCAACCGGGCGCGCGCGAAGACCCGCATCGAGAGGTCGGTGGTCTCCGGGTGACCAGCCACGCGGCGCACCATCTGCTCGGCCGCGTCGAGGTGCTGGCTGGGGATGGCCAACTCTGCCACGTGCTCACGCGGCCCGAAGCGGCTCGCCTTCGCCTGCACAAGCGCTTCTCCGTCGGCGACGAGCGCCTGGGCCCCCTTGGCATCCACCCCGGCGAGCTGGTCGACGATGCGAGCGGCACGGCGGCTGGCCCGTACGCCCAAGTCTCCGGCGCTCTTGTGGGGAGCCTTGCCCCGCGTCGCGACCTCCGGTGCCTGCAGGGTCTTGAGGCGGTTGGCCTCCCGCTGTAGCTTGGCAGCCGCCTTGTCGGCCCGCTCCGCAAGCTTCGGACTCCCGGCCCATCCCTTGTCGGGCTGCTCGTCGGGCAGCCGGTCCAGCACCTCGTGCCCCTCGTCGTCAACCTCGGCCTGTGACAGCGTCTCGATGGAGCATCGGCAGTTCCAGCCCGAGGGCGGTGTCCACCGGTCCCAATAAGGGTGATCAGCGGGATAGACCTTCCCGTGCTGCGCCCGGTGCGTCTCGCGCACGCGACCATCGCCAACAGTGACGTAGCGCCAGAATGGCCGACTGCGCTTGACCTTCTGCGCCTGGCGGTAGCGCCCCTCTGCGTAGGCCCCGAGTACGTTGGTGCGAAACACGGTGTCGAGGTGATAACGGCTCGTGCCCGTCAGCCCCCAGCTGTCGAAGGCGTCGCGCAACTGATTGACCGCCTCGCGCTGGCTGGTTCCCTGCTCGATCGCGTCTGCCAAGAGGCCGTGTGCACGCTCGAGCGCGTACCGCTGATGCAGCCCTGCGATGGTGAACGCGTGCCGTCGACTGCTGTCGTCGAGGCGCTTGAACTCGTCGGGAGTCAGCAGCCGCTTGCCTTTGAAGAACGCGATCGCCTCAGCGAATGGCAGCTCGACGAAGTCTGTCAGCTCGCGCCCCCGCTCGACGTCGATCGACAGCCGCCCATGCAGATGTGCCAGCAGCGTCTCCTCGTGCGCTGCGTCGACGAGCGCTGCACTGGCGTCGGACGTGAGCAGCGACCACAGGTCGGCCAGCAGGGACTCGTCCAGGTCACGCGCCTCCACGGTACGGGCGATGGCATCGACAAACGCTTCAGACGGCGGGATGGCGCGCTCGGCGCCGCGTTCGGATAGGCGGGCTACGTCGCCCAGGCCCGTGACTTTTTTTTTACGTCGGCCAGAGCTCGCAGCGTCCGCCTCGCCTCGACCACGCCACATGCCCGCAGCGCAGAACGGACGATCGCCCGGTCACTGTTGGGCAGCTCCTCGGCGTCGGCCTCCTGCTCGAGCTGGTCGGCATGCTGCTGCGTCTCGGCGTCCTCGGGCAGGTCATCCTCGGCGGTGATCTTCTGTGCCGGCGGCTTGACGACTTCCTCACCATGCTCGGGGCGGGGGATCTCGTAGGTCTCGTAGAAGTAGCGCTTGGGCACCTCGAGCCCGATGCCGCGCACTAGAATCTGATCGCGCTCAGCGAGCTCTTTCTGGGCGCGCTCCTCCTCGGTGAGGAACCGTGCGTTGGGCACAGGCGTCCGGCTCCCGAACTTGAAGCGAACCAGCGGAGCAAGCAGATCACGCTTGACGGTCTTCGCCAGACGCAGGGCGTCCGCGTCCGTCATGTCGTCCTCGGCGCGCTCGTGCACCTCGCCGAGGGCCCGGTTGCCGCCGGTGCTGCCGACTTCCGTGGTCAACGTGTTGCCGAGGACCGCCTTGCTGATCTCGCCGTTGCAGAACTTGGCGTGCCGCTCGTAAGGCCCTTCGCCCTGGTGGCGCGTCTCGACGAAGTCAACGGAGCACCCCTCGGGGATGATCGCGCCCGAGTCCTTGCCCAAACGCAGCACCGCCTCCTCCAGCACGGCCAGCTCCCGGTCATCCGCACCCGGCTCCAAGCCACCGGCGGGGTATTTCCCCAACCGCACGGGCATGCCGTAGCGCTCGCAGAAGATCCCCCAATCCGCCACCGACCAGTGTTTGAACATCATCCACCAGGTCACAGCGCGCAGCAGGGCCGCCTTGGCTAGCACCTCCGTGCGTGCCTTGTGGCGATGCACGATCCACTTGTGCGGCATGTCCTCGACAGCCTCGCCGCGGATGTCCTCCTTCTGGGTCAGGATGCGAATCTGATCGGCATCGATGCGGTCGCGCTCACCGTGGCGCGCGTAGGGATCGCCGAGCTGCGTGAAGCGCGCCGGCCAGTGCTTGAGCTTGACGGGCAGGAGCTCGCCGTTGACGTCCTCCCACACGATCTCGACCACCGAGTAGCCGCGCCCGATGGCGTCGGTCAGGTCGTAGAGCACATCTTCCAGCTCATCGATACCATCGCGATCGCCATCGCCGAAGAGCACGCTCTTGCAGTAGTCGGCCGCCTTCTGTGCGAGGGGGGAGACGACGGGTTTGCCCTCGGGGCGCGGTTTCTCGACAGGCGTAATCTGCAAGGTGCGCGACGTGACCGCGCGGCGCCGCTTGGACAGCACCGACTGCACGTGTGGGTCTTCCTCCACCTTGGAGAAGATCTCCTGCAGCGGGCGCGTGATGCCGATATCGGCCTGCTTGAACGCGCTCGCCACCTTTTCCGGCGTCAGACCGAGCTTGGCAAACTCGGGCGCGTAGTCGTCTCGCCGAGTGCCGATGATGATGCCCAGAGCGGGGCGGCGGACCACCTTTCCCTTGCTCGTGCGAAAGCGCTCGTACTGCGGCATAGCGCGGCTCCTGTTTTCTGTACGGTGCCATACGGACAACCGTTTGTCAGTAGTTGCCCCCGTAGCGCGAGCGAAGGCTGCCGCTCCGCATGCGCCGCGGGCCAACCGATCTGGCATCCTTGAAACTTCCTGGGTCCTGGTCGGCCGCCTCGAGTGCGAGCGAGGCTGCCCAGAAGCGGTCTGCGTGACCATCCTTGCCTCGAGGGGCGCTGTAGCGGACGTTGCCCATCTCTGTGTGCGTCCGGTGAACGCTGTGAAAGTCCCGGCGTATCTGCGCGTCCTCGGCAGTCAGCTGCCGGCTCGGTGTCGCTTCGTACAGCTTGCGAATCTTCGACACGAGGCTCGCCGGACGCCCACCATTCAGGCTCACCGCTTCGACACGCACCTCGCCGAACCGCTTCTGCATGTTCTCCGCGAGCTGCTCGCCCATGCCCGTCGCGTCGATGCAGATGCGACGCAGGTACGGCATGTGGTCGGACAACACTTGCTCCTGAGTCGAAAACTCGCTCTGCTTCAGCGTGACGCACGCGCGCTGAAGAAACTGCCCCGTCTTCAGTCGCTCGTTGACCCACAACACGGCGAGGTCTCGCTTGCGGGCGACATCGTAGCCACCGAATAGCGGCCCGTACTGGCGCACGTTGTCGAAGTCAAGCGCGAACGTCGCCCGGTCGTCATAGCCCTTCTTCAGCAACTCGTAGGGCAACACGGCCAGCCCTTCGTCGAGAAACTTGCCGCAGTACTCTTGCAACCATGTCAGCTCGTCGCCAGCAATCTCGCGTTGCTCGTCGATGTCGACCGGATGCCCATCCGCCTTCGCCCGGTGGATGTCGACGAAGTGCCGTGACCAGCGGTCTTCCAGCCCGTGCTTTTTCAGCCAGTAGAGCCGGAGGTCCTTCGACTCCTTGCTGGCGCATTCCTCGATGACTTCCGGGCTCAATCGCTCGTTGCCCGTCCAGATGCGGTAGAACCGCCCCTGCATCCCGTTCGGCGTGCTGATCACGTGCAGCCGGAAACCCCATGTGATGATTGGGCTGACCGCCGTCCAGATCTTGTCCGCGTCTAGGTGGTGCGCGAACTCGTCGAGCGTGATGTGCCCCACGCAACCGCGTGCTGTTCGGGCGTTGGCAGGCAGGCCAACGAGCTTGCTCCCGTTGGGGAAGGCAATCGTCAGTTGGCGGTACTTGACGCGATCGCCGTCTTCGCCAAACCACTCCACTGAGTCGGTCATCGAGGCAATCAGCGCACCCATCACCGCGCAGTGCGTGGCCGCGTAGTCGATCGCATCGACGGCCCGGTCCTCGCTGACCGAGAGGTAGTACCAGGTCTGATTGGGCACGCTCAGCAGATAGGTGACGATGTCCCACGTCTCCCAGAAGGTGATGCCTGCTTGACGCGTCTTGGTGATGATCTTCAGCCGGCTGCTGTCGTCGACCCATTCCCGCTGATAGCGGAACGCCTGGATAATGGGCGGGGGATCAAAGCCCGAGCCGAGGTGGCTAGTTGCCTCCGGTACCATCGCCGACGCCTTCGGCCTGGGTGTCGATCACAGCCTTGCCGTTGCCCCCATTCGCCCCGGGGGAGCCGTTGCTCCCGCTTTCGCGGTGCTCGGGCAGCTCCAGGTTGATGTGCCGCTTCGTGCGATCGGCCCACTGATCCCCGGTGAGCCCCGGCATCCCGTACCGACTCCGCAAGATGTTGTACTGCGCGAGATTCAGCGCGCTGCGTCGCTCGCCGCCGGTGCGTGCTGCCTGCAGCTCAGACTGCAGCTGGTTGATCTGGATGACCAGGGGATCGTGCTCACTGCGCTGGCGAGCCGTGAGGCCGTGCAGCTCGCCCAGCCACTTGAGCGTATTCAGCGCCGTCTCGAGCTTGCCCTGGCTGATAGCCAGCGACGCGAGGTGCTCTGCCTTGGCCACCGCGTCAATGAGCTTGTGCTCGAAGGGGATCTTGGTGCAGGCCTCCCCGATCAGCTTCCGACCTCGGCCGGCGTCACGACAGCCCGTCTTGTACGAGACGCCGAACTCCTCCTCGAGCGTGTGTGCAATCTTGGGGATCGACATCCCCTGCATGAGCAACTCGGCAGCACGCTCGGCGCGCACGCGCGCTTTTTTCAGAACTTCTTTGCTGGGCGGGCCGCGCAGTAGATAGCGGTGTTTTTTGGACGTATCGCTCGCAGGCTTGTCCCCTGAGCTACTCACGGCATTTTTCCTGTAAGCCATCTACTTGACAACACGTTGGCATACATGATGCTCAGATCTCTGGCTCGCTTCGCTCGGTAGCGCAGACATCGCGGTGTTTGCTGCGTTCCTCGCGTCATTGCAGCTGAGCCTCCAGCTCCGGATAGCGCTTCAGGTCAGGGCACCATAGATGCGGGTAGCCCACCACGCGGACAGGCTCAAGGCGCTTTTTGAGCCGCAAGTGCCACACCACAGAGCCAGGCGCGTACGGCTCACAGGCCGGTACGGCGTCTGAGGGACGCATCGGGCGGCAGTCGATGATGTCCACGAGAGCGACAGCGCAGCCTGCGGGCTCGATGGGGCTGGGGCATCCGTTGATGCGTGCTGCAGAGGTGATGAGGACGGGTCCGCGATAGAAGATGCGCTTCCAGGACCGGATGTAGATTTTCCGGCCCGATGCGATCTGGTTGGCGGCAGGCTGTACGACCGTGAGCGCCCGCATTCTGCACGTCGCTAAAGTGTGTGCTTCTTTACTTAACCGAATGCGGGCGTATGGTCAAGTGGATCGGGAAGTGAGCTACAGGAGGCGTACAACTACGCCGTGACGAACCTGGGGCTGGAGGCCGACTTCGTCATCGCCCGGGTTGAGAAGCAGGAGCCAGCCCCGATCTCCGCTGGTGTCGCCTTTGGCCTCCAATGAAACACATGGGTTACCGGTGACCCACCCCCTGGGTCACCGGTAACCCATGCAAAACCCAGAGCCATCACGGAGACTTACGATTTCTGATGCGGTGCTCTTGACACGCCATCTGGCATCACGGATGCAAACAATCTCCAAGCCCGCTCGGAGCTTGCACCCAGGCTCGTCCTGACACCACCGGCGCGGTACCGGCGAGAAACCTCATAGGCCAAAAGCGGGCTCGCGGCGCCGGATTGGCCAACGACGGCGGGAGGCGAAATCGGGCGATCGGAGCTCGCGTGCGCTCGTTGGACGATTGGGTCCGGTGGCAGACTGGGGGTAGGGGCCCGGGAGCAGTGAGCCGACATGCCGCTGACGTTCAACGACCGGATGGGAGAGCGCTAGGATCTTCGTCGCCTGGGCTGCATCGCCCTCAGCAGCTGGCGCACGGCTTCGCGCTGGTCGTTCTTCAGCCCGCGAATCAGCGACACCAACTCGGCGTCGGTCGTCTTCGCCGGCGCCTCGGCGAGCAGATCCGCCAGCGACAGGCCGGAGGCGGCACGGGCGGCCCGGAACTGACGAGCAAAAGCCAGCATGGATTTGGCAATCTCATCCATGGGTTAGTCTGATATTGGGCGCCACTTCTTCTCGCCTGGGCTGCGAACGTCGGTCGCCACGCCGATAACATCGCCCTCGGTCGCCGAGCCGGGCGCAAGGGCATAGTTCCCGGTCGGTGTCCTGACAACGGTGAGATCATGGCCGCGGTAGGGGCCGCCGGTGGGCCGGCGATAGACGCGGAGCTCGTCGCCCGCCTGCACGCCGTGCTCGGGGTAGTCGTAGGCGCTGGTGATCTGCTCCTCCTCCACTTGCTCCGGATGCGGACCGTCTGCTTGCCCGCTGGATAGCTGTCTGAGCTCGGGGACTTGCCGAGCATCTCGTTGGCGGTTTGCAGAAGGAGATCGCGTTGTCGGGGCGTGAGACGGGGCCAGAGCGAAGCACGCGGGGGTCGACGGGTGGCTCCGGTGGCGCTGCCTCTCCAACGAGATAGCCAACCGTGACGCCTAGGCTTTTTGCCAGAGCGGCGGCCTTGTCGAGCGGCGGCGAGTACCTGCCCGACTCCCAGTCGCTGATCGCCGTGCGGCTCACCTCGACAGAGGAGTCCAGTCGATCCTGGTTCAGCCGTAGGGCCTTTCTCGCATCACGTATTTGTTTACCAATATCCAAAAGTTGTAACTTTTCCGAAATTCCGGCTTGCAAATTCCGGGATTCCGGCGATACTAGGAGACAGCTGACGGCAAAACCAAAAAGAGATGAGATGGAATCCAAAAACCTAAAGCTTTCACGGATTTCAGCTCCGCCGGCGAGTGCAGGCAGGTCGTCAGCAAACCTTCCTCCTCTTTTTGGGCTCGGCACTCGCCGGCGGACCTGAGTCCGCGTTTGCGAGGCGTACACATGCTGACGACCGACCGGCACCACTCGGGTGCGGATTTGCCCAATGACCACCGCTACGTCCCTAGCTCTCTCCCCCTATTCGTCGCGCTCGACACCCACACCGCTCTGAGCGCGATCGACGAGTTCGATCCGCAGCTGACCCGTCAGATGGGCCGCGGTGAGATGGCCGCCATCCGCCGCCGGGTCTCGAGCGGCCGACCGAAGCGCCAGCGCGTCCGCATGGGCAAGCGCGTCGGCCATGTCGAGCGCGTCACCCAGCAGGGCGTGCTCGTCGATTTCGGCGGCGGTCAGCTTGAGCTCGTGGACTTCGCGAGCTGGCAGTCGGGCGCCGTCGAGGACCTGACCCCCTGCGACGCAAGGGGGCTGTGATGTCTGAGGAGATCACCCGCATTCTGTGCGGCCCGGGGCACACCCTCCGCCGCATCGAGCTGACCAATCTGCTGTACGCGTCACAAAAGGCGATCGACCACGCGGTGAGATGCCAGGACGAGGACGCTTGGCATAAGGCCATACGCGAGCACAACGCCACGATCGCCAAGGCGCGCATCGAGGGCCTTCTGTGATGTCGAACAACCTGGAAGGAGAGCAACCCATGGCTACCCTGATCACCGTGACCGTGACCGTGGACCCCGCATTGGCGGCCCTGGCTGGAAAAACCTCCGTCGGCGAGCACCAGCTGACGCTGACCGACGAGGATCTGGCGCAGCTCACCGACGAGCAGCGCGAAACGCTCGCCGCGGAGCTGACCGGTAGCGCCTGCGACCTGTCCGATCCGGCCGTCGCGGAGCCCACGATCGCCGGCCTGCGCTACGTGCTCGACGTGCGCCGCGAGCGCAAGCGCCAGGCGAGGATCGAGGCCGACAGCACCCTCGCCGCCATGGCGGCCGAACTCGAAGACGCCACCCCCGAGACGGTGCAGCGGTATGTGGATCGATCCGGCGACACCGTCACGTGGCGCACCCCGGTCTGCGTCGACTACCTGGTCTACGACCTGCCCAACGTGGGGTGCTACAGCGACGCCGGCGAGGCGCTGGAGCTGTGCAGCCCCGAGGTGGCCAAGCGCTTTACGGCCGCCCACGAGCGCCTGGTCAGGCTTAACGAGGCCGCCCACGAGGCCGCCGTGGAGGCCGCCGTGCCGCAGTGGGACGCCATCGAAGCCGAGGAGCAGGCCAAAGAGCAGGCAGGTCAGCGCGAAGCGCCTTCAACTGCGCGAATTCGAGGCCGGCTACGCGAACAACGACGACATCGGGATCGACTTCGACACCACCGGCTGGCGAACCGATGAAGCTCTAGATCTACGTGGCCGCCATCTACGTGGCCGCTTCACTGGTCACACTGGCCGCGGGCGCTGTGCTCGTGGTCAGTGTGACCCACTGCCTGGGAGCATCGGAGCGCACTGTGAGTGCGCGCCGACAGACGCCGCTGCGTCGCCTGCACACCACGCGCCGTCGCTTGGGAGCAATCGACGATGAACAGAAGCCTGATCGTCGCCCTAGCGACGCCGCCGAAGTACAGAGCGCTCGTCTCGCTGCAAGCGATCGACGGGTCGCTTGCAGCAATCAGGTCCTCCTACCACGACGGACATTCGCTGGACGATTCACGTTGTCGCCTTCATCTGCGGCTCGCCGAAGATCTGCGCGAGCACCTCAGGCGCGCCCTGGCGGAGCAGGACCGATGATGGGGCCCGGCCTCAGAGGCATCGGCGTGTGCCCTGTCTGCGGCGAGATGACAGCGCGTGTCGTGATGGTGGAGGACCCCGAGACAGGGGCGCATGAGGAGGACCTGCCGTGCGCCGAATGCGAGAGTGATGCAGCGCCCGCCTATGACGGTGGGCGTGCGAGGACCCGATTGGGCGGGCGCTGCGATGTGTGCGGGTGCGCGATCTCGCCAGAGGCCGATATTTGTCGCGCATGCCTGATCGCCGAAGGCCTAGTGGGGAAGGTGCCGTTCTAATGCCGAGGTATCGCAAGGTCAGCGTGCGAATGTGGGAGGACCGGCGCTTCCGCCGATTCAGCGTCCACGCCAAGCTCGTGTGGATGTATCTACTCACCGGCCCGCACACGAATAGCATTCCTGGGCTCTTCTCGGCCACTGTCCCAGGGCTCGCGGCCAAGCTCGGCCTGTCCGAGAAAGCCTTCCGGGAAGCCTTTGGGGAAGCCTTTGCCGAAGGGATGGTCAAAGCCGACGAGGAGGCTGGCCTGATCTGGATCTGCAGGGCGACGGAGCACAACCGGCCGGAGTCTCCAAACGTCGTCCGAGGCTGGCGCCACCCATGGGATGAGCTACCCGAGTGCACGCTTCTACAGGAAGCATATCAGCACTTTAAGACCTTCACGGAAGGCTTAGGGGAAGCCTTTGCCGAAGCCTTCCGTGAAGGTTGCCGGCAACCTTTGCCGAATCAGGAGCAGGAGCAGGAGCAGGAGCAGGAGCAGGAGAGAGAGTGTCCGGAATCGACTGCCGCCGATTCCTGCGCCCGCTCTGATTTCGGCTGGGAGATTTTTCAATCAGTGAGATTGCTCCGGCAATCGATTGCCGAGTGGCGTCCTCAGGCCCGTGAGCTCAGAAGGGCAGAGCAGGACCACGTGAGACGCTGGGGGCCTGACCTGGACAAGCTCCATCGCATCGATGGTGTCGATTTCGGCCGTCAGGAATCGGTGCTGCGATGGCTCGCTCACGGCGCAGACGAAGCTGCGATTTTTTGGAGAGGCAACATTCGCTCTGGCGCCAAGCTGCGCCAGCACTTCGATACGCTCGAGGCGAAGATGCAACGCGCGCGGGGACACAGACAGCGCCCGACGCGAGAGCAGATGGGCGCGAAGATGCGCGCCATTGCCGCGGAGCGAGGCGAGCACCTCTCAGACGAGCAGCTCAAGAGGGCCTTAGATGACTACGAGGCACGGGGAGCGGTGACCAATGCACGGGTCTGAGTACGGGCGATTTCGCGAGCAGATGGAGCAAGTTTGCTCTGCCTTTGGGCGACAGGTTTTTGACGGTCGTCTTGATGCCTACTGGCGCGCGCTGCAAGGCATCGATCTTGAGCGGGTCGAAACAGCATGTGCGGCGGCTATCTCCGAACTCGACCACATGCCGACTGCAAGTTGGCTCAAGCGCCGCGCTTTTGGCGTCGGGGTCAATGGCGTTGACTGGGCCGCTGCACGAGATGCCGCTGAAGAGCGCGATCGGCACGAGTGGGTATCGGACCCGATCCGTCAGGGATTTGAGCGGGCTCTGAACACTGAGCGCGCTGACTGGCTGCAGCATCGCGACGACGCACGCGCGATCGACGACATCGCCCGGCTTGTGCGCTATGCGTCAACGCGATGGGGGGAGGAGTTTTCAGCTGGTCGGCCTGATGGTCCAGATGGCGCCAAGAGAGCCGGCCAGGTCCTCGGCCGCGGCATCCGGTCCGTAGCGACTGGCATTCTTCGCGCCTGGCAGCGCGATCTTCAGCGAGAGGAGAAGAGACAATGCACGCTAATCGGATGAGCTGCACCATGTGGGCGATCAAGGCCCTGGCGGTCAGCCCCAACCACGAGAAGCGCACGCTGCAACTCACGGTGACGACAGATGCTGACAGCGAACTGGCCCACGACGCCCGCGTCGACGGCCTGAGCGACATCGTCCAGCGCCTGCAGGATGGCGAGCTGGCGCGCGTCACGCTGCCCAACGACGCCAGAGAATTCTCGCTATCGCTGTCGGCTGGCGATGAGAGCATCGGACCTATCGATGCTCGGCGACTCGGCGCGAGGCTTTCAGTGAAAGAGACGGAGGACGGCGCAGAGGTCAGGCTGTCGGTCACCTACGAGACCGACATGAACGACAAGCTGCTCGTGTGGTGCGCGCGCAAGCTTCGCGATGTCGTGGCGCTCACGGCCAAGGAAAAGCAGCTCAGCTTGCCAGGGACACAGGATCAGCCGGCTCCGTCGAAGCGAGCCGGAAAGCAAACAGAAAGCGCCGAGACGCCCGCGGGAGCGTATCGATGATCATCGTCGGCGTGGATCCGGGCAAGCAGGGGGCCTTCGTGGCCATCGACGAGCACGGTGCACTGCGGTGGTGGTTTGATATCCCCGCTCTCGCCAGCCGCTTCGACACGACTGGGCTCGTTCGCCTGTTTGCACACCACACAGACGATACCGAGGGCTCGGCTGTTGCTGGCTTCATCGAGTGGCAACAGCCGAGCCCGAACCCACCACCTGGATTGAACGAGGATGCCGTGCGAATGGCTGGCAGAATGCGCGGCGGCACAGTGGCCAACTTCGTCAAGGGTCACTGCTTTGGCCTGTGCCAGATGCTCTTCGCCGCACACAGTATGCGCTACGAGTGCCCGAAGCCGAGCGTGTGGCAGCGCGAGGTGCTGCCGCGCATGAAGGGCAAGACGAAAGAGCGCTCGGCGCTTATCGCCTCGCAGCTCTTTCCGTCGCTGCCGATTCGTGGACCGCGAGGGGCGCTGAAGGACGGGCGTGCAGATGCAGCCTGCATCGCAGAGTACGGCCGACGCTTTCTCTTACCACAAAGGATGGCCGCTAGATGACACCGAAGCACATGAACGGACCGCACCTAAGCCCGATGGTGAAGGCCTCTCGAGAGCTGGTGCTGCGCGAGCTCGAGCACGCCCGAGACACACTCACCGCGCACGACATTGCCGTGGTCACGGGCCTTCTCCCCGCCGTTGTTCGCCAGCGCATCAGCGAACTGCGAGACGAGGGCATCGTGGAAAACGATGGCCGCCGTTACTGGCTGGCTCGGACAGCTAGATGAGCTGGGCGTACTGGCTGGTGATAGCCATCGAGGCACTGGTGGTGGTCGTCACGATCCTGGCGGTCGTTGAGCGGCGAGGCCGGAGGTAGTCATGGGAGATCAGACTGCAGTCGTGAAGATGAACGAGCCACGTGCAGTGGTGGCACAAGACAGCACCGACCCAATGGCACTGATTCGTCTCGCCGTTGAGGGTGGCGCTGGGATCGACCAGCTCGAGCGCTTGGTGCAGCTAAAGAGGGACGTGGACACCTACGCGGCACAACGCGCCTACACCGAGGCGATGACGAAGGCCAAAGCAGAGCTGCCTATCGTCCTGCCAAAGACGAAGGCCGTGAAGGCCGGATCGGCGCAGTACAAGCACGCCGAGCTCGGCGACATCTGCCGTGCGGCCGTGCCAATCCTGGCCAAGCACGGCATCAGCCACACATGGCACACCGAGCAGCCCGATTTGAAGAGCGTCAAGGTGACCTGCACGCTGACGCACGCAGCAGGCCACAGCGAGTCGGTATCGCTCTGGTCACCGGTGGACACCACTGGCAACAAGAACGCGATCCAGGCCGTTGGTAGCGCGGTGACGTACCTGCAGCGGTACACGTTCAAATCAGCTCTAGGGATCGCCGAGGGAGGACAAGACGATGACGGCCAGGCAGCGGGCAGACGAAAAGACGAACCACAACAGCAGACCGGTGAAGTGCAGGGGGCGACGTCAACGCGGCATGATGCCCCCACTGCCGAGCAGCTGAATCGCCTCGTCAGCTTGCATGGCGATCCGCGCGCCACGGACGACCAGCGCGAGTACATCGCCAAGGTGATGCGCAATCCCGAGCTTACGAAGAGCTGGGCCGGAAAGATCATTGGCAAGCTGAAAGCCACGATCGCGGAGAAGACGGGTAAGCCCTACGAGCCATGGGAGGCAGTTCGGCAGGCAGAAGCGCAGACGCATGGCGATGCTCACGAACAAACGGACCGCGTCGACGACGACGCACCAGCCGACGATTCACAATGGGACGACCCGGCCGACCAGACTCCAGATTGGATGGACCCGGAAGCCGACGACAGCGTTCGGGAGCCTGGTGAGGACATCGAGTGATGGTCGAACTTCCGCTTGTCAGTAACGAGACGCGGCAGGCCATCGAGCGTGCAGTAGCGCATCTGCTCGCCACCGGACAGGCGCGTGTCCTGACGGGCGACAGTCCATGCCTAAGGCAAGCAGAAAGCTGCCTGAAACAGGCTAAGACAGCTATCGCGGAGGCCGCCGCACGACGCCGCGCCCGCGCGAAGGCGAAGCTCGCAGCGATGGGAGCGCCATCGGCGCCTAGCAAGCGAACCGGAGCCTTGAAATGACCCGACGCTACGTGCTGAAACGCACGCCGGCCGACGAGGCTGAGCAGCTCTGGCGCGACGTGAGTCAAGCGCAGAAGCAGGCGCAGACGCCAGAGGACTGGATGCGAATCACGGCACTTCTCGGTCGGGCAAACGTCGCGTTCCAACGCGCCGTGCTCTGGCGCCTCACCTGCCTGCAGACGGCGGTAGAGGCGCTGCAGGAACCGGCTCCGAGCAGCACAAACTTCACCGACGAGGATGAGCTGTGCCGGACAGCTGAGGAGGTCCTGGGCTAGATGTTGGATCCCTACTACAAAGACGACTACGTCACCATCTACCACGGAGACGATGATTTAGGAGGTGTCGATGAGCAAGCTCTACTTGGTTCCATTTGAGCCGCAGCGCGAGCAGATCGAATGCTTCTGCTTTGGGACCTGCGGCGCTATCCAGATCGGCGCGGTAAAAATCCCGATCGAGGGAATCACCTGCCTGCCGTGCCGCCGCGAAGATTGCCCGCACCTCGAGCGCCAGATGTCCATGGGCGATGCAGAGATGCACGACGGCCGCATCGAGCACGTCGTGATGCGCAAGCTTGAGGCGCTGCCGCCGGTGGAGAAGACCTAATGACGACGATGAGACAAGCGAGACGCAGATGACGAGGAGCGGCGTGAGGTGGAACATGCGGCAGAATGACTTGCCGGCGCCGTTCCCGTGGTTCGGCGGTAAGCGCAAGGTCGCCGATGCGGTCTGGCAACGATTTGGACGCGTCGGTAACTACGTCGAGCCATTTTTTGGCAGCGGCGCTGTCCTGCTCGGTCGCCCCACTCCATTCGACGGCAACGAGACGGTCAACGACCTCGACGGTTACGTCGCCAATTTTTGGCGTGCCATTAAGCGCGCACCAAAAGACGTGGCAGAGCACGCAGACAATCCTGTTAACGAGAACGACCTCCACGCCAGACATGTCTGGCTCCTGCAGAGGAGAGAGACGTTGCAAGCCAGTCTCGAAGGCGACCCCGACTTCTTCGACGCGCAGATCGCTGGCTTTTGGGTATGGGGACTTGCGTGTTGGATTGGCAGGGGCTTCTGCTCCGGCGTTGGCCCGTGGTGGGTGAATGAGAACCGCCAGCTCGTCCACCTCGGGGGCAACGGGCAGGGCGTGTGGCGCGCTCGCGTCCACCTCGGGGGCAACGGGCAGGGCGTGCACCGCCAGCTCGTCCACCTCGGGGGCAGCGGGCAGGGCGAACCGCAATCGCGTCTGGTCCCGTGGTTCCGTGCCCTCGCGGAGAGGCTCGCTCGCGTGCGCGTTTGTTCTGGTGACTGGTCACGCGTCTGCGGACCAAGCGTCACGTTCAAGCATGGATTGACAGGAGTATTTCTTGATCCGCCGTACGCAGACACAGCCGAGCGCGCGAGCGATCTATACCGCAAGGACAGCGAGAGCGTGGCGCACGACGTTCGCGAATGGGCGATCGCAAATGGAGAGAACAAGCTGCTTCGTATCGCGTTGTGTGGCTACAAGGGCGAGCACGAAATGCCCGGGAATTGGTCGGTGTACAAATGGTCGGCCGGAGAGGGGTTTGGCGCGCAAGCGGAGCATCGCACCGAGAACGGGAAACGGGAGCGCATCTGGTTCTCGCCTGCGTGTCTCGGAAGCCGACAGGGCGACTTGTTCGCGGAGCGTTTTTGGACCGCGCGCGAGAGCTCGGAGTGAGATCATGAGCAAGCTGTACCCCTGCATCGCGGCCGATCCGGCCTGGGCCTTCCGCGACAAGGGCTCTCGCATCTCGCCTGACCGCCACGGCCGCCACTACGAGACAATGTCTCTCGACGAGATCATCGCGCTCGGACCGCAGGTCAGGCAGTGGGCGGCCAAGGACTGCCACCTCTGGCTGTGGGCGCCGAGTGCCTTCGTACTCTCCGGAGATGCGCAGCTGGTCGCCAAGCTGTGGGGCTTCGATCCGAAGCAGAAGGCGGCATGGATCAAGCCCCAGATGGGTATGGGACACTGGATGCGAAACGCCGTCGAGGACCTGCTGCTCTGCGTGCGCGGCAAGCTGAAGCCGGAAGTGAAGAACCGACTTAACTGGTTCATGGCCCCTCGAGCTGCGCACTCCGTGAAACCCGCTGCCGCCTATGAGCTCATCGAGGCGGTCAGCCCGGGACCACGCCTGGAGATGTTCGCGAGGAGTGAGCGCGATGGCTGGGACAGCTGGGGGGTTGAGGCGCCGGAGTCGACGCGGATAGCGGAGGTCGGGTGACGATGAGCAAACGGCTCCATTGGGCATCTCCGGGACATCATGCAGTAGCCTCGCCGACGATTGAGGTGGCAGCGGGCTTGCTCGCTGATGCTCAAAAGCCCCACCGGATGCTGCTGGGCAAGAGCTGCATCCGGCAGGGGCTATCCTACGAGCCGGCGCATGGGCCTGGGAGATGCGGCTGCTGATGAATCTGATTCATCCAGCTGGTCGCCAAGCTGTGGGGCTTTGAACCTGCGACTTCCACCGTGTGAAGGTGGGAACCTGAACCGAAACTAAATACTTCTGCGTAGTTGGTCGTCTCGTCACCTCTCCTCCAGTGCCACCAAATGCCATCCGCCGTGGGTCCCGGTGTGGGACCCGGCTGTGCCGCCGGAGTGGGACCCGCGGCAGGGCTCGCTGGACATGTCGGCCTCGCGCAGCCAGCCGCCCCGAGTCGTGCCGGAGGCTGCCCGCCAAAGCCAACGGTCGGGGAAACTGCCGTTGGCGCACAGCGCATCTCAGGGGCCCTGATGACGGTCCGCCGAACGTCAACACATGGCAAACCGAGTAGCCAGTAGACGGGGCGGCGCGGCGGTGTCGCGCTGGTCGACGCCGTCGAGATCTGGTGGCAGACGGAGGGCTAGTCTCCTAGCCGGCTTCCGATATCGCGCAGGTCTCGTAGCGCGATGATCAGCATTCCAGCGGCAGCGATGCAGATGCCGCCCGCCAGGCCGGCGATTCCGACGACGATCAGGACCGGGATCGGGCAGCCGCAGGACATCATCTCTTGCCCCTCGCGTAGTCGGCCAGCCAGCTCCGGTAGCCCTGGGCGTAGTCCCAGTCGCGCTGTCGGCCGACATGGACCGTACGCGGCGCCAAGACGCCGATGTGAAAGCGACGAGACCCCCCGTCGCTGCTCCAGCCGATGGACAGCCCGAGTCGGTCTGCCAGGTACAGCTCGCCCAGGCGATCGAGGCAGATGGACCGAGCCCGCCCCGACTCGACCCTGATGTCGATGGCGCAGCACTCGATGTGATCGCTCCCCGTGCTGCCGTCCCGTTCGCGGTTGTATTCCGTCGGTCGCCAGATGTGCAGCAGGTAGATCGGCTCGCGGCACAGCTCTCGGAGCTCCTGAGCGATGGTCAGCGTCGCCACCCAGCGGGGCCAGTACGCGCGCGCAGGTAGCGCGATGGGAGCGCCGGCGAGGCTATCGATATCGGTCTCCGGGTAGAGGCTCATCCACAGCTCGTGGTCCGCAGGTCGGGCAATCTCGCGTCCGGAAAACCGCGTCACACCGTGAGCGCGAGCGTACTGCTGCGCACCGAGATAGCTGAAGGGAAAGTCGTAGGGATCGACACACCAGCCCTGGGCGTGCAGCCAGGCCGCATGCCGGTCGCTGTCGTGGCGCCAGTCCGGCGGGTCGACGAAGAGCGACGGAGACGCAATTGAGCTCGCACCGGGTGCGTTGTTTCCGCTACGACTCGGCATTGCAGTCTTCCATCACTGCGGCATAGAGCCGGACCCACGTCGCTGCCGCCGCGCGGGATCGGTGCTTGCTCAGCAAGCGAGACCCATCCCAGACGATGTGCCACGACTTGCCAGCGATCGTCTCTTCGATGATTTGCACACCGCTACTCGGGTTTGTCCTTGCCATTGCCTACCTCCCGCTTATCGGCCATCTGGTGCACCAGGCGCCAGTGACGAGACTTCTCCTGCCCCCACGAATCGAACGCCTTCTGCGTCACCTTGTTTAGGTCCTCCACGGTGACTGTCTTGTCCGACGACCATGCCTCCGTCGCGGCCTTGATGATCCGCGCGACGACGTGTCCGATAAAAGCCCCCAGCTCGAGCGTGTCTTTGATGGTCATAGGACACCTGCTTTCTGCAGCTCGTCGATGACGCGACGTGCTTGCTTCTTGGCGTTGCCGAGCTCTTCTAGTGCCTCCGAGATGAGGCGCTTTCGATCGCCGTCGCTCTTGGCCACCTCGACAGCCGCGATCGCGAGCAGAGCGCTGGCCATGGCAGTGTTCGCGGCGCCGAACGCGATGACGATGCTGTCTCCTGTCTGGTGACACTCGCCGAGCTTCTTGCAGGTCCTGTCACCGGCTTCGCCGCACTTCTTGGCGATGGACTCGCACCTCTCTGAATGCCGCGGCATGCCGTCCGACATCGCCGCCCTCGCTGAAAGGTGCGCGGTTGCGATCGCTCGTCGCGCATTGTCAGCCCACGTCTTCGAGCAGCCCATTTCGCCTCCCGCTGCGATGAGCATCAACGGCACCAGTATGCACTTTGTCCCACCCTTGCCGCGCCGCGCGACCTTGACGCCAGCGACGGAGCCGCCTCCGAGCGCCAAAAGCACGCCGAGGATCTGGGCGACAACGCCGCCGTCCGGCACAGCTCCCGATGCAAGGACAAGACCCGCAAGGGTCGCGATCACAGTCATCCAAAACGTAACGGTTCTGTACGGCATAGCTACTACCTCCTTCGCCGCTGCCTTTTTCGTCGCTCTGATAGCTCGTCGAATTTGTCTCTGAGCCCTCTTACCTCGCGTTCGAGATCGAGGCATCGCCTCCACGCCTCCCGAACATCACCGATTCGTGTCGCGTGCGCCCCGTAGTCTCGGTTGTGCACTTGGATCTCGTGTCGAATCTCACGCGCAAGGCGATCGCGTAACGTCCAGATGTGCCAGCCGCCAGCGAGCAGCGCTGCAGCAAGACCCACAGTGAGCGGCATGCTGCGCCACTGGCCGAGTCGCGCCAGGCGCTCTGCCTGCTCCACCTCGTCGGTGCGCCGACCTCGCCGGCGCGTGGCCTCCTCCACCTTGCGATAGAGGTCGGTCACACTC
>JAAUXW010208262.1_pt1 | contig 37540 bp, 62 predicted proteins | sample 7278141 | NCBI WGS metagenome assembly JAAUXW01 (sample SAMN14350115, study PRJNA611818) | marine sediment metagenome | isolation source: surface marine sediment (2.1m) | place: French Polynesia: Moorea | collected 2018-08
ATTCATCCTGCGCAATACCTACACCTACCGATCGCGCAGCGTACGAAACTACAGAGTATCCCACGCGGCCATCAAACCCCAAGCCATGTAAATGAAACATTCGTTCCGGAGGAAGAAAAGTAGCGCCGCCTCTGCTGTCTGTGATTTTGTAGGTCATCGCACCCGTATCAGGATCTCGATCCGGTTGCACGCGATCGGGAGAAACAGGCCACAACTCGACGGGACGCCGCGCGCCATCAAACACGATTTCAGCGTAACCGTTACCCCAGGCTAAAGCCCACGCCAACATAGTTTCTCTAAATGCCATGCCAGACATCTCAGGATTCGCGCGCGTATTGAGAAGCCTTTCAGTTTGAGAGTTTACAACCCGGATACGCTCATTCTGTGAATTGCGGCGCATATGATGCCAACTGAGTGCGGCTATAGATTCAGAAATGTACCGAATGCATGCGAAAACAGCAGAGTACCTAAGCGCCTGATCATGATCGACGTACATTCCCGCAATCCGTTGCGGGACGTAAACAATGCGGGTTTCGTCTGGCTTTCGAGGGACTACAGACGGCGCATTTTTTGCCGTTTTAGCTGTGCTGCGTCGCTTTTTCTTTTTGCCCATCACAAGGCCCTTAATCCGCGTGTCTCGTAAACGCTTGGTTTCTCAGGTCTAGCCAGCGTTGCCAGCCCGAGGGACATAATAAGCCCGATCATGCCGTCTATTCTACCGTAATATTTTGATTTCATAGGCTGAATATTAGCAGATGAGCCTGTTTTTACCTGTAAATTGTCCGCGTTCCAGCGTAGGACCGGGTTCCCGCCGTGCGCAAACTGGTGTTTTTTCGTCATGCTGAGCAATTCGTTTGTCGGCTCCGTGAATGACTTCCAGCCCTGCCTGAACTCAACCATCTCAATTCCGTGCTCGTCTACCAGCTCGTTCGCAACTTGCTGCGCAGAGAAGGGATCATAGGCGATTTTTTGAACATCAAACTTGAACGCATCTTTCTGGACGTCTTCAAGAATAAACTCGTAATCGATCACATTTCCAGGAGTGAGCGTAATCAAACCAGCTTCCGCCCACATCTCATACGGCACGCGGTCAGTGCGGGCCCGCTCTGCCAGTCCGTCCTGGGGCATGTAAAATCTAGGGATAATTGCCCATTTTTTCGTGGTTTCATTTGGCGGGAACAATAGCACAAACGCAGTCATATCGATTTTGCTTGAAAGGTCGAGGCCACCGAAGCATTTCTGGCCTAGCAACTTATCTTCCGGAATCTTTTTATCGCAGAGATCCCAATCCTCCATAGGAAGCCATTTATCCACGCTCGACACCCAGATATTCAGTCTAAATCGCTTGAAGTTATTCAGCTTTGCCGGGTTGTTTTCGATGGTCTTGAGATCCTGCTCGAGCTTGTCCATCTCGAAAATGTGACCCAGGCTCGGATTATTCGCCTTCCAGATCTTACGGTCCTTCCAGTCGCAATCTTTTTCAGCACAATACATGATCGGCAACCACTGCGGATCTTCTATGATCCCCGCTTTAACTTGTCGCGCATACTCGTGAACTTCCCATCCGATTGATTCAACGTCGAAGACGCCCGCTGTAGTCATCACAACTACAAGCTGCTGTGATCGTGCGTAATCAGTACCGTCTGTAAGTACGTCCCACAACTCGCGGTTGGGCTGAGAATGGATCTCATCAAACAGCACAGTCGAAGGATTAAGCCCGTGCTTTGTGGCGGTTTCGCTCGAAAGGACTTGGTAGAAAGACTCAGTTTGATAGTCTACGATCCGCTTGATGGAGTCGAGCACCTTTAGCCGCTCGCTCAATACTTCATTGGATCGCACCATGGCGGCCGCCACATTGAAAATGATTGCAGCTTGATGGCGATCGCCGGCAGCGCTGTACACTTCAGCGCCGGGCTCTTTATCCGCGACGAGTTGTTTTAACCCGATTGCCGCGCCTAATTCTGATTTCCCGTTCTTCTTTGGGATCTCCAGGTAACAGAATCGGTATTGCCGGTTTCCGTCTGCTTTGACTTGGCCGTAAAGCGTATCAACTAGATTTTTTTGCCACGGCAACAATTCAAAGTGCGAGCCTGCCCACTTCCCTTTAGTGTGGGTAAGTAGCTGTATAAATTCTACAGCTTGTTTAGCCTTGGCTTTGTCAAAATGCATTAACCGATCAGCTTGCGCATCTTGTCGTCCTTGTCGACCGTGATGGCTTGCACCTTGTTTCTCGCTACGGGGTTTAGACCGAAGTCAGCGCGCATTAATCGTACTCTGTATTCCTGTTGCTGTACTACGGAAATCATGGGGTTAGGTTTAATCTCGCCCTTTTCGTTTTCGTACGTCAGCTCGTACTTGTCGCGTTCTTCACGAAGGTCTTCGAGGTGAGATTCCGCGCGACAAAGGTCTGCAAGCTGGTGTCCGTCGATCTCTGTGAGTATTCCGCTTTCCTGGAGTTGCTTCACGTAGACACGCCATAACTTCTTAGCGTTTCTGTCTAGGGAATTCGGCGCGCGCGGGAGGCGCGTGGAGGGTTTCGGGTTCTTTGGGGTCTTTTTCAGGTTCTTGTTTCCCTCAAGAACCTTTAATCCTCGCGGTTTCGGTGTAGGAGTAGCCATAATTTGGTCAGAAGTCTGGAAAATTCCTGTTAATGCTCGCGCGTTGGTCAACTCTCCTTAACTAGGAGAGATCCGACCCGCCCCTCTCCTTATTGAGAAGCTGAGCCTCTATAACTTCCGCCGTTTCGGAAAGCTTCCCGTTTTTATGCGGGATCAACCCTTTAATTCTTTGTTGTGCATCACGCTTGTATTCGGGAGATGTTAAAACATAGATCATCTTTTCTTGCCATGGCTGAAGTTTAAAACCATTTTCATTGTCCATCATGCCTCCTATCTCTTCTCTCTAAATGTTTTCGCATCGTGACACTTCCTGCACAACGATTGCCAATTGCTTGAATCCCAGAACAATCCCTTGTCGCCTCGATGCGGTACGATATGGTCCACAACAGATGCCGATTGCGTGATTCCCATCGTCTCACAGCGCGCACATAACGGGTGGCGTACGAGATAATACGCTCGAGCCTTCCGCCACTTGTTATCGTATCCACGTTGCCCTGAGTTTCCACGTTTCTTGTCCGCTTCTCGAAGTCTCGACCATGTGTCTGTCGGTTGATGCTGTTGGATCTTCTCTGATTTGTAGGGCTTGTATGTTGGAGCTTTATGCGGCATTGCGTTTCTTTAGGATAGCTTCCCATCTAATAATAATTGCCCTGAAGCCCTCTAATCTTTCATACTTTCCCCTCGGATAATCTAACCCCAAATGATCACCCGTGATTCGAATAATATCTTCATGCGAATCATACAAATCAAACTTTCCTGCTCTCTCAAGTTTGTCTATTTCCACTTTACAAAAAGGGAAGTCCTTAAAATCAACGTTCCACAAGTCATCAAAAGAACCTTGTCTTGTGCCTGGGCTTCCGTACGCATGCTTCCAGTCGGTAATCATATTATTCTCTTCTCTTCGATCACTAATCATATGACCTCAACCTCTAACGTCCGCGCGTCTTCTCTATTATTGCTGGTTGCGATTGAGCAGGTTATCAAGTACGTACCAAGATCCGATGATTTCGCATTAACCCAAACGCTTACACCCGAGTTACTCAGCACCAGACCATCTGAAACTTTAATCAATCCAGACTCAACAGTCACCACGTGCAGTGTCAACGTCTCGCCAGTCGCTAGCCAATCCGTCTTCGTTGTATCTCCGTTGCGGTTAGGCGCCCAGTCGAATGTAAAATCCAGGACGCCGTAGTCCTTCCGTAGAACTTTGTGGTAATCGGCCATTAATTTGTTTTCACTTCCAGCGTATCAGTATCATTGAATACTTTTCCGCTTTCAGGAAACAGAACACAATTTACTCCATCATCAACAATCTCATCTGATCTAACTGTTTTCTCAATTAGATTCCCTTCTTTATCGTACCATTCACATGTATTAGTAACTTTCATTTTCTTTCTCCTAATTCATCTAAATATTATTATGAGCTGGAGGCACTTGCGGTAACTGTAACATTGAGCGTATCGTTATCGGCTACTGTTTTATCTCCGCCCGTGAACGCAACAACCCCGATCAGGATGCCAGCAGTTCCGTCTTTTGTATTGTTGGTGGTAATGAAGAATCCGCCTATGGTGGTGTCTGTTCCATCCATAGTGAATGACGCCTTACTGGCTGAGTTGTTTACTGACTGCCCTGAAACAGTACCCATGGTCAGCGTTTGCCGAGTAGCTTCATCGTAACCCGCCATTTCTGCCCATCCTACATGACTGGCCATAGTATCGCCCGCAGCTACTGTGGGAGTTCCGTCCGTAAGTCCCACGTAATGGGCCGCAGTGTATGCGCTGCCTTTGTAAAACTTATCCAGGATCTCATCGAGACCCGTATTAACCACAAGGTTATGCCCAAAAATTCGCCACTTCACGGTCCCGTCGGGCGCGATACATTCGACATCGTAGCGATGCCCAATGGCAAACCCGAGACTACCTTTCGGCCTAAATACAGCTTGCGCTACTCCACCCAAATATGCCCCTAACTTTTGGGTTGCGCCTTTCAACTTCACTATAATCGTTTTCATCAATGCTCTACCTTTAGCGTCCGATCATCGTATTCAATTCTCATCGTGCGGTCATCAAACTGTATTTTCAGGGTTCGACCGTCAGGCGCCGTAATTTCTCCCGTCTCGGCAATCGCGCCCGTACCAGAAACAGCGGCTATAAAACTAAGTGTAGCACCTGATTCAAGGACTGTACCAGCGACAGCACTCAACCCAGGAGTTAGGCCTAATTCGCCGTTAGCCTCCAGTTCCGCCAAAACTGTAGCCGACAAGCCCGCAATAATATCAATACTTGCCGTCGCGTCGAATTCTGCTAACACCGATCCGGCTAAAGCTGTTGATAGCGCCAAGCTACCAGCGCCCTCGATCGAAATGTCAGAGACGCCAGACAATGCAGCCGAAAACAACAGAGACCCAGCCGCTTGCAAATCTATCCCAGAGACACCCGTGATCTGGTGACTCATTGCCAGCGTGCCCGCCTGATCGGTAACCAGATCGTTTATCCCGCTAATCGTCAGATTCAGACTGATCGGCCCGACGCCTTCAAAGTCTGCTTGTGAGATACCTGTTACAGCATTTGTTACCGCTAGGGTTCCTGCCTGTGTAGATGTGATTGTTGCAACGCCTGTTACTGCGGAACTAGCCGCTAATGTGCCTGCACCTTCGTGTGTGGTTGCGCCCGCGCTGATCGCCCCGCCGCCAAAGTCATCAAGGACGTTATTCGATGCGCCCGTGAATACCCCGATTTCGCCATTATGGCTAAACGTTGCGTCTGTGCCTGAGTTTACTTCGCTCCATCCGCCACCGTCGTCTAAGTATCCTTTGTGCGTTGAGCCGTCGCTCTCAATGCCGATCTTGTCACCGCTGTCGACCTCCTGCGTTGTCGAGTTAATGAGAAAAAACCCATTATTCGACATACGGTAGAGACGCCAATTGTCTGTAGCAGCGTCTTGGGGTTCAGTCCATAGCTCATAGCCATCGACTGAGCTTGTACCGTGGTCTCGAAGACGAGTAAACAACCCGAGGGCTTTGCCACTCTGGCCCTTGGTTGAAACGGTAAGGTAACACTCTTGATCTGCGTCGAATGACGTGTCCCAGTAAACAGACCCCGGAACAGATGAATGCCAGATCATGGCATTCGAGGATACTTTTAGTTGTGCTTGCCCTGGCCGAATAGGACCATCCCAGGATGTGGACGGCGGCGGCCCTTCGTTCGCGCGATTGAAGTTATCTAGTACAGATGTGGTCGGGAAGGCCACACTAGATCTCGATTCCGCCTAATTGGATGGGCATATCGTTAAACTGCTGCCCCATCAAAAACAGAATTCTACGAACTTTCGTGGTTGCTGTGACACCGCCTTTGTCTAGCGGAAAAGAATCGGCCACGTCCTGGATTTCGGCCCTAATCCCCGAGGGGATATCACGCCACTCAAGTTCCAGGTTATTCGAAGCCTTCTCGATTATATTGCCTTCGTAGCGCCCGAAGTATCGCTGGTTAAATTGGAATATTCCGCCCACGATTCGAAGCACATCGCGGTAGGTGTACGCAGTGGTGACCCAGTCGCCTGGTATGTGGATGGTTTCCAGGTAGGTTTCGGTTTGGGTTACAGCGCCAGCCGTCAAGTTATTATCCAGGTTAGCGGGAACGGCCAAAACGTCAGATTTCCCGCTCATGGTTGTATGGTCTGTAGCCGAAAAGTCTTTGTACCCTATGATCGCGGTTAACTCAGTCCCGTAGTCAAGAACCCCAAAGTTTTGATGCATAACTTCATCGTAATACTTTGGCACTCGCTCCGGTGAGTCTCCATCCGGTCCGCCGTCTTGAATCACGATCAGTGGTGTTACGTAAATCCGATCAGGCATAACTTATTTCTCCGTCACCGTGCCAGTTATTGTAATCTTAATGTGCCAGGCGCGCCGGGGAGATTCTGGACATAGCAGATTCCCCCCTGCAATACGAAAGGGCCAACTACATTACTCCATGGGCTGTGTAGCGGCCCGTCCTTGCCCTGATTGAACGCGGTCCCGCGAACATAAAATGTCCCGTCGCCCAATTTTGCAATCGGGATATCAGCCTGTACAGTCTTGGCCCCATCAATCAACACAACGTCTTTTGAGTTTTCTTTTGTGGGTTCCTGCTCGGTTGAAAAAAACCATTTGTAGCCGGCGGGCAAGTTTTCAGGAAGTGCATCCCCGTTTACGTACGTTGTTGGCCTATCCCAAGCTATTTTTGAACACGTGCTTGGATCAGCTCGAGCTACAGAGACAACCCCATAGATCCAAACAAGCAACCCGCAAAATATAATTAACAAAAACTTACCCATTCTTGTATATTTCTCCTATTTTGTTTTTCTTCAACTCTTCGATATTTGCCTCGATCCTGTTTAGCTTTGCGTTTATATTCGCCAATGCATTCAAAATAGCGGAAGCCTGACAATGCGAAACGTAAAAACTATAATCAGCTTCCTCCGCTTCCTCATGATCAATTATTGCCCAGCCCATCAGTTTTTAGACTCCAGCGCGTTAAAGTCGCTACGGTTAGCGTTTGGTGCTTCAAATTTGTAACAGCATCGGGTCATCCGATCACTTAAACCTTGAATTCTTTCGTCGTGGTTGATAAATCTTTGCTCGTGGCTACTGCGCCACTTTTCCAGCCGATCTAGCGCAGACTCAACCCGATCAGGCGGGATTTCATCTTTTGTTAAGTAGTTTTGAGCTAAGTGCAAATATATCCCGCTGCTGGTCCGCTCTGCGTTTATGTCAGAATATTTTCTGAGTTCTGCCGAAGTGGCTTCCATCGTTGCGTCGCAGTATTTTCTCAACATATCGCGGTCAAGCTGTTGCTGCGCTTCTAATTTCGCAAGCTTATCGTCTAATTTCGCAAGCTTATCGTCTACCGTTTTTGCTCGCCTCTCCGCCTGTTTCCCAGTGTACGGATCGTATCGAAATGGTCCCAAATTACCCAAGCCTTGATTGATTACCGTGGCGATCACAATCACGTAAACACTAATCGCAGGCGTCGACTTAGTCCAATGGACTTGAATTGAGGCATTCTCGTTTACCATTCATCGTGTGGCCAGTTGTGCTATTTCCATGCAATTCCAATATCCTGGGTGTCCTGCGTTCTGGCAATAGAAGTACGTCCCGTGTCCTGTTGATTTCTGACTGTAAACCGCATAATCCCATGTGAGCGCAAAACCAGCGCTAGTCATTGCGCTCAAAATTACGATCAGTATCCAATATCTCATCTTTTCAAAAAATTGGCCGTCGTTGCTTGAGCGATTGCGTGTAGGGAGACAGTGAGATGACCCAAGCAACGACAGCCCAGAGGAGGAGAAAATGTTTATACCAATGGACAAAACTGAGTTTAGTTCACTTTTTTTTAACTTTCAAGCGGTTGTCACGTACATCTGGAGCCCATAAACCCCAGTACAACTCACTTTCGTTGAGATCGATCACCCGATTAACGCAATTGTTGCGAGCATCCATCATTGCAACGTCAGCATGGGTAACTGTAGTTTTTTTCCTTCGCGCTTCAGTTTCACAATCATCCCCATAGTTTCGCCTATGCAAAAAAACAACAAACCCTGGAATGATCGGCTTTGATGTAGCGGCCAAAGCTTTATCCGTCGCATAGTTGTAATCTTTCTTTTTCGTTCTTTGCGCTAGCTCGTGCTGAGTTTGGCATTTCTTGCATCGCTTGTGTAATCGGAATTGCTTTATGTGCTCAGCTTCCTCCCGCTCAATTGTAGCCCCACATTTCTCGCATTCCTTGGCCTCGATGTAATTTCTGTAAGAAAGCTCATTCACATGACACGCATTATCGCAATATTTGCGTTTGCGCCAATTGCAAACCCTGCCGTGTTTCTCTCTGTTGAATGGGATCGGTTTCCCGCAGTCCCTATTCTGACAAACTGGCCATTTCCTTATATCTTCGGTTTCGATTGTTAACCTTCGCGCTTCGTATTGGCACTCTGGCGAACAATATTTCCGCTTCATCCATCGGTCATAACTTTTGTGCCCGCCGCCTTCGTAGCTTATCGGCTTGTTGCACTTTTTATTTTGACATTTTGGCCATTTGTTTATATCGGCCATTGCTTCTATTAATTTTTTTGCAATCGGTCTTGTCATTTTCTCACCCTATTTGCACAGTTTCATCGCGATCATTAAGAAACAAATCCTCATCCAAATCTATATAACACAAAACATTCACCTCCTCACCATATCTATTTTCAGTCTTCCATATTTTAACTTCCCACTCATCATCAACTGACTTCAAATATTTTTTTAATTCACCAGCGGTCATAGTTCTTCTCCTGTGTCCGGCAACTCAGTAAATTCGAGTTGCCAATATTTATACCAATGCTGCTGTAAATTATTCCTCACGTTTTCCGCTTCTTGTTTTGTGTGAAACTCCGGTTGCGCCGGGTTCCCATCTGGTCTTATCACAAGCCACAACGTTTTTTTCTTGCGCTTAATTTTTTTGATTGTGTAATTCATCCTGATACGCCTCCTCTAACAACCCAGCTTCCCTATCTAGTTCCTTCAACAACTCCGCTTGAGTATCCCTAGCATAACTCCACCACTCGACTACGTTTACCCACTGCCAGCGAAACGCAAGCCTATCGTCCGTTAAGAAAAGCTCAACACTGATATTACATAATTTTTTCATCAAATCTCGGCTCCTCTACTGATTTATACCCAAACCGCCGCATACGCCTTGCCTCAGATAATCTTAAATTTATCTTATCCCTCTCAGCGCTCAAAAAATATATGGCGTCTTTTGTTTTCTTTTTTTTCAAAAGCTCAATAATTTTATTACATACGGCTATCATTGCCGTATCGCTTTGCGTGCTAAATTGTTTCGGGTTAGCGATGTTATGCCTGACTGGGTTATCTGCTCTCCTGTGTTTAACTGTTTTCATCTGTACGGCTCCCTATGCTTGCTCTCTATACGATCGCGCTTGCATTGATTCGCGTAGAGGTCACATTTTTGTTTTGCAACTTCAATATTCCCTAAATTGATTTGTCGTAGTATCTCCCTAAACTTTCTTTCGTAAATTTGTAAATCATTACTTTGATGTTTCGTGCTCATCTTCCCACCTCACTGCAATCGTTATACTGTCTTCTTCACTTCCAAGAATCTTTACGCCACGTATCTCACATACTTGGCTGTCATCTTTCCAAAGCCCCGCCGCCGTGCACGCATCAATAACGCCTTTGAACATATTGTCGAGGTCAAACCGCTTTCTCCCTTTCAAATTAAACCGCATTGACAATTTCACATCGCCCTCTATTGGTTTCGTATTCGGCACAAAATACAAAAACTGAATTACCCATCTTTCATACGCCGGCGACCTAATCACTTTCCCTTTCATTTTCCGCCACAACAGGTTAGCCGTGATTGGCTTCATAGGCACTACAAATATTATTTGTTTATTCATTTTAAAATGAAACTTCGTCTTCAAAATATTTTTTTTCTGTTAACTTTGTGTCGCAAACAGAAAGCATATATTTAATTTCTTCTTTTAGTGTAACGGGTATTGTTTCATTGAGCAGTGACGCTAACCTGTAATAACATCTCAGCGCTTGCTCTATTTCCATCTCCCGCAAATATTGCGTTTCGTAATTAATCATCAGTCTTCATACTCCCTCGCTATGCTTTCGTATTGCTTCGCGTAAATTTGGATTTCCTTCACAATGCGGATTCCTTCCGCTATTTTCCCTTGCGCCATTAAATCAAGAGCACTACTCAATCTTGCGCGAATGTTTTGGAAAGCTCGCGTGTAGATCATCTGCTCCGTATCTTTTTTGTTTTTCATTTTCTTGGCCCGTATTCATCCGCATACTCTTGAACAAGATCGCGCATGCTGCCGCCGATTTCTAAACAGAAGCCAAGATCCTCCAAAGAAAAATACAACCCTGTACACTCTTCACAAAAATACAAAGTAGGCGTGCTTTTCTCGTCTCCGTACTCGTCATACGTTAACGTTTCAAACTCGCCGCAGCAATCGCCAATGTTTATCAAGCGCTTGCAGCTCTTGCACCGTTTCCTTGTTTTTGTTTTGAGCGTAGAAAAATCATCAGGCGGTATGTGGTACCAACCGGAATCGTCTGTGCATGAACAAGACAAACCCATCTCTAACCCCTCCTCAATATTTGCACAACCCACACCGCCAAAGAGAACCACAACACAAACCATACAACTTGCGCCGCTGTGTCTCCTATCAATCCGATCATCGGAAAAAACACAGCATAGGTTAAAATCAATCCGGCGCCGATTATTATGCCCCACACTATCGCAACAATAAAAACCGCTTTCATTTCTAACGCTCCTTAAAAAAAGGTGCCGGGATTTTACAACTTACTATTTCTCTACCTCCCGCCCAATCCTCGAATTTATCCTCACGACCAAACCAACATTGAATCCCAAATAAAATCTCCCCAGAATCTAATTTCAACTTAGGGTTGCAATATTTATTATCATCACCCTCATGAATACCAAACCCGTATAAGTATATTTTTTCATCGTCTGCTTTTTTCAAAACGAAAACTCTATCACCCTTTTTCGATTTCATTTCTTACCCTCCAGTGAATTACATAGTACAAAACCGGCATTTCTCAACATTGCGCGTTGGTCGGTTTCTTTTTTTTGGGATTCTACCTTTTTTGAATTCTTTTCCTAAATCAAAAAGAGAAGCCGGCCAAGTATCCCTTTGCGGCGATCTGAATGTATGGCCAATAGTTTTTTCTTGGTTGCTTGCCTCCTGATAAATATCTGGATGAGTTTCCCACAAAGCATACCATTCAGGTAAAGTATTCCAAAAACATCGCGCGCAATCCGTTCGGCGTGGGATCTTTATGTTTTTTTCTTCCAGGTAGCTGATTACTTCTTTTTCGCCCCATCCCCAATCTTGCATCGGGCATACAGTTTCGAACTGTGCGCCGGGTTGTACTAGCCCAAGCCTCCCTCGTTCATCTGCACGTAACCCCACGTACATAATCGAGCCTGGCGTGAGCGTTTCCATGTAATCGATAAACGGCTCAATCTTAATCACGCGAGTACACCACCTCGCCCTGTGATTAGGAATCATTTTCCATTCGGCTATTAATTCGTTTAATGATTTATTTGGTAATCGCTTTAATTTTGCGCCGAGTATTTTTTCTAAACTCAAAAAATGATTCTCCATTTCTGGCAACTCGTCGCCAGTAGGAGTACAAACATATTCGAATTCGATGTCGTAAAGCTCCCGTAACTTCACGGCCATTGCTGTGCTGTCTTTCCCGCCAGACAAAGCTACAACGTGTTTCATTTCTTGCCCTCCAGTAAATTACTAACGTGCTTAAATCCTTCCGCTGTGGTTTTCGTCTTCTCGCGTTTCTCCATCCCTGATTCTTGCGCACCTGTTTTCTCTTGCGCTCGGCGCATAAGCTCGGATAGCGGCACATGTGCTCCGTCGTTCGCTCGTTGAGCCTTGAATTTATCGCACCAGTGACACGCATCCGCTTCGTTGTTTTTTTTATCACTCCAGGTTGCGCCGCATCTACCGTGGACTTGGTCCCAACATTTCGTCCAGGTTCGAGTTTGCGCTGGCGTTGGGTATTTTGATCCGTTGCCGTTCGACTTAGGGTTTTGTGTCTGCATGCGGGCTACGTGCTTATCCGGAAACAAGCCCTGATACTCGTTTGCGACGCTATCCTCAACCGCTGCAATCTGAATTTCGCGTTTATAACTTGCAAGCTTAACGGCCATGGTTTTAGTTTTGTAATCAGGTTTTCTCTTAACCTCGCGTCTGAACTTCAGCCACCGATTCCAGTTGTCGAGGTCAAGTCCCTGTACCGTGGTCCAGTCTGGCTTAGTTTGCTGTTTTCGTTTTTTTTGTTTTTCAGGGTGAGCGGGAACCGCTGGGGTTTGGGGTGAAACCCCAATTGCTGCGTCGAGTGTTTCACGTGAAACAATTCCGACCTGTTCGTCCTGCGGATAACTTTCTTTTTTTTCTTCTTTTTTTTCTTTTATATGGTTATGGTTATGGTATGCTAGGCTTTTGCTAGGTTTTTGCTGTAGCAAATTTCTAGCTTTTGCTAGACCGCCTAAAGCCCCAGCAACTCTTCTTTTCTCTTGTATTTCAGATAGTTGCAGCATTTCTTTCAACAATCTTGGATTCCAAAGTTTAAGAGATGTTTTAGAGAAGTCTCGAAGAAGTTCTGCTGACTTAGGTGAGACTTCTATAGAGAAGTTGGCGAGAAGTTCGGGCGAAGTCTCGATGAACTTGTGCTCAACTTCTCGCCAAATTCTCCTGAACTTGCGTTTATCCATGCGCACAAGATGTGCTAATTCGTCCAAATCTGTACTCAATCCCTCTTGATCCCAACAGTAACAAAGCAAGTCGATAAACAATCCCTTGGCCTCTGGCGACATGCTCGCGGTATCCGATATCCAGTCCGGAACGTACAGCGGAAAGTATGGGACCGTGCTCACTTTTCCGCCTTAAACAGCACCGGTTGACAAGGGAAAATATCCCCATGAACATAAGCATCCCATGACCCATCGGGCCACTCTCCTCGGTATGCGCAACAATAAGGCATTGACATAGTTGGGTCCCAAGCCCAAAACATCGATTCGTCTTTAGGGCAGTAAATAATTGAGCGCCAGCCGTCGTTCATCATTTCAATTGTGAGTTTTGCAATTTCCTCCATATTCTTGTGAGCCTGCTTCTGCCTTATCGGAATTTCTTCCTTATCAGCATCAGACCACACTTTTCTAATATCGAAATGTTCCACTTTAATCTCCAATAAAAAAGCCCTGATGGATAGTCGCTTGTGGCAAATCCGCATTGGTTCGGACGCAACTACCCATCAGGGCTTACCAATGTTACATAGCGTTGCCACACGCGTTGAAACTCAATTATAGCACAGAGGTGCTCATCTTTTATGCCTATAAGGCTTTGGTAATGGCATCCAAGCAACAACATGACGAGTAATATCGACGCCACCGAATGCTAACCACTCGCCTTCCCTAAAAAGCGCTTCGCATACCATTCCTTTATCCGTACATGCCAACACTGAAACAAACCTTTGCCCTCCAACTTGCGCTTTATATTCAGGTATTTTTCCATCTATTGGTATCCAATCTTCCATGCTCATTCTCCAAACATCTCCCGCCAAGCGTATCTATCCTCGCACTCGCCATCACAAAACAGATTATAAAGACCCTGTTCGTACGTTCCGCCAAAAAGTAAAAGCCACTCTTTACCGCAGTTCATACAAGGCCATTTATACCTGTTTTCCGGTATTTCCATGCCTTCAACGTATTCAATCTTCTCAAGTTTCCGCTGATCCATTTTCTTGAGAATTTCTCGCCCTTTTCTCAAAACCTCTTGCGGATCACGTAAACCTTCCGGTAAATCTTTGTCATCAATCATTTTGCAATCTACAAAAAAAAGCTCAACAGAGTACACGCTAAATTGGCGGCCTCGGGACTGGTAGCGAGGGCATGTACTCTGTTGAGCTTACCTGTCCTAACGTAGTGCCGCCAAGCACGTTGTACTGAGGATTATATCACAAAATAATCCCCTCATCCTCCAACACCTGAAGTAATCCCTCAATAACGCTCAACAACCCGAGTTCCCGAGGTGAGAATTCGCCGCATTCCCTGTTCGGGTCATCACGCATTTTTAGCCACTTATCCGCCTCATCTATCGGATCAGGTTCGCTATCGTGCGGGCTTGCTGTTTTCCATGCGTCATAATTTTCAAATCCGGTTCTCACATTTCCTCCTTATCTTTTTCAAGCTCGGCGCGCATTCTTTCAAGCTTCGAAAACAATGCTTGTTGTATTGCCCCTCCATGCATATAAATCATGGCCTTCTCTCGCTCTTGCAAAAATTTCTCAATTATGCTGATCGTATCAAGCGCCCCAGCAACATAATTCTGTTCTCCGTAATCCATATCTCACCTTCTAATTCCAGCGTTTGCGCGTTCTAATTGATCGGTTGCAATCACAAGCTTTTTTCATTTAAAATTCCCCTCGCTAAATCTGCCAAGATTAGCAAACAAAAAGGCCGGCGAGCTATGCTTGTCGGCCTTTCTTGCTACTTGGTTTGCGCTATTAACCAACGATATGCAGCGGTATCTTTGGCTCGCCCTGTAACCTTGCTATGCACAAGGTCGCGAATCGGTACTGCTCTAAAATACCAGTCAATAATTCTTGAGAAATCATCAATCTGATTTAATAATGCCTCATTTTTTGATTTCGCTTTCATCTCTTAAACTCTCTCGTTGTCTATTAACCCGGTTCCAATACTGATCGAACCGTGGCTTGTCGTTAACGTGTATCCAGTAACACACCCGTTTGTACCCCGCCGCGCGCATCCTTGCGCTGTATGCTTGCTGGCGTTTCCGGTTCCCTTCTTTTCGGTCCGCGTCTTTCATTTTTTTAACAGATTTTTAAGTGTCTTGATGTCTTGCTCGTAGTAGCTGATAAGTAACTGAGACTCTTCGATCAAGTCATTCCGGTATGATTCGTCTTTTACCTTTTTGTGTTCCTTGATCTCTTTTTCTTCATTTTCAATTCTTTTTTGAAACCTAGAAATCATTTCTTTGGTTTCTTCTACTGTGCTCGGCGTATGTTGTAATGCGTTCATTTTCCTTCTCCTGTCTCTTTGTGTTTTCTCAGTCTATGTAATAATTATACTGCGTTAGCGCTAACACGTCAACCCCTAAAACAAACTTATTTGTGAATTATTTATGACAGTTAGTGCGCCAACGATTAGCGTTAACATTGCACCCAAAAACAGGAGGAAAATTATTTCCTCGATAGCATCCGTTAGAGCTAACAGGATGAGATCTAACAAGAGATTGAAAATTAATGCCATTTGCTCGGAAAAAGTTTTGATTTTTGTTTTCGGCGATCACAGAAAGCTTGTTTTTATAAGTTATTGATTTTATTTAGAAATTAAACGCGATATAAGGCTGCGAAAATCGAGCCTATGTAATCATAAAGACCCCTTTGCAATCTCTTGCCTACGGGCATCCTGTGAAGACCGCTTTTCAATGAGTTAGCGCTATTTTTAGAATCGGTCGCATCAATAAATGTGCCGGTCTTTCCCGACTGTCAGCGCCTCTAATTTTCTGCACCCGTCAACGCAGTTAACGATTGCGTCTCGGCTATTTTGATGCGAGGACTTTGCGCTCTGGCCGCATCGAGCATAGCTGCTCTGTAATTTTGCGCCGGCCTCTCACCGACTCGAAGGTTTCACACCGCACTAAGCTGCGATTCAACCTCTAAGGGCTCACTTCTATCTACACTCAGTCTTAAAGCAGGTCTTCATAACTATGCGTCCGCTGTAATAACTAACTAACGGCTCCCATCCTTCCTGTGGGCACAAATATTGTGTCTGTCCGCTCGGTCCCGTTGTTTCGACTATCTGAGCAGGGTCGTAACAACGGAATATTCCACCGTTTCCACCAGGCCAGACCATGCCGTATGCACTGGCGTTACTCGCCATCATAGCAGCCGTCAGCGCCAAAGGAATAATCATCTTCAACGGAATGGTCAAGCTTTTCGATTTCATAACGTTCAATCTCCTTTTTGAGTTGCTGAATTTCCTCCATGGTATAATTGCTTTTTGTGTCGTCTGTTTCTAAATAATATTTTCCATCTAACCACTTTTCAAACCATATAAGATCAGTGCCGATCTTTTCCGGATTATTGGTCATGTATCTGCCCTCAATTTACCCTTACTGCGTTTCTGAATAATCGGCTGTCTATGCTTCGGAATGTAGCCATTGCTACACCACTGCCGCATTGTGCGGGGCGCTACTCTAGCAAGCTTCGCCATCTCTTCATATCTTGGCGCGCCCTGATCAGTGCGTCCGCAAAATGTGATTAATTCGTATACCGTCATTTTTCTGAATTTTCCTGCGATTTCCTGTTGCAATAGATAATAGCACAAACTATACTTAATTCAAATAGGAGGGAAAATGTTGAAAAACGACGACTGGCCTTGCCCACTTTGCGGATGTGAAGACGATCACCCATTATGGAATGTTTTTGTGTCTGGGCCTACAAACTATGAGTGCCGTTTTTGCGGATCAATATGGGAGATAAAAGCAAACGGCGACTACACCGTAATTGTTGACAATACAGACAAGGTAGACCCGCGTGCATTACCATCAAATAAATAATCCCCTCGAGCGTCCTTTCCATTACTCGCTGTGCAAGCCACTGCTTGAGCAATCGCCAGCGCATGCGGCGCACGCAATACGCGAAGGGAAAGACCCAACGCCTGACATGGCGCTTGGGAATCTTTTTCATACGTTGCTTTTAGAGCCGCACGAACTTGCTAAACGGTTTGCACTTGAACCGCACGAGAACGGCAAAACTATCCGGCGCAACACTATTAAATACAAGCAATGGTACGCACAAAACATCTCGCTAGGATTGCAACCGTACAGCATCCAAGACTTGAAAAAGTGCGAGGCAATGATTAAAAGCTTGCGCAGTAACGAACACATCGCGCCGCTTTTTAAATCTATGGGCATAGCTGAAATGGTAATAAATTGGGTCGATCGTTGGACCGGCATCCCATGCGCCGCCTCTATCGATTGGTGGCGCGGCATGCCGGTCGATTTGAAGAAATCACGCGACGCAAGCCCGGAAGGCTTCGGTAAATCTATTGCTAACTATCACTATGATATCCAGGCCGCTTTTTATTGCGACGGTTTGAAAGCTGCAAGTTATCCCGTTCCGGAAATTGACGATATACCTGTTTTTGTTTGGATATGCTGCGAAGACGAACCACCGTACGCCAGCGCGCTCTATTACGCGCAACCCGAACATTTTGAAGCAGGCCGCGAAAAGTACAGACACTGCCTCAATGTCTGGAAACGATGCCTAGAGTCCGAAGCATTTTTAGGGTATACCAGCAACAAACCCATCATGCCCCGATTGTACAAACGAAAACTGATTGAAGGAGAATATTATGGATAACGAAGTTATCGAAACACACGCACTCGGAATTTTGAATAAATCCGAGATTGATCAACAAGTCGCGACTGCGAAGCAATACCCGCGAGACGTTTCTGAAGCATTAAAAAATTGCAGTCAACTGATTGCGATTGAGTCGGTTGCGGAATCGTGCATTTACTCATTGCAGCGCAAAGACAAAGGAGGGAACGTTAAAGCGATAGAGGGACCAAGCACGCGATTTGCAGAAATCCTCGCTAGCCAATGGGGCAACTGCCGGGTACAGGCTCGCGTAGTTGCCGAAGACGACAAGTTTGTGACTGCTCAGGGCGTGTTTCACGATTTACAAAAAAATACTGCGATTCTGAAAGAAGTTAAGCGCCGCATAACCAGCAAGCGAAAAGACGGCACAAGCTTCAAGTTTAGTGATGATATGATCGCAGTGACCTCGAACGCCGCGTCAAGCATTGCCATGCGCAATGCAATCACCGCAGGCATTCCAAAAGCGATCTGGCAACACATATATGATCAAGCTAAACAAGTGATTGCTGGCACGGGCGCCGACCTTCCGCAGCGGATAGAAAGGGCTTTCGAGTATTTTTGCGAGCTAAACGTGACCGATCAGCAATTGTTAGATTATCTCGGTTTAAAAGATCGCTCGCAGATAAATAAAAATCACCTCGTAACGCTGCATGGTGTGGCCAACAACATCAATGATGGATTCTCTGACCCTGAGAAGCTATTTACCAAAGAAACGCCAAAAGAATCGGAAGTCAAAAATGTCGTAGCGGAAATGTTGAAACAAGAGACCTATGTTGCTGGCGTAACTCCAGACATTCCGCAAGACACGCCAAACGACTCACAAGGAATAAACGAGCCTGTCCAAAACAACAGAACGTCAGACCCAGAATATGCAATTAATGAAACTGACAAAAAAAAGACCGTAGATAATAGCGGCGAAATAACGATAATCGGGCTTTCTGGCCAACAAACAATTACACGACCAAACCTCGAAGACATCAAAAACCAAGCCGATGTCACTCAAGATCAATCTTTTGATATTATTAAACAAAATGCGATAAAGTTCTTTAAAAACAATGGCATAGGCGTGCGCAAACTTAACGCTTACCTTGGTTATTCACGTCAAGACGATTGGAAAGACGATGACATAGCTGTATTACGTGAAATAGCCGGCGCAATAAAAAGCGGAAAAAAAACAATTGCTCAAGTGTTTGGTGAGCCTAAAAAAACAGAGTTGCCGCCGCTAAGCCCGGATCATCCTGAGTTCAAGGAAATGGATAATGCCTAAAAAATACACTCTAAAACTGGACGCCGATCAAATAATGATGATTGGTACGGCTATTCAATTATCTATTGATTGGCTTGGTGGTGATACAAACATGATCGCCGAAGACAAGCTAACACTGATCGGCGTGCATAGAATTCTAGAAAAAATAGTGCAGGCTAATCTAAAGGAATTTACGGATGCGCGCGAACTAAAAATGAAACAGATGTTCGGTGAAAAACTTTCTTCAGAATTGCTTGCCATTCTTAACGAAGATGGTCCCGCCTCATCCAAAGGAGTAAAGATTATGAATATTATTCAGAGAGAAAAAGAAAAAAGGGACCACTAAATATGAGCAGAAAAATATACAAACATCACAGCATGCGGAGTCTCTGGAACTACGCGATTGACTGGGCTTTCTTATTCGCTTTTGTCTTCGGCGTGATCTATTTTTTTATAGCGCTAATAGGGTTAATATTAGAATGACCATTGAGTCAAAATTCGTTGACAGTAAAGGACTTATCTGCCCAGAGTGTAAAAACAAACGTTTCACTTTAACACTTAAAGATTTCAGAGACTTATCCAAACCTCATCTTGTTTTTTTCTGCTTTAATTGCGATGCAGAGTTTTACGTATTTTACCGCGTGGATAAAGTGCGCGTTCTGGAGTTTCAAGAATGAAAACTGACTATCCCGTGATTATCGCTGCCGTATTGTCTGCTTTATTTGTTTGGGCAGTATTTGCCGAATACCGCATAATTGAGCTACAAAAACAAAGCATTCAAACTTCGTTTACTGCGACAAACGGATGCACGCGCTTTAATGGAAGGCTACAAAAAGCCGAAGGACAATTAATTGTGCTTGATATTTATGCCAAATATTTGCTTAAAAAAAAATTGAAAAATGAAATGGCTAAGTCCAGAACCCGTTGAGTGCTAAACGAAACACTGCGGTATTATTGGCGTTTTTCTCCCATCGGATTTCAAAGCGACCTTGCGAGTCAACGGGAATAACGCGATGCCCGGTTACTGCTGGCAATACAGTGTTTGTGCTGTAGCCGACAAACTGGGCTATTGCTTTGTCCGATGTCGACGCACTGCTGCCGTATTCTCTGGCATATAAGCTCATCTCGACCTCACCCGCAGCCGTTACGCCAGACGCGCTTGCCTCGCAATTCACATCTATAAATCCCTGCACGCTCGGGAGATCGTCTAACGCGGTCCATATGTTGTCTGCACCGCTTCCAGTAGGTCCGACACTTTCCCAGGTGTCCTCAGTAACATCAGTCGCAACCGTGGTCCAAAGGTTGCTGCTGTCTATGATCTCGTCATAGAAATACGCAAACCGTCGTGGGATATACCCGGTCCCAGATACACTGCCTCTGTGCGGCTCCATCGCATACCATCGGCTAGACCCGCGAATAATAGTGATGGCATCGCCAGCTCGAAGCGTTACAGATGTATCAAACTCTATCGTAGCGCCACCTGTGACTGTTATCGTTACTTCTTCATTTCCAGAATCTAGATTCCCGTTTTTAAAATACATCCAGGTCCCAGTAGAAAACAAAGTATCGTCTACTGTGATCGTAATATTATTCTCAAGTATGAATGAACGCTGTGCATCTGTTGCCACTACACTGTAATTAGCGGTTTTAACGACTGGCGTGATGATTTGCCGTAAATACGCTTCCGGAACCAGCACATTCGCATCCAGACCACAAACACCCGAGGCAACGTTACGCGCTTCGATCATGTCGTTTGTTTTGTCGATGTCATCCTCAAGTTGAGGGCGCGCGTTAACAAGCAGATCACTGTCAGCATCTACTGCGGTCTTTGATATCGTTACAGTGGGCCAAGCCATAATGTCACCTCAAAAATAAAACAAAACTGCGCATTGATCCGGTCCTGGATATTGCGGTCACGAACTCACTACCTGAGATCGCATCTATGCGCGATGCGTTACTGGTAGACCCCGAATTCGTAAACCCGATGCGCGTACCAAGCGCATCGGTAGAGTACACGTCTGTCTCCTGGAGATACAGGCTAGAGTCTATATAGATTGCGACCGATCCTATCACCTTATCGTTTGTGACGCGGATCGTGTACGTATCATTCAACCCTGACAAATCAATAGCGTTACCTGCGCCTAATGTCTGCTCCACGCCTCCGACATACCGCTTTAGCGACAGCACCGCCGAGGCACTACCAACATCAAACAGAAACCCATAGCCCTCGTCCGGAGTCGTCCCGTAGTTTAACGTATCGCGAGCCCAAAAGACGCGCACCTTGTTTTGTGCGCCCCCAGGGTTAAACGTGAATTGAAAGTCAGCGTTCTGCGTATTTAGATCGATAAACGCATAGTCTGTTGAAACAAAGCTGTATCCCAACCGCATCTGGTTAGACTGAATATCCGGATTCGTGCTTGCGGCCCAAACAGCACCATTACTCGTGGTATCGGGCACCCGCGCATCAATAGCATCACCGTTTGTTCCAGAGCACCCGTCAACAATTGTGGTCCCGACAACAGCCGAGCCCCACCAATCAGCTCCCCAATAAGGGGACGGCCACCAATTGGCATTCCACCAACTGTTTGCGGCTTCGCCGGCCATCAGCCCTTATGCAGTGCGCTGGCGTTGCCGCCCGTATGCACCGCAAAACTAACGGTCACCCACTCTCGAGTAGCGGTCTGATCGCGAATTTTCAGAATGATAATTTCGGCTTGCATCTCGGCGGCCGTCAGCGTAATTGAACCAAGCCCCTCGCCTTCCCACGCTGGCGTATTTGTGCAGGCCGCCCATGTGCCGCCGTCTTTCATGATGCGTGCGTCTCCAGCCGCAAGCGTTGGCGTCGATTGCAGCAAATCTCCATCCGCTGAACTCGGATCAATGAAAGAATAGTAAAATGTACTTTCCTGCCCAGTCGTAGCGCCGTACTCTCTGAGATCAGGCATTTCTAAAACCTCCTAAACCGTCGAAACCTTCGTTCTCGCCTGTCGATCGTAGGCAATGCTGACTTGCCGTTGAAAGGCCCCGCACTTGGATCAGATATCAGCGGATAACCGTTAAAATCATTTGTGAAAATTCCGCCTCCCAGTGCATCGTCATTTACGCCTTTCGTAGCAGTTAACGTAATATTCGCCCAGTTGTAATGATCACTGATTGTGGTGGTGTTGACGTAGTCCAGGCATATGCGCTCAGGATCATCGAGAAGTTTGCGCCAATAACAAAAGGGCGCACCGTTCGAATCCGAAGCATTAGCCTCATCAATAACCGTACCGTATGCGCCATGATCTGTTGAGTCGTAGTAAGCATTATAATCAGCGTATCCCGATATGCTCGAATCTACGTCTACAGATCCGCCATTAATAATTACGTTTCCTTTCCAGGTCGATCCGGCAGAGCGGTAAAAAATCGACTGCTCTGTATCGTACAGGACATTAAAAAGAAACTCGCAATCATCGCATCGTGATATCTGTAAGGCGTCGCCATCGCTTGCGTCCTGATCCTGGCCATGGATTACATTCCGGATAAAAGAAGATCGGCTCATGGCATCTGATCGCGTTATCTTCACATTATTTTCGCGACTCTCACCAAAAATATTATCAGACATCAAAAGGTAATAGGTGCCGCTGTTATCCGTTGCGCCGGAGTTGGACAAAGACAGGTTTGCACCCGACCCACCGCTCAAACAACATACGTTTGTATCCGGAGGTCGACCACCCCATACTCGATTTCGAATAAAGCGTGCTATGTTGGCGTTGCCTGACTGCCCACCGCGTTTGAAGCTGACTGTACTCTCTGCCGCGTTACAGTTTCCGCTTGTGGTGAACGTCCCAGAGCAATTTGTGCGGATGTCGTCCGAATAGAAAAAATCGTTGTTTTCTATGATGCACCCAACGCAATCGGCATCATTAGGATGGGAAGACGTAGAGCCCGTATTGATGCGAAACGTAGAGTTACCGTCCGAGGATTGGTTATTTATTACTCGTATCTCGTCAGCTTCTACAATCTGAATACCGTGCGGCTCACTGTTTGCGTTGGGATTGAGATCGCGCACCACGTTGTATTGAATTAGGATGTCCGCTGTACCTTGATCGCGGAGTTCTATGATGCCCTTGCTGTCGCTCGATCCGACATCGTATTGTTCAATCAGGTTGTAGGCAATAATCGACTCATTCGTGCCGCCTTCAATAAGGATCGCGCGGTCTGTATTACTGACGTTGTCCCCATCGAACCACATGCCGATGACGCCCCAATAATCAGCGCCGTCAAACGTCCACGTGTCGTCGACTTTGCATCGGTCTCCCGTATCATCGTCCCACGGTTCGGGACGGGTTCGGATATTCCCGCTTGAATCTGTGCATACAATCCAGCATCGGTTGTTGATCCCGCCGCCGCAATCGTAGGTGAGAGTGAGGTCTCCCATGTCCTCATGGTTTCCAGGTTTCACACAGTAGACGCTACCGGACGCGAGGTTACTGGTTATTTTGGTCCAGCTTGTTTCTGTGGTCTCGATCGTCTGGCTGCATGATTTTACGGTGAGATCCCAGCCGACGTATCCAGCCCGCACCGACTCGCCGGCATTCGCGTCATAGAACGGCTCGCAGTTCTGACAGATGTACCCGTTGAGATCGGGTTGCGGGAGTTCTTGCGCAAACGCAGCCCATGGAAACAAAAAAGACAAAATAAAAATGAAGCGTTTCATAAAGTAACCGTGATTCTGATCGTGATATACCTAAACGTGATATCCCCAGATAACGGCGCATATGCCGTATAACTCCCGCCTGATAGTTTGTGTTTTTCTTCTACGAGTGTAGTCGTAGCATCCGTATTAAAAAATACCGTGGGGTTCAGCGTAAGGTCGGAACCTACGTCTATCTCCGTATGCTCATAGGTATAACTACTTACGGGCGTACTTGCCCACGTTCCCGCATTCGCCCACGTCAGTCCCGAGGTGCCCCAACTGTTCGTTTGATCTGGGTCCAGGTTTCCCGTGACATCATTTACATGGCAATCGGTTTTTGTCCCTGGCCAACCTTGCGCCGCAAAATCGAATTCATACTGGAAATCTGACGACAAAGCGCCCAGTGTCACGTCCACAATTACAGCGTTTAGGCTGTAGTTCCCGGTAGTATCGATCGCTTTGGCGGCGAATCGGTAGTCCCCTGCCGCTACTGGGCTAATAAACTCGTAAGGGCTTGTCGGCAAAGGTTGCGTATGAATCGGAATAAGTGTTTCCCAAGCGCCCGTAAACCCTACGCCATAACGGAGCTCGTAGCCCTTGAAGTCTACGGGAGGATTCAAGTATCGAAAGACCGCGCGTCGAATTCCATTCGGTAACTCGATTATGTCCAAATCCTCGAGGTCAGCAGGCGGCGTTATCTTGCCTTGAATCTCATATTCAATGACCTCGGAATATTCGGAAACTGCCGCGATACCCACCGTGGCAACGCGCACTTCGTAAATCTGGCCATCAATTACGGGCACGATTTCCGCGCGCGGGAACGATGTTTTCAAAGAGCTGAAATTTGTAGAGATACCGAACAAATTAATAGACTGATCCGGTTTGATGCGCCACTGGACTATGTAATCGCGCCCGACCTGATCGCCACCGGGATCCCAGGTAACAACCATCGTTGTAATAATACTGCCGTCCGCTTGCGCGCGGATCTCATCCATCACTTTTATGCTTGTGGGCGGATTAAGATCCCAAGGTGTCGGGAGATTCGTATCAGGCGCCGGATCGACAGTCTGCTCTAGACTGGTATTCCAGTCATAAATACTTGAATCCGTTTCTTTAATGTAGAGGTCGATCCCTTCGTCGTCCCCAAACGTATGCGTTAACTCCTGCACCTCGAAGACTTTCGGCGGACTGGAGTCCCATCCGTAACGCGCAAGCGATACGTACACCGTATCTCCCGGAACCAATTCCATCACAGTAAGCTTGCAGGGTAAAAAAGCCCGGATCTGTTGCCGCGCAGTTAGCAATTCGATCCGGGCTAGCCGTTGCGCCATGGTAGCGCTTTGGGTAAAGGGATACTCGACATCGCGGAATAACTGTTGTCCGCCGTCTTGCGTCTCAAACGTACTGGATTCTTGAAATCGGAAGTCTACAGGCTCGTAATTCTCACCCGGATCTATAAACGTGCCCTTGATCGCGTTAAACAGTGCACGCCGTTTGATTCTCGGCTCAATTCTTACCTCACCTCTGAGGTCATCCTCTGTGATCGTGATCGTGGGTGTAATGTACGCACCCGCGTAAATGTGCCACTGCCCGCCGATCCATACCATGCGGCCTGCCATAGCCGCAAGCAAGCCTTTGATAATCTCGTTAGGCGCGATCGAAGTTAAAAAACTACCGTTTGCGGTATACCGTTTCTCAGTTCCGCCGCCTGCCAGGGACACACTTTCATCACAAACGTTTGCAGCCGTAATTAACTTCGTCTCGTTTATTTCACTAGAGTAGTCGAAGCTTAAACCGTAATCGGTATTAGTCAGGTAATGCACCAACAGAAGCGCCGGGTTCTCGCTCCAGGCATTTGCTGGCGGAGATGTGCGCGGATCATAAACCGCTTTTGTCCCCTTTAGGACTACTGATAGATTTTCTAGCCCTTGTGGGTACAGCCTGTTATTCCAGCCTAATTCATACCATGCGTACGCGATGCCCAATACCTTGTAGCCGGGTTTCCATGTGCTAGAAATATCCGGAAGACTAACGGCCGTCTGATTTGCGGCGCCTAACTTTTCTTCTACCCAAATATGCCTAACTTGCAATGTTACCGTAACGTTTTGCTCACCCTGCATAACGCCGTTATCGATACGCTCAACGCGCATGGTGTGTTGTTCGATGTCGCTTTCCGAGGTGATTACTCGCCTATAGATTCCGTCGCTACCCGATGAGCCCGTGATCTCGAATGTTAGTTGATCATGACCGAAAGCATTAATGTAATTGAGCCCGGAAGTCTCGACGCCTGCGCCCGTAGTGCCACGTCCTATCCAGCCGCCTGTATTGCCCGCAGTGGTTGGTAGAATATTAATTTTTAGATTCGTGTAACGCGCGCCAATCAATCGAGTATCCGACAGCGTCGGGTCATCCGCGTCGATAGTTTCTTGACCGAAGTAGTGCAACCCGAAGGATTCGCACTCATGACCCGCATAGGCTACAAGCAAATGCAACAGTTTGTTGTTTCCGGTTTCCTCGGCATAGAAGATCGACCCACCAACCCGAGTCTCACCGATCACTACTTGCCGAGGGGATGCGGCCTCGCGTACCGTGATATTTTGCCCGCCGCCTGAAATTAGCGGCGTAAAATTTGTTTTTGGCCGTTTGTAGAGCGCGGTATTGATTCCGCCTATTATTAGAGTGCTGGTGAACGCTACCGCAGCAGGGCCAAGTATTGCGCCCACTGTCAAGCCACCGACCAGAGCACCACCAACACCAGCCGCGCCGCCTGCGATCAGTGCGGGAACAACAAGCGCCGGCATTACTGAATACTCCAAGCTAAAACGCATTCAGACCGATCAACAGAGATCAATCCATCATTTGCGTGAAATATGGCTTTGGGTCCGCTGATAACGCCGAGACACTCAGGCGTCATGTCGGATGCGCGATTAGCGACGATATCGCCACGATGGGCTTGATTGACTTCGATTTTATTAAAGCCGTTCTCGCCGGCGACCAGATCGAATAATTCGGAGATGCTGCGACTGTCGCAGTCTATGAGAAGCTTCGCGAAGGATCGCGCCGTATTGTACCGACCTTTGAATTCTTGGTAGATCTCAATCCCTGTTATTGCCCGTACGACATCAGCCGCAAACGTCCCACAATCAGATTTCCCCCATTCGAATAGATGCGTCTGATACTCAATAATTACCTTGTCCAGCTCAGTAGGCCAGTTTTGCACACGCCGATATTCAGACATCACCCCAGTATATCGATTGATTTGCAATCTTCGCCACAAACTTAAAAGAATCGTCGTTAGAGTATCGGCTTAACTGCTCGCTGTGTGTGTAACGGGATTCGTTAGGTTGATTGAGTCGTGCAAGTTTTGTCTCAAGGCTCACTGTAATAGTGGATTGCTCGCCCGAGTCCGCAATGATCATATCGTCGATAATCCCGCCGTAAATTTGCGTCGGGTTTTCGAGTAATGCGCCGGTTGTAGCGCTGAATACGCCGCGATAGATTGCAGCGTCTCTACCCTGGTAATGCTCGCCTAACGCGATCGATATTAAGCTGGAAGGAATTCCGCTCAACGTTACAGGCAATTGCGTTGCCCTGACATCAATCGTTTCTTGCACGTTGCCGATTTTCAACAGATTGCCAGCACCGAGCCAAGTATTCCCGCCCCAGTCGATATCATAATTACTAGACCACATGCGCACGTCGCCGCTATCAAATGCCAAATGCAAAAATAGCGCGCTCGTAAGTTCCTGTTTAGCGACCTCATCTTTAAACGCCGTCGATAATCCTCGCCCACTCATACCGCCTCCACTCCTTGCCAGCCGAAACCGTATTTTGTAGCAACGTCAATATCTAGGTTGAAATCAAATCCTGGAGCCTGCCTGAATATCCCTCTGATACCCGTAGTAAATAACGCCGTGCCGTCTGCGTAAGAACTGCGCAGCGCCGGCCACAATTCCGCCGTCCCCTCACCAGACCCGTCAGAATCTACATCGACTTGGATCTCGTATAGATGCGAGGATATGTTGATCATGTCACCAGCTTTGAAGACGTCTGTTTGTGTGGCGGTCATCCCTCGAAGTGATAACGATGTCCCTGTTTGCCCTGCACCGTCCACCACGGGACTGCCTGCGCCCGATCCGAGAATGGTTTCCCGCTCGTAACATGGGATATACAGCGTCCCGTAGCTTCCGTACAAGGAATTGAAAACGCCCGCCCATTTTTGCGCGTTTGCTCGCGTCATAGGAGCAAATGCCAGATCTATCTGGAATACTCCGACTGCTGGGTTTCGGATAACTTGCGCCTGCTTAGTAAATGGGCTTTCTGAAACGTTATCCAGCGCAAAATACGTCCAGCTCACTCGCCGGGGTTTAGGCGTTAAGTTTATTGCTGCCGTATGTGGGTATGTAATCGCCATTTACGGAACAAACGGAGTGCCCTGGCCGCCGCGTGCTAAAGACTCTTGCCATGCGTTTTGAACGGCGGCATCAAATTGTTGTGGTGCCGCGTTGAGAGCCTTACCGACTGCAGCCTCCGTATTTCCTGAAGCCCCGCGCGCATCCACAAAATAATTTGTAACCGCCCCACCTAATGCGCTTACCCCAGCCGATACAGCTTGCCCTAGCGGTTCCGTGATCGCGCGCCGCGTTACAACCCTAAGAATGTCTTGCGCCAACGCGCGCACAACTTCGCGAAGCTTAATAGTGCGGTTTGTCATCTCGACGATTACATTCTCTAATCGAGACTCGAAGACAAATCCGAGGTCTTTAGCGGCGTCTTCAACTCTCTTGGTTTCCTTCTCCCATTTATTTGTGTTGTCCGTGATCTCCTTCACTTTTTCGTTTGCCCTGACGAGCTCCTTCTGGCCTGCCGCTATCGGGCGCAATGCGTCTAAGATTCGTGCATTGATTGATGTGGCTGTTATGGGTTCTCCGGTCTTGATTGCGCTTGCCGGTCCTTTAGGGGTAATAGCAGTAACAGATGGTGCAGTTGGTGGTGTAACGGCGCCAGTGGGAACGCTACCCGTTAATGCCTTTCTCGCCTCTTGCCCTGTTTTTATTAGACTTTTCAGCTTAGATTCAAGACGTGCAATATTTTTTTCGGCTATTTCTATGCTTTTAGAAAAGTCAACGCCCGTGTTTTTAGCTTGCTGCTTAATGAGATCGTTTAGGTTCCTTTGTTGCGCCTCAATCTGTTTCTGGACTTTCAGAACTTCATCGCTTGATATTGCTTTTAACCTTGCGCTGAAATTCTCAAACCGTGATACCGTTTGATTGAGTTTTTCAACAATCCCGACAAAAGCACCCGCCAATGTCGTTGAGATCGTCTTCGACAGTTTCGTGATCTCATCGTTAAAATCAGCTACCGCATTTACGCCATCGGTTCCCAGGATAACGTTTGTATCCCGCGCGCCCTCGCGCAGCTTATCTAAACCCCCGACGCCCTGACTGGCAAGCAATGCAAGCCGAGGTCCGACTTGCACCCCGAAGAACTTCGAAGCCAACGCCGCGCGTTCGCTTGAATCTGTAATCCCCTCGAGGGTGCGGATAATAAAATCGAATGCCTGCTCAGTAGTTTGGAATCGCTGGCGTGCCTGCTCTGCACTGATCCCTATAGCTTCGAAGCCTTTGGCAGCAGGGCCGGCGCCTAAAACCTTAAACTCACCCAGACGTTTGCTTAATCTGGTAAGTCCTTCCCCAACTTGTACAGACGAGATTCCAAGCAATTCCGCTGCAAGACTAATCTCTTGTAAAGCTTCAACAGAGACATCCGCGCGCAAAGATGCCTTTTGCAGTTCGTCGATCTCATTGCGCAATCGGTTAATGCTGGATATCCCAACCCCCAGGCCCGCAAGCCCAGCGACTGCTTTTACAAACCCACCTGCGACGCCAGCTATGCGAGTAAAATTATTCTCAATATTGCTGAGTGATTTTTTTGTATTGCGCTCGAATTTCTTAACCTGTTTTTGCGAGCGCTCGAGATCTGCGTGCAAGCGTTTATTGTCCGCCTCCATCCTGACTACAAGCTTAGCGAGATCAACCATCGTTTACCGCCTTTTTAGCAGGTTTAGCACGTGCCCAAAGAGATGCAAATGTCCTCTGGGATTCTTGCTCGCGGTATGTGTCGGGATCGGCGTACATGAATTGATCTATGGTGAAAGCTTTCTGGTTTTTCCCTCTGTGCGCGTTTGCAAATATCGTGGCTATAGTTGCACTGTGTAGGTTATCCCGGTCCGGTCCCCAAGGCTCTAAGTGATAGTATTCGATCCATTGCGCGAATTCTTTAGATGATATTCGTTGCTCTAATTCTGCGACCGTGCAATGTAGCGATAACGCAAGCCTAAACTTGAATCTTAACTCTGGATCACCTTTAAGGTTTTTTTTTGATCCTCGCGCTCTTCGTCGGTCCAGGCGTTATGCTTAGAGGCAAAGTCGGAAATATCCTCTATCAACCATGACGGACTTTCAAGAATCATTTTGAGATCATCCTCGGAATCCAGCGAATAATGAGGGCAACAAGCTAATACCATGTATGCATGGCCGACTAAAGGATCTTCGATGTTGTTGCGGATCTTTTGGAATAATTTGTTCCGATCCTGTAACGATAACTCAATGATCGGCAACAGCTCGCCGTCTGGAAGTTGATAATGCACCTCCTCAGACTTGAACTTGCGAAGATCCATTACGTATAAGCCTTTGTGATATTGCCAGAAACTTTCAGCGTGAAGTTAAGCTGGTTAACCCCATCGATCGACGGCGCCATTTTGTATTCTTGGCAAACCGCAGCAAAACTCAAAGTTAGCGTGTCCGTTCCATCTGTCTGCACCAACTGAAAGTTCACAGTATTGCCGCTGTCAACGTCATCGATCAGATCATCTTGTACCGAAGATGTGTCGAGAATCTGATTACAAGATACGCTGATCTCCGCGCCGTCCGCCAAACCTGCAATGTAAGTCCGAGTCGACCCAGAATCGAAGTTTGTCTCATCGATCAATTCATTCTCTTTACCGACCTCGGTAATTCCGTTTACCTTCTCGATAGTGGTAAATACTTCAGGCGAAGCACCGTCACCACGTTTTAAAGTTTGCTGCCCTCTATAGCTGTTAGTAGTCATGCATCACCTTTAGCTGTTGTACCAAACAATAATCCCAACACTAGACCGATACTGCTCTAATGAATCCTCATAAACGTCTACGGGTCCGGAATTCACCAGCACCCAATCAACCGCAGTTGATCCCATCAAACCATTGTAATTCTGCACGCGCGACAATACCGCTTCGCGCAACGAATTCACATCGTCGTAATTGTCAGCCCAGGCATCAATCTGAAACTCGGCTCCCACATATCCGGATTGCCCAGCTTCAAGCTCGTTAATCCAGTCAGTTGACTCACGACTGAACGTCAGTGCCGGTAACGAACTGTTTTGTGGTTTGTATCCGATTCCGTACACCCTCGAAGACACAAGCCCGGAGATCGTACCGTCTGCTGCTAAGAACGTGCGGAGATCGGATTCAATCGTCATAGCTTCTGTTTGTTCCGAAGCTTGCGAGCCGTTAGCTTGATTTTTGGCCCGATTTCGCCGACAAAAAGGCGTGTCATTTCGCCCACTTTGCGCTCGAAGACGCCCTCAAACCAATCAACGGGTTTTGTGCGGCCTTTACCAGCAATACCATGCTGCAAAAAGGTCACGCCGTAAAATGCCTCTTTTTCAACGCCCAGAATCACAGCAGGGATACCGCCCCTCGTGGTCCTGCGTCGTTTGATTGCACTTTTCAGATATCCGGGCCTTACCCACCGTCCTGTATATGTCTTGTGCGCAAACTTACCGCGCGGCGCAGCCGTTCGCATTTCGCGCATGGTAGGCGTTACGGATTTGCTAAGTGCGCCGCCTAACACTACGATTGCCTTACGCCCGCCAAACTCCTCGGCGAACTCTTCGAGATTTCGCAGTGCAGACTCTAAACCGTCAAGTTTGAATTCGGCAGGCATTAAACTCTCTCTATCGCCATGATCTCCAGGGTGCGGTTAGTTTCGCGGTTATTGAGCACTGATTTAATATCGAAAATCCGAGTCTTGAATCTCAGCCGATCTTTGGTAGTAATCGTGCCTATCTTCGAATCATAGCGCATCATGATGCGGTGCGTAATTTCGCTCTCCTGCTCTTGTGCCGTCCAATACTCGCGACCTCGGATCGGCTCGATGCTTGCCCTGCGAGTAGCGAAAAGCGCCCAAGAATCTGTTTCATCACCGTAACTGTCCAGGCTCGCCGTGTTGCGCTCGATCTGTACTGTATGGCGAAGCCTTCCCGCGCTGATCACAAATCAATCCGCCAAGTCTCTGAAACTCTGTTGCTTAATCGTTTTACTTTACCAGTATGGAATACTTCTTTGATCATGGTATTCCATTCGTTGTAATCTCGAATATTCACGTGATAGTCGTCACCCGTTCCCCAGTCCCTCGAGGGCTTGTTATTGGCGGTTACAACAACACGCTTTCTGGTTACACGCATTAACTCAGTGAGTGCTAAATAATCATCCCCCTGTAGCAAATGCTCGAGCACATCGAACATAGAAGAATAATCGAAGCTCTTGTCTTCAAAGGGCAGTTTATGAGCAAATGCATATACAATTTTATGCCCGTCGCACAAATAAGGTACCACTTCAGTTCCCATAGGTTTCAGCCCTATCCACTCAGCATGAGCAATCATTTCGCCGCGACCACAGCCCACGTCAAGATAAGTTGATCCAAGCTCAAAAGACTTTAAATCCGACATTGCATCGGGCATGCGTTTATTCATGCGGTAGTCAGGGCACAAGGCATACACTTTCGTGTACTTCGATGCTTCCGCTAATCTCTCAATGTCTGTGGGCATCAAAACCCGTAAATCCTGTAATTATTGAGCAGGTTATCCTGGAAAGTAGAGTCACGCATGACTCGGGCATCAAAAGATCCGCCCGTAAAATATGATTGACGCATGGAATCATAGGCGTCAAGTATCCAGATTTTCATCCAGTCCTGAATAGGTTTCGGGATAGTTGTATAGCCTGCCACAAATCGGATTACCACTGCCTTGCGTTTTATGTATGTTGCCGGATAGCTGGCATTTGTCGCGAGGTAAACACGACCCGGCTCCTTTACCGTATCGACCACATAATTCGAACTATCCCACGTCTGCTGTACGTCGGAAGAGTCTTGATACTTTATCGAAGTAACCGAGGTCAACGGCGGTTTCGGGATTTTAATTTCTCCGTCGCCACCTGGGAATGTATCTATGTAATAGTCCCAGGTCTGAGTCAAAATCGCTCGCCGGGTTTTGTTTTCGGCTTGCGCAAATGCCGTCTTGATCAGCTCGGCAATGTAATCATCGTCGTCGTCATGATCAATGCGCAAATGCTTTTTAACATCGGGGAGCACTAAAGCTGCCTTAGCGTCGGGCGCTGTAACGCTGTCTAGAAGCATTCTTGCAGCCCCTTACGCGGGAAACATTCAAGCGCGGTTTCTCGCGTCACATTAGTAATCGTCAAGCCGTATTCTGGCAGCATCTTGGAAAGCTCGGTAAAGGCTTCTATGAATTTTTTGAATGGTGGCGTTCGTCCGTCTGGATGATCTCCAAAATAATGGGTTTTGTTATTCGTTTTTTGCATGTCGTACCCTAAAAGATAAACGTCTCGGCATCCTAATAAGTAAGCAACATTCACCGCTTGGTACCCAGAGTTGTACCCATTATGGATTTTATCCGGCTCTTGGGATAACCCGCTTTTATTAAAGCTTTCGATCCAATCGATCTCGTATTCGAGCGCCGCCTCTCTTTCCCTTGTGAGTCTCCAGCCTCGAAAATCTGTTGCGCCTTCGTGCCAGATCCACCACTTGGAATCACTCGCATAGAGAAGGTCCGCGTATGGCGCAAGCTTGTAAGCATTGTTGACAGCAATAATCTTCGCCTTGTTTGCACAGTAATCAATGTCTGATTTCCGCAAACTATCGCCTGTACCTACACACAGTACTTTTTCATTTTCCCAAATCGGATTTAGAACTGTCCTTTCGGGGTCTGCCGCGCTTCGGTGTTTTTTCCTCAGCGACCTCCACGGCGACGCCTCTTGTGATGAAATGATTGGCGCTATCATCGGTGAATTTCTCTATGTGTCCCTCTTCATACTCGGCGCCCTGATCGTCTTGAACTTTGTACCATCGTGTAAATTTGATTGTTTTCATGTGATCTAGAGGAGCCTTTCGGCTCCTCTATTCCTTCTATACCTTCTAAGCTACAAGGGCCAAATAGTTCTAGACCATCTCAGCCACAGAGGCCAAATCAACCCCAGAGGCGAGGCCAGACTTAGGACGACCCAGAACCACGGCGCCGCCGTCACTGGTGGCTGTACCAACGGTTACGGACAATTTGACATAACGATAGTCACTATCCATATCGAGGTCTTCACCTCGGCAAGAAATTAACGCCTGTTTGTCGCTATCATCCGGACTCGCCTTCGTGAGCTGCGTAATCGCCTTCCCTGTCACGTCCTTGTATGTGCCGCCGCTGGTAGTTGCCTGAGTAAGTTTGGCGTCCACTGTTGCGTTAGTGCCCAGATCTCCAACCAACACAACGGCTAGGATCTCATCATACTTTGACATGTCGATGGCGTCGCTTAGATGTGCGGTTGCGGTCAATGCGTCGGGATCGACGGTGCCAACAACAGCCCAGCCCTCGTACGCTTTCATAGTTGCAGGATTCATAATTTATTCACCTCCTTAAGCGCGTTCGGCTAGCGTTACGAACGCCGACAGAGTGTTGCTCGAATTGAGTGGCGTGATCGCATTGGTTAGCCATGGCGACCCGGAAACCTTCAGAATAAACCGGAAGGCCGCAGTATCGTAATCGAACCACAAATGGATCGACATCTCAGATCGAATCCCGCCGGTCTTCGTGACCGTTAGATATTGGCTGAAATCGGCTAGCATAATGTCGCCCTTGTCTCCCAGAGTTTTCATGCCCTCGAATGGGATAACCGGGCGCCCTTTCAGCCTTCCAAATGGGCTATCAGCCACACCGTTAGCCGGCAGGTAAACGGGTACCGTTCCAGCGGTTGCTGTACGATCAAAAGCCATTTTGTCCAACTGCGGTTCGACGTCTTGATTGATCAGCCATATCGCATTAGCTCGAAATGGCGCATACATGCGAGCCCACATATCGACGATATTATCATACAAGACGGTGTCGGCAGCTTGCGCCGGGCTCGCGGTAACTTTCGCGACCGTAATGAGGGAAGCGCTATTCATTACGCCCAAAGGCTTTCCTGCGCCCGTACCATTGATGATCGCATTCGAAACTGCAAAATCAATCTTGCTCGGTACCTTGCTGTTTAGGTAGCCATCCAGTCCTTGCACATCTTCTCGCAGTTCCTCCGTCACGGGAACCAAAGCAGTAATTTTATTCAGCCGCTCAGTATGTGGGATTAGCGCCAGTTTTGACTGGGATAGCTGATCGTTTTCACCTTCCCAATAAACCTGGATACCGCCCGACGTTTGCCAATCCGTGGTTTCATCCTTGGGAAATGTCATCGAATTACCGGCTGTAGTCTGCTGATCCGTCCTCGAGAATATCGAATCCTCGGCCATTAATTTCGAGATAATGGCGTTAGAGAATTCAGGTGCTACCAGAAAGCCGCCATCAGCGCCAACGCCCTCGGATGAAAACGTTGTTGGAGCGTTTGCAACCAGTCTAGGGTCAACGGCTCCGCCTCGCTGGCTTGCTGCCATAATGGCGCGCGCCTGATGCCCAAAAGTAGGAAAGCCAAAAGTACCTGGCTTCTCGATAGCCTGGATTCTCGCTTGCGAGGCATCACCGGGCACATGGTAGGCATTATTAGGACTAGCGATAGGTTGCGGCTCGGATTCCGGCTTTTCCGGTTTCCGAAGCAACTCCGCGTGCTTGTCAAGTCGCTCCAAGTTCTGAATATTCGCGTGGATCTCATCCATTCGCGCAAAATATTCATTCAGTTGGTTCTGCTCCTCAGGCGTTGCGAGTCGGTTTTCGGCTTCAATAGTCGCCTCGATCGCGCTTGCCTTCTGGTGCAGGTCTAGGGATTGATCCCTCAATTCTGCAATTTTAGGATTCATATAAACCTCTTGTCTGTTTACTTCATTGCGTGCCTAAGAATCCGCAGGCAGAATCTCTGCACGTCCGCTACCGCAGGCAGTAGCGCAAAATTTTTACCAATTCCGCTCACGATAGAATTTCTGATAGTCTGCAAGCCTTTGCTTGTTCTTTGCTCTTAAATCCGGCTCCTTCTCCTGAATCAAATTGCTCAAAGTTTCAGGAGAATGCTTAAATCTTTCAATAATTGATTTGTCGCAAGATGCGGCTATCGCTTCATTGTTCGTAATTTCATCAATAAACCCATGGTCTAATGCTTCGTCTGCTGTCATCCAGGTTTCAGCTTTCATCAAATCTGATAATGATTCTCTATCAAGGTTTGATTTACCTTGATACGTATTGATCAGATTTTCATTGAATTTATCCAAGACATCGGCTTGCTCGCGGAGTTCGGATGCTGTGCCACCAGCAACAATCCACGGCTCATGGATCATCATCATGGCATTACTTGCCATTTCTATATGATCACCAGCCATGGCAATTATGGATGCGATACTTGCCGCTATTCCATCGATTGATACATTTATGTTTGCAGGATGCCGTTTCAGGGAATTATAAATCGCGGTACCGTCGACTGCCGACCCGCCCACAGAATTGATCCGCACATAGATGTTTTTAACTTTGCCGACTTTCTTTAGGTCGTCCGCAAACACTTTAGCCGAGAGCCCTCCTAACCAACCTTCGCCGATGTCTTCGTAAATCCAGATTTCCGCTGAGTCTTTCTGTGCCTTAATTTGATAACTGCCTTTCATTGTGTGTCGACTCCGTTAGTTTCAAATTTTGCAGAAAAAGTTGCGTGAGTTGCTTTGCTGCATCGGTCATGTTCGGGTTTTGAATATTTTCATCATATATTTTAATAGCATATGTTTGCGACAGTTGCGCATGGGAATTTATGTGAGATTGCAAATAATCTGCAGAAAGCTGAGGGACTGCATTTAAATATTGCCGCTTCATGTAGTTTTTGTGCTCGTTGTAAAAAACATCGAGCCATATCAGAAAACCCACTCGATCCGGTTTGTATCGCCGTACCGCATCCGTGATTCGGTGCTGCTCGCGAGCTAATGATTTTATTGTAGCTTGCTCGATTTCGGGTATTAATTTGTCTATGTCAGGCTCAGTTTCTGATGGATCTTCTGGTGGAGGTAATGCAGCCTGTTCAAGTGTTTGCATATTCATCGGAACCAATCGCAGATCACCGTTTGGGATCGGGTTCAAGTCCTCGAGCTCGCGAACTTCATTGATCGAAAAGACACCACGGTCCAGCATCGAGTTATAAAACTCCGACCTCGACTTGAGATCCCCGCGCAATAATGCGTTAACGTTGATCTTCGTATAGCTAACCCGATCGTTTGTGCTTGTCAGCTTATAGTTTGCCTCCTGCTCGAGCCGAGTAATCCATGGGATCAAAGTATCAGTAACCGACTCAATGGCTTGATGCTCGATGTTGCTAAATGTCGCGCGTAGCAGGTGCCCGATCTTGTGCGGTTTTACGTTGAACCATCGCGCAATTTCCTCTATTGAGAATTGCTTCGATTCGATGAGTTGCGCATCTTCGGGCGGCACGCCGATATTTTTCCATTTCATGCCGTCTTCAAGGAATGCAGGGCGCCACGCATTACCTGGCCCTTTGTGCCGATCTTCCCAGTCTTTCTTCAACCGCTCATAGGCGACATCGGATAGACCGCCCGGAAGCTCAAAGACTCCAGACAATTGCGTGTTGTTTCCGAAAAATGATCCTGAATATTCATCCTGCGCAATACCTACACCTACCGATCGCGCAGCGTACGAAACTACAGAGTATCCCACGCGGCCATCAAACCCCAAGCCATGTAAATGAAACATTCGTTCCGGAG